>Ga0265338_10001457_pt1 | contig 38339 bp, 32 predicted proteins | sample 42126metaG_FD_193579 | JGI IMG/M metagenome (GOLD analysis project Ga0265338, IMG submission 193579) | Rhizosphere microbial communities from Carex aquatilis grown in University of Washington, Seatle, WA, United States - 4-21-26 metaG | ecosystem: Host-associated > Plants > Roots > Rhizosphere... | reverse complement strand
CCGGCGGCTCGGGCGGCGCGACCACCGGCGGCTCGGGCGGCGCGACCGCCGGCGGCTCGGGCGGCGCGACCGCCGGCGGAGCGGGTGGCGCGACCGCGGGCGGCCTCGGCGGCGTGGTCGGTACCTGCGCGGTCTTCACACCCGACGATGCCTGGAATGCCGACGTGTCGGGCAAGACCGTCGACACCACCAACACCACGAAGATTCAGGCGCTGCTGGGCGCGGTCAATATCCACCCCGACTTCGGCAGCGACTTCGGTATTCCCTTCAACACCGTCCCCGCGACGCAGCCCGGGCTCCCGATCACCTTCAGCGCTTACCCCGGCGAGAGCGACCCCGGCCCGTACCCGTTCCCGCCGCCAGCCACCGCGATCATCGAGGGCGGCGACGCCATGAACTGCTCCGGCGATTGCCACATGATCGCGGTCCAGCTGGGCACCTGCCAGCTCTATGAGGGGTACGGCTGCAACTACTCGAACGGCTGGACTTGCGCCAACGGCGCGCACTGGGACCTGACCAGGAAGAGCCAGGGCCAGCGACCCGACGGCTGGACCTCGGCAGACGCCGGCGGCCTGCCGATCTACGCCGGTCTCGCGCGCTACTCGGAGTACGTAGCGGGCCAGATCACCCACGCGATCCGCTTCACCCTGCCCTGCACCAGCGACACCATGGTCCCGCCGGCGACGCACGAGGCGGTGCCGGGCGGCTGCGCCAGCAACACCAACGCACCACCCATGGGCCTGCGCATCCGCCTGAAGGCCAGCTTCGACGTCAGCGGCTATACGGCGACGGCGCAGCTCTTCCTGAAGGCGTTCAAGAAGTACGGCCTCATCCTCGCCGACAACGGCGGCAAATCGAGCACGCTCTATTTCCAGAGCGAACAGAACGCCAGCTGGTCCGACGACGAGATCAACGATCTCAAGCGCGTGCCGGTCACCGCCTTCGAAGCGGTCGTGCCCTAAAGGAACTTGGCCAACCGTCCCTCGAGCACCGGCTTGGGGACGGCGCCGCGGATCTGATCGACCTCGCGCCCGCCGCGGAAGAGGATCATGGTCGGGATCGCCTGCACGCCAAAGCGTGCTGACAGGCGCGGGTTCTCATCGACGTTGAGCTTCGCGATCTTGAGCTTGCCGCCGCGCTCGCGCGCCATCTCTTCCAGGACCGGACCCACGACGCGGCACGGACCGCACCAGGGCGCCCAGAAATCGACCAGCACGGGGATCGGGCTTTGCTCGACCTCGCGCTGCCAGGTGTCGTCGGTGACCGCGACCGTGTGGCGCGGAAAGATCTTCTTGTGACACCGGCCGCACTGAGGATCGTCGTTGACCCGCGTCGTCACGATCCGGTTGGTGGCGCCGCATTCACTACACGCGTAGAGGACGCCGCGCTCATGCTCTTGCCCCTGCGTTTCCACGGCGGTGACGTAAACACAGCTGGCGTCCCGTCAAGAAAACGCGAAAGCCCAGCCTTTTCGCGGCGCCTACCCGCGTCGGCCAGCCGATCGCTAGACGCCGGCCGCGCCGTGCGTATGTCACACCAAATGGAAAACAACACGCACGAAGAAGGCATCCAGCGCCTCGGCTCCGGGATCGACCTCGACATCACCGGCAAGGGTTTGATGCTGAGCGGGCGCTTCGTGGATTGGGAGTCGGGCGTCCTGATGGGGCCCGATCTGGATCAGCTTCAGGTTCGGCTGGCGATTGATGCCACCAGCGTCGCCGGGGGTTCCGACGAGGCGAACGAAGCACCGCTGTTCTCCTTCCGCGGTCGAAACGCCTCGCCCGTTGGTAAGGGTGTCTATCAGGTGCAGGGCGAGTTCACCGGCGCCGCCGGCGAGCATCCGCTGCAAGTGCAGCTCGAGACGCTCAGCGAGCACAGCGCGCTCTTCCTGATGTCGTTCCAGGCCGAGAAGGCCGACTTCGGCCCGGCGTGGATCCAGCTGCTGTCGAACGTCGTCCCCTTCGCGCCGCGCGAAGGGCAGCCGTCCAAACCGGCCCATGCTTGGCTCACGGTTCCCTCGCTCGCCGCCGCGTAAAAGACCACCGCATTTCTTGGATGTCCCAGGTCAGTGACTCTTGCGTTACGTTTGCAATTGGCGCACGCTGGTTCCGGTGGCGGGTTCTGGGGGGGACCGACACCAGCCTTCAGCAAGCAGGAGTTGGCGATGAATGACGACACTTCGGCTTTCGATACCGATCAGCGAGGATCCGCCTCTGCCAGCGCGCGCCACCTGTCCGAGCGAACCGACCTGCCCGTGGCCGGGTTTCCCAAGCTCGAGACCCGGCAACTGCCGTTCATGGAACGGCTGCGGCTGCGCTGGCTCGGACAGATCCCGCGCAGCGCCCGTCGCTGATCGCGTAGATCACATCTCACGGTAACGAGCGATCGCGTCCAGAAGCTGGGCGATCGAAAACGGCTTGGTCACGAACCCGGCGGCGCGGAGCTCCGCGACGTTGCGGGGACCATTGTCGAAGCTCGAGAAGACCAGCACCGGAATCGCCGCCAGGGCCGGATCGGCCAGCTGCGCGCGCCGAAATTCCCAGCCGTCGGTGCGCGGCATGACCAGGTCCAGCAGGATCACCACCGGCAGCGGCGACGATCGCAAGAGCCGGAGCGCCTCGGCGCCGCCGCTCGCAGCCAGCACCTCCATCCCGTCTTCGCGCAGGATTTCGCTCACCTCTCGACGGATATCGAGATCGTCGTCCACGATCAGAATCGAAGGCACGTTCAGTCTTTCCCGGACTCACTCGCCGGCGCCGACCCGTCGCGCGCTCCAGGGGAAAGCACGAACGTGAAGGTGCTCCCTTCTCGCGGCCTCGAGACCAGCTCGATGTGTCCACCGAGCGCACCAGCGATGTCGCGCACCAGCGCCAAGCCAAGTCCGATGCCCCCCTGACGCTGCCTGGGCGACCGTGAATCGAGCTGCTCGAATGGCTCGAAGATCCGCTTCTGCTGCTCCTCGGGGATGCCCGGGCCCGAGTCGGTCACGGCGACCCGATGCGCGCCGTCCGACGACCGCCCGAGCGTGACGTCGACGCGGCCGCCAGTCGTGAACTTGATCGCGTTGTCGATGAGGTTCGAGAGCACCAGCTCGACGAGGCGCCGGTCGGTGTACACCAGCGCCGGCGCGCCCGGCGCGGAGCATCGCAGCTCGAGGCCGCGCTGCTCCGCCTCGTCGCGGTGGTGATCGACGGTCGACTGCACGCTGTTGCCGAGATCGAACCGCGCCTCGTTCACCACCACGTGGCCGGCCTCGATGCGCGCGTACTCGAGCAGCGTCTCGATCATCTCGCGCAGCCGGCTGGCCGAGAAAGCGATCCGCTCCAGCGACTCCTGATGGCGATAGTCGAGATCCAAGCTATTGCGCTGCATGCGCTCGACCTGCAGGCACAGCGCCGTCAGCGGCGTGCGCAACTCGTGAGAGATCATCCCCAGGAAGCGCGTCTTGAGCTGGCTGGTGCGCTGGGCGTCGTCGCGCGCGGCGGTCGCGGCGGCCATCGCCGCCTCGGTCGCGCGTTTCCGCAGCGTCATCTCCGTCGCCAGGAAGTCGAGCTCCGTGCGATCCGTGCCCAGCTCCTGCTGCAGCAAAGCCAACGCCCGCGCGTAGACCTCGCCGCGGCCCGCGAGCTCCTGGTGGGCACGCGTCACCGGGGTGATGTCCGCGAACGTCTGAACGACAAACGCGACGCTGCCGTCGTCGGCGGCCACGGGCGCCGTCGTCGCGGTCCACTGCCGGGCCTCCGCGCTTCCCGCCGCCGCCGTGCCGAGCGCTCGGAACGGGTGTCCGATCTCGATCGAAATCACGTCAGGCGTTCGCGACGCCAGCACCCGGTCGATCGCCGCGCTCAGGCGCCCGGCCAGCTGCGACGGTCCGACCTCGTGAGCGGCGCCGAATAGCTTGGACAGCCCGCGCCCCAGGACCTCTTCTTCGGGCATCGCGTACACCCCCAGAAAGGCGGCGTTGACGGCCCGCACCGTCAGATCGGGCACGCTGAACGCCAGGCAAGGAGCCTGGATCGCTTCAAAAAGCGCCCGAAAGTCCGGAGCCACCCGATCGCCGTTCCGAAGGACCCGCAAGACACACCTTTCCTACCCGCCCCCCTCGGATAGCCGACTTACGTTTCTACAAACTCTACCTGATTGTCAAGAAATCAAACTGCTATCCATTTGTACCGCCGCCAGGCCGGCACCGCATCCGTGCCCGCCCCGATCCGGCGTGTCTCGGGGTTGTCTTGTGGCTCGTCTCGCGAGACGCGACAACAGACAGACGCGCGCGGTCTGTCGCGCATTTCCTGTCGCGCGAATACCGAGCTAGGTCGACGCTTCGGCGCGCGAGAAGTGATCGCGAACCGCGTCGCAGAACGCGTCGATGTTGAACGGCTTGCGCAGGAACGCCGCCGCCCCTTCCGGTTTGTCGCGCGCGACGGCGCTCAACACCAGGATGGGAATCTGCGACAGCCGCGGATCCTGATGCATCTGCTCCATGACCTGCCAGCCGGACACCATCGGCATCATCAGATCCAGGATCACCAGGTCCGCCTTCTGCGGCTGGTTCAGATTCAGAAAATCGAGCGCTTGCTTGCCATTGCTCGCCGGGAAAACATCGAACCCATCGGCCTCGAGGACATCCTGCAGGATGTCGCGAATCTCCAGATCATCTTCGACGAGGAGCACCGTCTTGCTGCCCATGCCTAGTACCTCTGTCCCCGGGGCCCCTGGTCGCCAGTGAGAGTCACCTTGCCATGATGGCGTGCAAATCAGCGGTTATCAAGAGGTTGTCGCGTGCTAACGTGTTTCGGGTACCTCTGGCGGCGCCCCTCGCGCATCCGGCCGTGTCCCGTCGTTAGAATGCCGTGGGAAAGCCCTATTTCCATCACGACTTCTGACGATAGTCTCTTTGACGAACGCTCCGACTCCCTGACGCCGCGACCGCGCGACCGCCATCGGAACTTCTCGGCCCCCCGTGATGAGCCCTCAATCGCGATACACGATCCTGCGCAAGATCGCTGACGGCGGAACCGCCGAGGTCTTCCTGGCCAAACAGACGGGCGCGTCCGGGTTCGAGAAGATGGTCGTGCTGAAGAGGATCTTCAACACGTTCTACTCCGACCCGCAGTTCCGGCACATGCTCGTCGACGAGGCTCACATCGCGATGAGCCTGTACCACAGCAACATCGTGCAAGTTCTGGATCTGGGCGAGGCCGACGGTCGGCACTTTCTCGCGCTCGAGCTGGTCGATGGCTGGACTCTCGACGAGGTGCTCAAGCGCCTGAAGAGCGCCAACGTTCCGTTCCCGCCGGCGCTGGCGCTGTACGTGACCGCCGAGGTCTGCCGCGCGCTCGCCTACGCCCACTCGAAGGCGCGCGACGGGCAGCCACTCGGCATCGTCCACCGCGACGTGAGCCCGCACAATGTGCTGCTGAGCGAGCAAGGCGAGGTCAAGCTCACCGACTTCGGCATCGCCAAGGCGCACAACAAACAGGAACAGAGTCTGGGAAACTTGATCAAGGGCAAGATCGCGTACATGTCGCCCGAGCAAGCGTCGGGGCACGACCTGGATGCGCGCTCGGATCTGTTCTCTCTGGGCACGATCCTCTACGTGATGATCGCGCGCCGCCCGCCCTTCGACGCAGCGACCGACTACGAGACGCTGATGCAGGTGCGCTCGGGTGACTTCGTGCCGCCGGAGACCGTGCGTCCCGGCCTGAACCCCGAGATCTACCGCGTGATGCGCAAGGCGATGGCGAAGGCTCCCGCCGACCGATATCAGCAAGCGACGGACATGCTGGTCGACGTCGAGCAGGTCATGCGCGTGGGTTTCCGCGCCGTGGGACAGACGGAGCTGGCGCGCTGGCTCTCCGATCTCAGCGCCAAAGACGGCGTGCCGCCGCTGACGCGGGCGCAGCCACCCGCGGCCTCGGACACCGTCGTGATGGATCGCCCGCCGCTGATGACGGCGGCGAAGCTCACCGCGCCACCGCCGCTGCCGGGCAAGAAGCGTGGGACGCCGGCGCCGGCCGGATCCGGGACCGAGTCGGGCGTCGAGCTGGATCTCGACGGCGCCGACGCCGGGCTGGTCACCGCTCCGCCGCGCAATCCGGCGACACCGCCCCCGCCGCCCGTCGCGGCGCCGCCGGCGCCGCCCGCCGCGCAGGTGGCGATGGGCGCCGACACCGAGCACGTCACGTCCCTGCGCCCGCTTCCGTTCTGGCAACAAGCGTCGTTTCGCAAGCGAGCCGCGCGCGCCGGCGGCGTCGTGCTGTTACTGGCGATCGCGGTCGCCGCGTTGGAAGTCGCGCGCTCGCACGAACGCGTGACACGCGCATCGTCGGTGCCGGCGAGCGGCGCCGAGAAGACCCCGGCGCCCGCGGCCGCGCCGGCGCCAGCCCCACCAGCGCCGTCCCCCGCGCCCGCGGCGGCAACGGCACCCGCGTTTCAACCGAACGCGGCCGTCGCGGCATCCGATGCCACCCCACCGAGCGCAGCGGCCGGACCCGACGCCGCGCGCGCGCCGAGGGAGCTCGCGGCGACGACACCGGCCAAGGCCGCGCCCGCGATGGCCGCCACCGGGGACGAAGCGAAGGAGCCAGCGAGCGAACCGGCGCGCGACGAAGACGAGCCCGACGCCGACGACGACAAAGAAGCGCGCGATGCGCCCGACAAGCCGGCGTTCAAGAAGCCCCACGTCTCGGTCGCGATCAAGAGCGATCCCGACGGCAGCCAGGTCAGCACGCGCCGCCGCACCTTCGGCGTCACGCCGATCTCCCTGAAGCTCCGCCCCGGCTCTTACGACCTGACGTTCACGAAGGCGGGGTATCTGCCCACGACGAAGACCGTGCTGGTCGCCAGCAGCACGCGTTCGGTCCACGTCTCACTGAAGCGCGCGCCCGTGCCTCGCCCGCCCCCCGCGGCCGAGGAGAGGTCACCACCCGAATCAAAGAAAAACTGGTGGCAGCGTCACTTCTCGCGCTGAGCTCGCTTTGGTCAGCTGCCGACAGAGCTCGCCCAGGAGCTCCGTCGCTGCCATCAGGCAGAGCAGCCGGCGCAGCTCCCCGGTGGAGACGAAGCAGTGCAACCCGTCGAGCGCCGCGGGCGCTCGTGCCGGCGGCTCCAGTGTGAGATCGAGAAGAACGGGATCGCTGTCGGTCGACTTCGATTTGAACATTTGGGACCTCCGCTGAGCTCTCCCGCTTTCAGTCTTCTCGGATCCGGCGCTCGACATCTCGTGGATCCAAACAGCGCCCCGGCTTTCACCCCTCCCCCGCCGCGTTCCCCCTCGACGAGGCCAGCCGCCGGGGCGCTGTCTTAACTAGGCGAGCTCTTTTTTCATCGCCCTCCCAATACCAAACGCGTGCCACTGGCCGCGACGTGCCCGTGCTCAACCGAAACGCCGACTTAGGCGGCGCTCGTTACGGAAGCGGTTCCCACCCGGTAACAGCTCAACCGGTTGAGAGCCTTTCCGTCGCATCGGGACGTAACGCGTGCTCCACCCGGTCGGCCGCGCGCGATATCGGTTGCAGTAGGGTCACGTGGTTCTCGCAACCTCGATGACGGACTCGTAACCAACGCACGTCGGTGAGTTACGTGATTCTCCGACCGGAACGCGGCCGCTCCGCGCCAACACGGGGCGTTGGGCGCCGCGCGACGTGGCATGCCGCTTGATCAAGCAGGTCTCGGGACGCGGCGCGTGCGGTCGGCCCGAAGCATCGAGGCCGGCCGGGAGACGGAAAAGTGGGGGTGACGTTCGCACTCCGCTTTTCTTCCCAACGTGCCGATACATAGTTCCAGGAGGGGGTGCCTGATGGACCTCACGTCTGAAGACGTTGGATCGTGTTGCGTCGCCGAGATCATGGGAACCGAGCTCTACACGCTGACGCCGGACACGGTCGTGGCTTCCGCGAAGCGACTCGCGCGTGAAAATGGGATCGAGCACCTGCTCGTGCTCGATAACGGCACGCTGACCGGGATCGTTTGCGGCGAGGACCTCCGGTCCGCGGCGCGCGATGCTCTGGTCGGCGAGTGCATGAGCTCGCCCGTGCTGTGCGTCGGGCCCGACACGACGCTGCAGGACGCCGTCGAGATCATGGCCGAGAACGACATCGGCTGTCTCCCCGTCGTCACCGGCGCGTTCCTGGTCGGCATGATCACCATGGAGGCGCTGACCTCGGCCGGTCTGACCGAGGACGAACCGGTCGCGGCCGAGAAGTGCGTCGCCTGCGCGACGACCGCAGGGGTGCGGCGCGATCCGCGCGCCGGCTGCCTGCCGCTGTGCACCGATTGCCTCGGCCGCACGGCCGCGCTCGACCCGCTGGCCGACTAGGGCGCCGGCGCGCGATCCTCGGCGACAAAAGCCGCCCCGCTTGCCATAGTGCGGGCGGAACATGATCAAGGACATCCTGGTTTGCATCGAAGGCTCGCCCGGCACGGAGCGGGCGATCGATCTGGCGCTCGAGCTGGCGCGTGAGCACGGCGCGCGCCTGGTCGGGCTCGTCATCTCGGGCGAGGCCGACGTTCGCGGCGGCGTGGACGAGCGTCTCGCCCAGCTGGAGGCGCGCGGCCAGGCAGCCGGCGTCGTCGCCCGCACGCTGGAGCTCCGCGGACCGCCGGCGGCCAAGATCCTCGAGGAGATGACCGCGCACGACCTGACGATCCTGGCGCGCAACGCGAGCTTTCTCGTCGAGGACAGCGGCCAGGACAAGGGCGTCGAGACGCGCGACAACGTCCTGCACCACGCGCGCAAGCCGGTGATCCTGGTGCCCGAGGAGCCGGCGCGCGCCGGGCACGATGTCCTCATCGCGTACGACGGCAGCTCGGCAGCCAAGCGCGCGGTGACGTCGTTCGCCGAGAGCGGCCTCGCGCAGGGGCGCACCGTCCACGTGACCAGCATGAACGACGACGGCGAGCAGGCATGGGAGATGGCCAGCCGCGGGGTCGAGCTGCTGCGCGAGCGATCGATCGTGGCCAAGCCGCGCAGCCTGGTCTCGACCCTGCCGATCGCCGAGGCGCTGCTCGACCTGCGGCGCAAGCTGGGCGCGGGACTCCTGGTCAGCGGTGCCTACGCGCGGTCGCGGCTGTCCGAGATGATCTGGGGCTCGGTGACGCGCGCCCTGATCGAGAAGACCCCGGTGCCGCTGTTTCTTCATCATTGATCCAGCCGGATTTCAGCCGCGGCGGGCGCAAGCTCGAAGCGGCGCTCTCGCGTTTCGACCTCGACGAGCACGTGCGCGGCGCCAGCGCCGTCGACGTCGGCGCGTCGACGGGCGGCTTCACCGATGCGCTGCTCCGTCACGGCGCGCGCCACGTGGTCGCCGTCGACAGCGGGCACGGTCAGCTCGATGGGCGGCTGCGCGACGACGCGCGCGTCGAGAACCTGGAAGGCACCAACTGGACGACGCTGTCGCTGTCGAGCGCGCCGGGGCCGTTCGACTTCTTCACCGTCGACGTCAGCTTCGTCGCCGCGCGCACGATGCTGCGCGGGCTGGCCTTTCGCCTCCGCGACGGCGCGCACGGCGTGGTGCTGGTCAAGCCGCAGTTCGAGCTACCCGAGCGGCGGCTGCGCGCCGGCAAGGCCGACACCGGGGCCGTCGACGATCCGGCGCTGCGCCGCGCGGCGCTGGATCGCTTCGCCGACAAGGCGCAGCGGCTGGGATTCACCGTGCTAGAGCACGCCGATTCGCCGGTCCCGGGCGGCAGCGGCACCGTCGAGGTGCTGGCGCACCTGCGCTTCGATGGCCGCCCGGCCACGATGCCGCAACCAGGAGAGCGCCGCCCGGCTCGCGCCGGGGCTGCGCGCCGCGAGGCACCCGCCGAGCCGCAGCACTGGTTCGTGGTCACGGCGCCCGGCCTGGAAGCGGTGACCGCGCGCGAGGCGGCCGCGATCGCGGAGGCGACGGAGGTGCGGGCCGTCGACGGCGGCGTCGAGCTCGCCGGACCGCCCGAGGTCGGCTACCGCGCGAACCTGACTCTGCGAACCGCCACGCGCGTGCTGGCGCGCGTCGGTGAGGTGAGCGCGCGCGAGTTCGGCAAGTTGCGCCACGGCATCGCCGCGCTGCCGTGGGAGGGCCTGATCGCGCCCGGGCGCGCGATCAAGGTCAGCACCAGCGCGAGCCGCTGCCGGCTCTATCACACCGGCGCGATCGGCGAGACCGTCGAGCTCGGCATCGGCGACCGGCTCGCGCGCCACGGGCGCGGCGCCGCGACGACCGCGAGCGGCGACGCGTCGCAGGTGCAGGCGGTGTTGCTGCGCGGGATCGAAGATCGGTTCGTCGTCAGCATCGATTCGTCGGGCGAGCGTCTGCACCGGCGCGGCTGGCGGCAGGAGAACGCCGCGGCGCCGCTGCGCGAGACGCTGGCGGCCGGGTTGCTGGCGCTGTGCGATTGGGAACCGTCGCTGGCGCTCCTGGATCCGATGTGCGGCGCGGGGACGATCCCGATCGAGGCGGCGGCGCAGGCGCTGGCGATCGCGCCCGGGCTCGACCGGGCGTTCGCGTTCGAGGAGTGGCCGCTGCACGCCGGTGCGCACGAAGCCGCCTGGCAGCGCATGCGCGACGAGGCGCAGGCCGCGGCCGCCGCGCGCAGAGGTGTACCGCACGCGCCGCACGCTCCCATCGTGGGCGCCGACCGTAGCGCCGAAGCCGTCGAGAGCGCGCGCCGCAACGCCGAGCGCGCTGGTCTCGCCGGCGAGGTGAGCATCGAACGCCGCGAGCTGACCGACGCGCGCGCGACCGCCGAGCGTGGCCTGGTGCTGCTCAACCCGCCCTACGGCAAGCGCGTCGGCAACCCGCGCACGCTGGGCTTGCTCTATCGCGAGATTGGCTTCGTGCTGCGCGCGCACTTTCGCGGCTGGCGCGCCGGCGTGCTGGTCGCCGATCGCCGCCTCGCCGAATCGATCCGCCTGCCGATCGCCGCCGCGCTGCCGCTGTCGAACGGCGGCCTGCGCGTGACGCTCCTTCGCTTCGAGATCCCCTAGCCATCAGTGATGGGTCGCGAGCCCGAGACGCGCCGCCGTCGACTGGAACAGGCTCTTGATTGCCTCGGCGTAGATCCCTTCGCCGCGCCCGCGCACCGAGAAGCGTGGATCGTAGAGCGCGCCGCCCCGGGTCTCGCGGATGCGGTGCAAGACGCGCTCCGCCTGCAGTGGCAAATTCGCGCGCAGCCGCTCCTCGAACACCGCCTTGACCGACCCCGGCAGCCGCAGCAGCACGAAGCCCGCGTGCGTGGCACCGGCCTCGCGCGCCGCCGTCATCACACGCGGCATGTCCTGGTCGTTGAGGCCCGGAATCACGGGCGCGACGTTCACGCCCACTTCGACGCCGGCGCGCGCCAGCTTCTCGATCACGTGGATGCGCCGGATCGGCGTCGCGACGTACGGCTCGATGGCGCGCGCCTTGTCCGGATCCCAGAATGGAATGCTGACGCTGACGTGCAAGCCGGCCGTGCGCGCGAGCGCCGCCAAGAGCTCGATGTCGCGCTCGATGAGCGGCGACTTGGTGATCACGCCCGCGGGGTTTCCCGTCTCGAGGCAGACCTCGAGGCATCCGCGCGTCAGTCGGTACGACGCCTCGAGCGGCTGGTAGCAGTCGGTGACGCCGCTGAACATGACGGTCTCCTTCTTCCACGTCCGCTTCGCGAACGCTGCGCGCAGCAGCATCGGTGCGTTGGGCTTGACGACGATCTTGCGATCGAAGTCGGTGCCCGCGCCCCAGCTCAGGTACTCGTGCGACGGCCGCGCATAGCAATAGGCGCAGCCGTGAAAGCAGCCGCGATAAGGATTCACGCTCCAGGTGAAGCCGACGTCCGGGCTGTCGTTCTTCGACAGGATTTGCCGCGTATGGTCCTCGTAGACCTCGAGCCGCACCTCGGGCGCGCCCTCCAGGTACTCGACCTCGGTGGTCGCCCACGGATTGGGCGGGTTCGAAAGCGGCACCGGCTTCATCGCCGCAGAGCCTAACCTGAACTAACGTTCAGTCAAGCTAGCCGAGCAGCAGGCCGAGATCGAACCGGTCGAGTTGGCTTTGCGCCGCGTTGAGCCGCGCCCAGAGATCGCCGCGCTCGGCGACGCGCGCCGGGACGTTGTCGATGCGGAAGTCGGCGATCTCGATGCCGCTCGCAACTTCGTCCCAGGTCACCGGCGTCGACACGGGCGCGCGCGGCTTGGGCCGCACGGAATAGATCGAGGCCAGCGTGTGGCCCCACGCGTTCTGGTTGTAGTCGACGAGCACGCGCCCCGCGGGCCGCTTCGCGATGCGATACTCGGCGGTGATCAGCTTCGGATGGCGCTGCTCCAGATTCACCGCCAGCGCCTTGGCCACCGACCAGACGTCTTTTTGCGTCGGGCCGCGCACGATCGGCACGTAGATGTGGATCCCCTTCGAGCCGGTGGTCTTGGCGAGGTTGGGCATGCCCAGGCTGTCGAGCGCCTCGTGCAGCACCAGCGCCGTCTCGCGCACGCGCGCGAAGTCGGCGTCGGGCACCGGGTCGAGATCGAAGTGCAGGTAGTCGGGGCGATCGACGTCGTCCTTCTTCGCATACCACTGGTTGAGATCGATGCAGCCGAGGTTGATGACCCACAGGAGCGACGCCAGGTCCTGGATCATCGGAAAGTCGATCACCTTGCCCGAGCTGTGGTGAATCGAGCAGATCTCGATCCAGTCGGGACGCGGCTCGGGCGCGCGCTTCATGAAGAAGAAGTCGCCGGCCGCGCCGTGCGGGTAGCGCTTCATCACCATCGCGCGGTCGTGCAGGTGGGGCAGCAGCGCCGGCGCGACGTTGGCGTAGTACTGGATGAGATCGCGCTTGGTGATCCCCTCGTCGGTCCAGAAGAGCTTGCCGAGGTTCGTCAGGCGCACGACGCGGTCGGGCGCGACGCGGACCTGAACGTCGTCCTCTGCGGCGGGGATTGCGATGCGCGCCTTCGTCACGAACCCCATCTAATCACATCGCTTTGGGCGTCGTTGCGCTTGGCATCCGCGTCCCGGCCGGCGTAATGTCTCGCCCCTCATGCCCCCGTCCGCCGCCGGTCCGGTCTCCGGCAAATTTGGTTCATTCGTGCGTCTGGCGTCGCTGCCGCCCTACGTGCTCGCGGCCGTCGACGAGCTGAAGTCGAAGCTGCGCGCCGAGGGCCACGACGTGTTCGACTTCGGTCTCGGCAACCCCGACGGTCCGAGCCCGAATTCGGTGATCAACCGCCTCTGCGACGAGGCGCGCCGCCCCGGCAACCAGCGCTACATGCCGTCGAAAGGGCTGCCCGAGACCCGGCGCGCCATCTGCGATTGGTATCAGCGGCGCTACGGGCAAAGCTTCGATCCCGATCGCGAAGCGGTGATCACCATCGGCGCAAAGGAAGGGCTCTCGCACCTGCTGCTGGCGCTGGTTGGCCCGGGCGACTGCGTGCTCTCGCCCGACCCCTGTTATCCGATCCACCGCTTCGGCGTGATCATCGCCGGCGGCGAGCCGGTGCCGGTCGCCGTCGGACCCGGCAAGGATCACTTCAAGGAGATCGAGGCGGCGCTCGCGCGCTCGCCGCGCAAGCCGAAGGGCCTGATCGTCAACTTCCCGCACAACCCGACGTCGGCGACGGTCGACCTGCCGTTCTACGAAAAGGTCGTGCGCCTCTGCGACCGCGAGAACATCTGGGTGATCTCCGATCTCGCCTACGCCGACCTGTTGTTCGACGGCCGGCCGGCGCCCAGCATCTTTCAAGTGAAAGGCGCGCGCGACGTCGCCGTCGAGTTCTTCACCGTGTCGAAGAGCTACTCGATGCCCGGCTGGCGCGTCGGCTTCTGCGTCGGCAACGACGCGCTGGTTGGATCGCTGGCGACGATCAAGGGCTACCTCGACTACGGCATCTTCGCGCCTACGCAGCTGGCGGCGGCGACGGCGCTCGCCACCTGCGACGCCGACGTCGAGGAGAACCGCGCGCGCTACCGGCACCGCGCCGAGGTTCTGGTCAAGGGCCTCCGCGCCGCCGGCTGGCCGGTCGAGATGCCGACCGCGTCGATGTTCGTCTGGGCGCCGCTGCCGGCGGCGCACCGCCACCGCCGCGCCGTCGACTTCGCGTCTGCGCTGCTGTCGGAGGCGCGGGTCGCGGTGTCGCCCGGCGTCGGCTTCGGCCCTGGCGGCGAAGGCTTCGTGCGCTTCGCCCTGGTCGAGCCCGACGATCGCGCCTCGGCCGCCTGCGCCGCCATCGGCCGGTTCCTGGCCCAGCCGGCTGCCGTGCCCGGCTCCGCGCGCTGAAACCGCGATTTTGGGGCCGCCCGCGGGTTGACAAAGCCCGGTCACTCCAGTAAAAAGCCCCCTCCATGCCGGTCAGCGCCGTACGCAATCGTTCTACCTATCAGGCCAATTCCTCGTTCCAGCACGCGTGGTACGTCGCTGACGTTGGGGGCAAGACGCTCGGCCGCGCGGCGACGCGCATCGCGGACGTGCTGCGCGGCAAGCACCGGCCGACGTTCACCACGCACGCCGACGCTGGCGACTTCGTGGTGGTCATCAACGCCGAGAAGGTCCAGCTGAGCGGCAACAAGTGGAACACGAAGCTGTACCGCGACCACTCGCTGTTCCCGGGCGGTCTGCAGACCAAGACCGCGAAGCAGCTGATGGAGCGCCACCCGGCCGACCTCGTCAAGCGCGCCGTCTGGGGCATGCTGCCCAAGGGTCCGCTCGGCCGCCGCATTTACAAGAAGCTCAAGGTCTATGTCGGCGCCAACCATCCTCACGCCGCGCAGATGCCCAAGCCCCTGACGTTCACCTAGTCTTCCCACTCCGGAGCCAGCCGAAATGCCCGACGTTCAGAAGAGTATCTACGCCACTGGCCGCCGCAAGCACGCGGTGGCGCGGGTCTGGTTGCAGCCCGGCAGCGGGAAGATCGACATCAACCGCCGCACGCTGGAGGAGTACTTCGGCCGCGAGACGTCGCGCATGGTGTTCCGCCAGCCGCTGGAGCTGACCGAGACCTCGGGCCGCTACGACGTGTTCGTCAACGTCTCGGGCGGTGGGCTCTCCGGTCAAGCTGATGCCATCCGCCACGGCATCTCGCGCGTGCTGACCAAGATCGATCCTACCTACCGCGGCGCGCTGAAAAAGGCCGGCTACCTGACGCGCGACGCCCGCGCCAAAGAGCGCAAGAAGTACGGCCAGCGCGGCGCCCGCGCCCGCTTCCAGTTCAGCAAACGGTAAAGACGGGCGGGATCCCCCGCTCGAACGACTTGACGGCCGATTTTACGATTGGGGGCCGGATCGGCGCCAGCGCCTACGGATTTGGCCGCGGTGCGGCCTCGATCGCGCTCATCTGTGCGACGGCGCGGGCGACCGCAGGCGAGCCGGGGTCGGCCTGGCGCAGGTACGCTCGATAGAAGATCAGCGCGTCCTGGCGCGCGCCCGCCCGCAGCAGGCTCTCGGCCATGCCGAACAGCGGCTCGGCGTCGTCATCCTGCAGGTACGCCTGCTCGAACGCCGCGTACGCCTCGCGAGGCTGGCCCTGCTCCAGCAGCGCATGGCCGCGAGACAAGTCCTGGCGGGCGGCGGCCCGCACCGGCTCCGGCGCCTCGACGGGCGGCGCCAGCTCGGTTCGCCCGCGCAAGGTCGCATCGTAGACCCCGTATCGGTTGCCCAGGTTCAACGCCTCGGCCGGCGGCATGCCGTCGCCGTAGCTGTAGCGCCCGTAGGCGTGGCGGCCGACGGTTTCGCGCAACGGCCGCAGGCGGCGGCCGTAGACCGCGTCGGCGTACTCGGCCGGACGCGGCGAGCGCGCGAGCCGCTCGACGAGATCACGCGCCAGCACGCCCGCGATGCGATTCGGCGCCTCGACGATCTCGGCGGAGTCGATCTGCTCCAGCATTTGTCCGTCGGCGGCGATCACATACATCGCCGCCCGCGCGCGCGACAGGTGCCCCACCGCCTGCACGCTCACCGACAGGTGCACCGACAGGTCGTGGCCGTTGCTCGGGTCGCGATTGACCTCCAGCCCCAGCTCGCGCATGTCCTGAACGACCTGCGTGCGCAGCGCGTGGGGCAAGCCCACGGCATAGCTCCGATCCGGCTGCGCGGTGATCGCCACCGGCGTCACCAGCGTGTAAAACAGCCGGCGCTGCGAGCGCAGAACCGTCGGAACCGGCTGGCCGACCGTGCCCTGCTCGGTGTGGCTGCAGGCCACGCCACCGAGTCCGAGCAGCGCCACGAGAACCGGCAGCGACGTCACGATCGAGAGCCTCAGTTTGCCATTGCGCATGATGACGCCCCTTTCTTACCGGGCACCCGTACGGCGATCGGCATCGTCAAATATGGCGCCGAAACTGAGGCGAGCCCAGGCCCGTCCTGATTTCTGGACGTGGGTCTCCCACCTCTGGTAACCCGCGCGTCGAGAGCGCATGCCGGAGTAGACTGCGCAAACGCCATGGCCGGTCGCCCGTCTCGCAGGTTGCTGGCGAAGCTGCTGGTCGCGACGCTGCTACCAACCGTCGTTGCACTCGGTGGGCTCGGGTTCCTGGCACATCATGTGGCCCAGCGCACACTCGAGGACGAGCTGGGGCGCCGCCTTGCGACCGCGGCCGCGGCGGTCGCCATGATGGTCCTGCCCGAGCAGGTGCGCGAGCTGCAGCCAGGCGATGAGGACTCCCTCACCTATGCCAACATCCGCCGCAAGCTGGCGCTGGCGCGCGACCGCCTCGACGTCCGGCGCGTCGCCATCGTCGCCGCCGACCTGACCGGGCGCGGCGACAGCGATGGCCGGCTGGAGCTGGGCGCCGAGGCGTACGAGCTGGGCGCCGACCGCGCCGAGATCGCGCGGGCGCGCGCCGGCGCGGCGGTCGCGTCGCCGCTGTTCACCGGCCACGACGGCCTGCCGTACAAGCGCGGCTACGCCGCGATCAGCACCCGCAGCGACACCGCCGGCGCCGCCAACAATGAGAATGTCGCCGGCTACGCCGTTGTGGAGGCGAGCGCGGACTACCTGGTCGCGCTGGCAGCGTTCCGTCGCTGGCTGGTGACCGCGAGCGCGATCACCGTCGCTGCCGTGCTGGTGGTGATCATCTTCATCGCCGGCCGCATCACCGGTCCGGTCGCACGCCTCGCGCGCGCCGCGGAGCGCATCGGCGGCGGCCAGCTCGCGACAGCGGTGCCGATCGAGACGCGCGACGAGATCGGCTCGCTCGCGACCACGCTCGACGAGATGCGCGCGGCGCTGCAGGCGCGCGATGAGCGGCTGCAGATGATGCTGGCCGGTATCGCGCACGAGGTCCGCAACCCGCTGGGCGGGCTCGAGCTCTACGCCGGCCTGCTGCGCGACGCGCTTGGCGGCGAGCCCGAGCGCTTGCAGGAGGTCGCGCGCATCGAACGCGAGATCGGTTACCTCAAGGCCGTGGTCAACGAGTTCCTGGACTACGCGCGCCGCCCGCCGCTGGAGCTGGGCGACGTCGCGCTGCGCCCGCTGCTCGACGAAGTGCGCGAGCTGGTCAGCGACGGCGCGCCGGGCGCACCGGCGATCGCCGTCGATACGCCCGCGGCCGGCGTCACCGTGCGCGCCGACGCGGGCCAGCTGCGCCGCGCGCTGCTGAACCTGGCGCGCAACGCGGTGGCCGCGGCGCGCAGCGCCCCCAACGCCGCGGGCGAGCGTCCGCGGGTGATCTTGGCAGGGCGCGCGCTCGGCGATGGTAAGGTTCGCGTCCAGGTGAGTGACTCCGGACCCGGCGTTCCCCTGGCGTTGCGCGAGACGATCTTCACGCCGTTCTTCACGACGCGTGAAAAAGGGACCGGCCTGGGCCTGGCGTTCGTGCGCGAGATCGTGCGCGACCACGGCAGCGACGTGAGCGTGACCGACGCGCCGGGCGGCGGCGCCTCGTTTCAGTTCGACCTGCCGGCGGGACGCACGCCGAGCTAGTGTCCTGTCTGAGACAGGACACTGGAGCCGCGGAGGGCATCATGGCGACGTCGATCTTCACCGACCCACGCTTTCTCGAGCACGAGCCGGGCGCGGGTCACCCCGAATCGCCGGCGCGGCTGGCAGCGATCCTCGCCGAGCTCGCGGCGCGCCCGGTGGCGGGGACGGAGGCGCGCACGCCTCGCGCCGCCACCGACGCCGAGGTGGCGGCGGTGCACAGCGCGCGCTACTTGCAACAACTGCGCGCGCTCGCCGGCGCGACGGTGGCGCTGGATCCCGACACGACGATGTCGCCCGGCAGCTTCGACGCCGCCATGCTCGCCGCCGGCGCCGCCGTCGGCGCCGTCGAGGACGTCTGGAGCGGCCGCGCCGAGAACGCGTTCGCGCTGGTGCGCCCGCCTGGCCACCACGCCGAGGCGGAGGGCGCGATGGGGTTCTGCCTGCTCAACAACGCCGCCATCGCCGCCGAGGCGGCGCGGCGCCTCGGCGCCGAGCGCGTGATGGTGCTCGACTGGGACGTCCACCACGGCAACGGCACGCAGCACGTCTTCGAGCAGCGGCCCGACGTCCTCTATGTCTCGTCGCACCAGTACCCGTACTACCCGGGCACCGGCGCGTCGGAGGAAGTCGGACGCGGCGCGGGCGCCGGCTACACCGTCAACTGTCCGCTGCCGCCGGGCCAGGCCGACGCCGACTACGGCGCGGCCTTTCACGACCTGTTCTTGCCGGTGGGCGAGGCCTTCCACCCCGACATCGTCATCGTGTCGGCCGGCTTCGACGCGCACGCGCGTGACCCGCTGGCCGACATGCTGGTCACCGAGCGCGGCTTCGCGGCGATGTGCACGTCGCTGGCGGACCTGGCGCGCAGCCACTGCGGCGGCAAGCTGGTGCTGCTGCTCGAGGGTGGCTACAACCTGCAAGCGCTGGCACAGTCGGTGCGCGCCTGCCTGGAGGTCATGACCGGCGAGCGACGCGAGGACTTCCCCCGTGGCGTCGGCCACGCCGTCGTCGGTGTCGTAGCCGATACCCGCACGGCGCTGCGGCGAGCGGGTGGCCCCGGCGCGAACGTCTGAAACGCGGCCGAGAAGCGAGACCCGTGACCAGCGAGGCACCGCCCCCACCTGCCCAGAGCACGCCGGCGGCACCCACGGCGGCAATGCCACCGGCGCCACCGGCGCCACCGGCGCGCAGCCGATTCGCCGCCGGGTCGGGCGCGCGTGCCGGCGATCTCTTCGATCGGCTGCTGGCGCTGATCTTCCTCATCGCCTGGCTCTCGCTCGGCCGCCAGGTGCGCCTGCTGATCGGCGCGCGCGGCCTGATGCCGATCGGCGACTTCATCGAGGCGCTTCGCGCGCGCGGCGACGTGTCGTTCATCGATTTTCCGACGGTGTTCTGGTGGATCCGCGGCGACGCCGCGCTGATCGCCGGCACGATCGCCGGCGCGCTGGTCGCGATCGCGGCGCTCGCCGGCGTGCGGCCGCGGCTCTGCTTCGCGCTGTCGACGGCGCTCTACCTCAGCTACGCGACGGCGTGCCGCACGTTCCTGTCGTTCCAGTGGGACAACCTGCTGCTCGAGTGCGGCCTGCTCGCCAGCTTCATGCCACCCGGACGCGCCTCGCCGCTGACTCACTTCCTCTTTCGCGTGGTGCTGTTCAAGCTCTACTTCGAGTCGGGCATCGCCAAGTGGCAGTCGCCGATCCACGACTGGCAAGACGGCAGCGCGATGACGGCCTACTACGAGACCGCGCCCTTGCCGACCTGGCTCGGCTGGTGGGCGCACAACCTGCCGGCGGCGTGGCACCACTTCGAGAGCCGCGCGGTCCTGGCGCTGGAGCTGGTCGTCCCGTTCGCGATCTTCGCGACGCGGCGATGGCGCCTCACGGCGGCGGCGCTGCTCACCGGCTTTCAGATCTTCAACGTCGCCACCGCGAACTACGGCTTCTTCTGCTACCTCGCGCTGGCGCTCCATGTCTTCCTGCTCGACGACGGAGACATCGAGCGCGGCGCGAACGCTGTCTCGCGGCTCCTGCCCGCGGCGCTGCGGCAGGCGCTCGCCCGCCGGCGAGCGGCAGCGGCCGACGCTCCGAGCGCGGCCGCGACATCGCCGTCGCCGTCGGCGGCGACGGCGACGAAGGCCGCGCGCTTCGGAGCGGCGGTGTTCATCGTCGTGTCGCTGCTGCAGGGACTGATCGAGTTCACCGAGGTCGGCGCGAACCTCACGATGTTCGAGAGGGTGCTGGCGGTCGACCAGTCGCTCCGCCTGATCAACACTTACCATCTGTTTCAAGCCATCACGCGCGAGCGCGTCGAGCCGGAATTTCAGACCAGCACCGACAGCGGCCAGACCTGGAGCGCGCGCGACCTGCGCCACAAGGCGGGTGACCCGATGCGCGCGCCCGATTTCGTCGCGCCCCACCAGCCGCGGGTCGACTTCCAGCTCTGGTTCTACGGTCTGGCGTTCCAGCGTCGCGAGCCATCCTACGTGGCGGTGCTCGTCGAGCGGCTGTGCAACGACCCCGCGGCGGTCGGCGCGCTGTTCAGCTCACCGCTGCCCGCGCACCCCGACGCGGTCCGGATCGCCTACTGGCGCTACCACTTTACGACCGGCGCGGAGCGGCGCGCGACCGGCGCCTGGTGGCGGCGCGAATGGATGGGCGCGACCCGTCCCATTCCGTGCGATAGATAGCGTCTGCAAATGCGGACGACGATGCGCAAGGCCTCGCTCGGGACTTTGTTCCTGACGGTGTTTCTGGACCTGCTCGGCTTCGGCCTGGTGATCCCGTTCTTGCCGGGCGTGGCGCGGCACCTGGGCGCCAGCGATCTCGTGGCGACGCTGCCGGCGGTCGCCTACTCGCTGATGCAGTTCCTGTTCATCCCTGTGTGGGGCCGCCTGTCGGACCGCATCGGCCGCCGTCCCGTGCTGCTCTGGAGCATCGGCGCCACGGCGGCCGGCATGACGCTGCTCGGCCTTTCGAACAGCCTGGTGCTGCTGTTCATCGCGCGCTTCTGGAGCGGCATCGCCACCGCGAACATCGCCGTCGCCCAGGCGTACATCGCCGACGTCACGCCGCCCGAACGGCGCGCGCGCGGCATGGGCATCATCGGCATGGGCTTCGGCCTGGGCTTCATCATCGGGCCGTTCGTCGGCGGCGCGCTCGGGCGCGTGCTGATCCACGGACGGCCGGGCGCACTGGCCGCGTTCGTCGCCGCCGGGCTGTCGGTGGTCAACCTGATCTTCGCGCTGGTGACGCTGCCCGAGTCGCTGCCGCGCGAGGCGCGCGGAAAGTCGACGCGGCGGCTGAGCCCGCTCGACTTCAAGCAATTGCGCGCCGCCGTCGGGCTGCCGGGTGTGGGGCAAGCGATCGCGATCAACTTCAATATGATCTTCTGGTTCGCCGGCATGGAGCAGACGTTCCGCCTCTTCACCGAGGACCGCTTCGGTATGTCGGACTGGGAGACCGGACGCATCTTCGGTCTGGTCGGCATCGTTTCCGCGACCGTGCAGGGCGGATTGATCTCGCCGCTGTCGCGCCGCTTCGGCGACGTGCGGCTCATCCGCGCCGGCATGTTCTTTCAGGCGCTGGCGTTCGGCTTGCTCGGCTTCTGCCCCCAGATGGGGCGGTACGCGCTGGTCGGGCTCTTCGGATCGGCGGCGCTCATTGCGCTCGGCAATGGCCTCTGCACGCCGACGCTGCCGGCGTTCGTCTCGCGGCACGCCGACGCCAACTCGCAGGGGGTCACGCTCGGATCGCTGCAGTCGGCCTCGGCGCTGGCGCGCGTGCTCGGGCCCGCGGCGGGCGGCGTGCTCTACCAGACGTTCAACCCCAGCGCGCCCTACTACCTCGGCGCGCTCGGCATGATCGGCGCCGGTCTGCTCGCGCTGCGCCTGTCCGCCGCGCGCCCCTGATCGACTTCAGCGCGTCGTGCTGCGTTGCCGCGGCGTCGGCGTCATCTCGTCGCGCGTGCGCACGCAGACGCGGTTGCGCCCCGAGCGCTTGGCCTCGTACATCGCCTTGTCGGCGTCGGCCAGGAACGCCGCCGCATCCTTGAGCGTCGAATCGGGGATCGCGGTGACACCGACGCTGACCGTCACCGGAATGCGCGTGCCGCCGAACTCGAGCGCCCGCCGCTCGATGGCCGATCGCAGCCGCTCGGCGACGACCTTGACGCCCGCGAGGTCCGTGCCGCGGCAGAGGATCGTGAACTCCTCTCCGCCGAAGCGCGCCAGCACGTCCTCGGTACGCAGCATGGTGGTCAGCATGGCGGACAGCTCGGACAGCACGAAATCGCCCGCCGCGTGACCGTGGTTGTCGTTGATCGACTTGAAGTGGTCGATGTCGATGAAGACCAGCGCCAGCGGCGTCTCGTGGCGCAGCGCGTACGCGAACTCTTTCTCGAGGTGGTCGGTGAAGTAGCGGCGGTTGAAGACCTTGGTCAGACCGTCGCGCAGCGCCGATTCGTACATCTGGCGCTGGAACACCTCGTCGAGGTAGTCCTGGTAGGTGAACTTCAAGATCGTGGTCGACCCGACCATGATCTTGTCGCCGTCGACCAGCTCGCGCCGATCGACGCGCGCGCCGTTGCAGTAGGTGCCGTTGGTCGAGCCCATGTCGACGAGCACGATCCGGTCGCCCTCGCGCACCAGCTGGCAGTGCTCGCGCGAGACGCCGTCGTCGGTGATTCGCAGCGTCACGTGCGCGCCGCGACCAATCAGCGTCTTTTCGCCCGTGATCTTGAACATCTCACCAGCGCTGACGCCGGCGAGTACGACCAGGTAAGCGCGGTTCCGCTTCTGCTCCCGATCGCTCTCGGGCGGGATCGCTGGCTGCGTCTGGGTCCCGGTGTCGTCTGGCACCCCGCGACCCTCCCCTGATTCCATGGCGCTTCATCATAACCTGGAACCCTCAAAGGGTTCCAGTCACGGACTATTTCCTCATCGTCCTCGTCCTCAATTTGACCCCGTCGGTCCCGTCACCGAGAGCACGAAAAGCCGCACGTACTCGGCCACGCGCGCGAGTGCCTCGTCATCGAGCAGCGGCAGCACCTCGGGCCGGCGGCAGCCGATGGTCTCGTAAATCACCGCTTCTCGTAGAAGATTCGCGTCGTAGGCCCGCGACCAGCGCTCGAGATCCGGGTCGCGCGGCCCCGCACCCCGAAGCTCGCGATAGGCCGCGGTCGCCATGTAGCCACATGTCGTTTCTTCCTCCAGCGACAGGGCGCTGGGCGAGATCGCCTGCGCCCTGGACTGGATGAATTCGCTGCGAATGCGCCGGTCGTAAGTCAGCAGCGCGCGGCAGACGGCGTACCGCTGCCAGGCCGGACTGCCGCCGCCGCGCGCGACCAGCACCGGCGGCGCGCCCGGCTGCCTCTGCAGCTGCACGAAGATCGGCGGCTCGATCCCCGGCGAACGCCCGCCCAGCCGTTGCAACAGCTTGAGCGCGCGCGGCGCAAATGGATCCAGCGCCAGCGCATAGGCGAGCGACGCGCGCGCGACCTCGGCGCGGTCCTGCAACAACATGATCTCCGCGCGCAGCGCGTGCCCGTACGCATCGCGCGGCGACAGGCGCAGTCCACGATCGTTCCACGCGGTCGCGGCGTCGATGTCGCGCCGCTGGCTCTCGATCTCAGCGACGTAGAAATACGCCTTGGCGTACAGCGGGTCGCGCTCGATCACCTTGCGGTACGCGAGCAGCGCCTCCTCGAGCTGGCCCGAAGCGAACGCCTGGTTGGCGGCCTCCATGAACGGCCGCGCCTTGTCGGCGGGCAGCCGGGTCGTGAGCTTGCGATCGGCGTCGCCGCCGTCGGCGACGAGGTACGGATTGCGCGCGTACGACGACGTGAACGCACCATCGAGCTCGTTGAAATTGCCCGCGCCCTGCAGCGGACCGGTCTCGACCTTCGTCGCGGCGCCCGTCACCTCCGCGTCCCATGCCGCGGGCAGCCGCGCCATCGTCGTGTCGTCGGGCGCCTCGAGCGGCAGCTGCAGATCCAACGGACGCACCGGTATCTGCGGTTTCACGGGGGGCGGCGGCGGCGTGCAGGCAGCGACACCGGCGAGCGCGCACGCGAGGACGAGGCTGCGAGCGATCATCTGCGACGGCGGCGGCCGGTCTTCGGATCGATCCGCCAGCGAAAGGTGCCGGGGGTCTCGGCGCCGCCGGGCAGGCGGATGCGGATCGCCTCGGCCTTGCGCAGCGCCGGAAACCGACCGATCTGCAGCAGCAGCGCCGCCACGCGCGACAGCACCGGCTCGTGCGCCACCAGCGCCACCGACTTCTTGCCCGTGCCGGCGACCGCGGCCAGCAGCGACATGACGCCGGCGGGGAAGGCGTCCGGAATCAATTTGTCGGAGACCAGCACGCGCCCGCGATAGCCGATCGCGGCGGCGGTGATCTCCGCGGTTTGCACCGCCCGCACGAGCGGGCTGGTGACCACCGCCCCGAAGTGAACGCCCGCCCGCTCCAGCGCCTGGCCCACGCGGCGAACCTCGTCGCGGCCCGCCTTGGTCAGCGATCGCTCCTCGTCGCGCGCGGCGTCCTCGCCCGCTTCGCCGTGGCGGATCAGCGTGATGCGCATCGCCGGCGCGTGAGGCTAGTGGCCGGGCTCGGACGGCGAAGACTCTGACGACTCGCTCGCCGCCCCATGTCCATGGCCGCCGGCGTCCCCCGGGCCTGACGGCGAGTGCTCCGACTCCGGCGAAGGAACCGCCAGTCCAGCCGGTCCGGGCGCGGCCTCACCCTCGCCGGTCGAGGACGGGGCCGGCGGCGCGGGGGGCGGCCCGGGATCGATGCCGTGGGTCTTCAGCACCGCCAGATAGTGATCACGCTCGGCGATCGCGGCCAGCAGCCGCTGGCGCATCGTATCGTTGTTCTGCTTGAGACGGCCGATCTCCGACAGATCGCGCTGCCGCGTGGAGTCGACCTTCGACGCGCGCGCGAACGCCTTCAAGAATTCCGCTTGCCCCATGTCGGCCATCAGCGTGGCGCGGTAGCGGCCGACCTCGACCTTTTCCAGGTAGCCCTCGGCGGCGAGACCGAGCAGGCACTTGGAGACCTGCGGCTCGCCCGCTCCGATCGCCAGCGCGACGTCGACGGGCGTGAACGAATCGTTGGCGCCCGCCAAACGCTTGAGCTCGTCGAACAGCTCCTGGCGATCGACCTTGGCGCCCGCGTCTCCGCCGCTCCCTCCAAAAGAGCTCTTTCCACCCGAATGGCTACGTTTGAGACTCATCGGCTATTCTCCTCGGTCCGCAGAAGGCCTGCCTTATACCATCAATGCTACCGCGCCAGATCAGAACATCAGCTGCGCGCTCACCCGCAGGCGGTGGCTGTCGGGAGAATAGATCCCGGCTGGCAGCACCACACCCCGGGTGCGCAAGTGCGTGTAGTCGGCCTGAAGCTTGAGGTCGTGACCGCGCAGGAACGCGCTGACGCCCGCGGTCTGCCCGTCGATGTGATCGCCGCTGGCATCGCGCTGCGCCTGGGTCGCGCCGTAGAGCGGCAAGTCGGTCCGCTCGACGCGCGCGTCGACGGCCAGGAAGTGCGGCACCACGAAGTAGCTCGCCTGCAGGTACTCGCCGGCGAACGTGCGGTCCGCCGCACCGGCTCCGGGATGCTCGAGCCGGCGGAACAGCTCCGCCTGCAACGCCGCGCCGCGGAAGTGCACGCGCAGCTCGACGGCCCCCTGCCAGACGGCGACGTTGTCGATGCGCCCGTTGTTGTCGACGTCGGTGTTGGCCTGCGGGTTGTTGGTGCGCGCGACGACGTCCGTCGGTACCAGGTTGAAATATCCCGCGGCTCCGATCGACAGCAGCGGCCGCGCCTGGCCGACGAGGTCGCCCTCGGAGTCGGGCAGCGGCCCCCAGGGCGCGGCGACGACGCGCGCGGTGTAGGCAAGATCTCGGTTGTCGTTCAACTTGCCCTCGCCCGCGCCGTTGGTAATTGAAAGCTGATATTGCAGCCGTCCGCCCCAGGGGCGCCCGAGCAGCATGACCCCGACGTCACGCTCGAGGCTGAAGGCGGTCATCGTCTCGCTGCGATCGACGAAGTCGTAGTACGTGCTGCGCAGATAGCGCTGGAAACCGAACGGCACCTTGTACTGGCCGACGCGCACGGCGATCCAGCTCCCCTGGCGCCACTGGATGAACGCGTCCTTCAGGACCTGCGGCTCGACGAAGTCGAAGAGCAACCGGTACTCGACGCGGTGCCGCAGGACGTTCCCTTCGAACAACACCTCCGCGTGCTGGAGCAGGAACGTCGAGGTATCCGGCGCCGATTTCTGTCCCGGGCCCTCGCCGACCAAAGTTCCCGTGTAGCCGGCCTGCAGGCGCACCTCGGGAAGGAACATCGTCCGTCCGTCGGAGCGCACCAGCGCGTGCGGCGGCTCTGCGGGCGGCCGGAGTGGCGACGATCTCGACGGCCGCGGCGGCTGCTCGGCTCGCCGGGCGAGGTCGTCGACGCGGGCGCCGAGATCGTCCAGCGCGCGCCGCATGTCGTCCCACGTGGCGCGCTGCTTTTGCAGCGCGTCGAGCTCGGCGCGCAGCTGGATCAACTTCGCGTCCAGATCTTGCTGCGTCTCCTCGGGCGTGGGGCTGTTCGTGGCCGGCGTCGGGCTGGGCGTCGGCTCCGCAGCGGGAACCGTGGTCGCCGCGGGTGACGGCGCGGTCGCGGGTGGCGGCGCGGTCGCGGGTGGCGGCGGAGCGGGTGCCTCGGCCGCGGGCGGTCCTGCGGGGGGAGCGTCGGTCCCCGCCGCCAGCAGCAGGAGCACCGGCGCGAGCCATGTCGCGTGCACTAGCGACGCTTCCGCCGCTTGGGAGCTCTCGGTGACGACGTCGCCGCCTCCTCGGGAGCGCCCCCCGCGACCGCCGGCTGCTGCCAGAGCCGCAGGGCCGCCGGGTCACGACGGTAACGGCGCAAGAGCCACGCGAGCAGGACGAGCCCGAGCACGACCGAAACGACGCCGATGATCTGCGATGTCGAAAGGACGACGTGCGTGAAAGGCAGCGTGTAAAGGCCGCGATCGTCATCGTCCCGCACCGTCTCGATGAGCGAGCGGAGAACCCCGTAGCCCAATACCCAACCCAGGAACACCTGGCCGGAGAACCGCCGGTATCTGCGCAAGAGCATCAGGAGACCGAACAACAAGAGACCGACCAGGGATTCGTAGATCTGGGTGGGGTGCACCGGATACGACCAGGGCGCTGTCTTTTCGAGCCCGTACAGCTGCACGTGATGCTCCCAGGCCGGGCTTCCATGCGGAAAGCGGATCGCCCACGGCAGGTCGGAGCGGGCGCCGAAATCGCACCCGAACAGCAAGCAACCCACCCGCGTGATCGCGGTGCCCAGCACCACCGCCGGCGCGGCGACGTCGGCCCATCGGAGGAGGGGAATCTTGCGCCGCCAGCACCCGTACCAGCTGGCGAGGAACCCGCCGATCATGCCGCCGTACGCCACCAAACCGCCGCGGTTGATCAGAATGAGCTCGCTCAGTGGGACACCGGGCGTGGTGATGAACCAGAGCAAGCGCGATCCGATGATCGACCAGATCGCCGACCACATATAGATCGCGGCTGCCGCCTCCTGGCCGATGCCGTCCTGCTTCGCCAGGCGCATCGCCAGGAGCCAGCCCACCATCAGCGACGTCCCCAGCATCACGCCGTAGGAGTAGATCGGCACGGGCGTCCAGATCTGCTGAAAGCCAGCCAGGCTCGGAATCAGCGATCCGGTCTTGATGCGGACCAGGATCTCCGCGCCGATCAGGAGATAGAGAGGCGTCGAGCTCAGCGGTAACGTTGGATCGCGCCGCCGTCGGATGAGGTCGCGAACGACGCCAGCGACAGCAAGCACCAACGCGGCGATGAACAGCAGCTTGGCCGGGATGTTGACCAGGATGGGGCGCATGGGGCCCCCTCTAGATATTCCGGTGCTCCGCGCGGGTCAACTCGACGCGAGCCCGGCTTCGCCGCAGCGCCGCGGTTATTGGGGAACTGCCGCCAAGAAGGAAGAGGCTCGGGAGCTGGTGCTCGATCAGGGTCCCGTGTCGGCGCACATGCCGGCGCCCACGGCGTGCCCGCAGTGCAGGAGGCCGTTTTGCGTGTCGTACGACGCGGAGTTGCATATGTGGTACGAGCGGCACTCGCGGGTGCTCTCGAACTGGAGGCCGGTGTACGCCATTTCGCATTCGGCTTCGGTGATATAGCCGGTCGGAGGGTTCTTCGAGCCCGTGCACGTCTGCATGTAGAGCTGGCAGAACTCCCCCGCGGTCATGGCCGAGCTGGTCGTGACGCGTTGAGGGCTGGACGGACAGAGCTGATCGACGAGGCTGTCGCCGCCGCACGTCAGCGTACAGAAAGCGGCTCCGATCATCAGGGCCAGCGCCGCCGAGGAAGGGGCCATTCGAGCCGCCGGCGGCGTGGCAAGCCTGTGAGGACGCAGAGTCGCCATGGGTCGTCTCCTTCTGCTTCCCGAGAATTCTTGCGCCCGTTCATCGGGAGCAAGCTCGGGGGTCCGGAAAGTAGAACAATCGCCGCGGCATCGCAAACGGGAAAACACCGGCGACCGACCGGCAACAAGCCGCGGCATCGTCCCGCAAGAAAAAGGGGGCCGATGAAGGCCCCCTTTTCACTGCTGGTGACGTGTTTCGTCGGGTGTTTGCTACGTGTTCTTGGGCGCGTCGGTGTACTCGGCGTCGATCACGTCGTCCTTGGTGCCGCCCTCACCGCCACCCTCCCCCGCTCCCGGCGCCGCCCCGCCACCGTCGCCGGCGCCGCTGGCCGACGCGTTCTTGTACAGCGCCTCCGCCATCTTGTGCGACGCCTTCTGCAGGCGCTCGAACGCGTTCTTCAGCGCGTCGGGCTCCTTGGGCTCGCGGTTCGCCTCGAGCGTGTCCTTGGAGTCCTTCAGCGCTGCCTCGAGCTCGCCGCGATCCGCCTCGGCGACCTTGTCCTTGTTCTCGTCGTAGTGCTTCTGCACCTGGAAGCTCAGCGACTCGAGCTGGTTGCGCGCGTCGATCGCCTCGCGCCGCTTCTTGTCCTCCGCCTCGTGCTCCTGCGCGTCCTTCACCATCTTCTGGATGTCGGCCTCGGACAGACCCGACGACGAGGTGATGGTGATGTGCTGGATCTTGTTGGTCCCCTTGTCCTTCGCCGACACGTTGACGATGCCGTTGGCGTCGATGTCGAAGGTAACTTCGATCTGCGGCACGCCGCGCGGCGCCGGCGGGATGCTGTCCAGGCCGAACTTCCCCAGCAACCGGTTGTCACCCGCCATCGGACGCTCGCCTTGATAGACCTTGACCTCGACCGAGCTCTGGTTGTCGGCCGCCGTCGAGAAGGTCTCCGACTTCTTGGTCGGGATCGTCGTGTTGCGCGGGATCAGCGTCGTCATGACGCCGCCCAGGGTCTCGATGCCCAGCGACAGCGGCGTGACGTCGAGGAGCAGCATGTCCTTGACGTCGCCCGAGAGCACGCCGGCCTGAACCGCCGCGCCCAGCGCAACGACCTCGTCGGGATTGACGCCCTTGTGCGGCTCTTTCCCGAAGAACTCCTTGACCAGCTTCTGCACCATCGGGATGCGGGTCGAGCCACCGACCAGCACGACCTCGACGATGTCCGACGGCTTCTTGCCGGCGTCAGCCAGCGCCTTCTTGGTCGGCTCGATCGTGCGGTTGACCAGGTCCTCCATCAGCTGCTCGAGCTTCGCGCGCGAGAGCTTGACCTGCATGTGCTTCGGCCCGCTCGCGTCGGCGGTGAGGAACGGCAGGTTGATCTCCGTCTCCGAGACCGACGACAGCTCGATCTTCGCCTTCTCCGCGGCCTCGCGCAGACGCTGGATCACCATCTTGTCCTTCGAGACGTCGATGCCTTGATCCTTCTTGAACTCGGCGATCAGCCAGTCCATCACACGCAGGTCGATGTCGTCGCCGCCCAGGTGGGTGTCACCGTTGGTCGACACGACCTCGACGACCTTCTCACCAACCTCGAGGATCGAGACGTCGAAGGTGCCGCCGCCGAAGTCGAACACGGCGATGATGTGGTCCTTGCCCTTGTCGAGACCGTAGGCCAGCGCGGCCGCGGTCGGCTCGTTGACGATACGCTTGACGTCGAGGCCGGCGATGCGGCCCGCGTCCTTGGTCGCCTGTCGCTGAGCATCATTGAAGTAGGCCGGGACGGTGATCACCGCCTCGCTGACCTTCTCGCCCAGGTAATCTTCGGCCGCCCTCTTGAGCTTGCCGAGGATCTTCGCCGAGATCTCCGGCGGGCTCATCTTCTTGCCGCGAATCTCGACGGTCGCCTCGCCGTTGTTCCCGCGCACGACCTTGTACGGGATGCGCTTCATCTCTTCGCCCACCTCTTCGAAGCGGCGGCCCATGAAACGCTTGATCGAGTACACGGTGTTTTCCGGGTTGGTGATCGCTTGGCGACGAGCGATCTGCCCGACCAGCACCTCGCCTTTGTCGTCCCACGCCACAACCGAGGGCGTCAGGCGTCCGCCCTCCTCATTGGCAATGACTTTGGGGTCCTTGCCCTCCATGACTGCCACGACTGAGTTGGTCGTACCGAGATCGATTCCGATGATCTTGCCCATTGGGGTTCCCTTCGTGCCTGACGGCTCTTTCCTTTTGTGAATAAATCCGGGCGGTTAACTGTCAGCCGCCGTCCTGGCGCAAAAGTAAGCACCTGGGTTTGGGCGTCAAGCGAAACCCGGGGTGGCGCGCCAGGTTAGGCCGATCCTATACTGAACGGATGTTTCATCCGGTGGTCGAGACCTGGTTCGCGCGCCGCTTCGGCGAGCCGACGCCGGCGCAGACCAAGGCGTGGCCGCTCATCGCCGCCGGGCGCGACGTGCTGGTCACGGCGCCGACCGGGTCGGGCAAGACGCTGGCCGCATTCCTGTCGTGCCTGGACCGCCTGATCGCGGAGGCGATCGAAAAAAGCGGTGAGCTCGAGGATCGCACGCAGGTGCTGTATGTCTCGCCGCTCAAGGCGCTGTCCAACGACATCCGGCGTAACCTGGAAGAGCCGCTCGGCGAGCTGCGAGAGGTTGCGACCGAGCTCGGGCTGCCGCCGCCGGCCATCCGCACGGCGGTGCGCACGGGCGACACGACCGCGCGCGAACGGCGGGAGGCGGTGCGACGGCCTCCGCACGTGCTCGTCACCACGCCCGAGTCGTTCTACATCTTGCTGACGTCGGAGTCGGGACGGCGCGCGCTGCGCGACGTGCGCACGGTGATCGTCGACGAGATCCACGCCGTCGCGGCCGACAAGCGCGGCGCGCACCTGGCGCTGTCGCTCGAGCGGCTGGATGCGCTGGTGACCGCGGCCGGCGGCAAGCTGCAGCGGATCGGTCTGTCGGCCACGGTGAAGCCGCTCGCCGTCGCGGGTGAGCTTCTGTGTGGAGCGGCGCGGCCGGCGCCGGCCATTGTCGACGTCGGCCAGCGGCGCGAGCTGGACCTGGGCATCGAAGTGCTTCACGACGAGCTCGGCGCGGTGTGCACCAACGAGCAGTGGGGCGAGATCTACGACCGCGTCGCCGACCTGGCGCGCGCGCATCAGTCGACGCTGGTGTTCGTGAACACGCGCCGGCTGGTCGAGCGGGTCGCGCACCACCTGGGCGAGCGGCTGGGCGAGGCGGCGGTCGCGGCGCACCACGGCAGCCTGTCGCGCGAGCGGCGGCTCAAGGCCGAGCGGCGGTTGAAAGAAGGAGATCTCAAGCTGGTGGTCGCCACCGCGTCGCTGGAGCTGGGCATCGACGTCGGCGCGGTCGACCTGGTTTGCCTCGTCGGCTCACCGCGATCGATCGCGACCGGCCTGCAGCGCATCGGCCGCTCGGGCCACGCGTTGCGCGCCACGCCCAAGGGGCGGCTCTTCCCGCTCACGCGGGATCAGCTGGTCGAGTGCGCGGCGCTGGTGCGCGCCGCCCGCCGCGCCGAGATCGACGCCATCGCGCTGCGGGACGCGCCGCTCGACGTGCTGGCGCAGCAGATCGTCGCCGCGTGCGCCTGCGAGGAGTGGGACGAAGACGCGCTCTTCGAGACGTTCCGGCGCGCGGGGCCCTATCGCGGCCTGGCGCGCGCCGACTTCGACACCGTCGTCGACATCTTGTCAGAGGGTATCGCCACCAGTCGCGGGCGCGCCGGCGCGCTGCTTCACCGCGACGCCGTCGGGCGCAAGCTGCGCGGCCGCCGCGGCGCGCGGCTCGGCGCCCTGACCTCGGGCGGCGCGATCCCCGACAACGCCAACTACGACGTGATCCTCGAGCCGGAGGGCGTGCTCATCGGCAGCGTCGACGAGGACTTCGCGGTCGAGAGCATGGCGGGCGACGTGATCTTGCTCGGCAACTCGTCGTGGCGCATCCGGCGCGTCGAGGCCGGGCGCCTGCGCGTCGAGGATGCCGCGGGCCAGCCGCCGACGATTCCGTTCTGGCTCGGCGAAGGTCCTGCGCGCACACGCGAGCTGTCGGCGGAGGTCGGCGCGCTGCGCGCCGAGGTCGACGAGCGTGCGCCGACGACCGAGGACGACGTCGAGTGGCTGATGCAGGACTGCGCGCTCGACCGCCGTGGCGCCGAGCTCGTGCGCGACTACCTGGCGGCGGGTCGCGCCGCACTGGGCGCGGTGCCGACGCCGACGCGCGTGATCGCCGAGCGCTTCTTCGACGAGGCGGGCGGCATGCAGCTGGTGATCCACGCGCCGTTCGGCGGGCGGATCAACCGGGCCTGGGGCACGGCGCTGCGCAAGCGCTTCTGCCGCGCGTTCGACTTCGAGCTGCAGGCCGCGGCCACCGACGACGGCATCGTGCTGTCGCTGGGTGCGCAGCACAGCTTCCCGCTCGAGACCGTGTTCCAGATGGTGCGCGCCGAGGACGTCGATGAGCTGCTCACGCAGGCCGCCGTGCAAGCGCCGATGTTCGAGACGCGCTGGCGCTGGAACGCGATGCGCGCGCTCGCGCTGCTGCGCTACCAGGGCGGGCGGCGCGTACCGCCGCCGATCCAGCGCATGCGCGCGCAAGATCTGATCGCGGCGGTGTTCCCGGCGCAGACCGCGTGCCAGGACAACCACGCTGCGGGCGCGATCGAGATCCCCGACCACCCGCTGGTGCGCGAGACGCTGCGCGACTGCCTGACCGAGGCGATGGACGCCGCCGGGCTCAAGCGCGTACTGACCGACATGCGCGCCGGCAAGATCGAGACGCTGGCGCGCGAGGTGCCCGAGCCGTCGGTGTTCTCGCACGAGATCCTGAACGCGAATCCGTACGCGTTCCTCGACGACGCGCCGCTGGAAGAGCGGCGCACGCGCGCGGTCGCCGTGCGCCGCGGGCTGCCGCCGGAGATCGTCGAGCGCATCGGCGGCCTCGACCCCGAACGCGTGACCGAGGTCGTCGCCGAGGCGCAACCGGATCCGCGCAACGCCGACGAGCTGCACGATCTCATGCTGGATCTGGGTGCGCTGCCGGCGGCCCAGGGCGAGACGCGCGGGTGGACGCCGCTCTTCGAGACGCTGGTGACCGCGGGCCGCGCGGCCCGCGCGGGCGGCGAGGCAGGGGGCGAAGCTGGGGGATCGACGGTGCCGTTCTGGGTCGCGGCCGAGCGGCGGGCGCTAGCATCGACGATCTGGCCCGAGCTGCGCTTCGTCCCCGACGTGGCGGCACCGCCGGCGCGGCGTGCGCCGGCCTGGTCGGATCGCGATGGCGCGCTCACCGAGCTGACACGCGCGCACCTGGTGCTGCTCGGCCCGACGACCGCGTCGGCGATCGCGCGCCGCCTGGATCTGCCACCTTCGGACGTCGAGGCGGCGCTGGCGCGCGTCGAGATGGAGGGCAACGTGCTGCGCGGGCGCTTCGTGCCGGCGCAAATGGCCGCGGGAAACATCGCCACCGGCGACGGCGCCGGCGGAGACGGGGCTCCGCCGGCCCATGCCGACGAGCTGCAGTGGTGCGATCGGCGCCTGCTCGCGCGCATCAACCGGCGCATGCTCGACGGCCTGCGCAAGGAGATCGAGCCGGCGACCGCCGCCGACTACATGCGCTTCCTGTTCTCGTGGCAACACGTGCGCCCGGGGACGGCGTTGCAGGGGCGCGGCGGCCTGTCGCAGGTGATCGCGCAGCTGCAGGGGTGCGAGATCGCGGCCGGCGCCTGGGAGCGCGAGGTGCTGCCGGCGCGGGTCGTCGGCTATGACAACGCGTGGCTCGATGGGCTCTGCCTTTCGGGCGAGCTCGCGTGGGGACGGCTCGCGCCGCGCGAGGCGGCGATGGCGCCCAGCCGCGCGGCGCCGATCGCGATCGTGCGGCGCCGCGATCTGCACTGGCTGCTGGTGCCGGGCGACACTGACCCCGACGCCGACGCCGGCCTTTCGGCGCCGGCGCGCGATGTGCTGCGCTACCTGCGCGAGGCGGGCGCGAGCTTCCTCGACGACATCATCCAGGGCGCGCATCGCCTGCGCAGCGAAGCCGAGGACGCGCTCTGGGAGCTGGTGAGCGCCGGCCGCGTCACCGGTGACGGGTTCGCCGGCCTGCGTGCGTTGATCTCGGCGACGCAGTCGCGCGGCGGCGCGCGCGCCCGCTGGCACGCGCGCTGGAACCGCCGCGCCGGGGCGCCCGCCGGCGCGGGCCGCTGGGCGTTGCTGCGCGCACCGCAACCGCCGCCCGAGGAAGACGACCTGCTCGAGGCGGTCGCGCGCCAGTACATCAAGCGCTACGGCGTGGTATTCCGCGACGTGCTCGCGCGAGAGACGCGCGCCCCGGCGTGGCGCGACCTCCTGCGCGTCTACCGCCGCCTGGAGATGCGCGGCGAATTGCGCGGCGGCCGCCTGGTCGCCGGCTTCGTCGGCGAGCAGTTCGCCGCGCCCGAGGCAGTCGAATCGCTGCGCGCGATCCGCCGCGAGCCGGTGCGCGGCGAAATGGTGCGCATCTCCGCGTGCGATCCGCTGAACCTGGTCGGCATCATCACGCCCGGCCCGCGCGTGCCAGCGACGCTGGCGAACTCCGTGCTGTTCCGCGACGGCGTGCCGCAGCTCGGCGCCGAAGACGCGCCCGCCCCCGCCGCCGCGCTGCCAGCGCTATCACAGCCCGCGCGCGCCGACCTCGCGAATTGACGGCCCGCCGTGGCGCGGGATCAGAACCGGCCGACCAGCGCCAGGCCGCGCGTCGAGCCACCGCCGTCGGCCGCCGACACGATCGGGGCCAGCGCCAGGTCGCCGGCGGCGGATCGCTGATTGGCTCGCTCGGCGGCGCGGGGCGCGTCGACGAAATCGTAGACCGCGCTCGCCCCGGCCGCGAGTAGCAGTCCCGCCCCCAGCAGCACCGTCCCCGTCGACGTGTCGCAAGCACCTGGGGGTCCGTCCTCGCAGTCGCCGTGAAGGGCCGCCGCCAGCGCGATCGCGCCCCCGACCGTGCTCGTGGCCGCGCGGAACAGCGACCAGCCGACGGCGTGCCCCCACTCCCCTGCGTAGATGTGACCAGCGCTGGGACCAACCCACAGCCCGACGACGATCATCCCGATCCCGGCAAGCTGCGCGTTCCTGCTGTCGCCCGCGTGGCTCCAGAGCACGCTGCCGGCCGCGATCGACAGGAGCGGCGAAAAGACCGCCAGCACCCCGGCCTTCTGCGGCGAAAAATCCTGCCTCGCAACCAACTGCGGCATCGGCGAGTCCGGAGGAGACAGGCGCGCGGCGTTGGCCGGCGAAAGCGGCGTCCCGAGGTCCATGGGCTCGGCCGCCAGCCGCTTGACCGGCCTCGGGTTCGAGCTCCCATCCGTGTCGCCCGCATGCGCGCGGGCGCAGAAGGCGATCGAAAGAGTGAGGACGGCGGCGACGGCGGTGATTCGCACGTCTCGACCTCATTGCAAGCCCGGCGCCCAATCTCGAAGGGCCGCGATCCCGCCCGCTCCGTCCGCGGGCGGCGCCGAACTCCCACCGACCCGGTGGACGAGCGTCGAAAACTCAACAGTCGGGGAGCGCTCGCCCGCCGGCCGCTCAGCCCTCGTCCTTCATTCCGTGCATCAGGCGCTGCTTCACGCGCATGATCTGCCGCTCTTTGTACTTCTCGTGGCTGTTCTCGCCGCTCTCGTTGTTCTCCGCGGTGCGCGCGTCGATGATCTGGAACTCCGTCAGGACGAAGACGATGGTTCCGTTCTCGCTGAACAGCGGGTCGTCGGGCGTCCGGCACAAGAAGCGATCCATGCGCACCGGCAAGTCGGCGACGAAGTTGATCACGCGGTAACCCGGCCCGGAGAACTCGTTCAGCGGCGACGGCTTCTTGTCGGCGGCGACGGCGGCGAGATCGGTGATCTCGGGCAGGAACCGGCGCAGCGCCGCCGATCGGTCGAGGGTCTCGCGGACGCGGATGATGTCGTTCACCGATTGGCCGGGGATCACGTAGTTGAACGGAATCAACCGCTGGGTGAGCTCGCGCATCGCGAACACCAGCTGGTCCTCGGTGTGGGTGATCATGCGGAAGCGCAGCTTGTCGTAGACGTCGGCGGCGATCGACTCCTTCTTGGCGAGGAGCTTGGTGATGAGGCTGTCCGCGTGCTTGCGGCTCCACTCGAACTCGACGATCGGGCAGCCGACGCTCTTGAGCTCCTCGACGGTGCGCAGGACCTTTTCCTCAACCAGGTGGAAGATCTGGTCGCCGGAGACCGGCAGCTTGGTCAGCAATTCGCGCCCGGCCAGGTGATGCATGACGTGCATCACCTTGAGGACGATGCACGCGTAGGTCCGGCGCTTGCCCTTCTGCGAGGCCACGAGCAGCAGATCGCGCGGCGGCACGCCGTGCGCGACCTCGTCGGGGATCTGGAACCCGAGGTGGCGCTCCAGGTATTCGACCGCTTGCTCGCGCAGCTCCGCGAGCCGGCGCATGTCGTCGTCGTCACGCGGTTCGAACTCATTCACGCGCAAGAAACGGTCGACCTCGTCGCGGTCGACGAAGTAGAGCCGGTGCCAGTCGATCACGGAGCCGCCGCGCAGCAGATTCCGGATTCCCGTGACGTCGGCGATTGAGAAGTCCTCGTAGCGCAGCTTCCGCGGCAGCGATGGCGCCGGCAGGGACGCCGGGCTCGCGGGGGGCGTGGCCGAGGAGGACACGGGCGTCGTCAGGGATGCCTTTTCGGCGTTCGGAGGCGGTTCCAAAGGCATCTCCCCTTTTGCTGGCGGCGGACGGCTCCCGAAATTGCAGCGCAGTCTATCACGCGACCCAAAGAGGGGACGAGGTCGGACTGCCTCGAAATCGGCGCGGCGCCGGCTCGACCGGTAGCGGCCCTCGACCGCCCCGGTTCAACTCACCCGCGGCGGGGCGCTCGGCCGAGCGACACCGTTGCCCAGAAGAGCAAACCCGCGAAAAGTCCCATGGCCAAGCTTCCAACAAATGGAATCATACCTCGGCCCACATTAGGTCACACAGGCTGACCTGTCAAAAACCCACTTGCCGGCGACGACGCCTGCCGCTGGGCGCGCCACCGAAAGTCCACTACGATTGCAGAGGTGAAACGCGGGGCAGTCGTCCTCACTCTGACGGCGGGCTTACTTGGCGCTGGCGCATCCAGCAGGGCGCGAGCAGAACCGCCGGTCGCGGCGGCGCTTGCCCCGCCCGGATACGACGAGGGTCAAACGCTGCTGGGACAGAAGCGTTACGCAGAGGCCGTCGAGAAGCTCCGCCCGATCACCGTCGCGCGACCCGATTTTGCCGCCGCCTGGTACGCGCTGGCGCTCGCAGCCCGGCGCGCCGGCGACTGTGCCGAGGCCATTCCCGCGTACCGGCGCTACGCGGCTCTACGCGGCAACGAGGCCGAGCCTTACTTCGGCCTCGGGCTCTGCCTGCGCGATACGGGCGACCGCCCCGCGGCCGTGGCGGCCTTCAAGCGCTTCCTGGAACTGGAGCACCGCCCCGGTCAGGAGAAATGGCTCGAGACAGCGAAGGGCGCGATCGCTTCGCTCGAGGCGCCGCCGCCACCCGCAGGCGGGGCAGCGGCGGCCTACGAAGAAGCGCAGCGTCTGCGCGACAGCGGGAAGATCGAGGCGGCGCTCAAACGGTTCGCCGACGCCGTTGCGCTCGACCCCGACCTGATCGCCGCGCGCGCCGCGTGGGGCGAGCTGCTCATCAAAGTTCACCGCGAGGCCGACGCCGTGCCGGTCTTCCGCAGCGCCGTCGAGCGCAACCCGCAGTATCCGCTGGCCTGGTACGAGCTGGCGTTCGCGCTGCGCGAGACCAGGCAGTACGCCGGCGCGGTCGACGCCTACCGCCGCTACATGGCGCTCCGGCCCGCCGACCCGGACCCGCACTACGGCATCGCGCGCGCGCTGCGTCTCCTCGGGCGTGATGACGAGGCCCGGCGCAGCTTCGTGACCTACGTCGCGATGGAGAGCCGGCCCGCCGAGGCGCGGTGGGTCGCGACCGCCAAGCGAGCCATCGCGGAGCTCGACGCGAAGGGCGTGCGCGCGGCGAGCGCGCCAGCGCCCGCCGTGGCCATGACGCCC
>Ga0265338_10001455_pt1 | contig 38379 bp, 57 predicted proteins | sample 42126metaG_FD_193579 | JGI IMG/M metagenome (GOLD analysis project Ga0265338, IMG submission 193579) | Rhizosphere microbial communities from Carex aquatilis grown in University of Washington, Seatle, WA, United States - 4-21-26 metaG | ecosystem: Host-associated > Plants > Roots > Rhizosphere... | reverse complement strand
GACTCGTCTTGATTGTGCTTAGTATCGCCGTACTTTTTAGGTAGTAACTTCGATGCAATCCACTTGCGATTGTCAGTTCGCATCTTATCGCGATGCAATGCAGCATGATTAGTTAAAATAACTGGCTGCCCGTCTGCGTTAGTAGTCTCAATCGTATCGCGTGAATCATCGTCGGAAATTTCAATGATTTCATCCGCAAGATTCTCGATTTGGGCGTTCTTCGCGCGGGCGTATTGTTCTCTGAAAGAAGGGATTTCCTCAGTCCATTTGCGTATTTCGCGTGCGGGCGGCCAATGTTTATTTTGCTTACAAAGAGCGCGCAAACCAAAGGCGCAATTCTCTGTTTTCTCGCAGATTTCATCCGCTAAATCTTGCATAAATTCGTACAGTTTCCTAGGCCTAGCCATAAAAAACATCCTGTTTTTAATGATGAATTAATTTTACGCACTAACAATAAAGAATAATAGTGTTAAATAATATTGACAGAGTTATATTTTATCATTACTATTGTCACACATTAAAGACAAACAGGAACTAGCAAAATGAAGTTAAAAGTAATTATCACGTACGGATTAGGAATAGCAATTATGGATATGAACTCAGGTGAAATTTATGAAAGTGGTTACGAATCGATAAAAGAAGCTGAAAAAGCGTTAAGAAACTTCAAAAAAATGTACGCATAAATAAATAGGGGCTGAATAAGCCCCATACAGGAGATAAAAAAATGACAGTAAATTATGAAAATGCATTTAATTTAATTTGCAATGCCTATCCATCTTGCAATGATGAAAGAGCGCATGAATTAACTAGGATTTTAATTAAAGAAATGCAAGAAAAAGACGAATCTGCAGAACGTATATTATTAACTTGGTAAATAAAAAGGAAAATAATCATGATTAAGTTTCAGCACCATTATGTGCAAAACGGTACAAAAAAAACCAAAGTTACTTACAGTATCAGTAATCGCTTAGATGGGAGAGCATGCGTAACAATTTATGCAAAAGGGTACGATAGAAAAAATTTCCGAGATGTTTTTGGTGATCTCGCAAGAAATGACTCTGACATAATGACAGATTATTTTGAAGGAAGTCGTGCAACAATTTTTTCTGACAACCCATTATACAGTGAAGCTTTAAAGCGCGCTGAAATAGTTGCTAAAAAAAATCAAGAAAGATGGAGCAAAAGAAAATGAAATTTGCCAACGAATTATTAGAAGCATTGATTAAAAGTCAGGAAGAGATTATAGAGATTTGGCAACATCCAAAAACGGAATACCAGCGCGGGCATTATGAGCAAGCGCTGGCAACTTTAAAATTTTTACAAGGATATCACTAAATGGCATTTAAGATTAAAGTCATGGAAAATAAATCACGAGATATTTTTTTCCATCACGATATAATCGACCCGAAAAATTTAATACGAAAAGCCCGTGAAAAAGGATTTCACGGCAATTTAACTGTGGAATTGCTCGAAGAAAGCGAAGAAAAAATCATGGATATTTCTCGCTTCACTGTTAACGAGCAAGATCAAATTACTAGTTTTATTTTTCCTTAAACCGTTTATTTTGCGCGTGAGTAGAGCCATAAAAAAAATCAATAATCGTTTGCCACTTCGATGCGAGCATCCCAACCAGCATTGAAAGCAGCTCACGCGCGTTAGGATTAATTTCTATCGGTATAAAAAGAAAACCAAGAGCAAGAAAAAAACCAAGAGTAACAACATAGGCCATATGTCGTAAAAAATCTGTGTAGAGAATCCCTGTCTTTCTAGCATCTTTTCTATCGTCCACCTCAATCGCGTAATTTTGCGTAATAATTTTCTGCAAAGTTTCAACATGCTCATTCTCCAGTTGTTTTATTTTAACAGCCGAATCTGGATCTGTAGCAATTTTATGCGCCAGGTCAGAAAGGTTAGATACGTCCACGCCAAAACATTTAGCCAAAAGGCCAACAGCGACGCCAGCCAGCGGAGTACCCAGGACGCCACCCAAAATAGGAGCGATTTTACTGACACTAGATACGATAACATCGAGTGAGCCACCCATTTAAAAACTCCCTTTTATTTGGATTTTTCTCCGCCAGCAACCGATAAAAAGCAGCGCGTGAAGCAACTAATACGGGCATTACCAGGTCGGGCACCATGATATTCAAACGCTCTAGTGTTCTTTCGCCAAGGATGCCGTCATCAGCGATGTAAAGCCGTGAAAACATTAACGCCCACAAAGAGCGCTGGACAATTTGCACGGCTTGCCGAGTGCCCATATTGACAGCCATATCGAAAACGTAATTGCAAACCAGCTGGTCGCGAATTTCGCTGAAAGGTGCCTGTTGCCAGAACTCAGATTTGTATATATTTTGAGCTTGTTCTTTTGTCAAGTCGCGGATGGTTTGTTCATTAACTTCGCCGAAAATACCGTATTTGCGCAGAACTTCCTCTGAGAATCCGCGCAAAAAGCGCAGGGAAATCCCAAAGTTTGTCGCGCCCCCGGAATCTCTTGGATTTTCAGATAAACCGCCTTCTCTTTCCAGTATATATTCCACAGCATCCGCAAAATTGCTCACTTAAAATTTCCTTATTATTCCGAGATATTCCTCGATACTTTGCCGTGCTAAAAGCCAATCGTCAAACCATTCCGCGCGATAACCTTCCTTCCTGGCGTCTTCCATGAATGCGATCTGATTCGGCCTAGGTTTCTCGCCTGGCGCTTTCATCTCAATCCAATACCCTGGCCAGCGTCCACAGCAAGAGCGGCGAAACAGAAGTAAATCTGACGCCCCAGGTCGCAAGCCCATCTGTTTCAGCCGATGCGTCGCGAGCTGGCCGCGGTTGCCTTCATTGGGGATTGAGAGGATAGGCAACCGCTGTTCTAGCGCCCAGGCGACCAATTTCATCTGTGCCCCCGCCTCACGATTGCGTCTAGGCTTCCGTGGTTTATCCAGGTTAGACGATCTCGGGTTGGGTATGGCTAGGGTAGCGGGTAACTGACAAGTATCGCCATAGAGCGAATTTAGAGCCTTTAAATACTTTTTCATCTTTGAGCATCCATGCCGGAGAAGATGAGTAAAATTTTATCACGCTAAAAAATATGTTTCACGAAATTGTTTCACGGTAAAAGTACTAGACAGTATCTGATGGGCATGGTCAAACTGAAATATATATAAATAAAAATATAATAATTTTCATTTAGTTAGAGCTATGTTTATCAGGTTGCCCATGGGTTGCCCAATGGGCAATCTGGAATTGAGGTTGCCCATCAGGTTGCCCATGTTGGGCAGGGTCATTTGGGCAACGCCGATCCATAGCTGGCGGGGCTTCCCAGCCAGATTGCCCATTTGCCCATGTATTTCTAACTGGTGACAATCAATTCGTTAAACTGTATATTTTTGCACCACGAATGCCCTTTTCCAGTTTGACCATATGGGTGTGATTTTCCTCGATTTCGACCGTTGCACGCCTAAAAGTCTTCTCTTTTATGCCCTTTTTGAGCGCTTTCTCACAAATATGGGCAACGACAGATTGACCATTTTCTTTTAAATAGGCAAAAATATAATCAATTGCGTACTGTAATTTTGACTTTTCGTAGGTGGTTTCATTGACTGCGTCTTCAGCTGATATGCGTTGCATTTCTTGCAGCCAGCATAAAGTAGTGGTTTCAATTGAGGAATTATTTTGCAGAATTTTGACAGGTGTAATTTTATAACCCAAACATTCATTTTCTTGCGAGCCGATGTTATCTTTCATTTTTGTTATGATTTTAATCAATGGTTCTTCAGGATGATTTGTTATTAACCAACTACGCCGCGGTGTATTAGTCCAGGCGCCAGCGCCCCCAACTTCATCGACTGCGGCAGACACGCCTTTAACTCCAGTCGATGATTTTCTAAGATGCTTATTAAGAATAACTGCGATGTCATATTTCTTGGCTAAACAAATAAGAGATTGCAAAAAGTTTGCGACGTCGCAATTATAATTGTCGCGAAGATCGCCAATGAAATATGTAATAGGATCAATAATAATTAATTTAACATCATGTAATTCTTTAATTTTATTTTCTAAGATATTCAAATCATTTGTTAATTCTATAAATTTTTTCTTACCAGAAATAGATCCTATTTTTGATGTTAATAAATTTATTTTTTCACAATCCGCATTCATTGCTACGAGCTTTGGTTTTATTTGTTGCTCGGCGTCGTCTTCGGCGCTTAATAAAATAACCGAGCCTTTTGATAATTTATGTTCTATTCCTCCCGCGTGAAATGCTTCCCCTGATGATGTTTTTGAAGCTAAATAAAGCAACAATAATGATTTACCTATCCCGCCACGACCGCCAAATAAAGTTAATGTACTCGATGGAATAATGCCAGGCCAAAACCACGGTTGCGTTTTCGCTTCAATCTCAGACATTTTAACCCACTCGGGTTCAAACTCTTCAAAGGCTTGCACATTGTTGCGTTTAGAAAAATCAGATAAATTTTCTTTCGTGAATTTTTTATCTTTACGGTCAGGCATAATTAAAAATCCTTTTCATAGATGACAGTAGAAAAATCAACAGATATCAAAGTAACTTTAATCGCTCCCTGAATGAATAAAGTCTGGACAACGTCTTCAATATATTGATCTGTAAGAGGGCTAGTTTCTATTATGAGGATATCACAGCCACTCACTGGCCAGTCATAATCACTAGCGCGGTGGTTGTTAGGCAGTAACATCGTTCTGGTTGGCCTGGATAGAAAAGTATTTTCTGCTTTTTTCCATCCATCTTTGCCAATGTATAAATAAACAGAATTGCTCGGTTTTTGACCTGATTGAAGTAATTCTTTAAGCGGCTTGCCATAAGGCGGTATCTTCATTAAAATAGTCCTTCCTGTTCTTCATTGTATGCGTTAGAAAAAAGGCCAGTAGCTAGCTGGCCTTTCTCCTTTAAATCTTTAAAATCATACACAATTCCTTGATAAAATCTTCATGTCTTTTATCTTCTTTCAAATCCCAATATTTTTCTACAAGCATTTTTATTTCTGAATAACGCGTCCATGCGTTCATATGAAAGCTCCTATTCTTTAGTGTGATTAACTAAATGTTTTCTCCACAATTCCGCATGCTCAGTTAAAACATCGCGAAAAGTATTTATTATTTTCCCAGAATTAGTCATATCAGCATGCAGCAAAGTTCGGCCTAAATTTGAAGCAAAAGAGCCACCAAATCGTATTAAACCTTCGTAAGCATCTCGTTTAAAATCTTCCATCTCGCCAAAGTCTTTAAACCCTAATAAAACTGCGATTAAATTTAACTGGAGTTCTAAGTCATCCATTAGTCGAGCCATCCGAAGCCTTTTGCACATACCGCAGCGCCTGCGCATGCCAGTGTGAACATAGTGCTTAACATCCAGTAAAAGTTTGACCAAAGGCGGGAATCAAATTTATCTAATTTTCTTTCTAATTCGGAAAATTTTTCATCTACTGTTCCAAATTGTCTAAATACTGAGTCAAACCTTTGATCAATTTTTTTGTCTAATTCATCAAACCTTTGATCTATTTTTCTTTCCATCCTGAGTAAATTTTCATTTATATGTAAAATAGATTGTTCTAATAACGCCACTCTTGTCTCTTGTGATTGTTTCATTTTGATATTCTCAATTTTACTAGCTGTCATGTTAAAAATTCCGTTATTAATATTTGATTCTCAATCCCTTTCTCTTTAATAAGAGCATCGACACGCATTAATGTTTCACGACTGGGCGACCTTCTCCCCATTTCATAGCAATTAATTAGTGAAGTCGATAGGTTTAATGCGGCGGCAAGCTCGTATTGTTTCAAATCTAATAAGTACCTTAATTTTTTAAAACTTTTTCGGATCGACATAAATTCCCCTTTTTTCTGTTTTGCATTTATATCTCACTGATTAACAGTTAGTCAAGATAATAACTATTGAGACAATGAGTGTTTGACAAATGTAAATTTTTTATATAATCTTGTCATTGTTATCTACCTAACAACGGAGCAAAATGATGTCTATAATGATCTTAAGCCAAACAGGAAGTTTGCGCGTCAATCAGTACAGGAATGTAGCTATGACATTTACTTCATATCTCGATGCCCTCATCGAAGACAAAGCCGAAAAACTTAGCGAAGGCTGGTATCTATCCCAATGGGATTTAACCCGCACCGAAGCTGAACATCTAAAAGCATTACAACCCGATGGCCTTTTAGAAAATCTTATTAATGATCGTTGTGATGAACTTTATCAAAACTGGAGAGATTCACGGGGGTTTGATGAATGACCAAATAAAAGCAAAAGAACGCGTTACTTTTACAATTTGGCAAACATTAAAATTTTATATAAGGAACTTCAGAAATGTTAACTCTCGAACAAAAAGCAATTAGAAGAAGTGGATTAGGCGCAACTGATGCAGCGGTCGTCATGGGATTATCTCCATACAAAACGCGTTATGAACTATGGCTTGAAAAAACTGGTCGCAAAGAAGAAGAAGCAATCTTAAATGATTCAAGGCTGCGTTTGCGTCACGCGCATGAAGAAACAATCGCCAGAGAATATGCCGAACAAAAAAACGTTAAACTAAAACGCGTTAACCAAACGATATATCACGAAGAATTGCCATTCATGCTCTGTCATTTGGATCGCGTGGTTATCGGTCAAAAGAAAATTATCGAATGTAAATCATCAAGCGGTTTCTTGCGTCCAGTATGGGGTGAATCAGGCAGTGATAATGCGCCAATACACTATATTTTACAGGTTCAGCACCAACTCGCATGTTCAGGTTATGACGATGCCGACATCGCAGCACTGATAGACATTGATGATTATCGCATTTATCCAATGCCAAGAAATGCCAAGATCATCGCCAAAATAGAATCTGAGTGCGAAAGATTCTGGCATCAACATGTCCTGGCTGACGTACCGCCAGAGCCGACCAACCGCGCTGACTTAAAACTAATGTACCCAATTAACAATGGCAAATTCATCGAAGCAGGTGCAAAGGAATTACGCCACATTGAGCACATAAAAAGTTTAAAAGAAGAAATCAAAACTTTAGAGACTGACAAAGAAGAAACAGAAAAATTCTTAATAGAATTTATCGCAGACAATGACGGCTTAATAGACATTGATGGGAAAACCATTGTGACTTTTCAAGCAAATAAAAACGGTACACGTTCACTGAGGATTAAATAATATGGCTACTCAAAGACAAGAATTAGCATTAAGAGATCAAGGTTTTAACTTTACGCCAACAACATTGGAAGAAGCACAACAGTACGCAACAATATTTGCTAATAGTGGAATTTGTCCCGAAGCATATCGTGGTAGGCCAAACGATGTTTTGATTATCTGGCAAATGGGTAACGAGCTGGGGCTTGGCAAGATGCAGGCTTTAAGAACCCTCGGCTGTATCAATGGCATGCCGTTTGCCTGGGGTGACGGTTTACTGGCCTTGGTTAAACGGCATAAAGAGTTCGAAGACATGCGGGAGTGGACTGACGGCTCGCTAGCCAAAAATGATATGGTGGCTTTTTGCACAATCAAGCGAAAAGGCCAGGAGCCAGTCACGCAGAAGTTTTCTATGGAAGACGCGCGTCGTGCAGGACTTTGGGGTAAAAAAGGCACCTGGACGCAATACCCGGCGAGAATGCTTCAACATCGCGCGAGGGGTTTTGCCGCTCGTGATGCTTTCCCTGATGCTCTATATGGGTTAATGTCAGAGGAAGAAGTAATCAGCATTCAATCTGCAAAAGAACAACCGCCCATTGAGATAAAAGGAAAAGGAATTTCCGGCTTGGAAGAAACACTCGGCATAAAAGACGAAGACATCATTGATGGCGAAGTTATTACCATGTCCGAACCATTGGAAGAATTGCTCGACTTAATCACAAAGCAAAACGTTAACCAGAAAACGATTGATCTTTGGCTCAAAAAAGCTGGGGTTAGCCGCCTTGATGAACTCAGCCAGTCCCAAATCGACCAAGGCATTCAATTTTTAAAAAATAAGGAGAAGTAAAAATGGATTTTAACGCAAATCAAATGCGTCAAGATGCTTTGATTCCAGATGGCAAGTATAAATTTCGCGTGCGAGATGCACGCGAGAAGCGCTCTCAAGCTGGTAATGACATGCTCAACTTGAAATTGACATTGTTGGTCAACGGTCGCGAAGTTCAATATTGGGATAGCTTGATATTAATGCCTAAGATGTTTTGGAAATTTGAGCATTTCTGCGAAACAGCAGGTTTAAAAGATAAACTCGAAGCAGGCCGGATTATGGCGCAAGACTGCTTAAATCGCGAGGGTTGGATAGAAATTACTCAAAAGGTTGATTCGCAAACTGGGGTTTTAGCTAACCAGACTAAGGATTATTGCTTAGAACCACAGGAGTTACTCCCTATCGCTGACAGTGATCCAACCTCTCTTGATGATGACATTCCAAACTTTTCATAGTTCTACGTGAAACAGCATTATGGCGGGGAAAACCCGCTATAATGTTAATCTTATTGCCCCGCCTATTGACTGTGATACAATCTTAACCATACGGAAATAATTCCATCTCAGGGAGAGAGAATATTATGGCAATTACCAGCATTGCACGCGATTGGGGTGTCAATCCTAGCATCGTGCGAATCACTTCAACAGACACTTTGGCTACCGTCGGCGCAGCCGGATATCTAACCGCTCAAGCAGTTAACATCGCCGCATTAAACGCAGGCGCATTCGAATGGGTTATTTCCGATTTCGTCTTGGTTTATGCCAGTGATGGTTGGGACTTATTTTCTGTCGCTCCTGATTTCACTGCTTTAAACGTTTGGGAACCAGGTTCCGGCGTAGCAGTTGTCGGCGCTCCTGTTGTGGTTGGAAATTTCACAGTTTTCCAAAGCACCAGCGGAAATGTTGAAGACTTAGGCTATGCCCCAAGCGATCCAAGCAAAACCACTGTTGTAATGGCTGGCTCCGCGGTAGTAGTAAACCACATAGCTAAATTCGTTGATACCGCTGGGACAGTTGATGATACCGCTGGGACTGCCATTAATTCTGGCAGCATCCAAGCTGGCTTAAGCGGCACAGCAGGTACGCTAATTAGCTTCCCCGGCACAGCCGCCAACGGCTCCTTAATCGTAGCTGGTGTGAATGCAGGTGCGAACTTTAATACAACCATCAGCAACGGCACAATGGGTCAGTCAACGGTTTATACCCTTGGCGATATTGGCGCATCAACTGGCGGCATCGTAGTTGCAACCGCAGCAATCCGAATGAAATCAGTTGCAGGCGCAGCAGCAGCAGGCGGCGCAGCAGCGCAATCCTTTACCGACACTTTCTGTACCTCTGGCTCAAATGTAATCGGAAACTGGAACACGCAAGCAAACCCTGTTTCAGTGCTTAAAATTGTCCCAGGCAACGGATCATTTGTAGTTACTTCCTCCGGCGATGCTGGTGTAGGTACATTCAATTACGTAATTATCAAGTAAGGAGACATTATCATGTCAGAATACGGAAATGCTGATGGTGCGAATGGTCAAGTTGAAAACGAAAGTTATTGTATGAAAAAATCATGGCAGGCTCGCAATGTCGATCAAATGACAAATGCAATGGGCTATCATGACATGGGCGACTTGGCTAATACGCCAAAAGCGCCGACTAAGATGATGGGTGAAAAGCGCAATGTGCAGCTTGAACCTCATATGCCAAAAGCCAATATGAATGATGGCCGCGGCAAAGACTATTAAACGTTGCGCCCCGTCGCCTTGGCGGGGCTTTTTTTAAAGAAGGTTGATCAATTTGATACCGCAAGAATATTTCGAAAAAGTTAAAAATCATTTTCGTGGCGATGAAAAAAAAACATGGGAATGGTTTCAGAACATTAACGAGAATTTTGGCATGTTAACCCCTCTGAATATGATCAAACTAAATAGGCAACAAAAAGTAATCGATTACATTAATAAGAATTTCTCAAATCAAAAAGGAAAGAAGATATGACGGATGAACAAACAGCGTTAATAAGACAATCTTTAGTAAATAGCGTTTTTGCGAAATATAAAGAATTAAGAGGGATTATTACCACATTGCCATATGATCAAGCTAATCCAGGTTTATTGCGCGGCGCGGGGTATCTTGATGATGCTATCCTATGGATTAAAGAAGTGGTTATGGCAGCCCCTTTAATATTGCAATCTCAAGTTATTACTCCACCGCCAGCCCCAGCATCAGAACCTTGCAATGATTCAACTGCAACTGCAACACAAGATCATTGCATTGAAGAAAAACAAGAAGCCGTTCCAGCACAATAAGTTAAATCCCAGGCTTAACCGCCTGGGAAATTATTTAGGAAATTTCTTTTTAACTTCAGCAATAGCGTTATAAAAATCATTCGATTTTGGTAATTCTCCAACATCCATCGAATGCCAAAGCATATCAAGTTGATCACCTATGTATGGATAAGCTTCTTTACGTAGATATTTATAACCATTCAGTTTTAAATCTTCAGCTTTCACTGCATCATTAGCAGCCCATTCCGCGCGTATGGCTGCTTCTTCTTCATCAGAACATTCAACTTCTTGACCATCTACTATTTTCATCAAAGTCATAATTAAATCCTTAAGCTACTAAACCGTAAAGTGTGAATACACCGCTTGCAATAGTGCCGCTAGACATTGCAAATTTTATTGAAGTTATGGCAGTTGTTCCTGAGTTTCCTGCAATACCATTTGATGCTGTATAGACGCTAGACAAAAATCCTACATGTATATCGACAAATTGATTATTAGCTGTATCAGGCCCTGGCATCATGATAAACCCACTTAATCCGCCATTAGCTGTATTTACAATAGTTGCACCCGCATTAACTGGAATACTGCTTGTAGATGCACTACCGTCATTTGTTGCAGCTGCGCCACCTGTACCACTTCTCAACAAAGTATAAAAATAATTAGATGCAATTGAATTGAAAGTTAATAAAAGATTTACGTTATTAGTGGTGGGAATGACATTTGTAAGAACAACACAATAAGCCTGATATGTTGTCGTTAAACTAGAGAATGTGACGCTAGCAGAAGCACTAGCAGTCGTACTGGATATCTTAACCCATCCGCTTGCAGCTGCTGGAGCTGCACTTGTCCAGTTTGTACCATCTGAGGTCATCACATTACCTGAAGATCCAGGAACTGCATAAGTCTCAGTTGATGCAATCCAGTTTGTACCATCAGAAACAATAATTTTCCTTGCAGTCGCTGAAGCATTCGGAAATGTCGGCGTACTTAATACGTAATTTGTTCCGTTACTCAAAAGAACTTTATTTGCAGTCGCGCCAGCACTTGAGGGAATAGACGAAGTTGAATAAACGTTATTCGTGCCATCGGATATTAAAAATAATCCTGATGCCCCACTAGCGCTAGGATATGTAGGCGTTGAATAAGACACGCCAACCGTGGCAGTAGAATCAACCTGTAATACTTTTCCGTTACCTGTAGCAACTGGCACGCGAGCATTTACCGTTGAGAAACCGAATAAATCGCCCTTAGTCGTCAACAATGTGACGCCAGCAGCGGCGGCAGATATCCAATTAGTACCGTCTGAAGTTAAAACATTTCCTGATGTTCCAGGAACCGCCCATGTTTCAGTGGTGTAAACAATATTAGTACCGTCGGAAACTAATAACTTTCTAGCGGTGCCTGATGCGCTTGGATAGGTCGGCGTTGATTCAACATAATTCGTCCCGTTGGATTGCAGAATCTTTCCAGACGTACCAGCTGAGATTGGCAATGTTGGCGTTGATGCTATCCAGTTTGTACCATCCGACCTGATAAACTTTCCAGCGGCGGCGGAAGCATTTGGAAATGTCGGCGTGCTTAATACGTAATTCGTACCGTCTGAAATCAATACTTTTCCCGCGGTAGCACCTGCGCTCGTTGGAATAGTAGAGGTGGAATAAATATTATTTGTTCCGTCAGATATTAAAAATAATCCGGCACTTCCGCTAACTGTTGGGTAAGTTGGCGTTGTCCAAATCGGGATAGCTCCGCTCACGGAAGCCAGTAATTTTCCTGATGCGGAAGGATTAGCCAGGAATTGTGGCACGGAACTTGCATTAGTCACCAAAACGCCGCCAGCGGTTGAGCTAATACCTGTTACGGTATTTGCAGCACTGGAAAAAAGAATTTGATTTATAGTTGTCGTTGCTGGGTAAGTTGCTGTTGACCAAGCAAGACCTGTTGCCGCAGCGGAGCTAACTTGCAATATCTGCCCATCCGTGCCGCCAACAGCCAAGCGAACATTTTGCGTAGAGAAGCCAATCAAATCGCCTTTCGTGGTCAATGGGGAAATATTATTAAATGATGTTGTTTTGCTTGCGACGTCTGCTAAGTTTTGCGCTTTTAATAAAAATGAAGTTGGCGCAAAGGTGAATTGCGAGAACAGGATAGGATCAGTGCCCACCGCGGTTACTGTACTCGTTTCAATCCAAGAAGTTGTGCCATATAAAGTACCATTGTTGACGATAATAAAATCGCCTGGCTGAATTTCGGAAGGTTGATCGTAATCCGTGGCTCTTGTCAAAATGGCTGGAGTTCCAACGGTACCAATTTGAGAAAGTGTATAAATTCCGTTCTGCAAAGTGCTGGTTTGAAATGGAACAAAAATACGCGCATTTAACGGTGGCGACGTTCCATCGGTTGAAAATGCGCCATTCGATCCAGCTGTTAATGTTGCGCCAATTCCAAGAGCGCCATTTAAATAGGTATAGCCAGTTAAATCTCCTGTGGTTGAAGCATAACAAGCGCCCTGCACAGTTAAGCCAGTCGCGACTAAATCCACGTACGCTTTCGTAGCTGCATCTTGCGAATTAGTTGGATCAGCTAGCCCAATAATTTTGGAACTATTCATGTTAATGACGCCAGTATTGAGCGCCATTGTTCCGCCAGCCAAAGGTAAATAATTTGTTAACTGAGCAGAAAGATAAAATAATGTTACAGCATCTTGGGGATTAGTAGGATTTCCTAAACTGGTAATCTTATGGTTTCCCATGACTATATCGCCGCTCATGGTGCCACCAGCTAATGGCAAGAAAGCCCCGCCAGCTGTATCAACATACGCCTTTGTTGCGCCATCTTGCGGGGAGGTTGGATCAGTCAAATTTATTATCTTGTGCGATCCCACATTGATAACACCAGCCATTACACTTGTGCCGTCTAAACGCAAAAATGCGCCTGCATCAACATAGTTCTTGGTTGCTGCGTCCTGTGGGTTAACTGGGTCAGTCACATTGATAATACGATGACTATTCATATTTAGAATGCCAGTCATCATCCCAGAACCGTCACTAGGCAACGCGCCAATCGTAGATAAGATTAGGGCATTCGTTGTTTGCGACAGCATTGTCCGTGCAACAGCGGTTAATGGCGTCGTCGCATAAACGTTTGATCCAGTGGTATAGATCATTTGATCAGCTGACGTGGTTAAACCGTCAATGCTAGTCAATGGGGCGCTGATTGAAAGAGCGCCTGTCACGGTAGTGGATTTAAGAATGCCCGTGCTTAAGCTTGCCAAGGCAAAGCTATTCGGCAGGTTGGCATTAGCAGTTTTTAAAATGAGGGTTGAATTGGCGAAATCCTGTACAGTTCCAGCGCCTTGCAGCCCAATAAGGCTGGCACCTTCGCCAGGCAAGTGAGATGCCAAAACAGCTAAAACGGCACCGCCTCCGCCAATGGGAACCCACATAACAGCGGCAGCGTCCCAGAACTCATATTGCGATAAGTCGAAGTTGTAACCCAGCAATCCGTCATAGGGGATGGTAGGACGCGTTGCGGTTGTCCAGCTGACAAATTTTAATTCGCGAGTATTAACACCAGCTGTCAGACCGACCGTCTGCGTGGTGTCGTCAGTAATATCAGCTTGAACAAATTCACTAAATTTCTTCGTATTGACCATTGCACATCCATGTACAAATTAGGTTAACAATCCATTACATATATTTTAGCCCGGAATGGCTAATAACGACACTCCTACATAGGCACCAGCGGCATCTGGACTGATCAAAGAAAGAACATCCCCACCCTTGACATATTTACAGATTGGTCGAAATTCCTCTGAATGGGTTGTTTCATTGGTTCCAGAACCTGGAATGGTTGGAGTAAAGTTATAGCCAACAAAAACATTGCTAGTTGAGGTATAGGTAAACGTAGCCTGATATTTGTCGGAACTGGTTCCAGGCACGGTATAAGTTTGCGAAGTATTAGTTGCTAAATTAAAACGTACAGCCGTGTCACTGAAAGGCGTCGTTTTGTTTTCGAAATTACTATTCCATATAGTAGTCATAATTAAACTCCTAACCGCGCATCAGCGGTGTAATGAAAAACAATGTAAGTAGAAACTTTGTTTGTTGGTGTCTGAGCAGCTGAAGCAACCTGTGCATTTTGCCCTTCTCCTGATTCAAATGATTTCATTGAAGGAACAGCAGCAGTCCAACTGCCTGTGAAATTAACTACTGTAGGAGATGCAACAGAATTTCCATTATTGTAAATCCAAGAATCCACACGATTAGCTGTTCCAGCTGATGGTGAATATAATGTAACCGTTGGATTTGCTCTTTTTAATGTACTCCAAGGAAATGTAAACTCAGTGGGATATGATTTTAAAAGATTTGGCGTTAACAAAAACGCATCATTAACAGTAGGTGCCCATCGTTCACCAACATCGGTAATTGCTCCAGGAAGAATACCAATATTATAACTATGCTCATAATAAAACTGGCATTGTCTTAAGACATCATCAAAAGTCTGTGGCGGTGTATCAATAGCAAAATCATTTGCCGATAACGATATTTTATCAAAAACAATATTATCTGGATTAGAATTATCATTATCCAAAGGATCCATCGCATATAAAACAACGCCTAACACTTGCAACGCAGTTCCATTAAGAGCAGGCATTTTAAATTTATTCAAAGCAACTGCGAAAAATGAGGAATCACTATTCGGCGGTTGAATAAAAAATGTTGGATCATTCTGCGGAGCAATAGAAGACCAACCTGCTGCAAAAACAGGATCTGCATTATTCGCCCATGATGCTATCGGTTGAGATGCGCCAATTGTTGGCGGTAATGATCCATCAGGACGATAAATTAAACGCATTTTCATTCTTATTTCAGTATTGAATCTTGTAAAAATCGCCATGCGAATTAACGCTGATAAAGTATATCCCCAGTAAGGCGCAACGGTTTGCGGGTCTATGTATTGAATCAAAGCGAAGCGATTATCAACTGCCGAACCTGCACCCACCGCTTGCAGTTGAAAACCATTCCTTTGTCCAGACGATGAAAATTCACCCGCTTTCAATGATGAAGCAGTTTTGCTAAATAAAATAGTTTGATCAGCAACATAAGTACACTGTGACGCCACTGTAGTTAATGCTGTTGAAATGAACTGATAGGGATTTAAAGAAAAATTCCATCCCGTAAGCAGGCTAAGCTTTGGCAGCACAATTAATGAATTTGCAAAGTAATGAAAGAGATTATCAGTCTGTCTTTCCTCGCTTATCTGTTGATAAGCCGGATTTACCGAAGCCAATAAAGACATATTAATGGGAGTATTTTGGCCAACAAATTGCACATCAGTAATATCAACCGTTCCCGTTGTTGGCAGATTAATCAGCATATCAACGTAAGCAGTTAAGGAATTATCGCTATTATTCGATGTCTTTACATTGTTTGTTCCGGACACAGTGACAAATGTGCCAACGCCAACCACAGTAGGAGGAACAATGGTAGTCGAGTTGCCTGGCAAGTTGCTAGGTGAGTAAACCATAGAAACCGTCACAGCGCCGCCAACTGCCATTGCCAGCATGGACATATTCACAGCGCCGCCGCCAAAGATTGCGCCATTGTTGTTAAAGCGTTGACGTAATACCGCTGTTGTCCAACCAGCATTGGCGAACTCTAAGGCATAGTTTGGCGAGTTTGGCTGACCGACAACACCAGCACCTGTGAAAATCTTCTGCGTAACCGTGGTAGTCCCGACACCTGTTAAGACTAAATCCCAACCAGGAGCAACGCTATAAGTTCCCGCAGAAGTGATTTGCAAACTTGGCGTCCCTGATGGCGATAAAGAATAAAAATTCACATCAGAAAACGTGCTGTTAGATGTTAAGTTTGGCGCAAATAAAATTGGGAACGGACTTGTTATTACAGCCGTTCCTATGCCAGGAACAAAATTATTAATTTCATAAATCAATGGATCTGATTGGCTATCACCATGCCTGATTTCAATTCGATAAACTAAGCTGGGGTCAAAATAGAGATTGTCTGGCAGAGTGCCATTTGGCAGAAATTCCACAACATCGTTTGTCCAAACCGTTAATCCCTGTGGATCGCGATAAACATTTTGCGGTAGGTAAGGCAACGTATTGGTTAAGAAAAAAGCATAATATTCATCATTTAACGGCTGACCAACTAGATCAACAAAAAACCAAATCGGATTAGCTGCGCGAACAAACATAATCAGTCTCCCAACAGTTGAATGGATTTATTATAAATACTCTTCACACCTGCATAACTTGATAATAAACCACCAACAATAATTAACTTCTTCCATGATTTCGCCTTAATGGCTTCAGCTTTTTTCAAAGCTTTTTCTATCTGTTTAACTTCTTCGGCTGCCAATTTTGTATTTCTTTTTGCTTCACGCAATTTAGGAATATATTTATCAGCATTTTTAATGGTTTCCTGTAAATCCTTTTTGTTATCCATCAATTTTTGTTTAACTTTTTCATCATGCGATTTCTTTTCGCGAGTTTCTTTCAGATTTTTTTCACTCTTAAGCTTAACAATTTCAGTCTGTTTAATAGTATCTAAATGCTTTTCCATTTCAGGAATTTTATTTTCAAACTCCTTAATTTGATCTGTAATCTTGGTTTTTTCTTTAACCTGTTCGGCTTTCTCTTTTGCTATTTTTTCAGCTTCAACGGCTTTAGCTTTCTTTGTTTCAACCTCTTCCTTGAATTTCTCTAATAGGTTGCGTTTCTTTTCCTTCTCAGCCCTTTCGGTTTCTTTTTTCTCTTTGTCTATTTTTGCCTGTTCAGCGACTTTATGCTGCTTTTCAGTTTCAGCATGTTTAGATTTAACTTCACTCATGGCATTTTCAGCTTTAGCTGCGGCACCCTGAGCCTCTGCTTTCTGGCCAATGTATGTTTTTAATTCAGGCAAACGATCTATCCAACCCTGCATTTGCTTGTTAGGGTTATAAACTTTTCCTGAGCCATTCTGTGCTTCGAATTTCTGCCCGATGACATTTTTAACCGATTCAGGATCATTCATAATCGTATTGCGAATAATTTCTAGGCCAGAACCTTTTTTGCCACCGCGAAGCTCGCCCATCATATTAGTTGACGATAAGCGTTCTTTGTTCATTATTTGCCAATAAAGTGGTTCGCCATATAAGGGAACTTGCTCAGTTCGCCATCTTCCACGATCTTTCTGGAATTGCGCCCATTCTTCTTTGCCAAGATTGGATTCCAAAACTTTTTCTATCTCATCCAGTTTAATTTCAGCTTCATCTGCTCTCGCCTTCCAAAGTTTATGCTCTTCTTCAGACCGCCCAACCTTATAAGCCTTTTTATTGGCTTCTCTAACATATTGGCCAACAGCTTGATACATGGAAACAAAATCCTTAGCTGGAATAATTTCTTTTTTAGATGCTTCAAGAAGTTTTTTTCCCGCTTCTTGGATTTCAGGAGTTTTTATATTTCCCTCTGATTCCTGAATAAGTTTATTGAAATCATCAGTTAATCTTTTCACATCGGCAGTATTATCAATGACAATATTTTTGCCTTCTAAATTAGCTTTAAAAGTATTTAAAGCTTTTCCAATATCTTTTGAGTTCGCTTCAAGTTTTTCTTTAGCTCTACGAGCGACATCGACATCATGCTCGTCTCCTTTCTTAAGAAAGTTGCCAACTTCATGATCGACTTGATCATTTATTTTTACAGCTTCTTGATGCGTTTTTGTGGCATTTTCCAGCGCGGTTTTACTTTCTTCAATATTAGGCGCTTTCGTTTTATTTAACTTCGCAATCTCTTCATCAGTTTTGGCCAAATTAGAATCAAGTTCATTGATTTTATATTGCAATGAATTAGGGTTTGAACTTTTTACAGTCTGCTCAGCAGCATTTTTCGCTTCAGTATATTCCGCATTAGCTCTTTGTGATTCTTCCTGATATTTGAGGATTTCTTCTTCAGTGGTTGGCGGATGTTCTTCTACTGATTTCTGCAAATCAGATAATTGCGTCTTAGCCGTGTTCAAACGATCCTGAAGAGAATATTCAGAATTGACCCCGAATTTCCCCTTTGCCTGAGCTTTAGCAGTCAAGAAATCTGAATTTGATTGCGCATAGGCTTCTTCAGCCTGAGAAAGTTGTTCAGGTGATACTTCAGGATTTTCCTTCATCTCATTCAAACGATTCAACTTCATTTCAGCTTGCTTTCGTTTGTACTGTAAAGACTCAGCAGTTTTCGCCCCAGCTTCAGAGCCAGCTTCAAATTGAACTTCTTGTTCGGCAGTCTTAGCAGATTCTAAATTTGATGATTTCCCTTCCAGTTGGCTCTTAAGCGCTTCAACCTTTGCAATTGAGCCAGTCGCATTTCTACCCGATTTTAATATAGCCTTTGCGCCAGGGATTATAAAATCAGCATTTTCCAGAAGACCAGTAACCAGCTTATCCGCTTCAGAGATTGGCTTTCCATAAAACTGTTTAATATCTTCTTTCTCTTCAAATTCTGGAATATAAGAACCAACCTTCTTTGCTCCTTCTTCTGGAGCTAGACCAAGATGAGCTAAAAATTCAGGCATCCCATGAGGAACATTCAAAAGTTTTTTAGTAAGCCCTATAAAACCACGACCGACGTTTTTTCCAAATCTACCTGGCTCATTCATGATTTGCTCAGGAACATCAGGGGCGCCAGCTGCGGCGGTTAATGCGCCATTCTTAACAGCTTCTAAAATATCGCCACCAAGAATGCCGCCAGCCTTTGCAATTTTAGCTTGGGGAGTATTACTGATTACTCTCGATAAAAAAGAAGGTTCTTTTTCTTTTGCAGACGTTTTTTCTTTATCTTGATTTAAATCAGAAAAATCAAACTGAGTAGCCTGAGTTTTAGGCTTTTCTTTTTCTTCCTCATTTAAATCAGAAAAATCAAATTTTCGCTGCATTAAAGCTCTCCTTTTTAACTTTCAATCCAGGATCGCGTTTACGAGCTTCATCTAATTTATCTCTCCAAATAACATGTTCTTTACCAGTTGAATCAATAATAGTCATCTTTCCAGCTTCAATATTACTGACGGGGGGAGTAGTACTGGTTGACTCTTCTGTCCCTGTTTCTTCACTCCCTTCTTCATAAGCTTCTGGCGTTTTCAATGCTTGGAAAATAGTATGTTTTTCAGTTTCCAAAATTTCTTTAAACTGATTAAATTTTTCTTTAGCTACTTTAGGACTTACTAGCCAATTAGTTGGATTTGTTAATTTTCTTAAATCTTTATCTACCTGCGGAGTAATAGAAGCCCCATAAAATTGCCTTACTTGCTTAGCTAAAATTTCCGCCGCTGTCATTGCCTTCTGATATTTAAGAAATTTTTCTGAAGGATTACCTTTTATTGATTTTGCATTTTCACTTATTAACTGTGTAAAACCTTCAGCCCCAGAATAACTTGTTAAGGCATCCACATCTAACTTATCTAATGTTTTTTCCATATTCACGGCAAAAAGTGCTTGCTGACGTGTTTTAGGATCAGATAGTTTTTTCAATACAGATAAACCGTATTGATTAACCAATCTTTTCTGATCTTGAGGTGATAAATCTTCTCCTTCTCGACCGCCAAGAGTAGAACCAGGAACTTTTCCCTGTCTCACCTCTCTTAATTCTTGTTCGGTTTTTGCTTCATTAGTAGCATATCTTTTTGGCTGAGAATTAATCAAAGATTCTTGATAAGCCATTGTTTGACGATCTCGAGCTTCTTTTAAATCAAAATGCTGCTTAGCCATTTTATATTGCGGACTATCTTCGCCATATTGCGAGCGAACCATTTCAAGGCCAAGCGCTTCACCCGCTGCGCCTGGTATCTGATGTCCAGCAAAAGGCAATTCTGCCAGAGCAGCTTCTCTTTTTGCTTGAGCATCTCGCAAAGGCTGCTTAGCCTTACGTTCGCGAATTTGCTCCAAATAATCCATGACGTCTTTGAAGACTTCATTGCTATTTGGGTTTGGTAATGGAATCGCTCCAAAAACTCCCATTAGGCTGCCCCTCCACCCATCATGCCGCCGAACATTTTCATCATCATTGCCATGATTTTTTCAAATTGCTGGCCAGGAGCATTCTGTTTGCCAAACGCGCCACCAGCCATATTTTCACCCATCTGCATAGCTTGCGAGCCAAGATTGCTAGCCGTACTAGCACCAGTATTGTATATGTTTTGACCAATCCCAACGCCCTTCATATACTTGTTCATCAAGTCATCCAAAAAACCTTGACGATCTTTGTTCATGATATCGGAAGAGGAATTTTGAATATTCGAGATAGCAGCGTTACTGCCATTCAAGCCCATGCTACTTGCTGCGTCCATGCCGCTAGCCTTGGCATTATCCATCGAACGCATAGCATATGGGGATGTTTCATAGCTTTCCATCCACTTACCAAGCATCTTGGTAGGATCCATTAACTCGCTTTGAGCGCCAGTTAAGATAGGCAGCTGACGGTTGCCAGCTTCCATGTAAGGTTTTTGAAAGCCCAACGCCTCTTGCCAGAAGCGCTCCATCATCTTCATTGCCTTTTCGTAGCCCTTCTCAGGATGCAAAAAGCTATTAAATTGCTTGAAGGCTGACCCAATCCCTGGGAAACCTGCTGCTGATTCCATGCCTAAGCCCATTACGCGCCCTCCTCCAAAGCTGTGATTCGTTCATCCAATGAATCGAATGTATCGCCTATTACTTCAAAACTTTCATTAAGATCGATTATTAACTTATTCAATGATTCCTTTAAATATTGAATCGGAGCTGTATCTACCGTGGTCAAATTCTTAGTAAGGCTTCCGACCGCTCCGTTAATTAAGCCAATATCATAATTAAGGGTATCCACTAATGTGGCAAACCATTGATCAAGATTTTGCAATTCCATTTTCTTAAGGTTAACAAGCTCCACCGCTAGCCCTCTGAATCATCATTATACCGCCCAAAACCACGATTGGCGAAGGGCTGACACAGACCAGTTTATAACAGCGATTCCTAGATGCTCCGAGCTGATACCAGCGCATACGCCATTCATAAACACCCAATCGGCTAAATTCCCGGACGTCCGCAGGATAGAAAGACACACCGCCATCATCTGACCAGTAAAGCTCGATATGAGGATTAAATATTTTGTTGTACACATTTTCATCTAACTCAACAATGTTACCGTCTTCAGCCAAAAGGAAAACAGTATTTCCACTTCCGTCGTCTTCAGCGGTTAAGTAAATTGGCTCGCCATCGGCTCCCAAATCTTCAGCGATTAAAAACTGAGCATTTGCAAAAGGCGATTCTGAAAACAGAGCAAAATTCTCACCCCAGACAAAATCAATCTGCACCCATTGCGTAATAAACTCGCTGTAATCACTTTGCGAAATAATCTGGGTTACGCGCTCATATCTAAATGGAACACGCAGATAAGCATCAGCAGCTTGCGCATCAAGTTGTAGAGGGTTTCTAATTTCATTGTCGTAAAACTGACCAGACATTTCATAAACAGTATTATCACCCGTCACAGAAACTAGATGAGTATTATTATAGAAGGTGTGTTTCTGTATGCGATTTCTTTCGCCATTTTTTTCAATGACACGGTGCCAGGTTTCAGTTTCAAAATTGTATTCAATACTATTAGCTTGATCTTCAATATCCAAAATTCCATTATCAGTATAGGTACCCGCTGATAAACGATAGAAAATAGTATTTTCCCATTGATACAAGAATCCATCAGCCCTACCGTTTAAAAATGGGCTAGTATCGCCAATAACACCCTGGCGAATATTCCGTTGAAATAAAATATCAATTGCCCGCGTGCTAATACGTTGCGGCCTATCACCACTACTGACCATTGCTTGTATTAGGCCTTCGCTATTCTTTGCGACAAATGCAATCAAGCTAAAACCAATACTTAATGTTTTCGGATCTTGTATACCAAAATCCCAATCGTAAGTGGTATTTTTTCTCCAAGGGAATGAAACTGGCGTTCCGCCAACAGATAAAAATGTTGAAGGAGAGTTTGACCAAACTCCTGTGGTGAAATCAGTGAAAATATAAAGCGTATTATGCAAAACGCCCATTTGCCGAATAATCCCAGCTTCTTGCGCAAATACAGCTTGCCCGCTAATCGTGAAAGCGGTAGCAGGATTATATAATGATCCGTTTAAATTAATTTCAGATAAATTAAATTGCGAACTGCCATCCTGCGATACAGCTATTCTATTGCCAAAAGCAACAACGAATTTTGGCTTTTGTGGAGCATTAGAATCAGTGATAATACTGAAACCGCCAGTATTTTCGTTATAGACATAAATTTTCTGTCCATCAACAAAAACGGCAAATGTAATCGTAGGAGTGACTAAATAATCAAAAAAAACATCGCCAGCCAATGTGACAACTTTTCCTTGGCTAATCTCAACCTGATCAAAATTGTTATCAATACGAAAAATGGAAGCGCCAGAAACAACATAGCTGAAATTCACACTATGAAATAATCCGCGTGGTTCAACTGGAAAAATTAAAACATTATTACTGAAAACATTTACATGCCTGCGTCCCATAGTCGGGTACATGGCTAATTTTTTCTTTCCTAAGGGATCTTCAACAATATACCAATTAGCTGTATCGCAAGGATTAAACTGCTTAAACCGTTGCTGGTCATAGTAACCACTGATAGGAAATTCTATGGGTTGCTCTTCTCGCGCCTGCATTAGACACCTGCCCGCACACGCCATGCACCATTCAAATAGGATTCTTGTTCCGTTTCAATGTCCAGATTTACACTACTGACAGATTCCATATCTTGCTTAGCTTCTCTGTACTCAGCTTCCAGCTTATCTGTCCAGGCTTGAGAGCGGCCTTTATAAAAGGCTAAATCTTTCGCCAGGGCAAAACGCAAATAACGAATGTAATAACTTGGCAGGCCAGACATGGTGTCATTTTCAGTCACATGAAATAACTGGAACTTCCCATAAACATTCACCGTATAAACTTGTGAAGCTGCTGGATAAAAACGCATACGAGTTAAATCAGTTTCGTTTGTAATAATAACAAAACGCGGCAATCCTACTTGAGGATCGTATTTATAACTCGCATAAAAAACATTTCTCGACTCATCAATCAAAGGATAAGTGACACCCTCTAATTCAAGCCAAGCATTTTGCAAATTGGCCAAGCGGCCATCTATAATCACATCAGGTGTTGGCACAATATCTGCGTTGCCAAAAGTTATTTCTTGTTGACCAATCGGAAGTGAGAAAGTTAACTGTCTTGCAATAGTCACCATCAGTCCAGTTGCGCTGTAAGCATCCATTAGCTCATTTAAAAACTGCACGCCTTTAGATGTATCGTTGCCATGCAATGGCACCGTAGGGCTGCTCGCACTGATTAGTTGATAACTATCTGAAATGAATTCTTTAACTGGCTGTGACATCTTTTGCCTTCCTGACTGCTTTAATTGGTTTCGCTAATTCTTTCGAAGCAAACCATTCACCGCTTTCCAAGGCACGATTGAATTCATCATATGAATTTACTAATTTCTGTTTCTCATCAACCGAATAAACCATAGCGCGAAAATTCTTACGGCTTACCCAGCGGCCTAAGTAAAGAAATTGATCATTAGCCTGTAATTTTTGCTGATTCATATTAACCCCTTACAAAAACGGCAATCCTTTTACAGATTGCCGCCTTCGGTCTTTTACTTAAGAAACAACAATAACCGCAAACTCTGGGTTGATTGCGACACCACCAATCACATCCAAACGATCAAGCTGAATGTAATTCCTGATATCTGCACCGAGAGAATAAGTCATCGCTAACTTATAGAGATCGCTATAAGTGGTTATTGCATCCACGCCACCTTTCAATTCCTTGATTGGAGGAGCTGCGAAAACCACAGCTTGATTGTGGAACGCAATAGACACGTTGTGATCTGCTACAAGCAACATCTGAGCGCCATTTGGGATTGCCGCGGAGATATTCTGTCTTGCACCTGAGATAACAATAGTCGGATTTACAGGAATATCCGCTGTGCTACCGCCTGTTGAAATAACATCGGCAGTCACGACAAACTGAGCTGGAGTGCTTAGCGCATCATAAGTCAGAGGGTTAACCATGAATGATCCGTTAGAAGCATCCAGTGTTAATAAATCCCCTTTATGAAATACAACTGCACCAGGAGCCTGACCCAAGCCAGTGACAGAAATTGTATTTCCACCAGTTATCGGGCCATTTGTGACTGTACCAGCCAACACAAAACCAGTTGGAGGAGAGCCGCCAGCTTGACCAAGACCTGCGATTTGTCTGCGCAAGAAGTTAGTTTTGAAGAAATCAAAACCAGCTAAGTGACCAATGAACCCATCTAACAGAGCGCCGCGGTTAACAGTCATGTTAAACACAGTGCTTAAACTATTAGAAAGTCCGGCTGATACGCGAGGGCTATTTGAGAAATAGCGATTACCATCTTCAGGTATGCCCAATTCAGTCATATAAGCGTCTGTCAAAAGAACGGTATTTAAGTCAACTGGCACGCCAGCTGTACCGATAAATTGATAAACGGAAGTCTGAAAGTGTTCAGAGCATATGAATTTCTCAACATCGTTAGCCAGTGTTTTGGCGCGAGGGTTGAGCATCATATCCAAATATGGTTGATCTCTAGCACGGTCAAAGGTCAATTCCATACCGTTGAACTCAACCATAGTATGGAACTGGGTATCAATCGTTAGAGGGCGAATTACTTGAACGCGAGCCTCACTAACGGCAGTAGCGCCGCGTCCGCCTAGGTATCTTTCTTCCAAGCGATAATTGATTGTTTGGCCAGTAGCGTATTTCAGACCTTTGAAGTCGCCTTCAAGGTTGCGGTTTGCGATTTTCGCGTAGTTTAAATAGTTTACGAAGCGCACGAACACTTCGTCCAGTACGTATTGACTGGTTTGAAATTGATTTGGCATGGTCGAATCCCTCGACAATGATTAAATATAAGCCATTTAAGGCTATCCATTTTTCACATTGTCGAGCGGACGACAGATTACGCGCTAAAAATTGGGCTTGATGGAAACCCTGGCGCTACCAATCAATTGAATTTAGTATGCTCTTATTTTGTACTAAAATGCAAGTGGTCAAATTAAGACCTATTTATTGCTCCTTCTAAATCATCCACATTATTAAAACACTGAGCAATTAATAAACAATCCGACATAGCTCTATGCGCGTGAAGATATGGAACACCCATTGCAGTGCAAATATCTTCAAGACGAAAACGGGTCAAAGGTACTGGCCATGTGAAATTGCTTTTTGTGCAAATCCATTTCATATTCAAAAGATGTTCACCACATTTTAATTGTTTAATAAAACCTTTATCGAATTGAGCATTATGTGCCACACACGCTTGTGCAACATTGGCCATTTCAGTTAATAAATAATTAAAAGTTGGTTTATCTTCAACCACAATAGTAGTATGAGAAGCAGGATTTTCCCAAATATCTATAATTTCCTCACTACATAATCTATTCACAAAAGCATATTTGGATTGCGTAGCCTCAGGGCTTATATGATTAATCTTTTCAGCAGGATTAGTTTCACAAAACAATAAAGTCGAAAAACATTGCAGAATAGTTTTCAACCTTACATTGTAAAGAACGGCTGCAACTTCAATTATCTGATCGCCTTTCGCTGGGAACAATCCTGTTGTTTCCGTATCTATAATCAAAACATTTTCAATCATACTATATTACTCACAATTGATTTTTTAATCTTAGCTTCAACAGCTTCCTTAAAATGACTATCTGATAAAAGACTAGCCAAAATATCATCTACCAATTTAGTTCTTAAATTCCTAAACTCATTCTTAAAGGCTTTTCTAACATCCTTCTGAATAAGATAAATAAAATGATTTTTTATCTCTTCCTCCAAGACATTTTCAAGCATTAAAGATATTGTTCTTTGCGGGACGATATCAGGAGGGTTTTTATCTAATGCAGAGATTCTATTTTCAAAAGCTAAAACAAGCGTCTTAACATCTATTCTTGACATTAATAATACACCTTAAAAAATTTTAAACATTCTAAGCACTTATACATATTTGAGCAGAAATTATGCTTAACCTTTCCAGACTCACAAAATGGACATTTAGGCTTGTTTTTTACTCTCATCCCCAGACAATTCCTTTTTCACATGATTCACACTTTGAATCCATTGTTCCACTTATATAAAAACCACCCTGACCATCGCATATTGGACATTTATGAGGAAATTTTCTTGGTTTTTTATTTACTGTTCCACAATTACAATAACAATCCCACTCTGGTTCAGGAGAAAGAAAAGTAGAATGACAATGACATCTACAAATATCACCTATTTGATCCATCTAATCATCCCCAAACGATTCCTTTACCTTGACATGGAATGCATATATCAAACTCTAATACTCTTGGTTCTATTTCCTTTTTATGACTTCCCTTACCATCACAAACAGGACACTTATAAGGTTGTTTTTTATTCATATATTGAGCATGAGTAATATCCTGAAATCTTTCTAGTTCTTTAACTTTATTTAATAAATTAGATTCAATTTCAGTAGATGATTTATATAGGTTCTCTAAATGTTCCAATCTTTCAAAAATAGCACCATGATTTTTTGAATGAGCTTCTCTTGACTTCTCTAAATTATTTATTTTTTCATTTAATATTTTTTGATTAGCCAATACTTTTTCTGGATCACATAAAGCTATTTTATGGATATTATTAAGATATTCTTCGTGAGCCTGAATAAGTTTAGAATTCTCTTTATTCTCATCACATTGTCTGAGTTTAAATTCATGAAGTGATTCAATTCTATTCATTAATATTTTTACTTCTTCATACAATTTCTTCAAATCATCCAAAGTAAAACTTATTTTATTCATAGGATTACATTCCAAACATCTTCCAAACTTTACAGGATTGCCATGTTTACACGTCGATAACGTTTCACTTGAATTACATCCGTTCATACCATACTCCGCTTTATATTATCGTTAACTTGGTCTTTAACTGTTTCGCAAAAAGCTTTAATCACTTCTTTTCGATTGGCTTCCAAGTTAAAAGTTTGAATGTAATGCGTCAAAACATCTCTAGTAAACATTACCAGGACAGAGGTTGCTAGATCGCTTAAATGTTGCGGGTTTTTGAAGAGATGCTCATTTTCTTTTATCGTATCAAAATAAGCATTCATTAAATTCGTCATTACATCATATTTTGCTTGTTTCTGTTTTTCATCCAGAAAATGGCCTGTTTTTTCTGTCATTATTAAGCCTTATTTATCTATATTCCCAATACCGAGGATTCATTGTTTTATATGCAGGGGCAGCTAAATCAGTATCATAAGCGGGTTGTCCAACCGATTGAGCCGATTTATCAATGTAATTCGGCTCGCCTGACTGAGCATTTTCTGGAGCAGACATTTCTTTCTTGCTAGGCTTAACCACGTCCATTCCCCAAAACTCTATTTGCCTTAGCATCAATCTTCTCTTTAGATGATTCGGAAAGTTTACCTTTCTTTTCCATCTGAGAAGCCCTAGCTTTAGCATTAGCGGCATGTGACTTATCCGGCATAGGATACTTTCCTTCGCCAGGCAAGCCAAATTCCTTTTTAGGGATTTTCTTTCGCTCTTCAGCGGTTAGCTTAGACATTTCTTTTTGCCTTTATCATTATCTTTTTTCTTCATCGGTTCTTTTTTTCCTTTCATGGGTATTGCTCCTTTAGGGTTAACGGTATTCACTGAATCTGGGTTCTGGCTTTCTTGCTTGATAACCGCGATCGCGCTCATCAATAGTTGAGTCATATTTAGTCAAATGAGCAGGCCGTTCAAGATTACGTTTTGTAATCTTGTCTATTTGCTGATTAGTTTTAACGATTCTCATCGCGACCTATTTTCCCGTCAACATTGCGCACAACATTTTCCTGCGCTTCGCGTGACATCTCAGAATATGGGTTAACATCTGGCATGATATCATTCGGCCAAACAACGCGTGGCATTTGCTTTCCTTCGCTATATTTATCACTCATAGATCACCTATATCCATCATTTCTATCCTGCTTTTCAACAGGCTGTGATTCATTTTCTTCAGGTGGCCGAGCGCGAGAAAAAGACTGACTTCTACCTAGCCGCCCCACCGCTCGCGCTTTGCCTAACGCTCTTGCGACATGTCCAGATTGCATTGCATTTTTATGCTCATGCTCGTCGCTCATCGTTTATAAATTGCTCCGTCCAAATGAATCTCTGGATTTTTTTCAGAAGGAAAATAATGATTAATATCCTTCTGTACATCAGCACCAGTCAATGCAACATCTCTGATCAGAACGTTTTGTTTCTGCCTCTCTTCGCGAGGTTTCCCATTGTCACCTGGTATTGGCATTTTCAACGCTCCTTTATTTTCCTGGTCGAGTTATCATTATCTTATCTTTTGCGTGCGCAGCAATCAATTGATCAATGCTCTGCTTCGGCATATTATCGGTTCTATCCCCAGAAACACGTTTTCCAGGCTTAGGTGCATTCGATAAAATTCTAGCCTTTTTCATTCTCTCTTCCAATCTACCCATCTCTGCACACTGCGCATAAGGATCTTGAATTTTAGCTATTCTTTCCACCTCAGCGGGTTGTTGCTTGCATGCGGCATAAATAAATGCCGCTGGGTTTTCCATCGTCCTGGTCGCCATCATCATACCAGCTGTGATTGGCTTACCACTGACAACGTTTTGAAAATCATTATATTTGCTCATGCCAGTTGAGAATTTTTCTTCAAACTGCGCTTGAGTAGCAATTTCCTTTTCCTGAAAAACTGTTTGCTGTTTCTTATGCTCAATCTGAGCAATTTTCTTTTCAACAAAATCACCAAGCTGTGTTTCCCATGATTCCTCGCTTTCGGGATCAGCTTTAAAATCTCTAGCTGCTTCATCTACTTGCGCCTGATCTGGATTTTGTTTGCCACGGGCTAAACGTTCGCGAATCATTCGCTGAACTTCTTCTTCGCTATACATTTTCGGCGGAGAAACTTTATTACCATACGGATCTTCTCCGTCTTCCTCTGCTTCCGCTTCAGCTTCCGCTTCGCTTTCCGCAGCTAATGGCAATTGCGCAGGTTCTGCTTCCGGCGCAGGATCTTTGGGGTCAACAGGATCTTCCGCGACTGGCGCTTCGATCGCCTTTTCTGGTATCAACGGGGGCAATTCACGGCCAAGTTTCTTTGCTTCCTCTTGAATAATTAAATTATCGGCACTTTTTACGGTCATGCTGCACTTTCCTTATGCTTTGGTTTAGATTGATGGGTTAAAAGTTTAATCAAATTATCAGCATGAGATATTTGCATATCAGCTGATAATCTTTGCATTTCACCTTCGTAACGCAATTCCTGCTCTTGCAATTCAGCTGCGGCGAGCATTTTCTCTGTTTCCAGTTTTTGTCTGGCAATAGAGATATCTTCACCTGTTTTCATTGCTTGAATTTGCAATTGCTGCTCCTTCAGTTCAATTTCTTTCATCTTTATTTGAGCCATTTGCTGCGCTTGCATCTGTTTAAACTGCAATTCCTGCATCTTTAACATTAATTCTGGCGGCGGTTCTTGCGGTTTCGGTGGAATTGGCTCGCCAGTCTTTCCAGCTTGAATAATTTCTGGCGGCACTAAGGTTCTTAAACGATTTCGCAATTCTATATTGTTAGCCAACGGCAAGTTTTCTACGTAAAGATCAGCCACCATACGGAATAAACTTGGATCAGCTTGCAGAACAGTCTGAATTGATTCCAAATTCTCTTCTTTTTGCCCTTCAAAGGATGGCCCTGGCATTAATCGAATAGTGTAATGCCCTTGCGTCATATCATTTTCGATATTAGAACCGTAAGCGTCGACTTGCTTGTTAATCACAATAGAAGTATTGCCGCGATCAGGCATATTTATGCTAATTTCCCTTTCCGCATCGTAAACCCGCGGAATCATTTCATCTATGACCGTACCCGCACAGGCAAACGCGCGATCAATACTATCAAATGGAATGTAAGTGTTTTTGTTCCCACGTTTCACGCGAGCGTCAATCGCCTTACCCGAATTTTCGTTACCTTGATCGCCGATCTGTGTACCATACATGCCTGTACAACTTTCGATGTCGGATAATGCTCGCTGATACTGCGTTATTAAAGACTGTGACAACTCTGGAGGTCGCAATTGCTCTGGCTTATTGCCATTGGGTGATTCGTCATATACAAGGCCGCCTTGCGCTGTAGCAGGATCGCGCCAAATGAGCTGCGTATCTGGCGATTTTACGTTCGCCTTGCTTACAAGGAATTGATCGTATCTCGACACTCGCATTAAGTAAGCTGACTGTGTAGCTAGGTAATTGATATATCGCTGGGCATCTCTTGCGTCTTTTATAAACGGTCGACATATTTGCTTTCCTGATTTGTCATAGTAGGAATCTTGATCAACGAAAATCCCTGGCAGTTGCTCAGATGGGAACTCGACTTCTTCCAGGACGTAATCGCCAGCTATTTTCCTGTGTATGATTTTATACTTCGGAACATCACGCTCATTTTCAACCGTGACTATATAGCCGTCATCAATGAGATATTTTTTCCCATCTATCTCGATTGTTTCTAATTCTTTTTTCTGCTTCTCCGTGACAATCCGGCCAGAGGATAATTGATACAGTGTTTCAGTATCGTAAACGCGCTCATAATCTTTAATCAGCGTGATTTCTTTGTCGTTAGAGAAAATCCAACCCGTCGCAGAGCCTTCATCGTAATTTGCATCGGAACCGATAGACTTTTCAATTTCATCACCATAGATGCCCGCGAACATCTTTCTGGACATCCTAATGCGCTCGCCACAGTACATGCCATCTGTCTTGCATGGCGTCATGGCTGATACGTCCCAGTAGCAGTACGTCGGGTCTTTCGTTTCCCTAAAAACAATCACTTGGTTAAACGAGCGGTCATTTTCATATTCCGTATCTAAGAAAAAGGCACCAAAGCCGCCAATGCCAGCCTGAGCAAAGGCACGGCTGCCCACGCGCTTAGAGTCGCTATTCAGGCAAATCTCTTTAACCAAGGCTTCGCGGACTTGCGCGGTCATTGCGGGGACGTTATCACTGGGGCAGACTTGCAGATTGGTAGTGCGCATTCTTTGCTCACCAATAAGATGGTTCATCAAAGGCGCTAGTTTGTTCATCGAAAGGGGTATTTTCTTGTAATCAATAAAAAGCTTAGACTCGTCTTCAGTCCATTGGCTGCCCATAACAAAGCTAGTAAATTCATGGTACTGGTCTTTATTGAACCGCCAGTCATCATCCCACTTTTTTATTCGCTCGCGGATCTTCCTTGTGACATTTAAGTCCAGCTTCGGCATAGCATACATCCATGTATGACAATAATTTAATCTATCTTAACACTTAAGTTATCCACAAAAAACGTTAATAAGATTGTGAATAGGACATTGAAAGCATGTGGATAACTTTTCTGTCCTAAATTTGTCCTCTGGTTGTCCTCAGTTTGTCCACAGTTTGTACTTTCTCTAAATCTATGACTTTCAACCAAATAAGTTACTTATACATAAAAAAACCTTACATAGTTATAACAAAAATCATTTAAATATATTATTATTACGTCCGGCAGCAAATGAACCTGTTAGGGGAACGCTAACAAGGGTTTAAAGTCCCTTCAGAACCGTATTTGCTGCCTATTATTTATGGCCTGACGATATCGAATCTCAGAGAGCATATATTGCTTGCGATATATGGTAGAGAAAATAAGGCCGCCAGTTTATGGCCGACGATACTTCTAGGCATGGTGGAAGTCCACACGAAGAATACGCACTAGATGGGAAAATAGGCCGCCAGTTTATGGGGTGAGAAGGGGTAATGACCCTAGTAGTTGGCAAAGTAAGCGTACGATGAAATGCCGATGGTCGGTATAACTCTCGGCCTCATCCCAGCCAGTTTATGTACTAAACTTACTACAAGATTATGTTGTGATAGATTTAGTACAAATTGAATAAGGATAAATATGAAACCATTTGATCTAGAGAAAGCATTAGCGGGGCATCCATTAGTAACACGAGATGGAAGAAAAGTTTTAGACTTTCATTATTTTAAAGTAATGACTAAATATATATTTCCAATTTATGCCGCAATAGAAAGTATTGGAAATGATCCGTATTTTTCTCAATTTCGAATTGATGGAAGTGCGCTTAGGAATGAGGAAGAAAGTTCACTTGATCTTTTTCTTGACTCAACTAAAAAAACATATTGGGTGAATGTTTATGAAAGTGAAATTAAAACTATTTTTATAGGCAAAGTTTTTGATAATGAAAAAGAATGCTCTGAATCTAGCTGGGCGCATGATTTAAAAAAAATCAAAACAATTTCTTTCGAGATTGAAGAATGATCCCCCGCCTAATATGTTTTTTCAAAGGTCATGATATTAATAAAGAAAGTATTAGAGATATGTCACATATTTATTTATGGTCAAGATATGAAGATTCAAATTACAGAGGTTGGTGTTCACGCTGCAAACGATACGTGAGGGTTTGATGAGCTTTGAAAAAGAAATAATTAAAGGTAAAGAATGAAAGGATTCTCAGTATTAGACAACCCTTCCCATGAAGGTCAAACAAACACTTGGCTAACGCCTTTATCTATTATTGAATCATTAGGTGAATTTGATCTTGATCCATGCGGATATCCTGACCATAAAACTGCTAAAAATTTAATCTGCTTTCCTGATGATGGGCTACTAGCTGAATGGTATGGAAGGATCTGGCTTAATCCTCCATATGGTCGTGATATTGGGAAATGGCTTCGAAAAATGGAACGCAATAGAAATGGTATTGCATTGGTATTTTCTCGTACTGATACAAAATGGTTTCAAGAATCAAATCCTGATGCTATTTTTTTTATTAAAGGCAGAATTGCATTTTTAAAACCTGATAAATCAATCTCAACTAATGCTGGTCATGGATCAATGTTTTTAATTTATGGTCATGATAATATTTGCGCTGTAATCGGCTCTGGTATTGACGGAAAATTTTATTCAAAGGTGGAAAAATGAAAGTGATAATTGAGCTGAATAAAGATATTTCAATTGAAAATATTGAAGGTAGTGACAATGAGATTAAAATAAACTTAAATATTATAGGTAAAGCATGTTCATATGCCATAGTTAATATAGACGAACTAAAAGCAGCCCTACGTAAGATGACAGCGAAATGATCATAAAATGTTGGTTTGGATATCATCAATATTTTGTATTAAGACCATTATCAGAATGGTCTGATTTACTTGCATGTGAAAAATGCAAGAAATTATTCTGCTACAATAAATCAGAAAAAATTTTATTATCTTATAATTCTGATTTTGAAAAATTCTACATTGATATTAAAGAGATGACTGAAAAATGAATTATCAAGAATGTCCGAAATGTGGATGTACTCATTTTATAGAAAAAATTGGTGGATGGGTTTGTGTTAAATGTCGATGGTTTATACAGGTATGACCGAGAAATGATCTGCCCTCAATGCCGGGAAGAAAACAAAAAATCATTTGTCTATTCTAATGGTTCAACCAGAACTTTATTATGTGCGAATGAGTTTTACGATGAGGAAGGCATATGGCATATCCACGATTCTAATATAACAACCTCCCATTATTCTTGCAGTAATGGACATACTTTTGATAAAAAAACACAAGGAAAATGTCCTTGTGGATGGCCAAATAAGGTATAAATCATGCTAAAACGATTATTTTTACGCGAATCAAAAGAGATTTTGAAGCAAGTTGAGAATGCAGAATCAATTTTAGAGTCAGCTCAGAAGAAAATGGATGCATTAAAAAGTGGTGATAGTTTTACATTAATAAAGAAAGAATTAATCGAATTGATAAATGAATTTGGATCTTCTCATAGAACCTGTGCATTCAATTCTCACATGGGACTTTATTTTGAAAATCATAAAGAAATAGAACAACAACATAAAATAACCCAAAATATTTATGAATGCCTAAATGAACTTGAAAGGATGATAAATAAATGAACTTTAATCCCGCCGCAATCCCCGAAGAATATCGCAATAACTTCAAATATTGTGTTCAAGATGGCATCAAATCAATCGATATGCACTTTCCAGAAATACGTAAACAATATGGCGAAGAGTTTGAAGACCGCTTGGCCATGACTCTTTACTTAGAAATCATCAGAATGGATATATTTAAATGAAATTAGAAGATCAAGTTTGCTCGCTTGAATATGCAAAAAAATTAAAAGAGTTAGGAATTGAAAAGGAAAGTTTGTTTATATATTTTGAACAATCCTGGATTATACAAGGTAACGAAGTATTAGAGACTAGATCATTTATTCGAATAAATGATTTTACTACTTTCATTGATGATTCCATGAAAACTTTTTCAGCCTATACCGCTGGCGAACTCTTACGCCTAATCCCCAATGGACTCGCACTTAACCACGGTGAACCATTCAACTCATTCCGATTTAATCTTGCTAAGTCAGTCAAGGTTGAACAAACGTCGCCAATAACTCTAAAAGCAATCTATCTGCCTAATTACTTCTGCGACACCATGAACCCAGAAAGCCCTAACCCCTGGTTTACGCAAACACTAATTCCAAACTGCTGGGATGAAAACTGCGCCAATGCACTTGCAAAGGCTCTTATTTACCTACTAGAAAACAATTTAATCACTAAGGAACATATTAATGCTCTATAAACCACGGAACATAGAAGCTATACAATGGGATTGCCATAACTTAAAAGAAATTAAACGCTTTCTACCAGTCAATAAAATTGAAAGATCACTCGAAAATGGATATCTTTTTATTCATACTCCAAAAGGATTTTTATTGATTCCTCCTCAAAATTTCATCATTAAATTAAAAGAATTTGAAGTAAGCACTTGTACTCAGGAATCTTTTCATGCTGTTTATCAAGAAGCTAACGAATATGAATGATGAAGTATATGTGTTCTGCCCACCCTTATCTCTCTACCCTGAACAGCCAAAGGATCAATCACATTGTGAACTGGTTGATTGCCCTGAATGCTCCCAGAAAATGTGGGTCTCAGATAAGAAAAAGGGAATGATGAAGTTTGCCGAAACCCTAGGCCGAAAGATAATTATTTTATGCTATCCTTGCTTTATGAACTTTTGCAAAGAGCATCCCGAAATAGTTATTAACGGTACACAGGTGAACTTATGAGCGATTACTTAGCATGTCATATCATCGGCGCTTTATTCTTGCTGATTGCTGCTCAATATAAAGAATGCAATACTGCGGCGTTTATTTTTACAATGGTCGGTATCGTCTGGTTTGTTAATGCACTGTTTCAGCAAATAGTGGGTACTTTATAATGAGTATTGATTTTGAAATAAAAATGACTTGTGATGATTGCAATAAATCAAAAGCGGGATTTTCTTTTGTTATTTGTTGCGATACTTGTTTTGAGAATAAAATTGATAGCTATATAAAATCCGCAATAGAGAATTCTTTAACAGATCATACTTATCTATGGACTAATAAAGAAGATTATATAGGTTTTGATTCGGATAAAGAAAAAGAAATATTTTTATCAGGAGTCAAAAAAGGATTTGATTGGGGAGTTTTCTGGATAGCGGACGAATTTGGCAGCAACGCGATTGAATTTTATGAACAAATGCAAGAAAAATTAGAAAAAAATAATACGGAGTTAACAACATGAATAAACTAATGCAAAAGTTTTTAATAAATCTAACTGATAAGATGCGCACCGCTTGTTATGACTTTATTAAGTTACACTTAAAAGATGAAGAGAATATGGAAGAAGTTATTAATTTAATATTAAGCGCTCATATCAGCTCACTTGGTCAAATGTTAAACGATATAAACCACAACGATGAAGACAGATTGAAACAATCAAACGAGTTTTTTAACAAATTAATCGTTGCTATTAAAGAACTGCCACCAATCTATGACGTCAAAAACATTGAACAAGAACCAACACAAGGAACACATTAAGATGGATGCAAGACTCACAAAAATGGTAAATGAACTTAGCGAAGAATTATCCTTATTAACTGTAAAATTCATCGAAAAGAAATTTGATATAAAAGAGAAATTATCTTTTTGTATTTCAGTGCTTACAAGCGCCCACATTACTTCTATGTTTTCTTTGATGCGATTTTGCTCGCAAGATGAAGACTCTCAGGCTAAAACAGAGCATTTCATCAACATTATGATGAACGCCATGAACTCAATCGACGGTGTTAGTCATGAGCTAGTTACAGTGAATAAGGATAAGAGCTAATGACAAACGTTTGTCTCTCAGCATTTCTATGCACCATTGTAGGATCTTGTTTCGCTTGGTCGACTTATGAAGTTTTTAGCGCAATGTGTCTATTCCAAATTGGATTAAACACACACGATTTAATCAAGACTAAATAAACATGTTTGGCCGTGGCTTCGGCACTGTTGTCACGGCAAAGTCTTCTATTTGTTCATAGAAGCCAGAGAAGAATGTCAATGCCAGGGCGTCGGAAGTATCAGGAGAAGGCATCCCACGCGCCTTTAAATCATCTTTGCTCTCTATCTGCAAACGGCCATTCGAATCATACTTATAACCCAGGTTGCATAGGTCGCCATGCAGCGTATCATCGTCTGGGATTTGCACTAGCATTTCTTGCATCAGCCATTCTTTCATCTCGTTCCAAAGCTCTGCTCGCAGATTTCGAAATTTGTCACGATGGTTTGCTGTTCTAGCAACATTAACGCCCTCGACAAAATGAAAATTAAGCTCACGTAGACGATCGACAACACCAGCGCCAACGCCAATCGAGTCAATATATACCTTGTGAGGTTTTTCTTGTTCAATGACATGCTTAAGATACCCCGCGATCTCCATCGTGTTTAGGTTTCGGAAAGTCTCAAGATTATACGCAATGCGTCCCTTACGTCTAATGATAGCTGTTTTATCTGTGTCACCTAGGGCAACATCGACGCCAATAATTAACTTAGTTGCTTCCGTATCTATGCGATTCTTTCGTGCCTTCGCGACATGCTTCGAATTGATAAAGACATTCGCGATTGGATTTAAGAATGCCTCTGTTGCTGAGCAAGGATATTCTTGTTTAAACGATTCTGTGGCGATATCAATATCGTTTGACTTCATCAAGCGCAAGCGACGCCAGGCAAGATGCCTAAGAGTCATGCCATTCTTTTCGTACAAATGTAAGAGGAATTGCTCTTCTTCAGTTGGGCTGAAGTCTTCATCAGTTGCAGTATATTCAGGCATCCAGAACCAGGGAATGAAAATCGGAATATATTCTGACTGTTTAGACTCCGCGGCCTTCCACATGTTAAAGAAATAATTGCCGATGCCATTGGCTGTCGACTCCAATATGATCTCTGTGCCCGCATGGTCAGACACGGCATTTAATACGCCTTTGTCGTGCTCGTCAGCGTGTGGCCAGAAAGCTACCTCGGAGCCGTGAAATAGCTGGATGGTTTGAGAGCGACCTGCGCCCTTATTACCTGCTGTCCCCACAGAATAGCTACTATCGTATTTCTTGAAAGCCAACTCTTTACTGCTTGACCTATCTGCTTCACTGGCTAATCCTCTCGGCAAATGATTGTAATAGCGCATCGTCATTTCAAAAAGATTCTTCGTGGCCTCGGCTTCGTGCGTCAAGATATAAGCTTTCGTTCCGCGCCTGGTGATGACGCGATGAAAGTATCTGCCCTGGATATATGTCGATAGGCCAGTCTGCCTGCCTTTTAAAACTAAGGCACGCACCTTCCCCGTTTTCTTTTTCTGCTCTTCAAGCTTTTCATGCGCGTACAATTGAGCGCGATTAAGCTCAAAGGGCACAAGCGAGCCGCCCTTTGATCGAATCTTTAAACACGATGGCGCAAATTTAGTAAAGTCATTAACGATTTCAATAAGATGATTATCACTCAACGATTTTATCCCTATTCATCGATACAAAATCATCTTGCGACTCGTCTTGATTGTGCTTAGTATCGCCGTACTTTTTAGGTAGTAACTTCGATGCAATCCACTTGCGATTGTCAGTTCGCATCTTATCGCGATGCAATGCAGCATGATTAGTTAAAATAACTGGCT
>Ga0265338_10001454_pt1 | contig 38417 bp, 25 predicted proteins | sample 42126metaG_FD_193579 | JGI IMG/M metagenome (GOLD analysis project Ga0265338, IMG submission 193579) | Rhizosphere microbial communities from Carex aquatilis grown in University of Washington, Seatle, WA, United States - 4-21-26 metaG | ecosystem: Host-associated > Plants > Roots > Rhizosphere... | reverse complement strand
ACGAAACTGTTAGTTTACATCACAAAATGTGTTTCTGGGGTCTTGCTATGCTTCCTGGTTTCGCTTGTGGTTGGGCGGTGGGTCGATTATCCTTGGAGCCTGATTTCGGTCGTGCTCGTCCTGTCGCCGGAGGGAAAGGATGCCCTGGAGCTTGCCCACACCCGGATCAAGGCGAACCTTGTCGGTGCTTCTTGCGGGCTCTTGGTTTTGCTTACACGGACGCCAGGACCTTGGAACATCGTGGCGGCCGCGGCTTTGGCTCTTTGGGCGTGCGACCGCTTGGGGTTGAACAACGGGGCGCGGTCGACCTTGGCGGCAGTGATCATCGTTTTGCTGCACGGGGAGTGGGGCGCGGCGCTTAGCAGGGTTCTCGCGGTGTTCGTGGGGTGCCTGCTCGGGTTGGGGGTTACCGCCTTGTTTCATGCGCTGATTCGAATAGATGCCACAGCGGTGAATTCGGAGGCGGTGGAGGAGGGCGGGGAGAGTTAGGGAGTTAGGGGTCAGTTGCCCGAGTCGTCTGGGGTTGGGCCGGACGGCGGGTTTCCCGCTTGGCGGGCCATATCTTTTATTCGGTTGGCGGGGGCGCCTCCGGTTGTCTCGCCGAGGTTTTCGCCTCCGACGACGGGGGTTGCGCCGCCAAGGGCAGGCCCTCCCAATGGAGTTATGGTGTCGCTGCCGCCTCCGCCCGTGCCGGCTGGAGGCTTGGGTGCGTTGGTTGCGGCCGGTTGGGTTGGGTTCGCGGCCGTGGTTGCAGGGGTTGGGGCTTCCTCCGGCCTATTGCAGGCGGCGGCTAGCATTAGGACCAGGGCGAAATGCAGTTTCATAATCTCATTGTAGTTTAAGAGGGCGGAAAGGCCGAGCTTCGCCCGGCTCGCACCCTGAGAGGGTGCGCCACTTCATTCGCTCCGAAGAACGGCACCAACGCAGCCCCGGGGTTGTGTTTGCCGGGGGATCATGGCCTATACTCTCGACATGAAAAAAACTCTCTCTATCATCGTTGTCGCATTAGCCGTGGCGGGGGTTGCCAGCGCTGAGAACCTGCGCGGCATGATCCGAACCATGGACAAGAAGATCCACCACGCGTTTATGACGCGGAATGGCGACGAGTTTGAAAAGATCACGCGGGCCGGGGTGACTTCGGATTTCAAGTACACCGAGAACGGCAAAACCATGACCTACGACGAGATGCTGGCGGAGATGAAGCAGTCGTTTGGAATGATGGTGAAGATGGAATCGGCGGACTCCAAGACGCTTAGCCTTTCCCAGCATGGGGACGAGGCGACTGCGCGCACGCAGCACCGCATGGTGTCGATCGTCAACGGGCCCGACAAGAAGACGCACAAGATGGTTTACAGCGGGGTTTCGAAGGACGGGTACCGCAAAGAAGACGGCCAGTGGAAGCTTGCAAGCATGGAGTGGGTCAGCGAGAAAATGACGATGGACGGCAAGCCCGCGCATATGTGAATTGGGCCTTGGGCCTTGGGCGTTAGGCGTTGGGCCTTGGGCGTTAGGCGTTGGGCCTTGGGCGTTGGGCCTTGGGCCTTGGGCCTTGGGTGTTGGGCCTTGGGCCTTGGGCCTTGGGTGTTGGTGGAAGGCGCAAGGTGAAAAGAGAGGGGTGAAGGGACGGACCCATTTGGCCTTCATCACTGTCACCTTGCACCTAGCTTTGTTTCCTTAGCCTCGGCCCAATTCTAACTTGGCGCCGGGTGGGATATCGAAGGCGAGGGATTCGCCTTGGATCTCGATGGTTGGCGACTCTTGAGATGCGAGCGAATATGTTGGAGTGAGTTTCAAACTTGTCCCGTCGAGTCGCCAGGAGCCCGCGGACTGAGTCACGTAAGTCATCTCGTAGGTGTTGTCAGGATACAGGTCGAGCCGAACGTTGCCTAACATAGACTTGATTTTGGCTTTTACCGCCTCGTCCAGACCTGCTTGAGGATCGATCTGAGCGCCTCCCTGCCACCTGCCGACTATCTCTCTTTCCTGGGGAGTCACAGTTTGTTTCGGGTAGGTCTCCGTAACTTTCCGCAGCTCATCCGCGGGTTTATCGTCTTTACCTAGTATCCAAGCGGTCATCCGATCCTGAGATATCTTGACGTGATACGGTCGGCTCATTGCCCCGCCCTTGGCTGGATCAACGGTTAGCCCGCCGACCCTTTGAGGAACGAGGACGACCATCGACGGCCCGCCATGGGTCGTTCCCTCGGTGAGAAGACTCGTCATAAATAAACGGAATATGCCTTGGCTGATTTCGAGGCGAAGAGGGGCAGGCGTGCCTTCCTTGAGCTTGGCCCCGGGCTTGTCACCGATCCAGCGTTCGGAGCCCTGTTGGGTGGGATTTGCAGCGAGCGCCGTTGTTGTCCGCCCCTTGTCTCCGCATCCGGTACAAAGCGCGGCAAATGCCGCAAGTGCGATGGCTGCTACGACCGGTCGCATTTGACGACACGCCCTAGTGGGCGGCTCCTCCGTAGGTGCGCTTGGGCTTTATACCCTTATTCGCGAGCAAGCCGTAAACTGCCAGTTCGTTTCCACAGGGAACGTAGACTTTGCCGCTTATGACCGTGGGAACCGCGAACTTGGCGAAGCTTCCGGCCGCGTCCCTTGCGGAATTGCTGTTGTAGAGCTCGTGCAGGTTCGAGGCGGCATAGGCGTGGAGGATCGCGCTGTTCCCGTTTTCTATCGCCCACACGATGGGCGGGACGTTGCCGTTAAACGATACGACGGGCGTCGGAAGGTAGCCGCCGAACATGGTGGGCGCGGTGGCCGATGGGCTGGCGGAGAGCTTGCCGCTCTTGATACTGAAGGCCTGCAGGCTGTTTCCCCTCGCCATATACACGAAGCCGTTATTGTAGGCGGGTGTGCAGAGATACTCCCTATCAACGCCGAGCGCAAGTTCCTGGTAGATATTATCGCTCCCGGCGTTAAAGCCTCCAAGAGAGTTCGCGTTAGCGAGGTAGACCTCGTTGTCCTTGCAATTTTGGATGATGAGGTTCGGAGAGCCTCCAACCGAGGGGATAAGAACCGGTCCGCCGGAGCCCAAGTCAACGTCGCCGTTTTCCATGCTGAGCTGGTTGAACGGCGTAAAGTAGCTTTCCACCTGTAGCGACGGACTCAACTTGATGATGCTGTCGCCGTAGTCGTGTCCACCCGTGTTAACATTAAAGTCGCCGTTTCCGGTGGTGACAAAGATGTTGGTTCCATCGCTGGACGGACCGGCCGCGCTCATCCAGATGCTGCCTCCAATCTGTCTTGTCGCTCCCACTGAGGGAAGGTCCGGACAAGTCGTAAAGACGGCCATCTGCTGTTGGAGATTCGACGCGTTGTATGCGAAGACCCAACCGCGATCTGGCGCGGGGTCGCCAAATTGACCACCGATGGCTACGTAAACCTCGTTATTGGCCATAAGCAGAGCGGGGCGCTGGTAGGAGTTCTTGGGATTCAGCGAGATCGCCGAAGCCTCCCCTGGCAGATTCCTCATAAGACCGCCTAGCGGCACCGATCCTTGAATCGCGACAGGGCCTCCCGCGGTCTCCGATCCGGTAGTGATGTCAAGGCCATGGAGGGTGAAGACTGGGTTGCCGCCAACGCTGGTCTTCGCGCAGACGTAAATGACGCCGGTTGTGGTGGCGCCCTGCGAATAGTTACCCTCGTTAAACGAGATCACTGGTGTACTGAGAATGCCATCGGGCACTTCGTTGCCCGCGTCATCCCCGCCTTGCTGCACCGCTGGCCCCAGATTTACTTTCCAGAGGGGAGAGCCGGTCGAGACATCGGCATCAAAGGCGTAGACGGAGTTGTTTACCGTGGCGACGAAGACGACGTTGTGGGTAGCGCCCTTGATCTGCACGTTTTGCAGATAAAGCGGCTGGCCCTCGGTCTTGGCATCGAGGGGCTGAGTGAACAGCCGTCCGAATGTGGACGCGTTTACGTTGGACTGGTTCAGGATGTATTCGAAGGACACGGCGCCATCGCGATTGGGGCCATATTGCCAGGTGGACATCCAAGGCAAGCCTCCGCCCCCTCCTCCGCCGCTGGTGATGGTGATCTCGAGGGGAACGCGAACGCCGAGAGGCGTTCCCGCCTTCTTTAAGACGGCGATCACGGCGTAGTTACCCGTGTTCCATGTGGTCCACTTGAAGTTAATGGGAGTGCTGGCGGGAGTAGCGCCGAGGGTTATCGGGCTTGACGGAGCGGTTACGGTTACGGTTTTGGGAAGCTGAAGATCTCCCTTGTTGGCGCCGTCGGTGGAGAGGATATTCGTATCGAACGTAATCCCGATGGGTCCGGTGAGGCCGTTCACGGAGGTCAAGACGAGGTTGCCAGAATCGGCTTGATCCGATTGACTGAAGGTTTGAGCCGCGAACGCGCCACTGACGGTGGATACGGCGAAGGCGATGTGGGCGGTTTTGACGCGCCCTTGGGCATCCGTTCCTTGGAAAGTGACGCCCGAACCTCCCAACGAATAGGTTGGAGGGATGGCAAAACTAACGGAGAACGGAGCGCCCGCGACGGTGGGGACGATCGACGGGACGCCGGGAACGGCGGCGATGTGGCCAGCGGTCGCGCTAGCCACGTCGGAGAGAGTGACCTTGCCGTTGAAGCCGTTCTTCGAAACGGCCAGGATGTTGACAGGGGCCACGGTCTGGCCGGCAACGAAGGTTCCGAGATTGGTAAGGGTTCCAAGATTGGTTATGTTGGCGGGACGGGCGGAATCCGTTTGGGCCCCGAGCACGAAGGTCCAATCGGCGGCGCCGCCGGTGCCTCCGTTCCCTCCGGTGCCGGTCGTATTAGTTCCCTGGCCACCGGGAGAGTAGGTCTTATTTCCTCCGCAGCTAACGAGGAGGACGAGCAAGAACATTGCCAAGGCAGATTGAAGTAAGCGGATCTTCAAAATGTCACTTTCCAGGAAGCTTCGATTCCGGGATAGCCACCCAGCGCGGGGGTTGCCATCATTCCGGTCGTCCAGCCAAGTTGATTCGTTATAGCTAAGGTGAGGGTGTTGTTCGCGCAAGTCCAGCCGAGGCCGACGTTGTAGAGACCAACTCGGTTGCGTTGGTCGTTTGAGACGTTGACCGAGTTCTGACCGGCGGTGGGCAACCCCGCCGACGCGCTTAGCGAAGCGTGCCCGAATCGGTAGATGCCGGTTAAGCCCACGATAACGATGGGTGCCGGCTCGGCCACGCCGTAGGAATCGATCGAGATGCTACCTTGGGGGCCCTCCACGAAACGATAGGAAGCCCGGTAGGTGAGTGCGGGAACGATTCCGCGGTCGGTAGTATGGGGCAGGCCGATGCCGAGGCTCAAGTCCAAAGGGATCTTTGGAGGCATGTAGGTTCCAAGGAACTCGACGTCGGTACCGCCGTGGCCGATGCTTCCAGCGGAGTTGGTGAACGTGCTGGTACTGGAGAACACTCCCGCTACTTGCAGCCTGAACTGATTTTGGAAGCTTTCCGCGGCGGAGAGGCCGACGTAGGTCAGGCGCTCGTTGTTGCCAAAGGCCCGGACATCCGCGCCGAAAGAGGGGTTTGTTTGGGCCCACGACTTCGAGAATAGGGCCACTATAATTGCGAGGCCGCCTGCCTTGGAATAGTTCATATGTTGCACGAATCCCGGTATTCGCCGGATTGTACCCATGTGGGGTTTGGGGTTGAAGATTTTAAGTGCTATGTGGAAGGTGATATGTGGGACGAGCAAGGTGAAAGGGGGTGGAGGGGAAAAGCGTCCGTTGGGCCTTAGGATTGGTTCCATACATAAAGGAGTATCATTTACCTGGAAGTAAGCGCTGGTGACCAAAGGAAGAATTCCCATCACCCAGGGCGGCGCTTGCGAGCTCGATGGCTCCCGATTCTCTGCGCTCATTCCCCTTCGGCAGGATCTGGACACCAGGGCTTAGGGGTTTTCGGCCGACGGCTTCTTCCGCACCCTGGCAAGGGTGAGAATAGGTTAGCAGCTACCCCCTGAGTGGCACCTAAGGCGCCCTTAGGTCGGTGATCCCTCGGTTCAAAAAAGGCGATTGAGTCTTCTAGGGGTTTCGCCAAAGAACTCACACAATCAAGTCCTCTATCTTGATCGGCAGGGACCGGACGCGGACGCCGGTCGCGTGGTACACCGCGCTGGAAATCGCCGAGGCGACGCCGGCGAGTCCGATCTCGCCTACCCCGCGGGCGCCTAGCTCGTTTAGCGCCTTATCGGGATAGTTCAGAAAGTGGACTTCGACTTTGGGAGCGTCTGCGTTGGTGGCGACCACGTAATCGGCGAGGTTGCTGTTGATGGGGGCGCCGGAACGGTTGTCGTATAGGGTCTCCTCGAACAGGGCCATGCCGATCCCCATCACCACTGCGCCCGCTATCTGGTTGCGGGCGGTGGGCGGGTTGATAATTTGGCCCGCGTCGATCACGGAGACGACGCGCGAAACGCGTAGACGCGCGGTCGCCGCTTCCCACGTGATCTCCACAAAATGAGCCCCGTAAGAGTGGCGCGATACGTCCGACTTGACCCCGAACGTGCTTTCCGACTTGCCGCTGCCACTGCAAGCTCTCACCCGGGCCGTTTTCAAGACTTCGGCAAATGGGGTGCCCTTGCCGGCGCCCTTTAGGCGCACATGTCCTTCCGCGTACTCCAACTCTTCCGGTTTCTTCCCTTTGAACGGTCCGTCCGTGGAGACCGCAACGGCAATCAGTCGTTGGATGGCCCCATCGGAGGCCTGAAAAACAGCGGGAATCACGGACGCGGAAACCATCGAGCCGCCGCTTATCGGTCCTGGCGGCAGATGCGAATCTCCAAGCGCGACGTCCACCTTCTCAACCGGAACACCAAGCTTTTCCGCAGTGACCAGCGCGAGCACGGTGTAAGTTCCGGTTCCAATATCTTGGGTGCCGCTTGCAACGCGCACCGTTCCATCGTCTCGAAAATCAACCGTCGCCTGAGCGGGGAAGCGCTCGGCGATCCACGAGCAGGCGGCAACCCCCCATCCCAAGGTCAAGCCGTCGCGGGACATCGAGCCGACTTTAGGGTTTCGCTTATTCCAGCCAAACCGCTTCGCGCCTTCCGAATAGCACTCGAGCATGTGTCGCGAGGAGAACGGTATCTTCAGGCTCTCGTCGAGTTCTGGTTCGTTCAAAACCCGAAGCTGAACTGGGTCCATATTGAGGGCGATCGCTAGCTCGTCCATCGCGGTTTCGGTGGCGAAGAGACCAGGCACCGCGCCGGGGCCGCGCATGGCGCACGGCGTGCCCACGTTTCGCCTCACCATCGCTCCCGCCGCCTTCAGGTTGGCCACGCTGTAAAGGTAGGGGGTCGCTTCATCGCAAGTCTCTTGGTAATCCTCCTGAATGGACGTGTGGTTCACGAAATCATGCCCGAAGGCAAGCAGTTTGCCGTCCGCGTTCGCCCCCAGGCGAACCCGCTGCTGGGTTTGCGGCCGGTGGCCCGCAACTTCAAAGCTTCCCTTACGAGTGAGCACGAGCTTGACCGGTCTGCCCACTTCGCGCGCCACAGCGGCAGCCAAAGCGGAATGCGGCCAGGGGAAGAGCTTCCCGCCGAAACCGGATCCCAAAAACTTAGAGACAACCCTCACGTTCTCGAAGGGGATGCCGAGCAACTGGGCAAGAACCTTTTTATGGTTCTGGACGCCCTGCGTGCTCTCGTAAAGGGTCACGTTGGGGCCCTCCCAAACCGCAACGGTGGAATGCAGCTCGATGGCGGCATGGGTTTCCGTGGGGGTTTCGTACACTTGATCGACCTTCACGGGGGCGGCGGCGAAGGCTTTTTCGACATTGCCTCGCTCACTGGCCACGCTGGGTTCGGTATCGGGCTTCACGCGGCCCAGCCCAAGGTCCTTCTGAACATTCGGTTCGCTCGATGTGTAACTCGCGCGGACTGCCCGGGCGGCCGCAGTCGCTTGCTCAAAGGTGTCGGCAACGGCGACGGCGATGTACTGGCCGTAATAGCGGATTTCGTCGTCTTCGAAGGCGGGCCGGTGCTCATCCATATGGGCGGTAAAGTCGTTATCTGGCCCGGCGCGGAAAATTTTCGGAAGGTTCCCCCGGTGGTATATGGCGTGGACCCCAGGCATCTTCTCCGCGATGCTCGTGTCCAAGCTCTCGATATGCCCTTTGGCAACCGTGCTTCCGACCGGAACCGCATAAACGAGGCCAGGGTGGTTGTGGTCCGACGCGTACATGGCGACGCCGGTTGTCTTCAATGGGGCATCGATTCGGGGGCGGCCGATTCCAACTGCTTTCAGCTTTTCTGCTCTTTTACCGACTGCTTTCTTGGGGGCTGTTTTCATTAGGCGTTCCTCGTTGCCAGCGTCAAGGCGTGTACCATACAGCGCTTCGCAAGCTCGACCTTGAAGCCGTTCATAGATTGAGGTTTCGCCTCCTTCAACACGGCTTCGGCGGCGGGGCGAAACTGGGCTTCATCGACCTTGCTTCCGAGTAGGAGTGCTTCGGCCGCATGGGCCCGCCAAGGAACGGTGCCTACTCCGCCGAGCGCGATCCTGATACCTTCGAAGACGCCATTCTTGACCGTGGCGACCACCGCGGTAGAGGCTAACGCAAACTCGTAAGAAGCCCGGTCGCGCAGCTTCAAGTAAAGGGAAGTCGTTCCCTCGGAGAGCTTTGGCAAGGAAACATGGGTGACCAGGTCCCCTGGGTGAAGCACGTTTTCCTCATCGGGATGATCCCCAGGAAGCATGAAGAACTGGGAGATGGGGACCGCGCGCTCGCCGCTTGTGCCCTGGATATGAATTACCGCGTCCAGCGCCATAAGCGCCACGTTCATGTCCGAGGGGTTGGTTGCGATGCAATGGTCGCTGCCGCCAAGAATGGCGAGGTTCCGGTTGTAACCTTCGACGGCGGAGCACCCGCTGCCCGGCTCGCGCTTGTTGCAAGGATAGGCGGTGTCCCGAAAGTAGACGCACCGGGTGCGCTGAAGCAAATTTCCACCGGTTGTGGCGCGGTTTCGAAGTTGCCCTGATGCGCCCGACAGCAGCGCTTCCGAAAGAACGCGATAGTTCTTTGCCACCTCAGGATGGTGGGCGAGATCGGAGTTCCTAACGAGAGCGCCGATTCTCAAGCCGCCGTCCGCGGTCGCTTCGACTTTGTCGAAGGGAAGATGGTTGATGTCGACCACTTGTTCCGGTCGCTCCACATCCAGCTTCATCAAGTCGTAAAGCGTTGTTCCGCCCGCGATGAACCGAACCTTTGCCCCTTGCTGAGCCGTGTTCGATTTCGAGCCTGCGGCCACGGCTTGCGAGGCGGTGGCCGGCCTGGAATATTCGAAAAGCTCCATTATTTCGCTCCCTTTCGAACCTGTTGAACGGCGTCGACGATATTGGAGTAGGCGCCGCAACGGCAGATATTCCCGCTCATCGCCTCCTTAACGTCCGCGTCCTCCGGCCCCCAGGGCTCGTGAACCATCGCCGATGCGGACATGATCTGCCCGGAAGTGCAGTATCCGCACTGGAACGCGTCGTGCTCGGCAAAGGCAGATTGCATCGGGTGCATATGCTCGGGAGTTCCAAGGCCTTCGATGGTCGTGATCTTGTCGCCCTGGTTGGTGAGGGCCAGCGAAAGACAGGAGTTTGCGCGGCGGCCGTTTATATGGACCGTGCATGCCCCGCACTGGCCGTGGTCGCAGCCTTTCTTGGTCCCGGTCAGGTGAAGGTTTTCCCGGAGAGTGTCTAGCAGGGAGGCGCGCGGGTCGATTTGGACCGCGTGGTCCTTGCCGTTCACGTTGAGGGTGATTTCCACGAGGTCGGCCCCAATTGATTTTTCGGACGCGATAGTGTTTGCCATGGGTTGAGTTTTTGAGGTTGGCATGACCTTACCTAGCGGCGACAAAGAAGCCGCCAATCCGGTCGCGCTGATTCCCCTCAAGAAACTGCGCCGCGAATGCCGCCCCGCCCTTGGAGCAGCCTCGCCATTGTCGTGCGGGCCATCGGCCATGTTTTCCCTCCTCGCTTATGAGACTTTTTCTACGCGCAATTGAGGAAAGTGCGCGTCAGGATTCCAAGCAAGAATTGATTCTTGTCGTCACGGTGAACTCGAGCGCCACCTACGAGCTCCGAGACCATATGGGACGCGGTCGCTCCGACATTATGATAGTCCCTTAATAAATGTGACTTCCAGCGCAATTTAAGGTAGGATCAGGGTCCTAGGAGGAAACTAACATGAGCGAAGAAACCTGCTGTTCCAAGCATAAGATCTTAGAAGCGTGCGAAAAGCAGCCCAAAACGATTCAGCTGGACCCTGATGGCTGTGGCGCGATCATCGACTACGATTTGTACCAAAGGATTTGTTTTTCCTTTGACGCGGATGTTTGCCTTGCAATTCCGGAAGAATGTATTCGGGAGGTGTACCGGCAGGTTCCGCCCGATAACTTCTGGGATACTTACCCAAAGAAATCGGACGAGGACTTGGCAGCCTACGTTCGAGCCAATTTCGCGGCAGCGCTCAGGCCTGGTGGAAAAGCCCATGTGGAACCAGCGCCGGCGGCGCCTGTAGCGACGCCAGCGGAACCAGCGAAGGCAAAAACAACGAGTTCCTCGACTCGAGGTAAAGGAAACTCAGGAGCCGGCCCGTTCGACGTCGACGAAATCGTCGCGAAGATCAAAGCGGGCAAGCGACCGCGATTGATACAACGTTTATCGGGCGAATATCAAATCCAATTTCAGGACCGGCCCATCGAGGTTCTCCCAAGCTTTTGCATGGTGCTCCATTACCGCACATGCGTCTATCCGGGCAAGTATGGCCTCGGAAAGGTTGTCGGTTCGTACGACCTGCTCCCTGGTGAAAAGCGGGAGATTTCTTTCCAAACCTACGAGCATCGAGAAGAAACGAAGACCGCGTCCCAGTCGGTGTTCGACTCTTTTAGCGCAAGCAGTGCAGACAGCTTTGAAAACACGCTCAACAATACGATCTCCGCAACCTCCGACACCACGACTGACAATAAGACTAACTGGAACGCTAGCACGGCGATTAACCTTTCGCTCTCAATACCTCAGGGTAGCCTGGCGATCAATCTTACCGCCGGGACTGGCGGATCGACGTCGACGTCAGCCCATACGCAGAACCACTCTGAGACCATTAGCACAGCGATTAGCAAGCATAGCTCGGAAGCTAACCGGCTCCGGGAGATCAGCACCGGATCCGAAACGTCTTCCACGATGAGTTCCGGAACCGACAGTTCGATCACGCGAGAACTGACCAACCCGAACTGGAGCAGAACCCTTAACTTCTTCTTCAGGCAACTCAATCAGCAATACACCGCAGTTACCTATCTCGACAATGTCAGTTTCCGTTTTTCGAACGGGTTCGTAACGAAGTGCGCGAACCTGTCGAACCTCGAATCGATGCTCGAGGAGATCGGCGCCAACGAAGAATGCATTGCGAACATCTTGGCGGGGATTAGAATGGAGCTCTGCAATATTCTCGGTTATGACGGGAATTACCATTCGCTGATCGAATGTTGTCCTTACGAGCCAACAGATTGTTGCGATCCCCGAAATATCCGTCCAAAGACGATCGTGATCCAAAAGAAGCGCGGTCTTGAAATGTGCTACGACAAGTACTGCGTCCCCGGAATCATCACCTGCGTTCAGCACTTTGTGATGCGCACGCCGGCCGTATTCGTGGATACCGTTATGGGCCAAAACGATTCGCTCGACTGCTACCATTCGCGCCTGGAGAATGCGGAAGCGGAGTCTAAAGAACTCGACAACGAAGTCCGCAGGAACCGCGAAAGAATCATTGCTTCCCAGTGCTATCCGGAAAGCCAAGTTAGGGCCGCAATCGAATTCAAACGAGCCGAGTGCTGTCCGGAGGTTTTGTGCGAATGCCGCAAAACGGAAGGAAGACTCCCTAATCGAGAGCATTCGGAGTAGGTTCGGCAGCAGGGCAAAATCCTTTGCCCTGTTGCGCTATCTCAATCCGTTTTTAGGGACTCTTGAAAGAAACTGCGCGAAACGGGCGAGGTTCGCGTGGCTACCAGCCCGCCGGTGGAGTTCCGCCGTTAATGTCGATTTCAAACTGGGCGAGCTTGTCGGCGTATCCACTATTCGACTTTTCTTGCCACTGTGCGGCGCCATCATTCCATTGCCAGTATCCGCCGCCGTTATAGCGCTGCCAGGTCTCCATCTTCAACTGATCGTCGGTGAAATCCGTGGCTGCGGGAAACTTGGCCCTAACTCGTCCAGGATAAGTTTGGGCATCTTTCTTCTTAACCGCAAAAAGAGCGATTCCGCCATCGACGTTTACAGTCCAAGACCATATTTGGCTCGTTGTGGACGGGGGGTCAAGTTGCATCACTCCGAATCCGTTCGGCGGTCCAAACAATGGAAGCCCGCTGCTTTGAAACTGCGCGAACTTTGATTCCTGATAAGCGATCAGTTGCAGGGCCATATCTCCTAGCCGATCCTTCACTGCCTGCTTCCCGGGGTTCGTTCCTATAATCGTGGAGGAGCCCGTGTAGGAAGCAACACCCGGCGCACCTGCGGCATCAAGGTACGGAATCTGAGCAGTTAGGGTGAATGTTCCGCCCATGACTTGGCTATCGAAATCAATCAAAAAATTCAAGCTGTCAGACTGCCCCTGGGCGCTCAGTTGGTCGTTGCGACTATGATCGGTATAGGTGATCTGGGCGGAGTAGTTGAAAGTGCCGCTTAAAGTTCCCCCTGACATGACAAGATTCACGGATATGGTGCCGAGATTTCCCGCCGAATCAATTGTGGCGATGGGGGCTGGCAACGCAGCGAATGTAACCGGTTGCGCTGGCGAAGCCGCCTGGATTGACGGCAAGTCTATAAACTCCTGCAACGGCGCCTCGGTATCGACTACCTCGGCAAGGCCGTCGGCCCCCAATGTGTCGTCTACTGATTCGCCGCCTTGTTCGTTCAGACTAGGGTCCATTACTTTTTCTTCCCTCCTCGGCCATGTTACACCATTTGTCCCTAATGACAGACCCCTAAAATAATCGTTTTCTGAGTGTCGTTCCAAAGCTGCTAAAGTCTAAGTTGTTGGCGCCTGGAGGCCCGGATAACCTGCGGAATCTGAAGCAGAGTGCCCGGAATAACGAAATGCTTGCGGAATGGCCATGGCGCAATGATCATGGCTCATGGCATCTGGAATCCACTGATATGTATCATATGGGGTCGTCACGCGGGGCCATAGCGCCTCGCTTCGAATACTATGCGTTCCTTTTTGAACGTCGGCGACTGCCTTAGTTATCCCGCTCAGCGAGCGCCTTTCGCGGCGACATCGTCAATCCATCGGCAAGCCTGCTCGATCATAGGGTCGCCCTCCAATCCCTCAACCGACCAGTCCACCGTCGAAGAAAAGTCGGGCTGAATTGGTCCGGCGCATGCTTTGTGATTGCGGTCCGCGTCGTTCACGCAGGTTAGAATTATGAGAGCCCCGTCGCTCAGCTTGAACAGATCGTTGCCGGTTACCAGCCCCTGGGTCGGTTCGCCAAATATCTTCACTTTCGGCATGCCCAGGAACGAGATCATTGTGATTTCGCCGGAACTGGCCGTGTAAGAACTTCCCAAAATGGCGATGGGGGGTTCTTCGCTCCTTAGGTGGTAAGGGCGGTCAACCTTGCAACATACGTCGTGAGCCTCGCCGGACCGGCCGGCGCGATACCACCACGAATCCGTCTTGGTCGGAGATACGAAATAACCCAGCGTTCCCTCGCCGAGGAGCGGCCCCAGCCCTGCAATCATAGGGTAACAGTTTCCTCCGGTGTTTTGTCTCAGATCCACGATCCATCCTCTCACACCTTGAGTGTCCAAGGTCTTAATTAGGTTCTGCAGCGCTGTGGCGTAGACCTTAGATTGCTGGGGGCTGCCAACAAACGCCGGCACATCCAAATAACCAATCCCGTCGCCAGTTCGGCGGCCGCGTGGTATCTCAACGAGATTGATCATCGCGGGGATGATCTTGTAATTGTGGATTGTTCCTGACGTGTCTTCTATGTCCAGGTCTACCGGCGAATTGGCGGTTGCAGCGTCCTCCGCAGCATAAAAGAGCTTTTCCGAGTCGTGGGAGTTCTTAGGAATCTTTCCGCCGACGGAAACGATCTTGCCGTGGGTCTTGACCCCAGCCCTGTCTCCAGGACTGCCGGGCGTCACGTAAACCACGTAACTCCCAAAGACATTGAGTCCGGTGGACGCAAACTCGCCCTGTTTCATGCCGCTGGCCGTATCGGGGTCCAGGAAATTGCTGTGGTGATCGCCCAACGACCTCAGCGTCTGCCGAATAGCGGGATAAGTGTCTTTGGGTGACTGGGCCATACTCGCAAGCTCGATAGCGCGCGCCCTCAGTTTCACCCAATCGGTTTCGCGCTTGAGCGAATTGGTCTGGATGACGTCGACGGCTCGGTTGAGGTACCTCCACGCCTCCGGGGACATGGTAGCTGGGTGCTGAGCCAGGAGTAAGGAAAGGGCCAACGATGCTACGAACATCGCGAAAGATTATGGCGCCTTGGAGTGACCTGGCATCGACCCCCACCGTAGGATTGAAAACGCCATTGCGGAGGACACTCTGCCACTTCACGCTCGTCGCTGGGCTATTTGCGTTTGAGTTTCCTTGGGCCCGGCGGGGTTGCGCTTGCCCAGCTTGGGTAGGTTCCGTCACCGCCCAGATCTGTAGCGAGGGTCAAGGGGTTTTGCCCATCCACGTCGCAGGTAACGAGTTTGTTCGGACTGCCATAGGTTCCCACGAGCACCCGCGTTCCATCGGGACTGATGCACGGCCAGTCATAGGAGGCGCTGGCCAGGATCGGGGTGACTCCAATGCCCTTGTAAAACACGTTCAGAACGCCGGTTGTCGCGTCTATGCAAAATAGCTGAGTGTCGTCTGAGCCGTAGCATGCGTGGTAGTAGCTTCCGGAACTCGTTAACGGCGTAACCGTATTGGAGGCTATATCGAGCTCATCCATAATCATGCTGGATCCGATCAGGACGTCGAAGACCATTTTTGTGCCATCAGGACTGTATCTGGGATAGAAGCTGTCGAGTTGCGTGTTGCCAACTTTCTTGGGCGGTGCGCTTCCCGTTGCGTCAAGCAGGTAGAGATAGTGCAGTTGACCCGACCCGCCGCTTGGATTGATGCTGGAATTGAATGCGATGGTTGAACCATCAGGGCTCCAACATGGATATTCGGCGCCCACGCCAGGAACGGCGCCCGCATCCATAACCTTGACATTATTGCTCCCGTCCACGCCGCAAGTGTAGATGCTTCCTTGGGAACAGTAAACGATCTTGCTTGCATCGCGGCTGAGATAAGGCTGCGCCTGGTCGAGATTTGGCTGGTTGAGCACGTTGTGCGGGTTCAGACCTTTCGCATCCGCGGTGAATATCTCTCGAGGATTTAAACTCGGGGCTATATACCAGTAGCAGATGGTGCTGCCGGATGGGGGCGGCGACGAAATGAAGGTTGGCTTGCCAAGGCTGAAAGCGCCAAAATCGAAGTTGCCAAGCTGCCCGTCAAAAGCCGTGAACGGACCGAGTTTGATGGTGCCACCCGCCGTGAACTTGAAGTCCCCGCTTGTCGCGATGTTGAATCCGGAGGGCTGGCTTTGGTAGGAGATCGTGAGACCCGCTCTAAGCGCCTCGGCCTTGACATACATACTTCCGATGTCCGGTATGCCGACACCGACGGTAGGGTCGATGGCGCTAAGCGTGAGGGTTGCGGTTGCGGCCAGATGAGGCGGCGTAACCGTGAAAGAGTGGTCAAACGTATTGATGGTCGTCCAGACGTCGTTGGTGCAGTCGATACCGGCGGACATGTCCACGCTTCCGGTCACTTGCATCACGCCGTTGGCATTGAACGTGCCGTCTAACTCGAGGCCAAATTGTAGGGTCAGGTTAATCGGCACCGGTCCAAGACTGGCGACAGGGAACGAGACCGGCGAACCAATGTCAATGTGTTTCGTGAAGGAGCCTTTGGTGCTCGCGGTTAGGGTGAGCTGGCCGTTTAGCTTCAGGTAGGGCGCCACCCGGAACTTGTTGATTTTGGGCCTGAGATCAAAAACCCCGCGGACCCCCACATCCAGCGCGGTTTCGAAGCCGAAAGCGTACTGTACCGATCCGTCAAGCTGGCCGACCGAATTCAGTCCTCCGGCGTCAGAAATCTGCACGGATTTGAAATCCATCTCGTTGCTGTAGCCAATATCGCGGGTTACGGGCAGCGGTTTAAAAGTGATGCCCGGCTGGGCAGGCTTCATCTGGGCCAAGATGGCGGCGCCTATCTGCTGAGAGTTCGTGATATGGGCGTCGTTGAAGATGTCCACGAGGGTTGCCGGACTCGTTTGAAAGGTGGTGGAGGTACCCGATTTTGAAACGCCGGTGACCTTTCGCAGGAACTGGGTCGTTCCTGCAGCGTTGTTGATAAGGGTCCAGCCCGCGACAACCTTGGAGGGCACATTTCCACTCAGTACCACAGAGGTGGGGGAAACCGACACAACTTTGACGCTCGCATCGGTGGGAACCGTGTAAACGGTTGGCTGTAGCACGAAGGGGTTGGCGCCGCCAGTCGTTCCCGTGCCGCCGGTCGCATTGCCGCCTCCGCATCCTTGAACGATGATAAGAGCAAGGAGAACAAAAAGTACAGTCTTAGCGGGCGCAAGCATGCGCGGCATGTTTTTCATGGGCAAGGGGATTATGCACCATTCTTGCTTTGATCTATTCAGGAGCGGCGAGAACGGCGGGCTCGTTCATATCCAGAATTAAACGCCGCCCCGTAGTTCGCTGGAAGGCCCTCGCAATAGCTCCTGAAGCTAGTTGTCGACAACGATCTGCCGCAAAGGAATGAAAATTCGGCATTTTTGAAGGGTCGGTCTTCCTTGGCCGAGCGCCCTTACAGCGTTCCTGTAAACACGTATGATCCTTTTCCATCTGTCAAGCTGGTGGGCCCACTGTCGATCGTATTTTGGCTATCGACGATTCCTCCTGTATAGGCCACACAATCCGTCCCGTTTGCGACTGGGTTTTCGAACACGTTCACCCCAAAGTTGCTGAACTCCACGATAATCCGGCCGGCATGTCCGCATAGCATCCGATACTACAGCCGGACACGCGCGAGCTCTCCATAAAGATGAGGCCGCCTTGCTCGGCGGACGCGCCTCGAAACAAGTTCGCCAGCGACGCTCCATACGCATTAATCACGCCGTTTCTCAACGCCCATAAACCGACCCCGACCTGGCTGCTCGATGACGTGATCGCTACGTTTGGAGCGGTGATCGTTCCCGCATTGTCGGCGGTTAGTGCGGCCTTGATGTACGATGCGTAGGCCATTCCTGGGCCAACGGATATCGAGGCATTTGTATCGGCATAGATCTCGCTGCTGAACCCGCTGATGGAGCATCCCGCGATGTTCGAAATGGACGCTCCTCCCGAGGCATAAAAGCCTCCCTCGCCGGTGTTCGCCCCATTTAGGGTCAGGTTTGAAACGGACGCGAAGGAGTGGCCGGAGTCAATGACGAATCCCTTTGTCGAGGTAAAGCTCAAGTTGACATTTGATTCGGTGTCACCGAGAAGGGAAATGGCCGATCCGGAGCTCTGATCGAGCGAAAATGGAGCGCTCAGAGTCTCGTTGTAGAGCCCGTGAACCGTCGAGATATATAGATGCAGATAGGCGCCGTCGGCAATACGGGCGTTGTGTACGTAGTTCCAGGCCGCAGGCAAGGTGGGGAAGGTCTGGCTTACTCCGATCATGACCGTCGTGTTGGAGCGCACCTCCCAAAGTTCCCACTCGTCGTACTTGAACGTGCCCGGTGTGACTGCATGGGTCGCGCGCAAGACGTTGCCGTTCAACTGAACCTGATCACCAACCGCGTAAGAGACGGATTGGCTGAACGTGGGCGGATAATGCTGAGCTTGGGACAGGTCGAACAGGGCCATGGCCACGAGAAACGCGGCGAGACATCGGGCAATATTCATTCAGAACTCCTTACTCCATTATTCAATTGAAATAAGAATGCGAGATTCAGAATCGCGTTGTACCGGCATTGGTCGAACCGCGCGGGTCTATTTTAGCGTTCGCTTTTTAGTAAAGTTGCGTTAAAATATGCTCTGGGTGGAACCTTAGGGGACATTTTATGCGACGTTGCTTCATCTTGCTGATCGCTCTTGCAACGGTGACCTATTGTCAAACTAGGATCGACTCCTCGCCCGTCGATAAGAACGATCGACCTCAGTCCGCGCCATCGGCCCCAATTGGCGATAAAACCGGACGATTTGTAGTGGGCTTTGATCGGAGCCTTAGGATCGAGCGTCTGGGCAAAAGAGTTGTCCGGATTGGCCCCAATGAAGCTCTCGTTCCCATCATCGGTAAGCAAGATGAGTTCGCAGCCCGCCTTCGGAAGTTGAAAGGCGTTCGTTTCGTAATGCCAAGTGAGGTGCTGGACGGTAACCGGTCTTCGCTCACTTCGGTTCGAGCCCACCTTCAGTATCTTTACGCTTGCCGGGATCTCGAAGAGAAGGGCACGGCGGCCGAAACGGAGAAGTCTAAAGGCCTCCGGCCGCGAGGCGATTCTAATGAAACCCGGCATGAAAAGGAAGGCCGTCTAGCCGAAGAGACCGAGTTTTACGAGCACCTGATGTGGTTCCTCCAATACCGAGTGAACGGCAACGGGGTGATTGATCCGCAAGGATACGAAAGGGCGATGGCGCAGCGAGACCGGCTTCCTTCCGCCCGACTGACACCTGGCAACTTCAGCGTTTCGGGCAACTGGGGCTTTATCGGACCGCGGAATCTGGCGGTTCCGTACCAGCGGTTTTATGGAAGTACACCGCCTCTCTCGGGTCGAATAACGGCCATCGCGTACGGGACTTCGGAGAAGGTGATATACGCAGGAACCGGCGGAGGCGGTATCTGGAAGTCGGCCGACGGCGGTTTGACCTGGTCGTGCATTACCGACTCCACCGGTTGGATCTATTCCGCGGTTAGTTCTTTGGCGGTTGATCCAACGAATCGCAACGTCATCTATGCCGGAACCGGCGACTACGACGGGTTTCACAACTACTACACGTTCGGCATTATGAAATCATCCGATGGCGGCCTGACGTGGACAAACTACGGACGGGCCAATTTTGGCGATCAAACGGTCAGCCATATCGTGATCGACCCAGAGCACCACAACATCGTGACGCTTACGACAGGTCATGGGGCCACCAACTTCTACGGCGGGAACATCTGGCAGTCGACCGATTCCGGTGTCACGTGGGCCAAAGTTTCGAGCGCCATCGATTCGGCCTATAGCAGCGTCGACATCGGCCAATGGTTTGGAAGCAGGCTCTATGTTGCGGCGGGCGCCGCTAATAATGGCGTCCTCCTTTACGGGTCGAATAGTAGTTCAACGGGGGTTAATGCGTGGGGAGAACTCAACACGCCGATTCAAACCCAGGAGCTTCACCCTTATACGGCTTCGTCGAAGGTCGACCACGACATCTTCTATCTTCTTGGGTCGGATAATCATAAGATTTACATCACCGGCCCTAACGCGGGTGCAAGCTGGTACGACCTCACGGAGGGAGTACCCTCCATGTCCGACGATGGCACCCAAGACAACTGGTCTCAATCAGGCTATGACTACGTTATCGGCTTAACTTTTCGGTTGAACAACAGTGCTCCAAGCGACGACATGCTGTACCTGGGTGAAATAACCATGGGGAAAGCGCGAGTTGTGCTCGACCCTATGGCCATAAACCCTCCTTCCTGGACTTGGCAGGACATCGGCAAGACCTACGACGAAACGGGCGCCATTGTTCATAACGATCAGCACTGCGTGGCGCAGTGCCCTTTCAACAATAACGAGGTGATGATCGGCTGCGACGGAGGGCTGTTCAAGTACATCTACAATCCAACGACCGACAGCGGAACATTCACTTCGCTGAATGCCAACCTTGGAAACACCCAGTTCTATGCGATGGCGGCCCACCCTACCGACCCGAACCAGGTTCTCGGCGGCACGCAGGACAATGCCTCCCCGGTAGCGGAAGGCAACCTCAGCGTATGGCAAAACCTGCAAGGTGGCGATGGCGGGGCTTGCGCCTATGACACCGTTCATAACCTACGTTACACAACCGCAAACAACCATCTGTTCGAATATGAAGGAGCATCCGCCGTCGATATCCACGCTCCTCTCACGAAACGCGTTTCGGCGGTGGTTCCAATGGTTCTCGCAGCCGATGGCTCTCCGATAACGGCGGACTATCGCATGATGATTTACGATGGTCTGAGCTGGAGCGTCGCCGGTCCTGGAGCGTCGCAAGACCTAACTTTCGGTGGAACCAGTTGGGTTCGAACGCTGGCGACATGTCCCTACGCGCCCAAGGTCGTCTACACCGGTTCGGCAGATGGAACGATTTGGCGAACCGACGACCTCGGGGAAACGCAAGCGAACTGGCACAGGATCGATGGAAACTTCTTCCACCCGAGTGGGGGTGCGATACCGATCGGCGCCATTTGCCCGAGCCCGAACAACTATAAGGATATTCTCGTTGCCATCGGCTCAGCCGGGGTTAGCACCCACCTTTGCCGGTGTGCGGACACCACCGCCGCCACTCCTGTGTGGACCATCGTCGATCAGGGCGGGGCGAACGACCTGCCAAATGTTCCGGTGAACGCGGTTCTGCGCGACCCGTACGACCCTGACAACAGCTGGTACGTTGCAACCGACATCGGCGTGTTTGTCACCCGCGACGGGGGCCTGAACTGGTCCAATATGACGGCGCCCCTCAAGCTCCCGAACACGATCATCATGGATTTGAAGTACGGGGCGGGATTTCTTTATGCCGCAACCTTCGGCAGAGGAATCTGGCGCATTGCTCTTTCCGATTCACCGGGCCTCGAAGGCATCTCCCTCAATGAGCCATCCGTCGTTGGAGGCGGCAAGGTTACGGGCGAAGTCGTGGTCTCCCATGTGCCCACCCTAGCTATGACAGTTCCTCTAACTAGCAGTAGGGCAAGTGCGGCCGCCCCGCCTTCCTCCACGACCGTCCCAGTAGGCAGCCTAGACGGGCCGTTCACGGTATCGACCTATCCGGTGACGGCGGACACAGAGGTCACCGTGCAGGCGAGCCTCAACGGTGTCCGGCACTCAGTTAACCTTTTGGTTAAAGCGCCCTTGCCCGCATCTCTGGTTTTTGACCCGTCCGAGGTTCCCGGCGGGGTCACAGGCTCCGGCGACTTGTCGCTAACTGGCACGGCCCCCACCGGCGGAGTCACGGTTGCGCTAGTGAGCGGCAACCCGGCTATCGCCCAAGTTCCGGCATCTGTGACGGTGCTCGCCGGCGCCCGCAACGTGCTGTTCCCGGTGACCACGGCGAATGTTAAGGCGACGACCAATGTGGTTATCCAAGCGACGAAAGGCTCGGCCAGAATAACCGGAGAACTCACCGTTCAGTTTGCCCCTTTGACCGCACTAACTTTGAGCCCTGCCAGCGTGTACGGAGGCAATCCGCTCACCGGAACTCTTGTTTTTCGCGCGGCAGTGCCAACTGCATTCAGCGCGAGCGTCACTTCCAACAACTCAGGCATCGTGCCATTCATCGGGGCGATTCCGGTTGCGGTTGGAGCGACCTCCAAATCGTTTAACATTTCGACCAACGGCGTAGCCGTTGTCACGAGGGTGGTGGTGACGGCAACTGCCGGCGCCAGCGCAAGATCGTCATCCGTGTCGGTTTATCCGTCAACGGTGGCGCCCTTCTCGCCAAGCGCGGTGGCGATCATCGGCGGTCAGATGTTATCTGCCAAGGTATTGCTTAGCGGAGGCGCGCCTCCAGCGGGCGCCAAAGTGACGCTTAAGAGCGACAACGCGGCACTGGTAGTTCCCCCGATCGTCACCATAAACTACGATCTGCATTCCCAGACATTCAGCGCGACCTCCGCCCACGTGGCGGCAGCCACCACTTGCCACATCGTGGCAACCTATTTGGGAGTGCCCCAAACCTTGACAGTGACGTTGAATCCATGAATCTTGGCTTTTGAGGCTTCAGGCACGCCTGGCGAAAGAGTGGGATGAGCCGGCTGCTATTCAAAGGCAGGGACTTGTATGGGACTGTAGTTGACGGCCGCACTGCAGGCCTGGGCCGCGCTTCTTTCGCCACACGTCCCTATGGACAATCTCGTGTGCCAGCTCGTGGGCCAGGGTAGCAATCTCCTCGGTCGACTGGAGTTTCGTGACTGCGGAAAACTAAATGGGTCTGACTGCCAAGGTGTGTTTTGTGTCCCTTGGAAGGGCACAGGCCAGTCGCCTCAACACCTCCATCGTTGTTGGTTTTAAGCTCGCGCTGGCTGCTAGCCGCGCGTAGATAGCGTAGGCGTTCGCGTTCATGAAGTGATGGCGATCTCTGAAAAGTGCACCAGCGCGCCACATACCGGCCAATGCACTGGTGAACCAGGCGTTGCTTCGACTTAACCTCAAGTCATGACCCGAGCTCTACCTGAGAACAATCTTCAGAACTTGCGGGTGAAGTTGAGCCTTGTAGGCACTATTCCGGTCTTAGGCTCAGGATCTAGATGAAAAGCGTTCTTGTCGTGCCAGATGATGGTATAAGCCTTGTCGCTAAGATTTTGGTCCATGTCGATAAGCTTAAGCTGCCCGCTAGACTGAGTGTATGTGAATCTGTAGGTTCCACCGGTCATTTGGAACTTAGCCTTACCGTCAGAGCCAAAAATAGCTGAGCCGCCCCACCGGGGGTTATCATCTGCAGCATAAGTCCAGGAACCGACCAGGGAATAGCTTTCGGATTTGCCATCATTGGCGCCTGGCCCCCTAGAAATCCAGTCCAACCAGCTATACATGTCGGCGGCCAACCCCCTGCCATATTCACTTGGTCCCACCGTGGTAGTGCATATGTGCGCGTAAGATTTCAAATCGTAGATGTCTATTTGCAGGTCGAAGTACGGGTGGTAAGCGGGCCCAATAGACGTACCTACAAGCTTCGAATCGCCTCCCGAACCAAACGTATTTGGGGTGTATTCGTACGTATTAACTTCTTCGGACTCGTAGTGTGTCCTCGGGTCCAGGATTGTGGAGACAACGGCCAAGTATTTGGCAGATGCCAGGGTGTAGGGGCTATCGTTCGCCCTGCCGGTGACCTCATACGCTCCTCCCAGATCGTCCGTTCCGATCGGGAGTCCGATGGCGCATACGCAGGGATCCAGCTCCTTCCCGGGCTCCATATTGTTATGTATTCCTATACATGCTCGGTCGGCTCCGCGATTATCGCCAAAGATTTGGGCGGAGAGCAGGGGGCGCGATAACAAATATGCATTCTCATAGTAGACCACGTATGGTGCGTCTAGGTAGTGAAACTCCTTTGACGTAGGAGAGTTAGGCTTGACCGTGGCCAAAGCCGCCTTCAAGTTCGCTAGGTAGCTGTTGACCAATCGCGGTTTGAGCACTTCCCGATATGTTAGGTATACGAAAGGGGCGGGAAGTCCGCCGACAAGAGCAAAGCATAATAGTTTGTTCAGGACGGTTCCTTGAGGTTGCGGTTTGTAACAAAAAAAACACACAACCAGTGCAGCTAGTAGCGCTATTAAGGCAACCGAAGCCCAAAGATAAATGACCAACATCACCCTCCCAGAAGGTCTGAGCTCCCCTACATAGACATATTATGCTCAAGTGTCGCTAAAGCTTAGTCGAGCAGATCGGCGAGCCACCGCGATTGCCTGCTGTTCGCCAGGACTAGCAGTGCCGACAAGCAGTGAGTACTGTTAAGGTCACGAAGGACATGGAGGGAACAGTCGATACTAGTCATGCTTTAGCTTCCCTGGAATGGAGCAGGTCCGAAGGCATTGTCGGCGTTATGGAAGGGCACAATCTCGATTGAAGGTGAAGCGTAGCGGTCCTCCGGACATTCTCCTGGAATCGAACGGTGAGCGATAAGAACACATGTGCGACACCGACGAGAGGAGACCGTGTTCGAAATGTGCCCTATCTGATGTGCTGGCCAAAACCCGGATCGTCTCACGAGTGCGGGGAGACCTCTAGTGGATCTTCACGGTTCCGTTAATATCGACGTTAGCTCCCGCCGTGCCATTCGCGCCCTGTTCCCCCTGTTCTAGAAGCAAATGCCCTTGCGTCGAAAAACTAAGGTTGTTCCCGTCAAATGCCGTAACCTTAATGAAGCCAGTGCTTCCCTTGGTAACAAAGTCGCCGATGTGAACTTGGCCATTGATTGCGCTCGCGATGGTAAGCGTTAACGAGTTCAGGATGCCGCTAGCGTTGCCGCCGTAGGGATAGCTTTGCCCGGAGGCAAAACCGTTTGGAGCTACCAGGGAAAGGCTCAAGCCCTCTGCGCCGTGGGCCTCATCATAGGTTACTCCCACGCTTTGCTGGCCCGGGCCGGGATTCCAGTTCAGGAACCCGACTTGTTCTCCCGTGAATCCGTGCGCTTTAAATAGACTAGACAAACTGGAATCGACCGACGATACCCTTGCGTACACTTGGCCTGGGGCCGGGTTCGCCTCGAAGGTGATCACGGCTTTTACCGTCCCGATTTCATTTCCGACTTCGTCAAAAACTGTGACGCTCACCACGTCGGTTCCCGACGTAGGGATCGGCGCGTTCGCGGTGAAGGTGACGACCGCTTGATCGGTATTGATCTGATCACCCGACTTACCTTTATGGTCGTCGACTGTTCCAAGTGCGCCCGCGTCCCATTGATACCGGAGCCCATTAGCGCCGTTTGCAACGGTTGTTTTGAAGTCGAGAGAAGGGAAGAACGGAGTCAGATGCGCGGTGGCTGGGCTGATTTGAACTGCTAGGGCGGCGGCGGTGACATCCCATCCGTCGGAAATGTTTGAGTGAGCCAAGTCGCTCGTCGACTTCAGAATGTCGCCTCTAAGAAGCATGCCATCGATCAGGAGATATGCCTTCGAAAGGCCCTTGATTACCAACTGCCAAGAGTTGCCGGGAATACGCTGCCCCAACACCGAGGCTGCAAAGGCGGTGAACTGCAATTCCAGATTGGTGTTGTCTGCCATGTCCTCCACGAAGGCTTTCTCGGCCGACTTCATGTCGCAGGTCAGAATAGCGGCGTTGACCGCTGGCTCGTGTTCTTCGAAAAACTTCCGGAACTGCTCCACCTCTGAGTCAGGAATTGCCGAGACCGGAGACAAATCAAAGGAGCTCAAGAGCGGCAGCATATAGTTGTTGACGAAAACGACGAAGTCGAGGTCTTCGAACTGGGTCTGCCACCCCGGTTTGAAAGAGGCGTATGCGGGGTCATTCCAGGGAACGCCGAAATCGATGGTGAGAAGGTTCGGGCCGATGGTGACGACCTTGTAGATGGACTTCTTCATGTCAGCCGCCAGCGGGATCATTTCGAAGGGTCCATTACGGGGCAGCCAAGGTACGCCGGTTCCGGTGACGGCTCTAACCGTCGACACGACGCTAAGTTCTTCGGAACCCTCAATCTCGACCGGGCCTTGAATCAGCTTTGGGGGCACGATGGGATGGTGCGCGTTGTTTGCGTCGACGTCGTCCGTGTGGTAGATGTAGTAGGCGATTGGGCGACGGAAGCTGTTTACAACGCGCAACTGATTGGCGTGCTGCTGGTCGGTATCGGGCTCTATAGTGTCTCCGCTTTGAGGGCTGGAAGCCGGAGGCTGAATGAGGAGATCTACCGACTGAACGCCGCTCTGGGGCGCCATGCGCCGGATGGGGGCGGTGCGGCCGTTCGCAGCTATGGTATTTTCGGCCACCGTTTCCGCCGCATAAAGTTGGGCATCGCGATCCGCAATCGCATTAGGATCGGCCTTGAGGCGGGCGGCCGCCGTAATCGCAAAGGCCGTCGTTGCTGGGTTCCTCAGGAGGTCGGTAAAGATGGGTTGCTGGTCTGCGGCGGGCGTCTGCCAGAGTCCAAGGCCAAGGTAAAGCATGGTGGCGGCCGTATGTTTGGCGTCGACCGCGGCTGTCCCGTCGGCGAGAGAGTCTCCATACATCAGCAAGTTGCCGTGTGCGTCCGTGAAGCTAAGAATGTGAACCCCGGACGTTTGGCTTTTGCCCGAAAAGGAACCGTCTAACCCCACTGTACTAGTGTTCGAACCGGTGAGCACCAGCGAACCGGTCGGAGGCGGTCCGCCTCCGGGCATCACTACCGCCCCTTTAAAGGAGTTCGCGCCTCCCCCTGTGGAGCTGGAACCGCCGGCGGCCCCTCCGCCCCCGCAGCCCAAACTTGCCAAAAATAGGCCACACGCAAGGCCTAGGGCAGCGACAATTTGCTTGACTCTGTCGGTCCTGAGTTTCGCCATATTGCTTGCAGTCTACAAAACGACCGTCAAGAAACGTCAAAGGCCATTTGCGGAGGGCTCTGGATAGCTGTTACAATCGCGTTACAGTTGACTAACGATTCCTGGCGAGTTCAATTCTTTGGCGAGTTAAAAGTAAGGTATCCGGAGGGGCAACCCATCCTCGACTTGGCGCCGAAAGCTGCGGCGCTTCTCGGGATCCTCTATTTGTCGCGTCCGTACGGCGAGTCCAGACTCGCTCTCGGCGACATTCTTTGGCCAACCTCGTCTAAGGCCAAGCAGTTGGGAAGTGTCCGAAACGCCTTGCTAAACGTTCGCCGAATACTTGGAGCGGATGCGATCTTATCCAGCAGCACGCATTTGTGGCTCAACGACGATTTACGGATCGAATCGGACATCGAGATGCATAATCCCGCGGCATTCATGCCCGGGTTCGAGGGCCTGTGGTTCGAGGCTCGCCGAAGCGAGTTCGACGTTTGTATATGTGGACCGGACCGCGAAGAAGAGGCCAAGTCGGGCGAAACGATTACGCGCAGCTTCCTAAACCTGCTTCGATGGTACGCCTCCCATAATCCTATCCAGATGCTAGAGACGATGCGGGTGAGCATCGACATGTCAACCGACCTTCCTCCATCGGAGGTCCGCTCGCTACTCAAGGAAGCGCGCCCCCACATGAACGAACGGACATTCTCCTCGGGTTGGGTGCGTTTTTGGCACGGCTGGCTTCTTGAGCACGAGCAAGTCGGGGGAGGTGAACTCTTACTTGACGACGCGCTTACGGAGGGTTTACTTCAACACGACTTCGCTCTTGCCGCCGAGTCTTTGATCTACCTTTTTGCGTCTGGTAGCTTGCGCAGCCGTCCAGATCTAATCGAAACTCTTTCTAACCGGCTAGATGGCTCCCCTGAAAAGATCGAGCTGTCTGTGGCCCTCAAAGTCGCGCGCGCGAACTATCTTGCCCATTTGGGAAACCACCCAGGAGCGGTGGCTAACCTTATCGACCTGCTGTCGATAATGGACGAGGAAGACGTGCGCCGCCTGCGTGCCGAGGCGCTGCTTGGATTTTATGAAGCCTGCCAGGGCCGGATCGAGGAAGCCGAATTCTTCCTAGCCAGGGCGCGGCTGTATGCGCAATCTCAGGGCAATTTTAGACTGTCGATGATTTGCAGCCTCGGGGATGCTCACGTTCTTGCTGCGCGCGGATGCCTCGAAGAGGCCGTCGACCTCTTTAGCCGAGTCGTCGATGTGGCGGCCCAGGCAAGAAGCCGCCACATCGAGATCTACGGCCTGGAGGGCCTGGCGACAAGCTATCTCCGAATGAACGGCACGGAGTTATCCGACGACGCGATGGCCAGTTCCCGGCTGCTAAGATCAAGGCTGGGAATGCCCTATTCTCCATGGGATAAGCAGCGTATTCGCCGAATGCTGGCCAGCCCTAGGCCCCGGGCTCGATAAATGGCGCCCTCGGAGGGACTTCCCGACTTCGTTTCCCTCGCTTCGCTCGGCGGGATAAACTTCTCGTCCCACCTCGCAGGTGAGAATGTGGCTAGACCAGATCCTCGGAGGGACTCGAACCCCCGACGCCCTCCTTAGGACTGAAAATCTCTAGGTTCAAAAAGAGCGCTTTGAGTCTACGGTGGTCTCAGACCGTCTCAGGAAATACAGGCTATTTGAGAGACATTTGAGAGACTGTAGGCAGGAAATGGAGTAGCCAGACGCAGCTAACGAGGATCGTATGGAATGCGACTCGCAAAGATTGCCGTCGAGTGAAGCTTTCGCGCGGTCAACAGGCGCTGGATGCCTTGGACCACATGGTGCCTGGAAAGCTCTGTGGAACTTAAGTTCGCAAGTTGCCAACCCGGCCCAATGATGACTCTCGATATTGGCAATGGTCGCTCACCTTCGAGGTAATCGACGAATGGAACAAGCCTGTCACCAGACTCCCGGAACTTGATCTTGTCTAAGCTTGGAAACTTCAAGAGCCGGTACTCCATTTCGGGGCTGAATCCCTCGTGCTTCATGAAGCTCGCTGCCGTGACCAGCACTTGCTCAATAACGTCATCGTCTGTTTGCTTCCTGAGTGCTTGGAGAATCTTATAGGCAAACGCGCTTTGTTTCTTTGGGTCATAAACAATCCAGCCCGCAAGGTCGGCAGCTTTCCATATCTCGTCTACTTCGGTGACGACGCAACAGCCGAGGCCATTGGACCCATATCCTCGCCATTGGCCTAACTCATCAGGGTTTCCGCTAAAACTCATTTGAAAGGCATCCGTTTCCAACCTTCCAAATGATGTTATCAAGCTATGAATGATCGTGCGAACGCGACTGCCAGATGCCGGCTTTCTAGCGGCGACGCTCGCCAATACATCAAGACCTAAGGCGAGTTCTTGTCTATCGTTAAGGAACTGTACCGGAGTTGCTCGTGCGGAGGCCCAACCCGCGGCACCGGCCGGTAGAAAGTGCTCCAAGGTGCCGATTCGGGTGTAATGAGCAGCCGAGGTTTCCGAGCGAGTTGGTAACTCAGCTTCAATCAGAGCCCGGTCGAATTTCAGAGGTGTTCTCCGGGCGCGAGTGGGTAGAGTATTCCCACGTTCAGCCCCTTTAGGCCCAGCTTGTTACGAACGCGTTCAGTAACCCACCTGTTTCTCTCGTCGATGCCTACATTCTTAAACCCTTCCCATTGAATCACTCCGATGATCCTGTGGTTTTCTTCCTTTACCCCACCGACGTTGGCACCAGGAAAACCGCTAAGAATAACTTCTCGCACTTCACTTACAGAGGCAGGCATATCCTGGCATTATATTCGACCTGCAGGTCCGAAATCCTCAAAGAGGGATGGAGATATTCTCGCCTATGGAGAGCGTCAAAATGCCGCGATCGAATCTTATCCTTGAGTTGCAAAGCTGGGTGAGCATCAGATAGTCTCTCAAATCTAGTTAGCCGAACAAACTCGTCTGTGTCTGGGAACCGGATAAGAGTCCCTCGGGCGATTCGATCTCATAGCCCATCTTTCGGTAGGTCTTCAGTCGGTTGCGGTACATAGAAAGTGAGACCGCAAGAGACGTTTCCATGTAGTCGTGCACCAAGATCTCCTCCTTCCCTTCGGCGGAGCGATGCAGGCGGCCGACGTATTGCACGAGCCTGCCTTCGAACGACACTGGTGAAGCCAGGACCAGAGTGTCCAGACCGGGTAGGTCAAAGCCTTCGCCGACTAATGATGCCGTGGCGAACAAAACGCAACTCTCATCGGTGCTCCGAGCGGCATTCAAACTCTTGAGGACGGCACGGCGTTGATTAGGGGACATGCTCCCTTCGAGATGGAACGTCCGAACGTCTTGATCTACCAAGGCCGCCCCCAGCATGTTGGAAAGGGTCTCGATCTGAGCTTTCCGGTCGGCGATAACCATAGGGAATCTCCCGTTCGTGATGGCCTGTAAGATATCGGAGACGATCAAGCGATTTCGCCTTTCGTCGATCGCTATCAGATGAGCGATCAGGTGATAGGGAGGGCGTTGTCCCAGCTCCTCCGGGAGCCTAAGACCGGTCTCACGGAACACGACTCGCTTAGTAAGCTGGGCTCCCTCAATCACCCCAAGGTCGCATCGTATCGGCCCGCATTGCTGATAGAGTAGTCGCTCCAGTCCGTCCTTCCGCTTTGGAGTTGCGGTCAAACCAAGCACATACTTGCAGGCAAGGCTCTTCATTACTGACTCAAACGAGCTGGCAGGAACATGGTGGCATTCATCGATAATCACCATTCCGTAGTCGCGAGCCAGGGTCTCAAGGTCGTCGAGCTTTGTGAGGCTCTGCAACATGGCGATGTCCAGAATGCCGGTTCGCTTCTTCTTCGTCCCTCTTACGACACCCATCTGTTTTGGATCGATCCCAAGAAACGTTTCAAATCTCTCGATCCACTGTTCTAGAAGAGGTTGGCGGTGCAGAAGAACAAGTGTTGACACCTTTCGTTCTGCGAGGATGGCGCAGGCAATAACAGTCTTACCGGTGCCAGGCGTTGCCACCAGAACTCCTTGGTCATGCCTCAGAAGAGTCGCGGTTGCAGTTGATTGTTGGGCCGTGAGTGTTCCCCTAAAGGCGACATCAAGGGCTTCGCCCTTGCCTCGCCGATCTAGGATCTGAACTGATGCTCCAGCCTTCTTGAGCAGGTTTACAGCTTTGTCGATGTCGCCCCTGGGAAGGACCACCTCGCTTTCTCTCAACTCGCCAGAAAAGATGAACCTTGGATGCGGGTATGTTTGCATTCGCATGCGCTGGAGCTTGTAGAACTCCGGATTTGGGAAGCTAGACACGGCTTTGAGTGCCGCTACAAGACGGCTCTGCAGCCCCGTCAACGGAATGGTAACCTGGGCCGCGAGTTCCATGGTGACTTCGAAGCCGCGTGGTAACGCACCCCGTACGTCAGCCTTAACCCCAAAGGCAGCTGCGTCTCGCATAAGGCCGGCATCCTCTTCCTGCCCTCGAACGATCCGAACCTTGGGAAGTACTCGGTCGAGTAGGCTTCTCAGATTCGTAGCTGAAAGCTGCCTAACGGAGGCGAGGACTGCCCACTGATCCCGCTCGGGCTCAAGAGTGGGTCGAATGAAGACGGTGTTGCCAAATTCCCGCCGCTCTCCTTGAAGGGGCAGCGCGATTAGGTTTCCGAATCCTCCCTTTGGCAGGTAGTCCTGATTTGGGAAGAACCGGTCAAAGGTTGCAAGCTCCAGTCGGTGATTCTCTTCGCAGCACTTTGAAAGGAAATACGTTCCCGGCAATCGCGCTTGACGTGCTGGAACAGGTTCGGAGAAGAATATCCAAGCATGGGCGCCACATCCTGAGCGTGACCTCTCCACGAGGACGTCTACGCCGTTTGTCCGGGCGACACTTTGATAGTCAAAGGCGTCTGACCGCCATCCCTCACCATCGAAGTCGCATGCCAAGAAGATGCAAGTGTCATCCTCGCGTATCGCGTAGGTTCCGATCGAGTTCTGGCCTAAAAGATGTTGCCTGACTGCCGCCTCATCGAGTTTTCGGAAGCCTTGATTGGGACAATCCGAGCACTTAGTCCTTCCAAGGGGCGGCTTTCCGCACAGGTCGCGAATCCATTCGTTGGCGCACACCGGGGAGTATCCTCTGATGCCCTTAGCCGGGTTCTCCCAGAACTTCGGATAAACGGACTCCCTGCACCGGAAGAGCCTTAAGAACAGGTTGATCTGTTCTTCTTCCGTCCCGGGGACGGAAGAAGAAGCTAATGAGCCTAAGGGGCACTGCTCTAGCAGTGCATCCGTGGTGTCCTGTAAGAGCCCGCGCATACCGCGAAGCTCCGATTCAAGGACTCGTTGTTCGTTGCGTATTTCAGCAAGCCTCCCCTCAATCTCTCGAATTCTCGACTCCGACGTCTCCATTTTCGCAGCAGCCAGCCAGGTCTCAGGGTACACGAAAAAGGATGGAGCGGCGCATGTTATGACGTTGAGTTAGTAGAGCACCTCCAGACTACGGAGGGCGTCGAACCGTTCGATTTTGAATCAGATCGACAACCGGAATTGTTCAAGTCTCTCGGACCGTCTCTCAAATCCATGGAGGATGTTTGAGAGAGAATTGAGAGACGGCAACCCGCTGGGCGGTGGCGCGACATACTAGAGTTGGCCGCTCTAGGTTCAAACAGTGGCGCCCTCGGAGGGACTCGAACCCCCGACGCCCTCCTTAGGACTGAAAATCTGTAGGTTCAAAAAATCTGATTTTGAATCTATAGAGGTCTCAGGAAGTCTCACGAAATCCAGGCTATTTGAGAGACATTTGAGAGACCCAGACCCTTAGCTCGCTCAAACGTCGGAAACTGGACGGCCCGCGCTGGGCACTTTTCCATTACATGCCTACCTCTTTTGCTAACGGGTGAATGTAGAAGCACCGCTTCGAACTATGACCCGGCGTAAGTTTCTCGTGTTATGATGGAAGTCCCTTGAGATGAAACCATCATGTCCACAGATCTTGCCAGACTAGCGTTCCGCGACAAGTTTCGCTCACTGTTCGGCACAGGTTTCCAGGATTGGTTCATCGATATCGCTCACCACCTTTATCCAGGCGGTGACTTCCAAGCGATTCGCCAGACCAGCGGCGACGGTGGACTAGATGGTTATGCCATCAACTCGTACACCGTCTACCAGGTATACGCACCGTCCCGTATATCTGAGATGAAAGACTCGGAAACCGCCAGCAAGATTAAAGCGGACTTTGCTGCAGCCATCGAGTTACTTCCCGGGCAAGTGATGCAGTGGAACTTCCTCCACAACCACCCTGAAGGCAAGATCGGTAAGAAAACGGCCCAGGCGCTTAGCTCGATTAAGTCTTCACATCCCACGGTGAACATTCAAGTTCTCAACATCAACGCCTTGTGGGACCGGGTCAAAACCCTCGATCCTGGCGTGATTGCCAAAATCACCGGCGTTGCCGCTGAAGTTACCGATGGACGCCGGGCCTATGAGGAGGCGAAAAACCTTTTTAGCTTGGGCAAGTTTATAGAAGCAGTTACGGTTGGCGAGCGGGCTGTCCACCTGTTGGAAGGCGAAAACGACGTTGCTTTACTCGCTAAGACCCTCAGAGGACTTGCCCACGCGGTGTGTGAATCTGCCGTGGCACATCGCCATAGCCTACGGGCCGAGGTGCAAAGAGCTGCTGGGAAAGCTAACAAGCTGCTGGATCGAAGCGACGCCTTAGCGTCGCCTACAGCCTATTCATTCGTTTTACGCGCTCGAACCCACCAACTCCTTGACAAACGCAAGGAAGCCAAGCGCTTTTGTGATCTTGCAATGAATAAGGAACCTGGCGGCGAGTATGTTGACTCGGCCTGTGCCATCCGCCTCCTCCTGCTATGGGAAGGCGGCAAAGCGAGAAGGGGGACACGTTCCGAGTATCAACAGCTCAAGCTGAGCGCACTGAAAATCCTTGAGGGTCGCACGGGAGCCGATGCAATAGCGCTCAGAAGTGCCCTTGCAAGCACAGCGGTTCGATTCAAGGATGATGGTCTCGCGAATGCCGGTTCGTTCCTAAAAGGGCTAGGCGTAGAAGAAACTTCTGAGGAAGATATCCCCCTCGTCCTTTGCTCCTTGACCAATGTGGTCCACAACTTTTGCGGCAGCAATATGTTCCTGCAAGCCCAGTTACTCACGAATCATGGCATTGTGCTTTCCAAGCGCCATGGCAGTCCGGACACGCTCGCTGACTTGCTGCTACTCCACGCAGAGGTCTCAGTTTCCTTAAAAGATCGACCATCCGCCGTAGAAGCCTTCCAAACTTGTCTGGAGTTGGCAAGGCGGGAGGCCCGGACGGACATTGGCAACGTATGCCATTGGCTTCAGCTTGCGTTTGCCGTTCGCCACAATTTCGCCAACTACAATCATGAGTGGCTGCGGGATAACAAAGAAGCTCCCCTTAGCGAATGGAATGATCTCTCTACAGAGTTAGAAGCACTCCGGGATTTTGTTGCAGTGAACGAGCCGTGTCTTGCTGAACGGGGGCCGGACGTGATTGTAGTCTGCGAGTGGCTACGGGGTGAAGTCCTCAGATCTATTGGCCGCGTGACCGCTGCGGCTGAATGTTTTCGGGCAGCCAGACTGAAAGCAGTTCAGACGTCGGGCCCGAGAGGGCTTGCGAGTGAATTCCAGATCAAAGAAGCAGAATGCCTCGCGTTGGCGGGTGCTCCACGAAAGGCCCTCGAGATCCTTGACTCGATTAAGTCGACAGATCTCGATTCTGCTGAAGGGCCAAGAGCACCGATAGCGAGGAAACGCTATGTCGAGTTCCGCACAGCGCTTACAGAACGTGTGCTCCCACTTCGGGAATGGTGGGACGGACCGGAATCGACAGAAATAACGGACATGGCTGCTTCAACTGGCATTCGCCAGTTCTGTTCGACGGAGTTGGAGAAGCTTTTTCAATACTTCGATGATTTGACGGGAGAATATGGAAGCTCCAAACCCGTGCTTTATGACTTTTGGGGACGTGGACGATTCCTACGGATCGCAGCGGCTATCCGATCGGCCCCTGAAGAGGTGATAGCTGTTGATGCGCACACCGTTGATGACATCCGCAAGGCAGCCAATGCCTTATGTCCGTTGTTCTCTACCGTGATCGTAAAGTGGAAAGCCGAGTGCGGGGCAGGGCTTGCGATAGCTCCGTACGGTCTCGACTGGATTATTGAGGGGCAGTGTGGCGGCGGTTACAGCCTCTGTTTGGGTAGTCAGACTGACGACCAGCGATTCACAATCCTTATGGGGCAGGGGGTGTTTCTTCCACCGGAGGTCGTTGACTTCATCCATTCTGAAGCTCGTAACCTCGTCACGAGTGGACGTCTGCTAATTTGCCCGGCAACGGCCGTAGGTTGCCTTCAGGCCTATGTGGGATGGAGCGACGAACTTCTGCAGAACGGCTTTCTTTCTGGAGTTGTGGCCGCGATATCCGGAACACATTCAGACCATTCTCGAGGTGGACGGCTGCTCGATCTGTCCGCAGTTTCCCTTCCATGCATTAGAGGTATTAGCCTCAACGACCTTGGCGCAGCCCTAAACGATGTCGATGATCTTCTTGCGCCATATAGGAAGTTGGTGTTCCAGAACATGCAATCGGGGAATCTTTCTCCCGACCGCTGGGACAGCCTGAGGTTATTTAAAGAAGAGGCAAAAGAAGCTGTCGCGAACTTGGATTGGCAACTGACGAAGCGACTAAAAGCCACCAGTGGCAATGTTTCCTCAACTGAGGCGGACGTTGTCGTGACGGAACGTCTTGTTCGCCCGCAGGGCAATCTGGCAACAGATCTCTTGCAATCAATCTCGCGGGAAGATCGGCTATTAGCACCGTGGGTGCCCTATTGGCGATTCAAGGATTTAGGTGGGCAGCTTGATTGGTATTCGAAAGCGCAAACCGATAGCTTGCAACCTCAACACCCGGAACTCCCAGACGAATGTTTTTGGCTGCTGCCTCCCACCCATGGTGTTAGCGTCCCCGTCGCAAGACGTGAATGACGGCGAATAATCGATTCCAAGGCAGGGGTTTATAGTAGTTCCCACCCGCCCACCCTGTTTCTGTTTTGTTGGAGAGAGATGTGGACAACGCGGGTGGGTCAGTGGTGCTTGCTTCTATTGTCTTTGTACTGTTGTTCCTTCACTTTTTGCTAGGTAGCTCTTTCGACAACTCAAAGGCCGCGTAGAGTGCATCCCGCCCCTCCTCGGTGTCGGAGATTAGAAAAGCCCTGGGCATGGGGCTCAGACTACCTGGAGGCAAGGATCATCATTAACCTTTTTGTGATGGTTGCGAGCCAGCACGGCTATCCGGGAGAGTTACAGCCCATCGCTGAATATGTGTCCAGCGCTTTCCTTTCCGTGTTCTTCCAGAGCACCTCCCGACTATGGAGGGCGTCACAGTGCCCATTTTGAACTTGCACACCCGTTGGTGAACGTCGGCGGACCTCCTGTCGTCTCTCAAATCTACGGAGGGCGTCTGAGAGATATTTGAGAGACGGCAGTGATTTAGAGCACAGAAAATGACTAAAAACAGCGAATCTAGGTTCAAATCGGTGGCGCCCTCGGAGGGACTCGAACCCCCGACGCCCTCCTTAGGACGGAGGCGCTCTATCCTCTGAGCTACGAGGGCGCTCAGGGCTGAATTCTAGCAGATTGACGCCAAAAACTCACTGCGAATACAACTGCGTCTGCGGCACGATCTCCCTCGGCAGCCCCAGTGACGACCAGGAAAGCTTAAGCGACGAGCCGCCCGCTATCTGGTAGTAGTCGATCCTTATCGTGTATTTCTGCCCGCCGACAAGAGCAACCGGGGCCGAGGTGTTCAGCGTCGCGCCGTGGTTGGTCCAGTTGTTGATAATCTCTTGCCTGTTGATCCAGACCCGGACGCCGTCGTCAGAGATCGTGTAGAACGTGTAGTTCGTGGTGCAGAGGGGCTGGATCGTTCCCGTCCAGTCGGCGCACCAATAGTCGGCCCCCACGCCCTTGATCGGCGAAATCCCCGCCCAGTTGAAGTTGATCGTCGGGTCGATTTCGGACGCGGTTGGAGAAACACCGTAGGGCGTTTTACGCTGGTCGTAGTAGTCGCCCAGGAGGCCGCTACCGGTCCCGTAGACGGGGCTGATCTGGTACATGGCGCCGACCACGCCGCTCGGCTGGGCGCCTGGCGCTTGGGCCATTACTTCGAGGTTCGCGTTCTGCGCAATGGTCAACGGACCCGACATCACCGGAGACGAGGAGCTGGGCGCGGAGCCGTCGAGCGTGTAGTAGAGAACCGCCCCAGGCGTGGACTCGGAGACGCTCACAGTTACAGAGTTCTGGTAGTTGCCGCTCGGCGTGTGTACGACTGGGTTGGAGGTGAACTTACCGACGCCGAATACGTCGACCTCGCTCTGCGTTCCCACGAAAACGTGCCCACCCATCACGAGCGGGGTCGAGAACTTCACTCCCACTCCCAGGGTGATTCCGTTGCTCGAGTAAAGCTGGTTGGCCAGGTTCGTCGCGTCTAGCGCAAAGAGCATTGCCGAACTAGGGCTTGCCCCGCCTGCGTAATGGCTACAGTCGATGCCCCACACGATACCGCCTGTAGTTCCGTTTGAAGATACGAACGGGGTAGACCCGGGGTAGCCGAAGATATTCGCGGACACACTCGATGCGGCCGTGCCCACGATCTTCCCGCTGTTGATGGGGAACGAGGTCATTGGCCAGCCGATTCCACCGTAGTAGATCGTGCCGTTGAAGTAGGCTGGCGCGCCCCAAACGCCTCCGGTGACACCGTTCAGTTCCTGGTAGATGTTGTCCGCCGTCGTATTGTAACCGCCCAGGTTCGCCATGTTGAGAACCCTGAAGGTACCTTCCTTCCCCATCTGCACCAGCAAACTTTGAGCCGGGTTGAAAACCGGATCGTTGGGCACGATCATGATTCCTCCCGACCCAAGGTCGGCGTCGTTCTCCTCCAGGTGGAGTTGGTCGGTTGGGGTGAAGGAGTCCAACACTTGGAGCGAGGGGCTTAGCCTGAGAATTGAGTCGCCCCAGCTTCCGTTCGACGGATCGAACTTGCCGTTTCCGGTTGCGATATAGAAACTGTCGCCATCGCTGGCGATGCCGCAGCCGCCCATCCACACTCCTGCCGCGGCAAGGCCAACGCTGTCCGAAACGGCGTTCGGGCTCAAGTTGAGCACCGCAACCTGGCGCAAGCTGTAGGCGTCGTAGGCCATCACCCAGCCGTGGTAGGGGCCGACGTCGCCATGCGAGGCCCATGCGATGACGATTAGGCCGGTGGACCCTTGCGGGAAGAAAAGAAGCCCCGGCCGGTTATGCTGAATGAGAGGGTTGAACGTGACGTTTCCGTGACCATCGGTTCCGTCGCCCGTTCCAGGAACCGTCGCCTCGATTACCCGCGGCCCGACGATTGGCTCGGCCCCATTCGCTATATTCAGGGCGTGTAGACGCTGCACGTAAACCGTATTTCCTTGGCCGTCCGTTTCCTTCGTCTTAGCGACCAAGTAAATGTAGCCTTGCCCGGGCGCGACTAAATGAATCACCGGCGTGCCGGTGATTCCGATCTCGGGGTACAGGTCGTTCACGCCAACGTCGGAGCTGGGCACCGATGGCCCGAGGTTGACGTGCCATAGCGGCGCGGCGTTGATTCCGACGTTGCTGTTGGCGTCGAACGCATACACCGAGTTATGCTCGGTGGCCACATAAACCACGTTGTGAATGCCCTTGTTCGGAATCGAGACGCCTGCCACGGAAAGAGGCTCGGCGTAGACCGCGCCGTCCACCTGCAGCCTGTAAAGAAGCCCAAAAGTGCCGCCGCTGACCACCGCCGGCGTGAGTGTTTGCTCCTGCGAGTTCAGGCCTGTTCGCGCGTTGTTCACGTGGTAGGTCAAGATGTTGACCTGCCCGTCGGCGACGGCGGTAAAAAGCGCCCCGCAGACGAGTGGCACAATCCCCTTAAGGGCAGAGAATTGAAGTCGCATACCTTGCTCCGGAGCTTCAATTATAGAGGCGACAAAAAGCCGGACTTTGCTGAAGCGCAAAGTCCGGCAATGTTACGGGGCAGCCTATGAGGCCCGTCCGGTCAGGAAATGGTCACGCTTACCGTGGGGTTCGTTCCTGTCTGAAGGGTGGGGAAGCTCGATGT
>Ga0265338_10001453_pt1 | contig 38436 bp, 31 predicted proteins | sample 42126metaG_FD_193579 | JGI IMG/M metagenome (GOLD analysis project Ga0265338, IMG submission 193579) | Rhizosphere microbial communities from Carex aquatilis grown in University of Washington, Seatle, WA, United States - 4-21-26 metaG | ecosystem: Host-associated > Plants > Roots > Rhizosphere... | reverse complement strand
CTGACGACGTCGGTCGCGTGCTGGGCCAGATCCTTGAGGCGCGGCCCGACCGCTTCGCGTTCTTCGCGACGCTGCTCTACACCGGCATGCGCAAGGGCGAGGCGTGCGGCCTGCGCTGGTCGGACATCGATCTTGAGCGGAGGATCATCAACGTGCGCCATTCCTACAACGGACCGACGAAGAGTGGCGCGCACAGGGAGGTCCCGATTCCGGCGGCATTGGTGACCATCCTGAAGGCCCACAAGCTCGTCGAACCGTACCAGGGCGAGATCGTCTTCCCGAATGATCGCGGCGAGATGTTCACGAAGAATGGGAGGCTTGAGGAGATCCTGCGTGCTGGGCTCGCGGCCGTCGGTCTCCGCAGCATCCGTCTGCACGACCTGCGGCACGTCTATGCCGCGCACTTCCTGATGGCGGGCGGCAGTCTCTACGACCTGCAAAAGAACCTTGGCCACCACTCGGTCGCGTTTACCGCCCAAACGTACGGGCATCTCTCGCAGGACCATCGGGTGCGCGAGTCCGATAGACTTTCGGGACTATTCGAAGTGCCCTCGGCAGCCAAGTTAGTCGCGATACAATAGTGAGGTGGACCTAGCCGCGCGCCGCCCGCTTGTGTACCTCGATCAGAGCGCGCTCTCCGATGCCTTCCTTGCTGTGCACCGTGAAGCAGGCGCCGATCTCGGCGCTCGGAAAGACCTCGCTGCGCTCGTCGGCAGAATGGCGAGCAGGGGAACCCTTTGTCTATCACTGACGCACATCATCGAACTGGTGGCGTGGTCAGATCGGGACCTGGCGATTGCGATGGGGAATTGGTTGGAGCGGCTCGAACACTCTTGGATGCAAGTGCAGGATGCCGAAGAGGACGAACTCATCGGGTCGGTTCGGTGGAAGCTAGGCATTGCCGATACTCCCCCATCGCTTCCTCTCCACCGGACGCTGACGGGCGCAGCGCGGAATAACTTTCGAGAGCTGACTCCGGGAGGAACCCTCGATATTCTTTCCGATCCGACCATCGGAGGCATGGTTCGTAAGTCACACGGAAAAGTCGACGGAAGGGCACCGAAAGCATGGTCCACCCGTCTCTTTGCGCGACTTCATGCCGACCGGACGAGCATACCTCCGGGGACCACAGCAGATGAGGTTCATGCGCGCGGGTTAGAGAAGCTCGGCCGAGGTTTGAAGCTGGAGGCGCGTGCGGCGATGCAAAATGAGCCGGTCATCTTGGGAACTCCCCCGTTGCTCGACGAAGTCGTCGACGCAGCGGTGGACCAACTGCTCGCGGACCCGCTTGCCCTTCCGATGAGTCGAATCGTGCACCACGCGTTCACGAACGTCGGAGACCGGATTGCAGACCAGACCGTCACCTCGAAGAACTTCACGGAACGCTATGGTTCGTTCTTGTTCGACCTCAGGCACCTCGTTGCCGCAGCCTTCTGCGATGTGTTCACCTGCGACTATTTCGTCGATCAGATGCTCACAGACTTTCGAGTTCGCCGAGGCCTTCCGAAGCAGTTGAGCATCGTCGGGTGTGGTGGCATCGAGGCCTTCGTGGCGACGCTTGGGAGTCAGTTCGACGCTGCCAGCACGTGATCACTCGGGCCTATGCGTTGCCCAGAAAGTAGGCGCACTCGTGACAAGCGCGCGTATAGCGCGTGGCCATCCCAGTCAGGTTCGTCAGACCTCGGTGCGAAGGCCAAAGTCCTAAGGGATCTTCAGGAAGTGCGAGGAGGGGGACTCGAACCCCCACTTCTTTCGAAACCAGATCCTAAGTCTGGCGCGTCTACCAGTTCCGCCATCCTCGCGAGTGCTCGGCTTGAATACTTACGATTTCACGGCGCGATCGTCCACCCCCTGCCGCAGCCTCGACGCCCTGCCCAACGTCGTTCGCCGATGCGATCGATTCGTAGCCCGGCGCTTTCTCACGCAACCGATGGGCACGTTGACACCGGTCGACCGGGCGCCTAGCGTGTGCGCAATTCGACGATGGATAGGACTGTTCGCACGCGCACGGCATCGATCTCATTCCTTGGCAGGGCGATCCTTCGAGCGTGCCTTCCATTGGCCGGCGCGTTTGCGCTCGCCGCCGGTGGCTGCGGCAGCGTCAGTGGCAACGCTCACCCGGACGCCGAGGGCACGGGGGGCGAGAGGGCGGGCATGGGTGGTGTGGATGGCGGGGGTGACGCCCCGGTCAGTGGCGCTGGCGGCTCGAGCAGCGGCACCGGGGGCGCGCTCGGCGGCGGCGGCTCGCCTCAGGACGGGGGCGCCGACAAAGGGGCGGACGGCGGTCCGGTCGCCGACGCGCCGGCGGACAGCACCGGCGAGGCGGGGTCGATGGAGTGCCCGGGCCTGATTGGCTATTGGCCCGCCGACGATGACGCGAGCGACAAGGTCGGGAACAACGACGGCGTGCTTCAGGACGGCGTCACGTTCGCGAGGGGGCAGCTGGGAGACGCGTTCGTCTTCGACGGCACGAGCTCGGTCGTCGTGACGCGGGCGCCAGGTGTGTCGGCGCTGGGGAGCTGGACGTACAGCCTCTGGATCAACGTGGTCTCGTACCCCAATGGCGACAACACGTACTTCGTCGACCGAAACAGCGCGAGCCTGCCGCTCGCAGATCTGAAGGCTAGCGGCAACCACTTCCAATTCCTGATCCGTTACGACGACGGTTCGGGGCTGGGCGGGCCGATCGGCGGAACGATACTCCCCGGCTCCTGGACGCACGTGTCGCTGGTGCGCGACGCTGGTCGGCAGTTCTATCTCTATGTCGACGGTCAGAACGTCGGCAGCACGACCGACCCTGGCGGCTCGCTCACGCCGACCCCGTTCAAGCTGGGGCGACACTTCAACGCGACGAACGGCGGCTTCTCGGGTCTGATCGACGAGATGAAGATCTACGACGGTGCTCTCACCGCGTCGCAGATCCAGGCGCTCGCCCAGAACCAGCCCTGCCGATAGCGCTTGCGAGGTTGGCCGGACGGACGAGCCGGCGCGTAGCCTCGGGCTGCGAGCGCACCACATTGTGCTCGGCGCGCCCGAGTGCAAAATCTCCTAGCAAGGAGTGCTAGGCTCCTCCGATCAACTCAACGGGGACCTCAATGTCACTTTCCGATCTCGCGTCTTTGGGAAGCTTCGTTAACGGCGTTGCTGTGCTGATCTCCTTGATCTATCTCGCGCTTCAAATCCGACAGACCAAGCGCAATCAGCAAATCGCGATCAGGCACACCCGCGCCTCTCGCATCGTTGATCTGCAGCTGGCGCTCGCGGACTCCGGCGTGGCCAATGCATGGCTTCACGGCTCGGCGAGCCCTCAGGAGCTGACTCAAACTGAGCTGAGCCAGTTCACCAACCTTTGCCGCGCGCTCTTCTTCCATTTCGAAGACTCGTTCTATCAACGTGAAGAAGGACTGTTGAACGACGACGCGTTCGAAACCGTCGTTGCTGGCGCTCGGCTCTCGGCGAGAAGCCCCGGCTGGCGGGCCGCCTGGAGGATTGCGCGGCCCAACTTTGCCGGACGGTTCCTGGCCTTCATGGACGAGGTGGTCGCGGCGTCAGCCGTCGAGCCCCCTGTGGACCTGTCGCTGGCGGCGTGGAAGGTGGCTTTCGCGTCGGAAGCGTCGCGGACCGCGTAGACGGTGTGTCGTCAACGGCTCGTCGGGCGGCAGGGCCGATACCACTACTTCCGCCGATAGCCCGAGAGGACGCCAAGCTGTACGCCACCTTCTTCATGTGGCAGCACGGCACGTTTGCGTGCACGACGCCGATGAATCTTTACTGCGTGCAAACGTCGCCCTGCCTCTCCTGCTGTTCTTCGCCGGTCCGTGATCACCACGGCCGAGTCCGGGAATCCAATGGCACAACCGGTGGTGTGCGCATCCGGTCGCCGAGGAGGCCCATGTCGATCAAGACAAATTTCGCGCGCCTGGTCGTTGCCGTGGCGCTCGCCTCTCTCTCTTCTTTCGCCTCTTCCTGCGCCACCACGGCTGGGCAGCCGGGCGGAGCGGGCGGCACCGGCGCGGCGTCGGCGGGGACTGGAGGTGCTGGCGGGTCGGGCCCGACGTGCACGGGCACGGACGCCGACACCACGGGCGAGTTCAGCGGCTGCGCCTGCGTGATCCCCGCCATGCCTCCATACGGCGCGCTGTCTACGGACACGCTGCTCCCCGATCCGTTTCTTTCCATGAGCGGGTCCCGGATCACGGCCCTGGCCGACTGGACGTGCCGCCGCGCGGAGATCAAGGCGCAGCTCGAGAGCTGGGAGCTCGGCGCGAAGCCGCCGAAGCCGATGGTGGTCAGCGGCAGCGTCACCAGCACCAGCATCACGGTGACTGCTGGCGACGGCACGAATTCGATCTCCTTCTCGGCCTCGGTCTCGTTGCCGGCGACGGGGAGCGCGCCGTATCCCGCGATCATCGGGTTCATCGGCGGTTCGTTGAACGCCACCGCGATCCAGAACCTGGGCGTCGCGATCATCAGCTACAGCAACGACGATCTCGGCGCTCAAGTCAGCGCCAGCTCGCGCGGGCAGGGGAAGTTCTACGACCTCTACGGCGCCGGCAACCGCGCGGGCTCGATCATCGCGTGGGCCTGGGGCGTCAGCCGCATCATGGACGTGCTCGCGCAGAGCGACAACACCGTCATCGACGCCAAGCACGTGGGGGTGACCGGTTGCTCGCGCGACGGCAAGGGCGCGCTGGTCGCGGGCGCGTTCGACGAACGCATCGCGCTCACGATTCCGCAAGAGTCGGGGTCGGGCGGCACCGCGACCTGGCGCATCTCCGACTTCCAGAAGTCACAGGGCACCAACGTGCAGACGCTGAGCGAGATCACCAGCGAGAACGACTGGTTCGCCGGGTCGTTCGGCCAGTTCAACATCACGGCCATCAAATTGCCGTTCGACCATCACATGCTGATGGGGATGGTGGCGCCGCGCGGTTTGCTGGCCATCGACAACACCGGCATCGACTGGCTCACGGCGCCGAGCTCGTGGGGCGGCGAGCAGGCCGCTCAGCTGATCTATCAGGCGCTCGGCGTGCCCGACAACCTTGGGGCCTCTCAGGTCGGGCACCCGGACCACTGCGCGTTCCAAGCTTCGCAGGAGCCCGAGGTCGACGCCTTCATCAAGAAGTTCCTGCTCGGCCAGGACGTCGCGACCAAGGTCAACAAGACCGATGGGCCGGCGTTCGATCAAGCCCGCTGGATCGACTGGACGGCGCCGACGCTCGAGTGAGCGCGATCCGGCGCCCAGCGCCCGCTCAAGGACCGATGTTGAAATCGTCGAAGTAGATCGTCCCCGTGAAGGTGCTCGCGGGAAAGTCGTAGAACTCAAGCTCGATGGCGTTGGAATTGGCAGCGATGCTGTTGGTCGCGACGCCGGAGATCTGGAACCAGGTGTTGGCAGGCGGATTGCTCACTCCAGGGAACGGGTAATATCCTCCGCCCTGCGTCCAGAGATAGATGCTCGCGTCGCTGCCGGTCGCGATCGGCGAGGACGTCTGGATGTAGACCCATACGGACAGCGTCGCGCCCAGGAGGTTGGTCGACCCGATCGAGCAGAGCGTCTGGATGGCGCCAGTCCGGAAGAGCCCGTTCGGCGCCGGCAGCGAAACCGAGTACGCGAGCGAGCTCGTCTGCGAGCCGCCCGCGCGGGCCACGGGCGCCGCCCGATTGGACACCACGGAGTTCGACGGCGACTCGGCGGTGTCGATCGCGAATCCTTGCACGGTGCCCGAGTCGAAGTTGACCACCCGCGCGCCGCATGTCTTCGGGCTTCCCGCGCAGGTGAAGTTGCCGCTGTTGCAGGTGATGTCGCACGCGGAACCGGCGCACACGGCCGTTCCGCCCGAGGCGGTCGGACATTGGCTGAGGCAGCAGGTGGCCGTCGAGATGCAAGACGTCCCACACAGCTGGAACCCGCTCGCGCAGGGATAGCTGCAGGTGTTGGCCGATCCGCACACCGCCGTGGTGTTCGCGGGGAGCGCCGTGCAATCGGTGTTGGCGCAGCAGCCACTGGACGGGATGCACAAAGTGGTTCCCGGGCAGTTCTTGAAGCCGCTCGCGCAGGTGATGCCGCAGGCGCCCGTCGTCGCGTTGCAGGTGGCCGATCCGTTTGCCTGCGGAGTCGTGCACTGGACACAGCTCGGCCCGCACGCGGTCGTGCTGGTGTTGGCCTGGCAGATCCCCGCGCAGGCATGCTGACCGGACGGGCACACGCCATTGCACGCGTTTGCGCTGGGGATGCACGCCCCGGCGCACAGTTGAGCTCCCGACGAGCACGCGGGGTGGCACGAGAGCCCGTCGCAAGTCACCGTGCCGCCCGTCGGCGCCGTGCAGGGCGTGCACGACGAGTTGTCGACGGGCCCGCAGGTTGCGACGGCCTTGTTGTCGACGCACTTGCCGCCACACTGGTGAAAGCCGCTCGCGCACATCAGCGCGCACGTTCCGTTCACGCACGCCGCCGTCCCGTTCGCGTCGGTCGGACACGACACGCACGATGTCCCGCACCCGGTCGCGTCGGTGTCCGATGCGCACCGGGCCGCCGTGCCGGTCCCGCACCGGTGCGTGCCCGTGCCGCAGGTGAAATCACAGGCCGTGCCGCTGCAGGTGGTCGCGCTCGCGCCGGTGGGCTGGGGGCACGACGCGCAGTTGCTGCCGCACGAATTCACGCTGGTGTTGGAGGCGCAAATGCCGCTGCAGTTGTGCGTTCCTGACGGACAAACCCCTGAACAGGCGGCTGCCGTCGCGATGCACGTGCCGGAGCAGATCTTCATGCCCGAGGGGCACGCCGGCTGACACGCGGTCCCGTCGCAGGTCGCGCTGCCGCCGGTCGGCGCCGCACAGGCCGCGCACGACGTGGTTCCGCAGTTGGCGGTGTCCAGGTTGCTGACGCACTTGTTGCCGCACAGGTGGTAGCCGGTGTTGCAGGCGAGCGCGCAGGCACCGCCGACACACTGGGCGGCGCCGTTCGGATCGGAAGGGCAGGCCATGCACGAGGCGCCACACGCGGTCGCATCGGTCACGAGCGCACAGAGCGCCCCGCACTTGTGATACCCGGTGGTGCAGGTGAAGTCACACTTCGTGCCGTCGCAGGTGGCCTGACTGGCTCCGTTCGGGACCGGGCAGGGCAGGCATGACGTGCCGCAGGCGGTGACGTCCATCAGCGAGGGACAGAGCCCGCCGCACGCGTGCTGGCCCGACGGACACACGCCGCTGCAGGCCGCGTTCGCGTCGATGCATGCGCCCAGGCAAAGCTGCTTGCCGCTCGGACAGCTCCCGCCGCAAGATTTGCCATCGCAGGTGCCGGTGCCGCCGGTCGGCGCGACGCACGGGGCGCACGACGTTCCGCAGGTCTGGATGGAGTCGTCCGGCACGCACCCGCCCGGGCACTGGTGCTGGCCGGTCGAACACTGCGGCGTCGCGGGCGCGTCGACGGGGCGAGCATCGGTGCCGGTCGTCCCGCCGGTGCCCGCGTCGGTCACAGCGCGCACGTCGGTCACGGTGCCCGCGTCGGTCGACTCACCCGGCAACGTCGGCAGCGCCGAGCGCGCCGTCGTGCAGGCCATCAGCAGTGCCGGCGCCAGCCGGATCCAAGCCCCAGCTCGCCATTTCGTCCCGATCGTCATCTCTGTCTCGCCGTCCCTTCGCTGAGTGCCTTGTACGCCTTCCAGATATAAAACGCACGAAGACCCCGCGAGTTCCCCGGCCGAACAGGAGTCACGGAAGTTCGCTGACGACCTGGGCGTGCATGGCGACGGTCTGGACGACGCCGCACCCGATGTTGGCGACACTGCCGGGCGGGAAGGCGCTCACGTAGAATGTCGTGTCGTACGTCCCTGGCAGCTGGGCGCTGAAGACCGCGTTGAGCAGTGGCTGCGCATCGCCGGGCTCCAAGGATGATCCCGACCGGGACGGAAAAAGCTGGAAGGCCCCCTGATAGATCTGCGACGGATAGACGTTCTGGAGCGGGGCGCCGTCCATGGCGTTCGTGACCGTCAATGGGATGCTCAGAGACTGCCCCACGGTCACGGTACCGAAGTCGACGACGGCCGGGTCGATGGTGAAGTCGATTGCGACGGTATTGATTTCCAACGGAAACACGTAGGTCCGTTGGGGCGGCGGTCCGTAGACGGTGACATTCAACGCTGTGTTGAAGACGTTTTCCGGCGCCGCGGCCGACTGTATCACGTCGAGCTCGATCGGCAGGTCGACGGCGAACGAGCAGAGGTCGCTGTTGAAGGAGACCGAAAAGCCATCGATCGGCGGGTTCAGCGTGGCGCTGAAGATCATCCCTTGACCGGCGGCGTCCGAAAGACGCGTGAGGATCGTGGCGCTGTTCGCGCAGCTGATCGTGATGGGAGGAATGCTCTGGGGATTGAACTGCGGTGAAGGCGGCAGGCCGGTGACGCATCCCGGAACGACTGGCCACGGAGCGTCGATGCCGGTGTCGAAACCGGCGTCGGGGAGCACGCGGGCGTCACGCACGACATCGGGCGCCGCATCGATCGATCGGCGTCCGCCGGAGCCCGAGTCGATCCCGGCGTCGCGCGCCGGGCGCGGGTCCGGCGTATCGAGCGGGCCGCCACAGCCCCCGGCGACGAACGCGATGATGGCGGTGCCGATGGCCCCGGCACCGGCGGCGGTCACGATCCCTCCACGACGCGACAACACGACCTCGGGAGGATACACCGTCGAGCCGGCCTGGCGCGCGGCTTGCGACCACGAGCGGGCGACCTCGCGCGTCGTCAGGGGGCCGAGCTCTTGTTCGGGGCGGCGGCGAGGCTCACGCGCTTGGCCCGTAGCTTGAGCTTGCCGCTCGCGTCGACCGACTCTTCGCTGCAGGTGAGCGCGTCGGCGCCGGTGAAACGCGGCTTGCGGCAGTGGGACACATCGGCCAGCTTCGCGCCGCTGGCGTCGAACACCACCACGCTGTGGAGCAGCTGATCCGCCGCCTGCTCGCGCGCGCACTCGAACGCGATGCGGCCTTGCTGCTCGGTGAAGGCGCCGGCGCTGGGACAGTCGTCGGACAGCGTTTTTCCGTCGGTGGGGCCCGCGCCCGGGCGGACGACGCGCTCCCTGCGGCCCTCGAGCGGATCGTCGGGCTGGTTGACGAAGTAGCGGGCCACCACCAGCGCTCCGTCGTGCGGCAGCGGCGCGGCCGTCGACACGCGGTCGTCCTCGTCCCAGTTCACGGCCGAATCGGGGACGTCGGCGATCGACGCGTCGACGGCGGGATAGCGCAGCGACAGCAGCGAATTCGCGACGACGGTGCACTTCTTGACGAACGCGTCCTTGACGGTGTTGCGAACGGCCGGCAACGCGGCCTTGGCGTCGTCGGCGGAGTCCGCGATCTTCGCGGCGACCGCGAACACGTTCTTCTTGTCGCCGCAGTCGCGCGTCTGGACGATCAGCGCGCGCGGCACCGTGCTCGCCAGCGCCCTGGCTCTCTGCGCGATCGCCGTCGCCGTCGGCTCGCTCGCGGCGACGATCAGCCAGACCTGGTCGCTCCTGGGCGGAGCGGCGGCCGCCAGCCACAGCGCCGTCGCTGCGACCGCGAAGATCACAGACCGCTTTCTTTCTTCACGCGCCCGAGCTGCGAGTTGTCCACCAGCTGCACGTGCGCCCAGTCGCGAAAGGTCTTCCAGTCGCCGCCCCAGTACAGCGACTGCGCGCGAGCCTCTTCGCCGAGCGCCTTCCAGAAGCCCGCGGCTTCAGCCTTGGCCGACCAGCCGTAACGACCGTCGACGATGTCGGCGGCGTAGGCGTTGGGCGTGCCGTCTTTCTTCTGGGCGTTGTGAAAGCTGAACTTGACCTTGGTGTGGCCCTTCTTGAAGATCTCGAGCTGCACGGCGACCGAGCGCCAGGCGAAGAAGATCTTGGCCTGAAAGCCGCGCTGTTGAAGCGCGGCGATGACCGCGGACACCTTGGGGCGCAGGTCGGGGTGCATGCTTCTAGCTTCTTCTCCTGCGGCCACTTCGAGCTGTCGCCGCTCCAGCCGGCGCTGGTCTTGTGCGCGGTCGACGGTCGCGAGATGCGCGGCTGCGGCGCTTTGCGCGCGACAGCCGTCGCGGGAGCGGCCACGGCCGCGGCGGTCGTCGCGGCGGCGGGCCCCGTCACCGCGTCGACCTGCAGATCCGGGTGCACCGTCGGCGGCGGACCCGACCCGCACGGCGGCAGGTGCGTCTCCTCGCGCACGACCACCAGCTGTCCGTGCGGGCCGACCCGGCGTAGCGCCAGCGTGCGGAGCGCGTCCTCGGACAGCCAGCGCAACTCGGGCGCCGGCACGTCGGCCATGTCGGCCAGCGCGCGCCGCTGTTGCGGCGTCCCCCAGCGATCACCCGCGGGAAACAGACGAGTCAGGATGCGAGCCGCGTCGGCCGACGGCAGCGCGCTCGCCTTCTCGACGTCGGTGGCCGCGGTCCGCGCCGCCACCAGGATCTCCCCCTCCGGGCTCAGCTGAAACACCCAGCGCTTCTCCATGGCGGCGGAGCGTAAGAACGATCGGTCGGCGCCGTCAACCCCGTCACAGCCGGCAGCGGGACCGCGCGCGCGTGCTCCCCATTGCGCGCCGGCAGAGCTCGTCATAGATCGTGAGACATGACGTCCAGCACCGAAGCTCATCCCGAAGGCCCGGGTCCGATCGCCTACGCCGCTTGCCGCCCCAATATCTCGGGCGCCGGACGCCGGCGCAGGTCGCGGATCGGCTACATCGCCACCGTGATCTCGCTCGGGCTGCTCGCGTTCTTCATCGCGCGCGGCACGGCCTGGTACCTGCGCGCGCTGATCTTCTTGCCGGCGGGGCTGGCGGCCATTTCGCTGCTGCAGGTGCGGCGGAACACGTGCGTGGCGCGCGCCGCCGAAGGGACGTTCGAGCACGAGGACTTCAGCCGCACGCCAGCCCCCGACGACGAGGTCGCGGCCAGCCGCCGCGTCGCCGCCGGGATCCGCCGCGATTCGCTGCTGATCGCGTTCGCGAGCGCGCTGCTGGCCGCGATCACCGCCTGGGTGTGATCCCTCCTCCGCGCGAGGTCTCGACCGCCGCCTCGCTACGGCCGCCGTTTCACGGCTGCCCCGCGAGTGAATCGTTGCTGCTCTGGATGCCGTGCGGCGGCGACGCGACGTAGAGGCCGATGCCGTCCTGAACGACGAAGCTCAGCGTCGAATACGAGAACGGCGCCTTGACCGCCGTGAACGAATGGCGGCCGTTGGTCAGATTGCCGAACAGCACGCCGCCGTCGACCGAGGTCGCGTTGATCGTCGGATCCGGCGCGACCGCTTCGTTGAAGTAGATCGGTCCGACCGACGCCGGGAATTGAATCGCCGGCGTGGTCGTCACCTGCGCGCCCGGGTCGCCGTGGGGCAGCATGGGATTGAACATCGACGCCCACGCCTTGCCGACAGTGGTCACGAGCACGTTGTTCAGCGTGTACGGTGCGCCGATGAGCGCGCCGATCTGCTGCTCGATCTGCGCCTTGGCCAGCGAGAAATAGGCCTGGGTCGGGAACTGCACCGACAGATCGGTCACGCCGCCATCGCCGATCTCGAAGACCTGCGACTTGGTGGTCACATAGCCGGCGTTCTCGTAGACGAACGATGCGCGCAGCGGGACGCCCTTGATCTTGACGACGTTCACCGACCACTGGCCGCTGGCGCTGCTGCGGACGTTCAGCTGGCGCGTGACCGGCAGCTCGGCGACCGAGACGAGCGTGCCGGGGACCGTCGATTGAAACGGAAAGGACGCGGGCGGACTCTGCGAAAGATCGAGCCCGAAATGAAACACGGTGCCGCCGATCTTCACCACCTGCAGCTGGCAGCGGCAGGCCGACTGAGCTTGCGAGACGGTGAGCTTGCCCTGATAGACCAGCTGGATTGCGTCGTCAGCCGCCGGTGAGTCCGCCTCCGGCTCGCCGCAACCGAGCTGCGATAGCGGAAGAGCGCCCAACAGGACCACAGCGAGCCTGGAAAGAACGGGGAACGGCCTGGACATGTATCAGTCTCCTGGTTGTGAGATCGATCGGATGTTTCGTGTGGGGCGGCCGGGATGGGCTCGGCCCTCTGTGATCCAACGATCGAGCGGGAATTCTTCTGTTCCCGAGGCGCAGCGACGCGAGATCGTTGTGTTTGCCAGTCCGCGGCGTGGACCGCGGATCGCAGACGGCATACAGTCGAGCGAGATGTGCCCTGAGCTCGACCGAGGTGCGGCCGCGACGGGTTCGAACCGGCGGCTGGCGCGGGTGTTCGTCGCGTGGCTTGGACTGGCGGCTCTGGTCGCCGCCTGCTCGTCGAACGGTGGGAGTGGAGACAACATGGTCTCCGACGCCGGTGACGGCTCCGCCCCCGACCACGCGATCGCGTCTGACGCCGGCGACGCGCCCGGCGACGGCGGCGGCGACGATCGGTCCGCGGACGCCGGCGTGGATACCGCGATCGATGCGCCCGCATCGGATGGGGCCACGGTCGACGGAGACAGTCGCATCGACTCCTCGACGTCGGATGTTGCCATGGGGGATCTGGCGATCGATGGCGGTCCGGCGACGCCGGTCGCGGTCCAGGTTCCGAGTGCATCGGCACCGACGGTCACGGGCTGGCGTGCCGACTGCGCCGCTTCGGACGTCGACGTCACCCAGACCGGTAATTGCTGGGTGATTCAATGGCGGCAGTGGACCTACTGGGCGCTCAGCAACGCCGACAACCGCGAAGCATTCCAGATCATCGGCGTCGACGCGAACGGCAACCTCAAGTCGGCCGGCTTCGAACGGATGGGCGCACGCTACGTGTGGCAGGCGACGGTCGATTCGACCGCGGTGACCGTGAGCTACTTCGGACAGGGCGACGGCGTCGTCACCATCAGCTGGGCGGATCTCGACGAGGAGCCGCCACCATCGCCCGAGGCCAGCGAGGCGGCGATCGAGCTCGCGCCGGTTGTCGCGGGCTGGAACGCGACCTGCGTCGGCAGCTCGGCCGATGTCACGCTCACCAACACCTGCCCCGTCGTCAAATGGGGCCGCTGGACGTACTGGGCGTTGAGCAACGCCAACAACGATCAGACCCTGGACATTGTGGGCGTCGACGCAACCGGCGCGCTCAATCCCAACGGTGGCTTCACCAAGGACGGCACGCGCTACGTCTGGAAGGTCACCGTCGACGGCGCCGCGCGCACGGCGACCTTCTACGGCCAGGGCGGCAACGACATCGACGTCACGTTCGACGAGCTGCGCATCGATCAACCGTGAGGTCGTTCCGCTCCGGCGCCCCGGTCGTCCCCGGGGCCCCTCGACGGACCGCTAGCGCTCCGCTCTCACGATTCGTCACATTTTCGGGATCGATCGGAGCGGGATCAAAGCGTGGCGGCGCTACGGAACCTGTGCGGGTCCTGTCGCTGCGGGGTCCTCCCCGCCGAGGTGGGCCGGGTCGGGGCCGCGTTGTAGGGCCTAGACCACGGCAACCTTCTTGGAGGAGCTCCACGCGACAAGCCCAACCCGTCCCACCTCGTCGGGGTCCCCCTGCAGCGGCAGGACCCGCGCAGCTTCCGTAGCGCCGCCACGCTTTGATCCCCGCTCTCCTCCCCTCGACGCAGAGAATGTGACGAATCGTAAGAGCGCTCCGCTAGCGGGCCTCGGGCGAGACGAACGCCGTGTCGACGTCGATGGCGTGATCGATGAGCTTGAGCGACACCAGCTGCTCGACCAGCGTTTGCCAGCGCGCGCGGGTCATCGCGCCCAGGCCGAGCCGTTTCGTCTCGGCGGTCTCGATGAGCGGCAACTGCGCCTTGGCTGCCGCCACCAGCGTCGGCGCATCCATGGCGTGGTTGAGCGTGCCCAACATCTTGTTGGTCGGCCCCGGGTCGTCGAGGTAGTCGCGCCACCCGGCCGCGGTGGCCGCCACGAACGCCCGCACCCTGTCGGGATTCTGCTTCACCAGCTCGCCGCGCGTGATGACGACGGTGGTGTAGGGATTGAAGCCGGCGTCGGCGATCAGAAAGACCTGCGGGTCGCTGCCTTTTTGCCGCGCGAGGATCGGCTCCGACGTGATGTAACACTGCTGGCCGAACATCGGGTCGGTCAGGAAGTGCGCGATCCCGCCGTCGTAAGCCACGATCTTCGCGCCGCTCCAGTGGAACTTCTGGCGAAGGTAGGCGATGTACGGCAGGCCGGTTTCGAGCGCCAGCGTGCCCGAATCGAACGCTTGCTCGATGCGGGTCAGGCCGCGCGACGAATGGACCATGATCCCGTGCGGCGCCGTCTGGAACGTCGCGAACACCGCGACCACGTCGCCGCCGCGCGCGCGGGCCAGCACCAACTCGTCAGCGGTGACGGTGCCGAAGTCAGCTCGTCCCGTCGCGACCATCTGCACGACCGGGACGCCCGCGCCGCCGCCCTGCACGTGCACGTCGAGGCCCGCCCGCTTATAGGCGCCGTCCTCGCGCGCGGCGTAAAAGCCGCCGAACTCGGGCTCCGGCAACCAGTTCAACGCCAGCGTGATGGGCGCGGCGGCGCCGGCCGCCGGTGTGGCGCCTGGGCCGCCCGGCGCGGGTTCGGTCTTCTTGTGGCACCCGAAGGCCAGGGGCAGAGCCAGCAGCGACAGCCAACGGCAACCGGCGACGAGCGAAGCAGATCGATGAATCACGCGGATCCTTTTCAGAGATGTTCATACACGCGCGCGCAACCGCCGCAACAAACGGTTGGAAAACAGGCTGACCGCGGCAAACAACGACAACCCGAGCAACGACGCCAGGATCACCGTCGCGAACAAAAGGTCAGTGCGCAATTGCCGGTAGGCCGCCAGCACGGTGATCCCGAGCCCCGCGCTGCCCTCGGAGAAACCGGCGACGAACTCGCCCACCAGCGCGCCGATGACCGCCAGTCCGGAGGCGACGCGCCAGCCGGTCGCCATGCTCGGCACCGCCGACGGTAGCCCGAGCTTGAGCAGGCTGTCGGCGGTATTGGCGCCGTAGAGCCGAAAGAGATCGGTCAGGCGCGCATCGACGCCACGCAGGCCGGCCAGGGTGTTGGCGATGATGGGAAAGACCGAGACGATGAACGCCGACACCGACACGGCGCGCAGCCCGGGCCCGAACCAGAGCACCAGCAGCGGCGCGACGGCGACGATGGGCACGGTCTGCAAGAAGAGCGCGTAGGGATAGAGCGCGCGCTCGAGCGTGCGCGACAGCGACAGGAACAGCCCCGCGACGGTGCCGAAGATCAGGCTCAGCGCGAAGCCCGACAGCGCTCCCGCGGCCGTCGTCGTCACCGCGCTCGCCAGCAGCACCCGTTCGTTCCAGCCAGCGGCGAGCACCGCCGTCGGACGCGGGACGAGAAAGGCGGGGACCGCCAGCACGCGCACCGCCGCTTCCCAGACCACGCCCACCAGCAACAGCGTGAGCAGCGGCGGAATGAAGGTGTCAAACGCCCGTTTCGTCGAACCCACCGTGTGTCTCCAGGGCCTGATACAGAGTCGAGGTGTTCTCGACGAAGGGCAGCGACGTCCGCACCGCGCCGCCGCGTTCGGCGGGCAGCTCGATCGCGTGGTCGAGCACGATGCGGCCCGGGCGCTTCGACATCACCAGCGCGCGCTGCGACAGGAAGACCGCCTCGGCGAGCGAGTGCGTCACGAACAAGATCGTCATGCGCTTCTTCGCCCACAACGCGCGCAGCCGCTCGTCCAGGCGCTGGCGCGTGAGCTCGTCGAGCGCCGCAAACGGCTCGTCGAGCAATAGCAGGCGCGGCTCGGTCACCAGCGCGCGCGCGATCGATACGCGCATCCGCATTCCACCCGACAGCTGATCCGGGTAACGCCCGAGCGCGTCGTCGAGCTCGACGTCGCCGAGAGGCCCGCGCGCCCGTTCGCGGGCCTCTCGAGCGCTCACGCCGCGGAGCTCCAGGGGCAATGCGACGTTGTCGAGGACGGTGCGCCAGGGCAAGAGGTTGGCGTCCTGGAAGACGAACGCCACGTCGCTTCCGTGCGGGCCGCCATTGTTTCCGTTGGAGCTGCGCCCGGCCGGGTTCCGACCGAGGACGACGAGCTCGCCGCGCGTCGGCACCTCGAGCCCGGCGATGAGGCGCAGCAGCGTCGACTTTCCGCACCCCGACGGGCCGAGCAGTGCGACGAACGAGCCCGCGGCGATGTCGACGTCGATGCCATCCAGTGCGACGACGTCGCCGGGGAACACGTGGCGGAGGGCGTGTATGACGACCGAGCTGTCGATGACGAGAACTCCGTCGAGCCGCAACCGCAAATCGCAAGCCGCAAGCCGCGAAACCGAGTGCCCGCAGGATTACCCCGGCAGGACCCGCTAATCAAGGTCCCGTAGGTGTCCCCTAGGTCCAAATGTCGAGAGAGCACAGGACCAACCGAGTCGGCGCCGTCAGAAAATCGCGCGAGCGCCGCGCTGCTTTGTTGCGCGGGTGCGCGAGCTGAGCGTATTCTCGAAGTGCAGTGATCTGGCGAGATCATCCGCTCTGTGCCCCTGCAGACCGATGGCCAACGGTCTTCTGGGGCCCAGAGTCCCTCGACGAGGAGGCGTGGAGCGCGTTTTCGGCGCGGCTGGAAGCGAGCGCCTCGGCGGCGGCGATCGATCGTGAAATCGGGGACGCCGCGTCGGTGCTCGACGTCGGCGGCGGGCTGGGCGCGGTGACGCGGCAACTGCGGCTCGCGGGCCGGCGGTGCGCGCGGGTCGACCCGCCGCTCGACTCTCTGCGCGCCGTCGAGCGCGCGTCGTTCGCCGACGACGGCACGCCGATCCGGCTCGTGCCGGGCCGCGCCGAGGCCCTGCCGTTCGAAGACGGAGCCTTCGACGCCGTCGTGGCGACCTGGACGCTGCAATACGTCCGCGACCCGGAGCGTGCGGTCAGCGAGATGATCCGCGTGGCGGCACCGCGCGCGCGTATCGTGATCGTGCAGGCTCATCCGGAGAACCCGGTCGTTCGTTGCTACAACGCGTGCGCGGCGATCACGGGCCGTCCGCTGGCACACCACGGTTTCTTGTTGGCCCGGGCCGCCGAGGCGCTGGCAGGCCACGGGTTCACGTCGATCGAGCTCATGCCGGCGCCGGCCTTCGTGCGTTTCGACGCGACGTCGTCGCGCGAGCGCGAGCAGCTGGCGGCCACCATCGTTGACCTGAATTTCGCCGGCTCGATGTCCCGCCCGGCGATGCTGTCACGGGCGCTCGAGATTCTGCGTGAAGCTCAGGAGACCGTGGGCGTCAGTGCCGACGCGGGCAGTGACCGCCGTGGCGCGATGGCGGACCACGGCGTCCTCCTGAGCGCGCGCCGCTGATTGGCGGGGCGCGCCCGCCTTGGGTATATATCCACCGTCGATGGAGTCGCTCGACTGGATCACGATCCGCGACCTGCGCGTCAACTGTGTCATCGGCATCTTCGCCGAAGAGGACTCGCGGGTGCAGCCGGTGTCGGTGACGCTGCGCCTGGGGCTGGCGCCGCGCCCGCACGCCGTGATCGAATCGCTCGAGGAGAGCGTCGACTACCTGGCCATCACCGGGCAGGTGAGCTTCCTGCTGGCGGCGTGCCGGTTTCGATTGCTCGAGACGGCCGCCGACGCCCTGACGTCGTACCTGCTGGCACCGCCCGCCCCCGGCGAGCGCCGCGCGGCGATCCAGCGCATCGCGCTCGAGATCCACAAGCCGAACGCCTTGCCGTCGCCGACGACCGCGTCGTTGTCGATCGAGCGGGCGGCGCCGCAGCCTTTTCGCGTCGAGGTGAAGAGCTTCGGCACCGTCGACGTGATCCACGAGGCGGCGAACGCCGGCATCTACCGGCTGAATGTCGCGCCCGGGCGGCAGATCCCCCTGCATGTGCACCATGAGATGGAGGAGCACGAGCTGGTGCTGACGCGCGGGATTCGCTGCCAGGGGCGCGAGGTGTTTCCCGGCACGGCGTTTCACTGGCCCCGCGGCGCCGCGCACTTCTACGAGAATCCGAGCGCCGACTACCAAACCGTCCTGTGCGTGGATCGGCCGCGCTTCATCCTCGAGGACGAGGTCGAGGTGGCTGGCGCGCCGGCCGAGGTGGCGCCGGAGCACGTCTGGGCGCCGCGCGATCCGCACGGGCGTTTGATCGCCTCGTGAGCGCGAGCGAGTCGGTGGCCACGTGAAGATCCTGCTGACCGGCGCGTCGCGCGGCATCGGCGCCGGAATCGCCGCCGCGCTTGGCGAGGCCGGGCACGCGGTCGTCGGGGTCACGCGCGGCCTGGCGCCGCCCGAGGTCGGCGCGCGCGCCGTGACCGGCTGGATCCGCGCGGATCTCGACACCGACGCTGGGATTGCCCGCGTGCTCGCGGAGGCGGGCGCGCTCGACGGCGCGGTGTTCTCGGCCGGGATCATCCACCGCGCGCCGTTCGGGCGCGCGCTGGCCGCGGGCGGGGTGGATCCCCTGGCGGCGCAGATCTTCAGCGATCTCGAGGCGCCGCTGCGCCTGCTGCGCGCGCTGCTGGGCTCGGGCCAGCTGGCGGCCGGCTCGTCGGTGGTGATGCTGTCGTCGACGCTGGCGCGGCGCACGGTGCCGGGCAACGTCGGTTACGCGGTCGCGAAGGGCGGCGTCGAGGCGGCGGTGCGGGCGCTCGCGCGCTAGCTGGGCCCGGCCGGCATCCGCATCAACGGCGTCGCGCCCGGCCTGGTGCGCACCGACATGACCGCGGACCTGGGCGATGCGGTCTTTGCCGACTATGCGGCGCGCGTCCCGCTCGGACGCACCGGGACACCCGAAGATGTCGCGCCGCTGGTGCTCTTTCTGCTGGGCACCGGTGCGCGTTACATCACCGGCCAGGTGGTCGACGTCGACGGCGGTTGGTGCACCTAGCTGGTAAATTATCGATAAATGACCACCCTGATTGCGTCATTTCGGGGGGGCGTATCGAGGGCCGCGGCTGATCCCCTGCAATTCCGCGCTTCGTTGACAATGAATGACGCGGCTCGGCCCGGTAACCGACGTGCGTGATTTGTGGGCTCAACTGGTGCTATTGTCTACACCTGAGCTGGGGTCCCAATTGATCGACGAGAAGCGAATTCGCTCCTTCGAGGATCTGATAGCAGAAGAAGGTCTGCTGCCACTGGCGCGCACCGTCGACCTGGTGGCGCAGATCGTCGAAGCTATGAACGCCTCGAAAGCCGAGGGTGGCGTCATCGACGCCCTCGAGCCGCGCGCCATCCTCGTCACCGAGGAGCTGGTGACGGACGCGCCGGGCGTGACGCGCACGCACGTGCTCGGGATCCGCCGCGCCGACCAGCTGCCGGTTCGACCGGGCGGGCCGCGCGCCAGCTACCTGGCCCCCGAGGATCAAAGTCCCTCGCTCGGGCAGAGCCGCGGCGAGCTCGCCAACCAGTTTTCGCTGGCCGCGATCGCGTACGAGATGCTCGCGGGTTGCCCGGCGTTCCCCGAGGAGATCGGCGACGTCACGACCGTGGGCGAGCCCGACGCCACGGGGTGGTCGCGCCCGATGCCGCCGCCGGTGAGCGAGCTGGTGATGGGGGTGTCGAGCGGCCTCGATCAGGTGCTGAGGCGCGCGCTGTCGCTCGCGGCTGGCGAGCGCTACGCCAAGATCGACGACTTCATCGCTGCGCTGCGCGAGGTGTCGGACCCGGGCGCAGTCTGGGACGACGGCGCGACGGTGATCTGGTCGCCCGCCGCGGGCGACATGGAGCCGGCTGCGCCGTCGCCGCCGCCCGTCGACGAGCGGGGACCCTGGCTGCAGCCGCGGTCGCACTCGACCGCGAAGATCAGGTCGCTGCGCCTGGCGGGCGCGGCGCGCTACCTCAAGTCCAAGGCCGATGCGTTGCTGGGGCGCGACAAGGATCCGTCGCTGCGCGCGCTCATGCGCAAGTCGCGCGCGACCCCGCCGCGGGGTGCGGCCGTTCCGGTGCCTGCCACTGGTCCGGCGACGCCGCTGGCGTTTGCGTCATTTCCGACGGCGTCGATGCCCACGCGACGCACGCAGATGATGTTCCTGGGCGCGACGGTGGTGCTGGTGCTGGCCGCGGTCATCGTGATGTCGGGCTCGCGCGCGAAGCCCGCGACCGACGCGGCCGCCACCGAGAGCGCGATCGCCGAGCCCGAGCCCACGATCCACCCGCGGCCGCGCATCGTCGAGGTGCGGCCGGCTCAGCATCCGCCGGTGGCTCAGAGCGCGGCGGCTGCGGGCACTCAACGCGGCGCGGGCGCAGCCGTCGTCCCCGTCGAACCGCCGCGGCATCCCGCGAAGCCCGCGCGTACCCATTCGCGCCGCTCGCACCGCCAGATCACCGCCCGGCGCTAGCCGCGCGGGCCCGATAGGCGTCTCGAACGATCCAGAACGCCTGCTTCTTCGTGCCGTCGCTGGCGACCAGGCCCTTGCGGTTCCAGCCGTCCTGCACGCCGGGCAGCGGGCGCCGCGGCGAGCGGAAATCGACCAGGATCCAGGGCGACATCCCGCGCAGCGTCGGGATCGACTGCAACATCGCCAGCTGGTGGCGGTAGAAGCTGGCCTGGTATTCCTCGGTGAAACGCGTGAGCTCGTCGCCGTGCAGGCCGGCCTTCGCGTCGGCGCCGAGCTCGCTCACCACGAGGGGCTTGGCGTACGCCGAGCGCCAGGTCAATCGATCGCACTTGCCGGGCAGGCCGTCGTACCAGCCGACGTATTCGTTGAGCCCGACGACGTCGAGCGCTGCGCCGAGCGGATCGTCGACGATCACCGTGGCCGCGCCCGCGCCGCCGCCTTCACCGGCCGCGTAGTGATGCTCCAGCGCCGCTGTCACGAGGCGCGTCGAATCGGCGGCGTGCGCGTCGTCGACCAGCCGGCGCAGGAAGCGCGTGCGCGCGTCGGTGATCGGCGTTTCGTTGGCGACCGACCAGAGGATCACCGACGCGCGGTTCTGATCGCGCGCGATCATCTCCGCCAGCTGCTGGCGCGCGTTGGCCAGCGTCGCGGCGTTGGTCCAGGCGATGGTCCAGTAGACCGGGATCTCCGACCAGACCAGCAGGCCCAGGCGATCCGCGGCGCGCGTCATCTCGTCGTTGTGCGGGTAGTGGGCCAGCCGCACGAAGTTGCAGCCGAGCTCGCGCGCGAGGCCCAGCAGCGCCTCGTCGTCGGCGCGCGTGGTGGCGCGCCCGCCGCGGCCCAGCGCCTCTTCGTGCAGCGCCACGCCGCGCAGGAAGATCGGCCGCCCATTGAGCAGCAGCTCGGCCCCGCGCACCGCGATCGTGCGAAAGCCGATGCGGTCGCGCACGCGGTCGCCGCCGGCGTGGATGACGACGTCATAGAGCCTGGGTGACTCCGGCGACCACAACGCGAGGCGCGCCGGGAACGAGAACGCCGCGCGTCCGACGGCGTCGGTCGTCGCCGTCGCGCGCACGTGCGCTTCGGGGATCTCGATCGCGACCTCCTGCCGCCTCGGCGCGCCGTCGAGCGCCACGACCGCGACGATGCGCCCCGCGTCGGCCGGATCCAGCTGCACGCGCGCGCTGCGCACGAAGACCGGCGGCGCTTCGATCAGGCGAACGTCGCGCGTGAGCCCGCCGTAGTTCCACCAGTCGGTATTCACCGTCGGAATGGCGTCGGCGCGCCGGGTGTTGTCGACCTTGACCACCAGCGAATTTCCCAGCGGCCGCAGGCGGCCGGTCACCTCGAACGCGAACGGCGTGAAGCCGCCCTCGTGCTCCCCGAGCCGCTGGCCGTTGAGCCAGACGATCGCCCGCTGCGCCGCCGCGCCGAACTGCAGGAAAACGCGCGTGCCAGCGGCGGGCGTCTTCGTGTCTTTGGGCGCCCAGTCGAACCGCCGCTCGTACCAGATCGTCCCCTCGTAGTAGAGCAGCTCCGGGCGCTGGCTGTTCCAGTCGCCGGGCACGTCCAGCGTCGGCGAGCGCGCAAAGTCGTACTCGACCAGGTCCGACTTGGTGGCGGGCGGCGCGTCGTCGAAGTAGCCGTGCGCGCGCGGCTGCTGGCGGTAGTCGTAAAAGCCGTTCTCGTACGGATCGACGATCGTGTGCCAGCGCCCGTTCAGGCTGACGCCCTCGCGGCTGGGGGCGAAGTCGAGCGCGGTCGCCGCGGGAGCCGCCACGGCCGCACCGTCGAGCGGCGCGCCAGACGCCAGCAATCCGATCCAGAGAGGCGCGATCCACATCGCGCCCCATCATACGGGCACCGCGGGCGCCGCGCGCAGTGCCTTGCTCCCGCGCGGGAGCGCTTTCCGCGTCCGCCGCGCCGGCGGTCACATCGCGGGCTTGTAGTAGAAGCGCTCGTGTACGACCTTGCCGTTCTTCCAGCGCCGCACCGCCACCTGCTTCATCTGCACGCGCGGGCCGCCCTTGAACGTCAGGTCCCACATCCATTCGGAGTGCCCGACGTGGTTCTTGTCATCGTACGACTGCGACAGCAGCTCGGCGCCGTGGAACTCGCCGACCTTGCCGAAGAACTCCAGCTCGCGCTTGCGGTTCGCTTCCTTGCCCACGCAGGGCTCGTCGAAGTTCTCGCACATCTCGATGTTGTCCGCGTAAAACTCCTCGAACGCGTCCATCGCCTTGCCGGTCAGGATCAGCTGGTTCACTTTCTCGTCGCTGTTCTTCATGTGGGGCCTCCGTGGTTGGGAATCCGCGGCATCCTGTCACCGGGGTCGGCTGTTGGCCAGCGTCCCTCCCGTGGCGTACCGGCGCTTCGTCGCAGAATCGGGAACCCGCGCGTCCGGAGGTTGTCTCTCCGTCGGAGGCCCCCGCGCGCATGACGTCCCAGCTCCTGGTGGTGGTCGGTCTCACGCTGGCCGTCATTCCGCACGCGTTGCCGGCCGCCGCGCGCTCGGATCCGGCCGCCCGCGGCCTGGATCTGTTCGTCCACGCCCCGGACAGGGTCGCCGCCGGTGGGCGCCTGCCGGTGCAGGTGCGTGTCTTTGGGTTCCTGCAGGTCTCCAAGCTGGCGCCGCTCGCGGGCGCGACGATCGAGGCGACCTGGGACCCTGAATCAACCGGCAAGCCGGTGGCGTCGGCGCCGCCCGTCGTCTCGGCGAAGTCCGACGCCGTCGGTTGCGCTCACCTGGAGATCGACGTGCCCCACGGCAAGGGCAAGCTGCGTCTGCTGCTGTCGGCGCGCTCCGGCGAGCACCAGCGCACGCGCGAGCTGGAGATCGAGCGGATGGACGCGCGTACCATCGATCTGCGCGTCAGCGATCGCGCGGTCGTGCCGGGCGGCACGTTGTCGGCATGGGCGTTCGTGCGCGACACCGCTTCTGGAAAGGCGGTCGCGCGCGTTCCGGTCGACGTCGAGCTTCGGGAGGGCACCTTCACGCGTCTTTCGCGCCGCTTGCTCACCGACACCGCCGGCATGGTTGCCACGCAGGTGCCGGTGCCGTTCACGGAAGATCCCGACGCGCGCTGGACGTTGAGCGCGCGCACGGCGCTCGGCTCCGACGACGACGTCTCGGCGACGCAGCCGCTGTCGGTGCGCGAAGAGACGCCGAGCGCGCCGTCGCTGGCCGTGCACTGGACGCAGTCATCGGCGCGCCCGGGGACGCGGGCGGCTTTTCGAGTCGAGGCGCGCGACGGCACGCGCGAGCCGCTCGCGAAGCTGCCCTTGCGCTACTGGGTCGGCCCGCGCGGGACGTCGCCGCCCACGGAAGACGCAGCGTGGGAGCGCGCCTCGACCGCGGGCCTGACCGACGCCGCCGGCGTGGCCGTGATCGCCGTCGACACACCGTCGACGATTCCGCGCCGCGGGAGCACGTTGCTCGTGGCCGTGCGCGCGAACGCGCAGGGGCACGTACTGTCCGAGCGCGACACGCTGGCGCTGGAGACGCCGCGCCCGGAGCTGGAGCTGATCCCCGAATTCGGGGCGCTGCTGCCCGGGCAGCCCCAGCGTCTGTTCGTGCACGCGACCTTCGGCGGCGCCGCGCTGTCGGCCGACCTGGCGCTCGAGGGTCACGGCCTGTCCGCCCGCGTGCACACCAACGAGCGCGGTTGGGGCGAAGCCGCCTGGCGCGTGCCGCGCGAGATCGGCGCGACTCTGCCCGGTCGGCTCGAGGGCGGGTGCGCAGGCGAGGTGGCGGCGACGGTGCACGTCCACGTCCACGTCGATGCCCGGCCGCTCGCGCGCTCGCCGGCGCCGGGCGCGCACCCCGAGCCGTTCGCGATCTGCGTGAAGGTCGACCGCGACGCCTCCGCGGCGATCCGGCCCGCGCGTCCCCTCGCGCGCGCCGGCGACCCGATCGCCGTGCACCTGGTCGGTGACGTCGCCGGCGCCGCGGAGCGCAAGGCCGGCGCGGCGGCGGCGAGCGTGGTGTTGATGGCGCCGGATCGCGCGGTGGCGGCCAGCGGCTGGCTGGATCGCGCGGGCGCAGGCGCCAGTGTGCGCGCGCCGGACGCGGCGATGGGGCTCTGGTCGCTGAGCGCGACGGAATCGAACCGGCCGCGCGCCGAAGCGGGCAATCGCGAACGGCCGCGCGTGCTCGCGGGCAACGTGCTGGTCGTGCCGAACGTGTTGCCGCGCCTGCGGGCGTCGCGCGTCGCGGGCCCGCCTGCCCGCGGCGGCACCGTCGAGCTCGATGCCGATCTCGGCGATGGCCGCGGCCAGCCGCTCACCGGTTCGATCGGCGCCGTGGTGGTCGACGCGCGCGGCGGCGGCCGCGTCGACCCGTTGCTCGCGCTCGACACGCGCCGCGCGCTCGTGGCGGGGTTCGGCGTCGCCGATGCCGACATCGACGGTTTTCTCGAGGGCGACGGGCGTTTCGATGGCGAACGTTGGGCCGCGCTGGCGCGTTCGTCGCCGGAGCCGCTGGCCGCCGCGGTCGATCCGGTGGCGTCGGTCGACACCGAGATCGACAGGGTCTTCAGCGCGATCGTGCGCTCACTCGAGGGCGGCGTGTTCGAAGCCAGCGGCGATCCCGAGCGATTGCGCGACGTGCGCATCGGCGCCCCCGGCCACTCCGCGCTCAACCCCGAGATGATGACCTTGACCACCGACGCGATGCCCGAGGCGCCGACCACACCCGGCGGCGAGCCCTGGCGTCTCGCCGACCTGATGGTCGTCGACCGCCAGGTGACCTACGACAAAGTCGCGCGCCGGGTCGCGCGGCTCAAGCTGTTTCGCGTGCTGGCGGCCATCCGCGACTACATTCACGAACAGAAGCTCGACGGCGACGAGCCGATGCTGCGTGACCCGAACGCGCTGCTGCGCCGCCTGGTGCGCGGGCACACGCTGCAGGCGTCCGACCTGCTCGATCCCTGGGCGCACGACCTGGTGTTCGTGCGCGACAGCGGCCCGCGCGTGCCGTTCCTGTCGGTGGTGCCGGGGCAGCGCCTGATTTCGGCCGGCCCCGACGGTCGCGCCGGGACCGCCGACGACGTGCGCGATCCGTTTCAGCGCGTGCTCGCCCCGAAGACGCCCTACGCGAAGGCCGTCGACGAAGATCGCCTGGTCGACGCGCGCTGGGACATGCGCGTCGGCGACGACACCGTCGCCGCCTGGAAAGAGACGATGGAGGCGCTGACCGGCACCGAGCTCGGCGGGAGCGGTGGGCTCGGCATGGCCGGGACGGGTGATGGCGGTGGCTATGGCAACGGCGCGGGCGGGCTCGGCGGCGTCGGGCACGGCCGCAGCACGCACGGCATCGACGTCGGCCCGGCTATCTGGCTACCCCCGGTTCGCACGGACGAGCACGGCCACGCGCGCCTCGTCGTGCCGCTGCCCGACGGCGAGACGACCTGGCAGGTCGTGCTGGTCGGCGTTCCCGACGGGAGCTCCCCCGCGGTCACCAGCGTCGACGTGCCGGTGACGTTGCCGCTCTCGGTGACCGTGCGCGCGGGCGCCGCCTGGATCGTCGGCGATCGCGTCGGCGTCAGCGCCGAGCTGCGCAACCGGACCGATCGCGCGCTGCGGGTCTTCTTGCGCGTCGCCGCTGGAGGCGCGGCGGCGCTGGCCGATGGCACGGCGCCCGCGCAGGCGATCACCGTGCCCGCGGGTGCGACCGTCGACGCGACGCTGTTCGTGGTCGCGCGCACCGTCGGGACCGCGATCCTCGATGTGAGAGCGTCGGCGGCTGGTATCGATCCCGATGCGGTTCATCATGAATGGGCGATCCGCCCCGCGGGCGAGCGCACGGTCCTCGCCGACGCGATCTGGGTCGATCGGAGCGCGACCCTGGCGTTGCCGAGCGGCTCGGTCGATGGCGCGGCGCCGACCGAGCCCGGCCACCTGGTGCTGGAGCGTGGTCCGACCGCGGCCCTGGCGGCGGTGCTGGAATCGGTGAGGCCGGAGAGCCTGCACGGCCTGCGCGCGCTCGCCGACGCGCTGGAGATCTGCGGGCGGATCCGGACCTGGGCGCTCGTGCGCGGGGGCGAGACCGATCCGCTGGCGGTGCGGGCGCGCGCCGTCGCGGCCGAGGTCGCGGCGCGGCTGGGCGCGCAGGCCAGGGACAAGAAGAACGACGCCGAAGCGCCGCTGGAGGCACGCGCACAGCTGTGGCGGGCGATCGCGCTTCCGTCGTCGGACGGCGACGCGAGGGAGCGCCACGGACGCTCGGGCCAGAGCTGCCCACCGCCGTCGGCGCCGTCGGTGCAAGCGAGCCTGGAATGGCTCGACGGCGCGCCGCGCGCCGAGCGCGGCACGGAGCCGGCGTGCTGGGCTGCCTTCACCAGCTCGACGCTGCAGCGGCTGGCCGGGACGGGCGATCCGCTGCAGCTCGCGCGCGCGGCGATCGCCGTCGGTGATCGTCCGGGCGACGCCGTCGTCGCCGGAGCGCTGGCCGATCGGTTGCGCGCGGCGGTGCCGATCGGCGCCGACGGTACGCTCGCGTTGCCCGGTGGATACGCGGCCGACCGCGCGGCGCGCTCCATCGTGATGGCGGCGCTGGTGCGCGTGCGCCACCTGGGCGGCGGCGCGGCTGCTTCCGGCGCGCCCGCGATCGAGGCGGCGGCGGGCCGGCTCTGGACGCGCCTGCTCGTCGAGCGCGACGCCGCTGGCGGATACGGATCGATCCAGGCGACGCGCCTCGTGCTCCCGGCGTTGCTGGGCACGCCCGGCGCGAGCGCGGCGGCGGCGCCGCCGGCGACGATCGACTGGAGCGAGGTCACTCGCGACGGCGTCGTCGGCGCGCGGCACCGCCTGACGCTGGGAGCGGCGGCGCCGGTCACCGTCGCGCTGTCGGCCACCGCGGCCGCCGTGCGCATCGAGACGTCGTCGCCCGGGCTGATCGCGCGCATCGAGCGCGCGGCGCTGCGGCCGTTCGTGCGCACGACCGAGGCCGCGAACGGTCCGCTGCACCTCGATCTCGAGCTGCCGCGCGCGCCCCGCGCCGGTGCGACGGCGCCGTTGCAGGTGAGCTTGCGCCACGATCTCGGCCGCAGCGTGCCGGTCGTCGTGCGCGTTCCGCTGCCGCCGGGCGCGGCGCTGGCCGAGCCGGTGAGCGGCGTGCGGCAAGTGCAGGGGACGCTGTACGTGAGCACGCAGCTCGACTCCGATCCGTTGCCGCGCGTCGTCGCGATCCCGCTGCGCTTCGCGCTGGCGGGCGCGGTCACCTGGCCCGAGGCGGTGGGCCGCGTCGACGACGACGAGCTGCCGCCGACGCGCGCGCCGGCCCGCCCGATGGTGATCGAAGGCGCGCGCTGATCGGCTTCAATCGTCACCGGCGCGGCAGATCTCTATCCAGCGCGTGATGCCGGCGCTGCGGAACTTGCGCCGGTGGAGCAAGAAGAAGAACTGGCGCCTGAAGTCGCGGTGCGGGACGCGGCAGGCCTTGAGGCTGCCGCGGCCAAAGGCGTCGTCGAGCGCGATGCGCGACACGCAGCTCACGCCCAGGCCCGCCGCGACCGCGCGCTTGATCGCTTCGGTGTGTTGCAGCGTCAGCGCGATGCGGAGCTCGGGCAGCAAGCCGTGCATCGCGCGATCGAACGCCTGCCGTGTGCCCGAGCCGTGCTCGCGGACGATCCAGGCGGCGCCGCGCAGGTCGCGGTCAGTGAGCACGCGCTTGCGCGCGAACGGGTGGTCGGGCGCGCAGAACACGACCAGCTCGTCGTCGCGCCAGGGCGTGACCTCGAGATCCGGGCCGGAGACCTCGCCCTCGATCAAGCCGATGTCGATCTCGAAGTTGCCGGCCTGGCGCGCGATCTCTTCGGTGTTGGCGACGGTCAGCGTCACCTCGGCCGCCGGATACCGGCGCATGAACCGCGCCATGAGGGCCGCCGCCAGGTAGTTGCCGATGGTCAGCGTCGCGCCGATCCGCAGGCGCGCCGCTTCCTTCTGGCCCTCGAGCCCGCGCTCGAGCTCGCGCGCCTGGTCGAGCACCGCCTGGGCGTGGCCGCGCAGCGAGCCGCCGAGGTCGCTGAGCTGCAGGCGCTTGCCCGCGCGGTCGAAGAGGCGCACGTCGAACTGCCGCTCGAGATCGGCCAGCGACCCGCTCGCGGCGGACTGCGACATCGCCAGCTCGCGCGCGGCGCGGCTGACGCTGCCGAGCCGGGCGACGGCGAGGAAGACCTCGAGCTGGCGCAGCGTGTAGCGCATATCGGCTGGACCGAATAGATATAGATGAATAACCGGTTTTACCGATGAGTCAACTGCCCGTAGATTCACGGCTGTGGCGCTTCACCGCGCCGTGAACTTTCAAACCGCGAGAAACAGGACATGAGCCAGGTCAATCAAGAACGCGTCCTCAGCGTGCACCACTGGAACGATTCGCTCTTCAGCTTCAAGACCACGCGCAGCCCCGCGCTGCGCTTCCGCAACGGTCACTTCGTGATGGTCGGTCTCGAGGTCGAGGGGCGCCCGCTGCTGCGCGCGTTCAGCTTCGCCAGCGCCAACTACGACGAGCATCTGGAGTTCTACAGCATCAAGGTGCCCGACGGCCCGCTGACGTCGCGCCTGCGTCACATCCAGCCCGGCGATCCGATCCTGGTCGGCCGCAAGGCGACCGGGACGTTGCTGCTCGATCACCTGCTGCCGGGCAAGCGCCTCTACCTGCTGGCGAGCGGCACCGGGCTGGCGCCGTTCATGAGCCTCATCCGCGATCCCGAGACCTACGAAAGTTACCAGCACGTGATCGTCGCGCACTCGGTGCGGCTGGTCAGCGACCTCGGCTATCGCGACTACATCGAGCGCCAGTTACCCGAGCACGAGCTGGTCGGCGAGCAGGCGCAGCGCCAGCTGCTGTATTACCCGACGGTGACGCGCGAGCCGTTTCGCAACCAGGGCCGGCTGACCACCCTGCTCGAGACCGGCAAGATCTGCAGCGACCTGGGGCTGCCCGCGTTCGACCCCGCGCACGACCGCGTGATGATCTGCGGCGGGCCGAGCCTGCTCGCGGACCTCGTGACGATGCTGGAGCGCCGCGGCTTCGAGGAGGGCAGCAGCGCGGGCCGCGGCCACTACGTGATCGAGCGCGCCTTCGTCGAGAAGTGACCCGACGGCGGTGAGCCGAGGGCCGCTCGCCGGTGCGCGCGTGATGGGCGAGTTGCCGTCGTGTCCGCTATGATGCGGCACCACCCCGTGACTCACCTCTCCGTCAACGTGAACAAGATCGCGACGCTGCGGAACACGCGCGAGAACGGCATCCCCGACCTGGCGCGCCTGTCGGCGATCGCGCTCGACGCCGGCGCGCACGGCATCACCGTGCACCCGCGGCCCGACCAGCGCCACATCCGCGCCGACGACGTCCCCGCGCTGGCGGCGGTGGTCGCGCGCTTCCCGGGCGCCGAGTACAACGTCGAAGGCAATCCCTTCCACGGCCTCGTCGAGCACTGCGAGCGCACGCTGCCGACGCAGGCGACGCTGGTCCCCGACGCGCGCGAGGCGCTCACCAGCAACCACGGCTGGAACCTGGCCGAGATCCGCGGCGAGGAGCTGGCCGCACTGGAGGGGACGATCCGCCGCCTGCGCGCCCTCGGCTGCCGCGTGAGCTTGTTCATCGATCCGATCGTCGAGCTGATGCCGCTGGCGAAGAGGATCGGAGCCGATCGCGTCGAGCTCTACACGGAGCCGTACGGCGCCGCCTTCGCCGAGGGGAGCGTCGCCCCGACGGTGGCGCGTTACGCGGCGGCGGCGGCCGCGGCGCAGGCGCAGGGGCTGGGGGTCAATGCCGGCCACGATCTCAACCTCGACAACCTCGGACCGTTCCTGGCGCAGGTGCACCCGGTCGACGAAGTCTCGATCGGCCACGCGCTGATCGCCGACGCGCTGGAATTCGGGCTGGCCGCGACGGTGCGCCGCTATCGCGGCATCTGCGAACGCGGCGGCTGACGAGCGGCGCCCGCTGTCGGTCTACGGAATGGGCGGGAGCGGACAGGCGTAGATGACGTAGAGCTTCGTGATCTTGGCCCGGGACAAGCAGATGCTGGTGACGCGGAACGCACGCTCACGAGCGTGGTTGCCGATACCGCCGCCAGAGCGCACGCGCGAGAAAGACCGCGGCGACCAGCGCCAACACCAGGGCGACGGGCGAGCCGCGAAACGACCCGATCTCGCCGAACAGCGCGCGCAGCAGTCCGGCCAGCGCGCGCACGATGCCGGTGCCGCTGCGGAGCAGGAGCGGCAAGAGCAGGATCGCAAGACCCCACTTGGCGAGCGAGCTCAGGCGGGGGGCGGGAGGCGCCGCGCGCGGACGTTCGGGTGCTTGTCCAGGTGCTCGTCCTGCGCGCGTCGCGGTTGCCGCATCGCCGCCGCGCCGATCGAAGGCGGCGCGCCGCTCCGGGTCAGAGAGCACGCCGTACGCCTGGTTGATCTCGGCCATACGTTCGCTGGCCAGGTTCTCGAGCGGATTGCCCTGGTGACGGTCAGGGTGATAGCGCTCGACCAGCGCGCGGTAGGCGGCACGGATCTCGGCGACCGTCGCCGAGCGGGCGACGCCCAGGATCACATAAGGGTCGCCGGCCGCGGAGGTCGTGCCGTTCGGCATCAGATCGCCCCACCATACATCGTCGACATTTCTACCGACTCCCTGGGGAAAAGCCAGCTCAGGGCGATCAAAATAGCGTGATCCGGGACTTTCGAGGAACCCCCCATGCGTCCTCTCTTGTCATCCTCACGTCGTCGCCTGGTTTGGCTGGCAGCGTCAACCCTGTTCGCCGCCGGCGTCGGTTGCGGGGCGAGCGGTGGTGACTCGGGCGGCACGGGCGGCAAAGGCGATGGTGTGGGAGGCGCGGAGGGCGTCGGCGGGATGAGCGGCGCCGCCGGCGGCGGCGCCGGCACCGGCGGAAGCGTGGGCAGCGCGGGCGCGTCGGGCGCCGGTGGAACGCTCGGCACGGGCGGCGCAATCGGAGGCGGCGGCGCGGGCGGCAAGACCGGCGCTGGTGGCGCGACGGGGAGCGGCGGGGCAACCGGTTCGGGCGGCGCCGGCGGCGTCACGTCCTCCGGGCCGTCGGGATTACCGACGCCGGCGACGAGCGGCGTGCCGCGTCCGGCGGGGCAGGCGGGCAATCTCCGCGTGCTCGACTGGGCGGGATTCAAGGCGGCGATCTCGTTCACCTTCGACGACGCGCAGCCGTCGCAGATCGCGCACTACGCCGAGCTGCAAGCTGTCGGCGTGCCCGTGACGTTCTACATCTGCGACGGCAACAGCGGGCTCGCGAGCTTCGACGCGACCTGGACGCAGGCCGCGAAAGACGGCCACGAGCTCGGCAACCACACCGCCCATCACTGCCAGGCGAACCTCACCGGCTGCAGCTTCGGCACGTCGCTGGGCTCGACCAGCGCCGAGATCAGCCAGAACGCGACGTACGTCACCCAGCACTATCCGCAGAGCGCGGTCTGGACCATGGCGTCGCCTTTCGGAGATACCGGCTGGGACACGCCGGCGCAGGCGAGCGTGTTCATCAACCGCGGCGTCGGCGGCGGGATGATTGGCGCGAACGACACGACCGATCCGTTCAACTTGCCGATTCACCTGGCGACGACCGGCGAGACCGCGGCGATGTTCAACACCGCCACCGATTCGGCGCACTCCGCCGGAAAATGGCTGATCTTTCTGATTCACACCATCACGCCCACGGACGCCAACTGGTACAACCCGGTTGCGATCACCGACGTGACCGGCAGCATGACCCACGCGAAGTCACTGCCCGACGTGTGGACCGGTACCGTGGTCGCGATCGGCGCTTACTGGCGCGCGCAGAAGCTGCTCTCGTCGACGACGCCGGTCACCTCGGGGACCACGCAGACGTGGACCTGGACGCTGCCGCCGCACTTTCCGTCGGGGAAGTACGTGCGCGTGACCGTCGGCGGCGGCACGCTCGCGCAGGCGGGGAGCACGCTCACCTGGAATGATCACGGTTACTACGAGGTCGCGCTCGACGCCGGCTCGCTGACGCTGTCACCTTAGCTTCGCGATGAGCGTGCCTTGAGTCAGCCGCCGGCGATCCGTTCGCGCAGGGCGGCGACGATCTCGAACGACCGCAGGCGCGCCGCGTGGTCGTAGATCTGCGAGGTCAGGATCAGCTCGTCGGCGCCGGTCTGCGCCACCAGGCTTCGCAGGCGGCTCGCAACGGTGTCTGCCGCGCCGATCGCCGCGCAGGCGAGCACCTCGTCGAGCATCGCCGCCTGCGGCGGAGGCAGGCGCGCCGCGAAGTCGGGGTCGTCGACGGGCGGCGGCAGTGGCGTCGGGCGGCCGGTGCGCAGGTTGACGAACGCCTGCTGCAGCGACGTGAGCAGGCGATGCGCCTCGTCCTCGGTGTCGGCGGCGACGACCGTCGCGCCGACCATCACGCGCGGGCGCGCGAGCCGCGGCGAAGGACGGAAGCAGCGCCGGTACAGATCGACCGCCTCCATCAGCTGCGCGGGCGCGAAGTGTGACGCGAACGCATAGGGCAGTCCGAGCGCGCCGGCGAGCTGCGCGCCGTACAGGCTCGATCCCAGGATCCAGATCTCGATGTCCGCGCCCGCGCCGGGGATCGCGCGCACGCGTTGCGCGAACGTCGACGTGGCGGGGCCGAAATAGCCCATGAGCTCGACGACGTCGTCGGGGAAGGTGTCGACGCTGCCGCCGAGCGTGCGGCGGAGCGCGTGCGCGGTCAGCTGGTCGGTGCCGGGCGCGCGCCCGAGGCCGAGGTCGATGCGCCCCGGGTGAAGCGCGTCGAGCGTCCCGAACTGCTCGGCGATCACGAGCGGCGCGTGGTTGGGCAGCATGATGCCTCCCGCGCCCACGCGGATCGACGACGTTGCGGCGGCGACGTGCGCGATCGCGATCGACGTCGCGGCGCTGGCGATGCCCGGCATGTTGTGGTGCTCGGCCAGCCAGAAGCGCGCGAACCCCCAGCGCTCGGCGTGGCGCGCGAGATCGGCGGCGTTATGAAGCGCCTGCGCCGCGTTGCCGCCCTCGACGATGGGCGCGAGATCCAGCACGGAGATCGGGATGGTCACGACTGGAGCATGTCGCCGCCGAGGCGCTTCGTCGACGCGTTTCCTTCGCTCAGGGCGTCGCGATGGCCGCGGTCACCGCGGGCCAGTCGTCGCTGCGGAAAGGCGCCGCCGGCAGGTCGGCCTGGTTGCGCAGGTTGGTCGCCGGGTCGTTGGCCCATCCATAGCGGACGGCAATCGGCTCGGGGACGTCGGGGCTGGAGACGATCACCGACGCGCCGTCGATGCGCGCGCTGGCCGCGTGCCAGGTGTGGTCGGCGCCCGCGATGAGGAACCCGCGCGGCGGCGCACCGTCGCTGGTGTCGAGGCCGCTCGCCACTGACGAGAAACGCACGCGCATCGTCGCCCCCTCGCGCGCGACCGACGCGAGGGTCGGGCCGGCGGCGACGACGTCGCGGCCATAGACGGACTTCAGCGCGGCGAGCGCCAGCCGGCGCCCGACCTCTTGCTTGTTGCGCGGGTGCAGGTCGTTCGAGTCGCCCACGTCGAGGGTCACCGCCATCGCGGTGCGTGGCTCGCGCAACGCCAGCGCCTGCGCCTCTCGCAGCTCGGCCCAGCCGCTGTCGCCGAGCGCGCGCTCCGGCCGCGTGCCGCCGAAGTTCGGTAGCTGCACGTAGAGAAAGGGCAGCGCCGGCTCGCCCCAGGCCGCGCGCCACGCGCGAATCATCGTCGGGAACAGCGTGCGGTACTGGGACGCGTGCGCGACGTTGCTCTCGCCCTGGTACCAGATGACGCCGGCGATCGGCAGGCGCGCCAGCGGCGCCATCATGCCGTTCCACAGCACCGATGGGCTCTCGGGATCGTCGCTGGCCAGGCCGCGCGGGCGCGTGGAGAAGTCGGCGAGCGCGGGCGGCAGCTTGCGCTCGATCCGGTACAGCCACGCACCGGCGAGCGACAGCGGCGTGGCCCCATTCGCCCCATTCGTCGTCCTTTCCGCCGGCATCACGCGCAGCTGCGCGGGCATTCCCGCGAAACCGCCCGACCCGTAGTGATCGAAGACGCGCACGGCGACGACGTTGGCGCCCGCCTTCACCAGCCGCGCCGGCACGGTGTAGCGGCGCGGCGCCGCGTAGTAGTGCGGCGTCTCGGCGCCGGTCGCGCCGACGCGTTCGCCGTTCCAGTAGGTGGTGTCGAAATCGTCGATCGCGCCCAGCGACAGCGCCAGGTCGCGGCCAGCCCAGTCGGAGGGCAGCTCCACCTCGCGCCTGAACCAGACCGCGCCGTCGATCGCCAGCCCCGCGCTCTCCCACAGCTGTGGGAGCTCCATCTTCGACCAGCCGTGCGTATTCGTGCGCGGCGCCGCGTAGCCGCGCGCCTCGCCGCGGTTGCCGGTGTCCTGGTGAAAGTTCTTCGCCTCCCAGGCGGCGACCTGGCGCTCGATCTCCTCGCGCCGGTGCGGGTTGTGCGTGGCTGCGTCGAAGGTGTCGACCATCGCCTTCAGCGTCGGTTCGGCGAGCAGCGCCGCGCGCGGCGTCCACGCCTCGGCCGGCGTGCCGCCCCACGCCGACTGGATCAAGCCGACGGGGACACCGAGCGCGCGGTGGATCTGGCGGCCGAAGTGAAAGGCGACCGCCGAGAACTCGGCGGCCGTGTCGCGGTTACAGGATTGCCACCCGCCGGCCAGCTTCGTCGCCGGCGCGGCGGCGGTCTCTTGCGGCTCGAGAAACAGGTGCAATCCAGCGCATCCGTCGGCGACCGCCTCGTCCGCGCCGCTCGCTCGCCGCAGCGGAAGCTCCATGTTGGATTGACCGGACGCGATCCAGACCTCGCCGCTCCAGACGTCGGTGAAGGTCACCGTCGTCGAGCCGGCGATCGTCATCGTGAACGGCCCGCCCGCCGGGGGCGCCGTCGCGAGCGCCAGCTGCCAGCGCCCATCCGTGCCGGCGACGGTGCTCGCGCTCGCCGCGCCGAGCCTCGCGTGGATCGCTTGCCCCGGCGTATCGGTGCCGGAGATTCGCAGCGGGCGGCCCTGCTGCATCACCATGTGCTCGCCGGCCGGCGCCGATATTTGCAGATCGGCGCGCGCCTGCGAGGCGGCCAGCGTGAGGATCATCGCCGCGGGAACGAAAACGAGCGAACGCACGACCCGATGGTCGTTGCTGCGGAACCGCGGCGCAAGTGAGTTTATGGGCCGCGGCGACGGTTCAGTTGCCGTTGATCTGCCCGAAGCTCGCGGTCGGATCCTTCGATTTGCTCATCGTCAGCAGCAGCACGACGGCCGCTGCGGCGGCGACGCCTCCGCCGATCGCGACCCAGAACCAGGGCTTTTGCGTGATCGAGCGATCGTCGTTTTCGGAGGTCCCGCCCGGCGAGGTCGACTGGGTCAGCAATGTCGGAGACGACGGCGTCCCCGACGACGACGCAGGCGCGACCGCCGGGGGCGGGGCGCTGGCCGGCATGGGCGCGAGGGCGATCGGCGCCGGAGCCGGCGAGGGCGTCGCGGACGGCGCCGGCGGGAGCGGCCTGGCCGGCTCGGCGGCGCGCAGGTTGGACGGCGTGCCCGCCTTGCCCGTCGCGCCTGGGCCGGTGGTCCCTGGCGGCCAGCCTGCGGGCGGTGGCACCGGCACCTCGGAGCGATCTTTCTCGATCGCCTTCTTCAGCTCCTCGATGCGCAGCTCGATCTGCGGCCGGCGCTCGTCGCGGCCGTAAACGCGCAGGTAGTTCTGGTACAGCGTCAGCGCGCGCTGCTTGTTGCCCGCCAGCCGGTGTGACTGCGCGGCGTTGTAGAGTAGCGCCGGGTCGGACTTGAGCTCGAACGCCTTCTCGAAGAACTCCGCCGCCTGATCGTAGTGACTGAGCGCGAACGCCGCCTTGGCTTTCTCGTGGAACGCGCGCGCCTCATCGGCGTCGCTGGTACCGCCCTCGGCGGCGCGGGCGTTCGCGGACGCCAGCAGCAGCCCGAACGCCAAAGCGAACAACAAAGGTCGCACTCGCAGGCTCTGGATGGACATGGCCGAGACCAGTGTATCAGAGGTCGCTTTACGCTGCGTACCGGATACCGTTACAATCACGCATGCCCCAGTGTCGACTCGTTGCTTGGTCCCGCGCGCCGCGGACCGTGTCCGCATTGCTGCTCGCGGCAGCTTGGCTGGTTACGGCCTCGGTGACGTCGTCGTGCACGAGCACGCGCGCCTGCAAGAGCAACACGCTGCTCGTCACGGTTGCGCTCGACAGCGCCTCGGCCATGGCCGACAAGCTGGCCATCATTGTGACCGTCGGAACCGCGGCGCCGACGATGAGCACGCTGAATCACACCTCCGGTCAGACGAGCGGCACCGTCGAGGTCGACTTCCCCAACGGCTACCCCAAGGGTCAGAGGGTCAAAGTTGCCGTCACCGCGACCCGCGCGGGTGAGCCGGTGGGTAGCGGCAGCGCCGACAGCGTGCTCGGCGACGGCTGCGAGGCCATCTCCGTTTCGGTCGCGGGCGGCGCGGCCGATGCCGGCGGGCTCGGCGGTGCCGGCGGTGGGGCGATCGGCGGCAACGGCGGCAACGGCGGCAACAGCGGTGCTTTGGGCGGCAACGGCGGTCGGACCGATGGCGGCGCGATGGGCGGCAACGACGCCGGCACCGGTGCTGGCGGTAGCGGTGGCGGATCGGTCCCCGACGCCGGCACCGACGTGAAGATCGATGGCGGCACCGACGGTGCTTGCCCGCCGGGCTCGAACACCATGTGCGGTGGCTGCTTCGTGACCCTGTCCGATCGCAACCACTGTGGGCCCACGTGCGCCGTGTGCACCGTGAACCAGGTCTGCAACAACGGCTGCGTCAACCCGGTCACGCCCGCGATCACGCGCTCGCCGACCGATCCGACCGGCTGGCTCGACCCCAGCGGCGCCGCGCCGGTCGTCAGCGTCGCCGACACGGGCATTCCGGGCGTGGTCTACGAGTGCCGCACCGGACCGGACGCCAGCTTCACCACGACGACGCCGGCGTGGGGCCCGTGCGACGGCGCGACCGGCGTTGGACGCAATCACACGCCGACGCCGAACCTGACCACGCCCGAGGGCAACTACCGCACGGAGTATCGCTATCGCCAGGATACGTACATCAGCCCGGTTCTCGCTGCACGCTACTACATCCACCACAGCCTCGACAAAGTGGCTACTTGTCCGCGCGCGGGCGTCGCCGCCGACGGGCCGCACTTCGCCGACACCGACTACTTCAACGCCGCGCAGACGTTCGCCGCCGCGAACCCAACGCTGTTCCCGGTGTCGGCGACCTTCCCGTCGCCGGCGGCGATTCCGGCGCGCACCGATGCGATCTATTTGCGCAATCCGTTCATCAAGATTCCCTTCGTCGGGGTCGCCGAGAGCGGCGGCATGTACGCCAGCTACGGCACCGGCTTCGCGACGTCCTGGCCGGCGGCCGGCGCCAACTATCTGTTCAATGAGCGATCGTTGCGTCACAGCTGGGTCATCAACGCGGGCCACACCATGATTCTGATGAAGCGCCACTTCGTGCACCCGGTGAACACGGCGGCGCCGTGCCAGAACCTGATCTGGGTCGGCCACCTTTTCTATGGGCCCGACTATCCCAACCACACCGTCGATTGCGAAGCGCTGGTCGTGAACAGCCACGGCAATGGCCTCTGCTTCACGACCGGGGGAACGGTGCCAATCCCGGTCGCGATCGAGGCGCCGGCCAACGGCGCGGGGACGGTGACCGCGACGCTGAACTCGACGTCGGTCGTCGGCTCTCTGACCAACTTCGTCGGCAAGGCCAACCAGGTCATCCAGATTCCGCCCGTGACCGGGCGCTGGTACAAGATCGCGGCGATGCCCGTGCCCACGGCGACCGCCATCACCATCTCGCCGGCGTACGCCGGCACGTCCGCGTCGGGCATCGCCTACCGCACGACTTCCGTCGCGACCTATAACCTCCCGACGGGGTTCGCGAAGATGCATCCCGACGCGCACAACTACGCGACCGGCGTGACCCTGCCGGGGACGCCGTCGCCGAAGACCAAGTGCGAAACGCCGGGCTGCAACGCCGGCAGGCCCTGGCTGACCTATTTGCCGCCGTAGGCGATAGGTCAGCGGTGAAGGTCGGCGGCGGAAATCGGCGGCGGAGCTCGCCACACACGGGATTCCTGCTCGTTGGGGCTTGGCGGCTCGCGCGTCGCCGCGATATC
>Ga0265338_10001452_pt1 | contig 38456 bp, 26 predicted proteins | sample 42126metaG_FD_193579 | JGI IMG/M metagenome (GOLD analysis project Ga0265338, IMG submission 193579) | Rhizosphere microbial communities from Carex aquatilis grown in University of Washington, Seatle, WA, United States - 4-21-26 metaG | ecosystem: Host-associated > Plants > Roots > Rhizosphere... | reverse complement strand
TGACACGTATTCGTATTCGTATTTGGCAGCACATTCAGTCGTGCCGTCCTTCTGGAAAGATCGACCGGACGGCGACTTTTCATTTCCGGCACGGCCAGCATCGAACCGAACGGTCGCAGTGCACACATTTGCGACGTCAACAAGCAAATCGCACTGACCATGGAAGTGACACAGGCGATCATGGAATCCCGTGGATTTAAGTTCTCCGATATCGTTCGTGCCACGGCCTATTTCAGGAATATCCACGACGTATCGAGTTTCAATGCCTGGTTCCAACGGGAAAGGGTGAGCCCATTTTCGTTCGTTGCGGTAGAATCAACCATCTGTCGCGATGAATTACTGTTTGAGATTGAGTTGGATGCTGTTTCGTGAGTTTCTCGAGAACGAAGCATTCAAACTTGTTCCAATTACAGCTTTAGACGGGTCGATTCCTGGTATTGGAGTATTGACGATTTTGCAGTGTGCACAAATTTGTCTTGAATCCACGGATGTTTCGCTCGCAAGATGCCCTTCCAAGCCTCCCTTGATTATGATTGAACTGAAGGTTCAATGTGACTGTGGTCAGAAGTACAAGTTCGACGTTGAACCGGTCAACGGCCAGATGCCCTTCACGGTGGCTTGTCCGGTTTGTGGGGTGGATGGAACGGAAAAGGCAAACGGGTTGCTCCAACAGTTGCCGCCTGAACCGGCAACTCAACCGTCCAAGCCGGTGGCGCTGCAAGCCAGATTGCGCATCAGCAGTTCCGCCCCCCAAACCACCTCGCCGCCACCACCTCCGCCCCTGGCCCCGGTGACGGCGGTGGCGCCGCCACCACCGATTGGGGCGATGCGACCAGCTCCGGCCCCGGCAGCGGCGGCAAAAAAGGACCGCGGAAAACCCAGTTTCGGCCTTGGTCTGCTGGGCGGCGCCCTGGGGACCTTGGTAGGGACGTTGCTTTATTACCTGATTTTCCATTTTCTGGGGTTTCGTCTCAAACTCCTCGCGGTGGGGGTTGGCGCACTGGCCGGCTGGGGCGCGGAATATTTGGGCCGGGGCGAAGGCAGCAAGGAATTGGGCGGGCTCACCGCCATTTTTGTCCTGGCGGGCATCATCGGCGCGCAATATCTGGTGGCCCTGAGTTGGTGGCATAAGGCGGTACCCAGCAGCATGTTCAATTCCGCCTATACCAACAGCGTCATAGAAGCGAGGGCCGTGATCAAAGCGGTTCCGACCGGTTCCGACGAGGAGATTCGCAATTACCTGGCGCAGGAACAGGCCGGGGAAGATGGTGAAGTGGGTGCCAAGCCCAATCCGGCGTCCATTACCAAGGAGGACATCAAGGAATTTCGGGAAAAGGACCTGCCGCAATTCCAGGATCTGGCCAGTGGGAAAATAACTCATGAACAATACAACGCCATACACGGAGTCAACACCATTAGAGAGCAAAGCCAGGACAGCGAGGAAGGGACCTTCAAAGCCGTGTTCCTGCTCCTGCTGCTGAGTCGATCCAACCTGGTTTCCCTTTGTCTGGCAGCGGGCCTGGCTTTCAAGATGAGCACCAACGCTTGACGAGCGGAAAGGCTTTTCCCGTTGCCAACGGCTGGGCTTGATCCGGTTTCCCACGGCAACCACCACGGCAGCGGGTTTGAGATATTTTTGCCCTGCGGCTTTGACCTGTTCCTGTGTCACGGCTTCATATTTTGCGTCATCGAATTCCGCGCGCTCACCAGGATCCAATACAGGATATGGAAAAAAGGGCGAAAAGGGTCTCCGTCTTTGATGAGATGAGGGTGAAATTGCCGAGGGTTGTCGGGATGATGAGAGCCCTGAATGCTGCGTTCCTTGAACTCCTCCAATTGCAGCTTGACCTTTTCCGCTTAAATGGCAGGCTATCCGGCTCGATTTTAAATTATGCAGCATATTAGAAACATTGCCATCATCGCGCACGTGGACCACGGCAAGACGACGCTCGTGGACTGTCTGCTCAAACAGTCGGGCACCTTCCGCGCCAACCAGCATGAGTCGCAGGAGGAGCGCCTGATGGATTCGATGGATCTGGAAAAGGAAAAGGGCATCACCATCCGCGCCAAGAACGCCGCGTTCAAGTACAAAGATTACCACATCAACATCGTGGACACCCCCGGTCACGCGGATTTCGGCGGCGAAGTCGAGCGCATCATGAACATGATTGACGGGGTGCTGCTCGTCGTGGATGCCGCCGAGGGTCCGCAGGCGCAGACGCGTTTCGTGCTGCGCAAGGCGCTCGAAGCCGGGGCCAAGCCGATCGTGGTCATCAACAAGATTGACCGAGAGAATGCGAATCCCAAAAAGGTGCTCGACCAGGTTTTTGAGTTGTTCATGTCGCTGAACGCCACTGACGAGCAACTGGATTTTCCGTTCATCTATTGTTCGGCCAAGGGCGGCTACGCGAAGACGGAACTCGAACATGTCACCGGCACCATGGAGCCGTTGTTCGAAGCCATCACGAAGTATATTCCCCCACCGCGCGCGAAGGCCGGCGTCGGTTTCCAATTGCTGGTGGCGAACCTGGATTACAGCGATTATCTCGGGCGTATTGCGTTCGGCAAGATTTACGAAGGCAAGGTCAAGCTCGGCGACGAGGCGATCTGCCGCCACGGCCACGGAAAAATTTCCAAGGGCAAAATCACCGCGATTTTCCATTTTGAAGGCATGAAGCGCATCGAGGTCCAGGAGGCGCATGCCGGCGACATCGTCGGCCTCACCGGTTTTGAAGACGTTTTCATCGGCGAGACGATATGCGATTCCGAGCTGCGCGCGACACTGCCTTACATCCCGATTGATCCGCCGACCATCCAGATGGAATTTGCCGTCAACGACGGTCCGCTCGCCGGCCAGGATGGCAAGCTGGTCACGGCGCGCCATATCTGGGACCGGCTGGTGAAGGAAATCCGCACCAATGTCGCCCTGCGCATCGCCCAGACCTCCGATCCAAAGGTGTTTGCGGTCAGCGGGCGTGGTGAAATGCAGATCGCCATCCTCGTGGAGCAGATGCGCCGCGAAGGCCATGAAGTCCTCGTGTCGCGCCCGGAGGTGTTGTGGAAAAAGGCCGCCGATGGCAGCCTGCTGGAGCCGATTGAAAAGCTCTTTGTGGAAGTCCCGAGCGAAAATCTTGGCGCGATCATGGAAAATCTTTCCAATCGCAAGGCGCAAATCACGAACATGAACCACGTGGGCAGCCAGGTCTCCGTGGAAGCCCTGGTGCCCATGCGCGGGCTCATCGGTTTCGAGACCGACCTCGTCAACCAGACCAAGGGCATGGGCGTGATGAGCCATCTCTTTCATGAATACGGCCCGGATTGCGGTGAAATTGCCGCGCGCAAGAACGGTTCGCTGGTTTCCATGGACAACGGCGAAGCCACGAGCTATGCGCTCAACATGGTGCAGGAACGCGGCCGCCTGATGGTGGAGCCGGGCGATGCGATCTATGTGGGCATGATCGTGGGTGAGAATGCTCGGGAGAACGACATCCCGGTGAATCCGGTGAAAGAGAAGCGGCTTACCAACATGCGCTCCCAGGGCGACGGCAAGGGCATCCAGCTCAACCCGCCGTTGAAGCTGAGCCTCGAACGCGCGCTGGAATACATCGACGTGGACGAATATGTGGAAGCCACGCCAAAAAATCTGCGGTTGCGCAAGAAGGTGCTGGACGCCAATGCCCGGAAACGTTCCGAGAAAGCCCGGTCGATTAAAATCCTATCGGAATAGCGGGATACGGATAGGCGCAAATTGCCCCGCTGGTCACGCTGAAAGGATCGCGTGATGTCCGAAACCGCGTCAACTTTTCAGGACAGGTTTTCCGGCGAATTCCATTCCCACCAGGCAGACATCGTCGTCAAATGCCCCGTTGACCGCAAAGCGTCGGATGGCTTCAATCAATTCGTCAAACATCTGGCCGGCCGGCTTGGGAAGCAAATTATGCACGTCCAGCATCAACCGCTCCTGCGAATACAATTCCTCGTTCAAGCCCTGCACTTCGTAAAGGCCGTCGGTGAACAACATCACAAAATCGCCGGGAGTGATGGCAATCCCGGTGGTCTGATAGGAGGGATTGTCAAACAATCCGAGCGCCGGCTCCCCGCGGCCGGAAGCATGGGCGAGCAGTTCAATCCGACCGGTGGAACGGTGGATCAGCAGCGGTTTGGGGTGGCCGGCGTTGGCAAAGCGCAGGCTGCCGGCCCGCCAGTCGGCGACGAGATAAAACGCCGTGGTCAACATCGGTGACCCGGTGCTCTTGAGGATGCTGCACAAATCGGAATTGAGCTTGCGCAGAAAATTTCCCGGTTCGCGCGCCAGCGGTTTCAATTCCTCGACCAGCGCCCGGATGATGGCGGTGACCAGCGCGGCCCGGACGCCATGACCGGTCACGTCGCAAATGAACACTGCGGCTTCCGTGTCGGAAAGGGCGGAGACGTTGAAAAAATCGCCGCTCACCGTCTCGGCGGCATGGTAACGTTGGACAAACTGGAACGCGCTTTGTTCCGGCGGGACGAGGCCGGGGAAAACCGGGTATTGTTGCGGCAACATGGCCATCTGGATTTCACGGGCCATCTGCAGGTTGCTTTCCATGATCTGGTTTTTGGCATGCAATTCCTCGCGGCTGCGCGCCAGCTCGGCACTGGTCCGGCGGATTTGCTCCTCGGCCCGCCGCTGTTCCGTGATGTCCCAGAAAATGCCCTGCAAGCCGATGATTTTTCCGTCGGCGCCGTACAGCGGGGTCTTGACCACCTGAACGACCGTTTTTTCCTGGCCAAACGGCTGGTGTTCCTCGGTGATTTCGAAGGTCTGCCCGGTTTCCATCACCTGCCGGTCATCCCGCTCATATTTTTCCGCCAGGGCTTTGGGGAAAAAATCAAAATCAGTTTTGCCCAGGATGTCCTCCAGCTTGCAATGATAGTGATTGCAGTATTGCTGGTTGGCAAAGGTGAACCGGCTCTGCAGGTCCTTCCGAAAAACATTCTGCGGCATGGTTTCCACCAGTGAATGATAAAGCGATTCCGATTTGCGCAGGGCCTGCTCCACCTGCCGCCGTTGGGTGATGTCCTGGACCGTCCCTTCGTAATAGAGCAGGGCGCCCTGGGCGTCGCGCACGGCCCGGCAATTTTCCGAAATCCAGATGATCGAATTGTCCTTCCGGAAAATCTCCGATTCAAACTCCGTGATGGTGTCCTTTTCCTGCATCACCCGGATGAATTCCTCGCGCCGCCCCGGCTGGACGTAAAGCCGGCTCGCGATGTCTTTGATGCTGGCCATCAATTCCACCGGCGAGGCGTAACCATAGATGCGCGCCAGGGCCACATTCGCCAGCAAATAGTGCCCGTCCGGTGTGGTGCGAAAAACGCCTTCCACCAGATGATCAAAGACGCCGTAGTAATTGTCCCGTTCATCGATCAATGCCACGCGTTCGTGATGGCGCTCGACGGCACAGCGCAGCAGATGCGGCAGCGTGCCGGCCTTGATTTGGTCCCGGCCCAGGTGGTCTTCGGCGCCTGACCGGATGATTTCCACCGCCAAGGCGTCGTTGTTTTCCGGTCCGACGACCACGACGGGTACCCGGGGGAATTTGGTCGTCAGTTGGGTGACCAGGAACAGGCCGGCCGTACCGGCCGAGGGAAGCTCAAACAAGATGACCGAGTAGGAATGGGTGGCGAGTTCCGCCAGTCCGGCTTCCAGGGTGGGAACGGCGGCGACCCCGGCGATTTCGCTGTTCCCGCGCAGCATTTCCGTGATGCCCGGTGCAAACCGCTCGCCGTTGCCGACGAGTAAAACATTCAATGGTTCAAATTCCATAGTGCAGCCTGGACTGCGCCCGAAACGCAGGCCAAATCCATCCACCGCCCCGGCTAAGATACAGGGTTGGCCCGCCACCGCAAGTGGGTTGCATCACCTCAGGAAAGGGAGCATGGGGCCAATTTAAACTGTAGCGTCGGCTGTCTCAGCCGACGGTGCGCTGAAGACAGCGCACCCAACAATAATTGACCTCTGTCTTGGATGCTTTCTGCTTTCCAAGCCCACAGCCCCAAAGTATCCTGCTTATCTGAAAGATTATGCCGGGTGTTTTCATCAAAACCTATGGCTGCCAGATGAACGAGCGCGACAGCGAGGCGGTGGCCGCCCAGCTTGTCGCGAAGGGCTACACGCTCGCTCCGTCCGAAGCCGTCGCCGACGTGGTGCTGCTCAACACCTGCAGTGTGCGCGATTTTGCGGAACAAAAGGCCATCGGCAAGATGCAGAACATCGCCGCGGAGGTGCGCAAGAACCGGCCGAATGTCGTGCTCGGTTTCATGGGTTGCATGGCCCAGAGCCGCGGACAGGAATTGATCGATAAACTGCCGGATGTTGACCTCGTCCTCGGCACCCAGAAATTTCATCACGCGGCGGATTACCTCGACGAAATCCTGGCCGGCCGCCGGGAAAAAATCGTGGACGTGGCGGCGGAGCCGGGAAGCGAGGCGACCATTCGCGAGCATCTGCTCAACGGCAACGCGCCGAAATCCGTCACCGCATTTGTCAGCATCATGCAGGGTTGCAACCAGTATTGCACCTTTTGCATCGTACCCTACACGCGCGGCGAGGAGCGCAGCCGCGGCATTCCCGACATCGTGGCCGAGTGCCGCCAGCTCGTGTCCCAAGGCGTCAAGGAAATCACCTTGCTCGGCCAGATCGTCACCAGTTATGGCAAACGTGGTTTTGGTAATACGACCATCGATGGTGGGGCGGGCAGTCCTCTACCCGCCGCTCACGCGAACGCAAACAACGGCGCGCACGGAGTGACGCGCCCTACCTTGCAAAAATCCCCTTTCGTCCAGCTCCTCGACGCGGTCCACGAAATCGACGGGCTGGAACGCATCCGGTTCACCTCGCCGCATCCGAAGGGGTACGGCGACGATTTGATCGAGGCCTACGCGCGGCTGCCCAAGCTCGTCGAAAGTGCGCACCTGCCCGTCCAGAGCGGCAGCGACCGGGTCCTGAAATTGATGCACCGCGGCTACACGCGCCAGCGGTTCCTGGAACTCATCGGAAAACTGCGCCGGGTCCGGCCGAACATCGGCATCACGACGGACATCATTGTCGGGTTTCCGGGCGAAACCGAGGATGATTTCGAGCAGACCCTGTCGCTGGCCCGCGAGGTCCGGTTCGACAACGCTTATATTTTCAAGTACTCACAGCGGCGTGACACTCCCGCGGCGGAGATGCCGGACCAGGTCCCGCAAAAAATCCGCGAGGAACGCAATCATCGCCTGCTCGAAACGGTCAATGAAATCGGCAAACGCAAATACGATGCATTTGTCGGGCGGCAGACGCAGATTCTGGTTGAAGGCCCGAGCAAAAAGAACTCCACGCGTCTGGCTGGGCGGACGCGTTGCAACAAGATTGTGGTGTTCGACGGTTCCAACCGGCATCGCGGCCAGCTCATGGACGTGAAAATCACCCGCGCCGGTTCCTTCACCCTCTACGGCGACCCCGCGATTGTGAATTTGTAGAGTTCGGTTTCTTTCACGAGACATGAATTTGTTTCTTGTCATCAGCCCAAATCCGTTTGACTGGCTGCACGCTTTGTGTTCGTAAAATCAAACCGAAGGATTCAGCGACCTCGCGTTCAATGTCCCTGACATCCATGACATCGTATTCATCAAATGGAGAATAGGGCAAATTGAATTTGGAAATGCGCGCCCAGACCGGATCGTTTTTCAAAGCGATCATTCTATTGCCAAAAATCTTGCCGCCGCCATCCGTCCATTTTTTCAGCCAGTCCACCCACTCCATTGGTGTTGATTCATTAATGGCCTTAAAAAATTCCTGTGCAGGCCATTGATCAAGCAACGCTTCATTTTGCCCGCTGTCATACCATTGGAAGGATCGTTCGGCTCGGATTTTTAATTCGGCGACGGTTTTTCTTTTCATCGTCTGAGTTGCTTGATTTTACTTTGCGCTCAACAGAACTTTCTGTCTATAGCAATTTCCCTTTGAATTTTTCGTGTCCATTCGTGTGGATTCGTGGTTTAATTTCCGAAATGAAGCTTTCAATTTTATCCATCCTGCTCGGGGCGGGATTGAGTGTGCCGCAGATTTACGGCCTGACCAAGCCGGTGCAGTTTGCCGCCGCCGTGCGCAAGTTCCCGCGCAACCTCGCCGCCGGCATCTTGTTGATGCTGCTGGCCACCGCCGGGTTTGTCTGGAACGTCAATATTGAGCCGGTCGCGGATTTCTCGGCCTACAAACCGGCCATGATGCTCGGGTTTGCGGCCGTGGGCATTTTGTCGTGCGTCTTTATCCAGGATTTTCTGGCGGTGCGCGGTCTGGCGGTGGTGATGTTGCTGCTGGCCAAATTGATGGTCGATACCGGCCGGCCGCATCTGGGCCAAAGCCCGTGGGTGCTGGTGATCCAAATTTGGGCTTATGCCCTGGTCGTTGCCGGCGTCTGGTTTACCATTGCGCCGTGGAAATTACGTGACGTTCTGAATTGGGCCACGGCCAACCAGAGCCGTATCATCGTCGGCAGCAGCATCCGCCTGGCATTTGCGGTGTTTGTGATGCTGCTCGGTCTGACGGTGTTCCGCGCGATGTGAGCGCCGTCCAACCCAAAATCCTCGTCATCCGCGGCGGAGCAATCGGCGATTTCATTCTGACCCTGCCGGCCATTGCCGCCTTGCGCCGTCAGTTTCCGCAGGCGCACCTGGAAGTGCTCGGCTATCCGCATATCGCCCAACTGGCCGTGGCGGGCGGTCTGGCGGACCGGGTGCAGCCGATTGAAGCCCGTGGGCTGGCCGGTTTTTTTGCCCGCGACGGCGTGCTCGATCCCGACCTAGTGGAATATTTCTCCGAGTTTGACCTCGTCATTTCGTATCTTTACGACCCGGATGAAATTTTCAAGACCAACGTGGGTCGTTGCCTGGTCAAACAATTCATTATCGGGCCGCATCGACCGGATGAAACCGCACAGCTCCATGCCACGCAGGTTTTCTTAAAACCATTGGAACGGCTGGCCATCTTTGACGCGGACTCCGTGCCGCACCTTTCCTTCAACTCTCAACTTTCAACTCTCAACCAGTTCGTCTTCCATCCCGGCAGTGGCAGCGAAAAAAAGAACTGGCCGGAAGCAAAATGGGCCGGCTTGATTCAGCAGATTGCGGCCACCACCGACTGGCATCTGTTGCTGGTCGGTGGCGAAGCAGAAGGCGACCGCCTGCAACGGCTGGCTGGAGCGATGCCGTCGGCGCGTTGTTCCATCGCCCAGGGCCTGCCGCTGGCGGAACTGGCCCAGCGCCTCCAATCCAGCACGGTTTTTGTGGGGCACGATTCCGGCATCACGCACCTCGCCGCTGCGGTGGGATTGCCCAGCATCGTATTGTGGGCGGACACGCTGGAGGAAATCTGGCGGCCCCAAGGCGAGCGATTGGTGGTTTTGAAGGAGATGACCGGGGTACAGGCCATCAGCGTGGAAAAGGTGATGAACGAATTGCGCCGGCTCATCCTTGCATCGACCGGATTGGGTGCCAGGGCTGGCAATGGGGGCGAAAAACAGGCTCGATAAGGCTCACACGATCTTGCATCATTGATGCATAGCGTAACCTGAAGAATTCGGAATTTATTGTGAAAACCAGCAGTTTTAAATACGTCAACAATCAATGGAACGATGCTGAAGCCGCGAAGCTGACGGGAGTTGACCGTCTGGTCTATCGTTCGAACCAGCTGGGTGGCGACCAGCGCATCACCAACACCGGCGGCGGCAACACTTCGTCCAAGATCAGCGAAAAGGATCCCTTGACGGGTGAATCCGTGGAAGTTTTGTGGGTCAAGGGTTCCGGCGGCGATCTGCGCACCAGCGCGCGCGAAAATTTTTCCTCGCTCTACCAGTCCAGGTTGCTCGGCCTGCAAAAAACCTACGCGGCCCGGAGCGACAAAGGATTGAAGTCGCAGGCCGAAGACGACATGGTCGCGGCTTACAATCACACGACGTTCAACCTGAATCCGCGGGCGTCCTCGATTGACACGCCGCTGCACAGTTTCATTCCGGCGAAGTTTGTGGACCACATGCACCCGAATGCGGTCATTGCGATCGCCGCCTCGGCCAGTTGCGAGCAGTTCACGCGGGAGATTTTCGGCGGTGAGATGGAATATGTGAAGTGGATGCGTCCGGGTTTCGAGCTGGGCCTGGCGATGCAGGAGATTGTCAAAAAAAATCCCGCGGCCACCGCCATCATGATGGGCCAGCATGGTTTCATCTCCTGGGCGAACGATGACCGGGAATGTTACCTGCGCACGCTGGATTTCATCGAACGCGCCTCGCAATTCATTGAAGCCAAATACCTGGCCAAAGGCGGCGACGCGAAAGCCTTTGGCGGCGCAAAACATCAAACCCTGCCGCTGGAAAAACGACATGAAATCTTCGCTGCCATCCTGCCGTGGTTGCGCGGACAGGTTTCCCAGCAGAAACGTTTCATCGCCACCATCCAGGAGGATGACCGGATTTTGCGTTTTGTGAATTCCCAGGATGCGCCGCGGCTGGCCGAACTGGGCACCAGCTGTCCCGACCATTTCTTGCGCACGAAAATCAAACCGCTGTACGTGGCCTGGAACCCGCAAACCGAGGATGCAGCTGTTTTGAGAACAAAACTGGCTGGCGGCCTGGAGCAATACCGCAAGGATTACGCAATTTATTACGAAAAATGCAAACATGCCAACTCTCCGGCCATGCGCGATCCAAATCCGACGGTCATTTTGATTCCCGGCCTGGGCATGATGGCGTGGGGCAAGGACAAGTCCGAATCGCGCGTGACGGCGGAGTTTTACAATTGCGCGGTTGAAGTCATGCGCGGCGCGGAGGCGATCGATAAATACGTGGCGTTGCCGCAGCAGGAGGCGTTCGACATCGAATACTGGCTGCTGGAGGAGGCCAAGCTCAAACGGATGCCCGCGGAAAAGGAACTCGCGCGTCAGGTTGTCATCGTCATCGGCGCGGGCTCGGGCATCGGCAGGGAAACCGCACATCGGCTCGTGAAGGAAGGCGCGCACATCGTGTGCGTGGATTTGAATGCGGATGCCGCGAACGCAACGGCCAAAGAGATCACCGATAAATACGGGCTGGGCATCGGCGTCGCAGGCACGGGCATTTCCAATTGCGGTCCGGCCATCGGCCTGGCGACGAATGTCACCGACCGCGCGAGCATCCGCAAAATGCTCGACCAGGTGGTGCTGGCTTACGGCGGGTTTGATTCCATCTGCGTCACCGCCGGGGTTTTTGTGCCGAGCGACACATCAGGCCATATTCCGGACGATAAATGGGCGCTCACTTTCGGCATCAATGTCACCGGTGGCTACCTCGTCGGTGATGAAGCCTTCAAGACTTGGAAAGAGCAGGGGTTGAAAGGACAACTCGTTTTGACAACTTCCGCCAATGCCGTGGTTGCCAAGAAGGGTTCCGTGGCCTATGACACATCGAAGGCGGCGGCGAACCATCTCGTCCGCGAACTGGCCATTGAGTTGGCGCCGCTGGTGCGTGTCAATGGCGTCGCTCCCGCGACCGTTGTGCAGGGCTCGGCGATGTTCCCGCGCGACCGCGTCATCGGCTCGCTGGCCAAGTACAACATCCCTTACCGCGACGACGAATCGACCGAATCGCTGGTGAAAAAACTGGCGCAATTTTACGCCGATCGAACTCTGACCAAGGCGCCCATCACGCCGGCGGACCAGGCGGAGGCGTATTTTCTTCTCGTCTCGCAACGCCTCTCCAAAACGACCGGGCAGGTCATCACCGTGGACGGAGGATTGACCGAGGCCTTCCTGCGTTGAAGAATGAGAGGTTATGAATCTGCGATCTGAAAAACTCCGGGCGTTGTTGAAACTATCGCATGATCTGGCGAGCCCATTCCACCCGTTGGCCATCCTCGGCGAGGGGAACACGTCCGCGCGGCTCGACCGGACGACCTTTCTCGTCAAAGCCAGCGGCAGCAGCCTCGGGACACTGGCCAAATCAGATGTCGTGGAATGCCGCGCAGAGGTTTTGCTCGCGTTGCTGGATGACAGGAAAATTTCTGATGTCCAGGTGGACCAGAAGTTGATGGCGGCCCGCGTGGACGCCGGAGCCAGGAAGCCTTCGGTGGAGGCATTGTTTCATGCGTGGTTTTTGACGCTGCCGGGCGTGGAATTCGTCGGCCATACGCATGCGCCCGCGGTGAACAGCATCCTATGTTCTCCGCGTGCCGGCGAATTCGCAGCGAAACGCATCTTCCCCGACGAAGTTGTCTGCTGCGACGTGGCTTCGGTCTTTGTTCCTTACACCGATCCGGGTCTGCATCTGGCCCGGACCATTCGCCAACGAACCAATGATTTCATAAAAAGATATCGGCGCCCGCCGCGCGTCGTATTGCTGGAAAACCACGGCCTCATCACGCTGGGCCGGACGCCTGAAGCGGTATTGGCGGCCATGTTGATGGCGGAAAAGGCGGCGACCATCTGGCTGGGCGCCACTGCGTTGGGCGGCCCGGTTTTTCTACCGGCCAGGACCGTTGTCCGCATTGCCGGACGACCGGATGAAGCCCTCCGCCGAAAAGTTTTAAAGCTGTAAGCGGTGTCCGAGGGCAGGTGAACCGTGTCACGGGTTGCCGGAATAACGCCACAGGTCGGTGGTGGTTTGGATTGACTCGCAAACGCGAAAGTCTTATTTCCGAGATGCTAGTTATGAAAGGAGTGGGTTAATGAACGTAAAAATCGAAATCACCCAAAATGGTCCCTATATTGTAAACGGCGGCCTGCCGCTGAGTGAGCAATGGATTGTCACCAACGCCGAGGGTGATTCGCTCGACTACCAGGAAAAGAAAAAGTACCCATCATCGCCGCAATATGCGCTTTGCCGATGCGGTCAATCCGGCAACAAGCCGTTTTGCGATGGCAGCCACCAGAAGGTCCAGTTTGACGGGACCGAGACGGCGAGCCGGCAACCTTACCTGGAGCAGGCAGAAACCATCGACGGGCCTACCCTGCGGCTTACTGACGCGGAGAGCCTTTGCGCCTTTGCCCGCTTCTGTGACCCGAAAGGGCGGATCTGGAACCTGGTCAAACAAAGCGATGATCCCGAAGCCCGGCGGCTTACGGAGTATGAGGCCGCTCATTGTCCGGCTGGCCGGTTGGTGGTGTGGGACAAGAAGACGGGCAAAGCCATCGAACCGAAATTCAAACCATCGCTGGGGTTGATCGAAGACACAGACAAGAAAGTCAGCGGTCCGATCTGGGTCAAAGGGGGCATTCCGGTGATTTCCGCCGATGGCAAAGCCTATGAGGTCCGGAATCGGGTGACCTTGTGCCGCTGCGGCAGCTCGAACAACAAACCGTTCTGCGACGGGGCGCACGCGGCCTGAATCCTTTCGGCTGCGAGCGATGCCCAGCCCAAAACCTTGCTTTACTGACTTAACCGGTAAAATTTTTGCGGGGCAGAAATGGGGTTGGTGACGGTGTTAAGCCCGCTGAGAATGACCGGTGCCGGCAGATTGGTATTCCAAACGGTCAGCGAAACCAGATTGGTGGCAAACTGCAGGGTGTAACCGGAAGCGCTGGCCGACCAGGTCAAAATCGCATTGGTTCCGGAACGCGTTATGGCCAGCAGCGGCCGTGGCAGCGTGAAGCTGAACAGGGTGCCATTGCCCGAGCCGCCACCGGAACTGCCGTAGAGGATGTTGCCCGCCAAAAATAAATCACCGGCCGGATTGGATCCATCGCTGCTGCCGGTGAAATTATATAAATTCGTAAAACCCGAGCCATTGGTGTTGATGGCAAACAGCGTGCCATTGCCTAAACTGCCGCCGCCGGCGCTCCCATACAGGGTGTTGCCCGATAGGGTCAATCCGCCTTGCGGATTGGCTCCGTCATTGCCACCGGTGAAGTTATACAGGTTGGTAAAAATCAGACCGTTGGTGCTGACGGCATACACGACGCCATTGCCAGTGGTGCCACCGTAAGGCGTCACTCCATACAAAAAGTTCCCGGATAGAACCAATCCCTTGAACGGAAAGGCGCCTTCGCTGTTGGTGCCACTGACCGGTGACGAAAAATTATGCAGGATCCTGAAACCGGTGACCGTATCGAAGGCGAACACGGTGCCGGCGGCATTGGCGCCGCCATTTTCGGCCGTCCCATAGAGGGTGGTACCCGAGACAACCAATCGCGATTGAGGATAAAGTCCGGCGAAATTGACGTTGTTGCCGGCCGGCGTGTCGAACGAATATAGATCACCAAAATTGCTGCCATTGGTGCTGATGGAGAAAATAGTGCCCCAGGTATGGGAGCCACCAAACTCCGTCAGGCCAAACAGGGTATTGCTGGAGATCGCGACCCCGGCCAGCGGCTGGGAACCGGGGCCGGCAAAACCGGTGTTGAAGCTGTTATACAAGTTGGTAAAGCCCGTGCCATTGGTATTGACGGCAAACACCGTGCCCCCGCCCCCGCCTCCGCCCAGCGCCGTCGTCCCATACAGGACGCCGCCCGATAAAATCACGGAACTTGGCCCAAAGCCATTGGCCAGGTTGAAGCCAAACAGATTCGTAAAACCTGACCCATCGGTTTTGATGGTAAACACCGTGCCATAGCCAGTGCTGCCTGCGCCCGCTGTCCCATAAATGGTGTTGCCGGAAACAACCACGGGATTTGGACCCGCACCAAAGTTGGTCGAGAAAGTATATAGGGTGTGGAAGGCTGGAACCGGGTTGGTGTAGGTATTGATCACGCCGAGGCCCGTGACGGCCAACGGCGATGTCCCCTGGGTGCTCCGGGCGACGAGACTGGGGGAAAAGGAACCGATGCCGGTGTAAATGTGCGATGGATTTTGCGCCGTGCTGTTGCCGCCATCACCAAAATTCCAGTTCCAATTGGTCACGGTGTTGCCGCCGCTGTCCACGCCCGGACTCACGAACTGAACGGTCAACGGCGCAACGCCAGAGGATGGGGTCGCGCTCACGTTCAGCGTGATGTTGGTGACGGTTATCGTTCCCGGTTCGCTTACGGACAGTGGCGATGTTCCAAAGGTGCTGTAGGCGGTGAGGCTGGGGAAAAACGAACCGGCATTGGTATAAATATGCAAGGGACTTTGCGCCGAGCTGATGCCGCCGTCGCCAAAGTCCCAGTTCCAATTTGTTACCGTGTTGCCGAAACTGTCCACGCCGGGACTGTTGAACTGCACGGTCAAGGGTGCCAGGCCGGCCAACGGAGAAGCTGTGACGGTCAGGGTGGGAGAAGACGGTTTTACAAAACTGACCCGGTCGAGGAATCCCGCTTCGGTCGGATCAGAATCACCGCCGGCAAAAGCCGTCCAGCTCAAGGTGTGCTGGCCGGGTCCGATGGAATAAGGCCCGTCCTGATACCAGGCGGTGTCACCGGTAATATTGTTCGAGTAGTTGCCGTCCACGTCGAACTCGCAACTGAAACCGCCATCAGGATCATTGGCGATGCTCGACCAGTAAAACGTGAGTGTTCCCGGGCCGTTGACAATCACGGAAAGCGTTGAAGCTTGACCGCCGGTGACGCTGCCGCTTTGCGCGGCGGCCGGAGCACTGTTGTAGGTGTTGGTGGTTTCGGTGAACCAGGCGGCGTCGCCCATCGTGGCCCATGGCAAATTGGTGGTGTTGAGGTCGGCGTTAAAATTCGCCACCGGGCTGCCGACCGTGAATTGGGAGCTGGCGAGATCTTGCAGATGCGCCGTGGAAATCCAGCTGGAGAGAGGAATCGAAGCACTGTTGGTTGGCACGGAACTGACCGCGGCGGTGGTTGAAAAGAGGTCATAATGCACGTTGAAACCGTCAAGCCCATTGGCCGCCGTAAATCCAGAATAGTTGGTTTGCGTGATTGGCAAAAATGTGTTGTTGGGACCCTGATAGAGAATGAGATCGCTATAGGTGGTCGGGCCGCCCTGCCATAAGAATGTAGGCTGGTTGGTGACGTTCAGCGCGTAGTTGGGGGGATAGAGAATGACCACCGGAGGCATGGAATTACTGCCGATGTTGGCCGTGACGGTAAAATGATAGACATTGGTCACCACCGAATTGGTGACGAAGATGGACCATTGTCCGTTGGTGAGGTTTTGGATAAAGGAGTCGTTGAAATTCGGCGCATCGAAATCACTGAATCCGTAGGAAGAGCTGGCGCCAACTTGATTGAACCCATTCGTGTCGTAATGATACTGGGCGTAGGCCGGGTTGGCCGGGTATCCCGGCGAGGCCACAAAGTAATCGCCAAAGGGAACGGCGGGCGGTGCCGAGTTTGTGCCCAGGTTGGGGGAAAAGGAATAAGTATTGTCTTCGAGGACCAGGTCCATCTCCATCGTCAGCCCGGCACGCGCGGCGGGTGCGGCAAAAATGCCGAGGACGAAGACTAACGCGACTTGTCGCAACAGGCAGCAGGTGCGGGAACGGAATGAGGTTTTCATTTGTAAAGTTGGTTTTCCTTTGCTGATTCTTGCGGATTTTGATTTGGCTTGCTGTGTTGAGACATACACGAATCCTTGGTGGAGACACGGCGGACGGGTGGTTTGAAACCAGTGGTGGATTTGGCTTGTCGATTCCTACGGTCTCATTTTTCGAGTTGTTGTCCGGGCTGGGAAGAGGCTGCCTCAACTCCCTTCAATGCGGAGAACCCTCCCAAAAATAATTAATGAAGTCAAGAAATTTGACTCATGATGGTCTGGCTTGGCGACCTAGTATTTTTGCCATGAATGATCCAGTCACGGCAAGTATCGGTAGTGCCCTGATTTGGTTGTAGGGCACGACGTAAGGAGGGCTGGCCCAATCGCCTCGTGACCTCGTCGCCTACAAATCAGGACACTGCCCAAGTATCTTTTGGCCAGCCAGTTGGGGGTGTGGGACCAGCAGACGAGCCAATCCATCGAACCTAAATTCAAACCGTCGCCTGGGTTGATCGAGACACGGACAAGCAAGTCAGCGGTCCGATCTGGGCGCGGAGGCATCCCGGTGATTTCCGCTGGTGGCAAAGCATATGAGGTTCGGAATCGAATGACCTTGTGCCGATGCGGCGTATCGAACAACAAGCCCTTCTGCGACGGATCACATGCGGCCTGAATGCCGCAGTTATTGAATCCAACCGGCGATTTGCGCGAACTTCACCAGGATATAAGCCACGCCGCCGCTGGCCGGCAAGGTCATGATCCACGCCCAGATGATGCGTTCGACCACGTCGAATTTCATGTGATTGAATCCCTTGGCGCAGCCGACGCCCATGATGGAGGTGGTGACGGCGTGGGTGGTGGACACGGGCATGCCGAAATGAGCGGCGGTTACCAGGATGGTGGCGGCGGTGGTTTCGGCGGCAAATCCATGCACGGGATGGAGCCGGACCATTTTATGTCCCAGGGTTTTGATGATGCGCCAGCCGCCCACGGCGGTGCCGGCGCACATGGTCAGGGCGCAAAGCACCTTGATCCAGGCGGCGATGGCGAGCGGCTGGTTCGCTTCCGGCGGAGCGGTGTGTAAAAACGACAGCCAGCCGGGCAGCTGGTCGAACGCGCCGCTGCTGGTGCCGGTCAACAATGCCAGCGCGATGATGCCCATGGTTTTTTGCGCGTCATTCGTGCCGTGGCTGAAACCCATGTAGGCCGAACTGAGGAGTTGCAGTTTGCCGAAGGTTTTGTTGACGGTGGCCGGACGCCAGTTGCGCAGCAAAAAATAGAGGAGCCCCATCAGCAGAAAACCAAACACCAGGCCACAAACGGGTGAGGAGATCATTGGCACGACGACCTTCCACAGCAATCCCTTGCTTTTCCACCAATGCTCGGCACTGGGGACGGACCAGACCAACACATGCCAGTTGTTGTGCGCGGCCGCCAGGCAGGCGCCGCACAAGCCGCCGATCAGCGCGTGGGACGAACTCGAGGGCATGCCAAACCACCAAGTCAGGAGGTTCCAGACGATGGCGGCCAACAACGCGCAAATCAGCACCTGCGATGTCGCCACTTTTGGGTCCACCAGGCCGGAGGCGATCGTGGTGGCAACGGCGGTGCCCATGAAGGCGCCGATGAGGTTGGTGACGGCGGCCAGCATCACGGCCTGGCGAGGCGTCAACACCTTGGTGGCGACGACGGTGGCAATGGAATTGGCGGTATCGTGAAAACCATTGATGTAGGTGAACACCAATGCCGCCAGGATGACGAGAAGGATGAGGGTCATCGGGCGCGGTCAGGAATTTTTGAGGACGATGTGCATCACCACGTTGCCGGCATCACGGCAGCGGTCAATCGCCTTCTCCATCAATTCGAAAAGGTCGCGGATGACCATGCCCTTCGTGGCATCGTAACGCCCGCTATAAAGATCCTTCAGCAGATCCATCATCAACTTGTCCGCCTCGCCTTCGAGATATTGCAGCTTGGTGTTCAATACGTGAATTTGTTCCAGATGCCGCAGATCGCGCAGGTGTTTCACCATGGCCAGCACCACGTCGGTGGATTGTTCCAAGATTTCGATCTGGCGGGTAAAATCCACACCCTCGATATGCTGGCGGCCCAGGTTGATGCGCTCCGCCAGTTTCTCGATCGTCTTGGGGATTTTTCGCAGCGCGAGCGACAACGCCTCGATGTCCTCGCGTTCCAGCCCGGTCACGAAGGTCTTCACCAGCTCGGCGGTGATTTGTTCGGCGATTTTCTTTTCCTTGCGCCGCGTGAGCGCGAGGTCATCCAGTCCCTTGGCGGAGTCCGGCGACTTGAGCATCTCAATAACCAGCCGGACACTTTCGTGGGCTTCGCTGGCGGCGTCCTCCAGCAGTTGATAAAACCGGTCGGCCTTTCCGAAAAGCATTTGGAGCGAAAACATGGTGGAAGCAGGGTCGTAAAAACGGGCAAAAAGTCGATGAAATTTTCGAAGCATAAACACCCACAAATAACAGTTGCACGTATGAGGCGTTCGTGGACGGCACGCCGTAATCATGGACAGGGACGGCGCAATCATTGTAAAGTGCGTGTGAATTATGGCTTTGGCGGACATCAGGCGGGATTACTCGGCAGGCGGTTTGAATCGCACCAGCTTGGACGCGAATCCGTTGGTGCAGTTCGACCGGTGGTTTGCGCAGGCGTCGGCCGGCGGCCGCGCGCGGAAGATCGGCATTGCGCTTTATAAGCTCTGGCACGCGATTCTCGGTCACGCGCCGATTGACGTAAATGCCATGACGCTGGCCACGGTGGACAACACCGGCCGGCCTTCCACCCGCACCGTGCTGCTCAAAGGTGTGGATGAGCGCGGCTTTGTTTTTTACACCAATTACGACAGCCGCAAAGGGCGCGAACTGGCGGAAAATGCCAACGCCGCGTTGACCTTTTTCTGGGCGGACCTGGAACGGCAGGTTTGTGTGGCCGGCACGGTCACGAAGCTGCCGCCGGACGAATCGGAGGAGTATTTCAAGAGCCGGCCGCGCGGAAGCCGTTTGGCGGCGTGGGCGTCCAACCAGAGCGATGTGGTGGCCGACCGCGCGGCGCTGGAAAAAAAGTGGGACGAAATGGCTGCGAAATTTCCCGGCGACGTGCCCTTGCCGCCGAACTGGGGCGGTTATGTGTTGAAACCGGAGCGGATTGAATTCTGGCAGGGCCGGCCCAGCCGGTTGCATGATCGGTTCAGCTACACCCGGCTGGGCGACAATTCGTGGAGGCTGGAACGGCTGGCACCGTGAGCTGGAGAGTCAGGGGCTAATTCTTTGAGTTGTCAGGTGGCGGCAGTTCCTGACCCTTGGGATTGGCTAACAGGTCGGTGTCGGCTTCCACCATTTCGTCCAAGGAAAGAATATTCATGCCAGAGGTGGTGGAGCGGGCAACCTTGGAAGGCACCGGTTCGGTCCCGGCTGGCGGGAGCGGTGCATCGATTGCCGGCACGGCTGAAATTTCGGCGGTCGCGGCGGGTTTTTCCTTCACCGTTTTTTTAACAATCAGGATGGTATCGTCTTCACCGGTCGAAAAGTTACCCTGGTTGCGCACACGATCAGCCCGGGCGAGCAATTCCTCCCAGGCCCCTTGCAGGGTGCGGTCCGGCGGCAACCGGAACGGTTTCAAGGTGAATTCACCGCTGGTCAGCGACAACAACTGGTGGAACGCCTTTTCACCGGCCAGCCGTCCGGTCGTGGCGTGAATAATGGCGCCGGCTTCGATGTAAATCTCCCCGTCGGTTTGCGAATCCCGGACTTCCACCACGGAAGATTTACCCTCCAGGCATTCCATCTGAACGATGCTCGACAAGCCGATTTGGCCCAGCGTACCGGAATAACCGTCACGATTGGTCCACGTGACCAAAGCGTTCAGCATGTTGAAGACGGGCATCAAGCCATCGACGGTGGTCGGTTTTTCCAGGAACAGTTCGGCCCCGTGGGACAGGCACGCGTCCCGGCGACTTTCATCGCCCTGGCCGGTGAGGACGACGATTTTGACGTTGGGATATCGCTGGTGAACGATGCCGAGCAACTGGAGGCCATCCAGCAGGGGCATGCCGATGTCCAGAACAACGAGGTCCATCAGCTTTTGTTCCAGAATGGCCAGCGCCCGGTCCGCGGACACGGCGGTGTGAATTTCCCAGGTTTTATTTCCCCAGTCGCCGAACAGCTCGCCGATGGTTTCGAGGAAGGCCATGCTGTCATCCACAAAAAGCACGCGGAAATGGGTGGCATTGCCGACCGCGTCCGGTTTTTTTACCGGGGCCGGTTTGAATTTGCGGGCGGTGGCGGAAGGATCGGGCGCCGAGGGGTCGGGTGGGGTGGTTTCGAGATTCAATTCCACCTCACCCAGGCGCAAGGTCTGGCCGGGTTGCAGAGCCCCTTCGGAAACTGCCTTCCCGCCGATAAAAGTACCATTGGTGGAACGCAGGTCCCGGACGTCAAGTTCATCCCCGCGCAACCGGACTTCGCAATGCCGGCCGGAGATTGAAGTATCGACTATTTGGAAGTCATTTCCATCGGCGCGCCCGATTGTGACCCAGCGCGTTCCCAGTTCATGGGACGAACCGCTCAACCCCGGACTGATTACCACGAGCCTGGACATATGCAATGGATGTTTACCCAGTGTGCCTTTGCGGCTTAAAGAACTTTGCTGGGAAAGTTGGTCCTGGCCATTCCTTTGTCAAATCAAATCACGTGGATGAACCGGCAAGGCGGGGCAGGATTGCCCCTCAAAACCTGTAAACCACGCCGCTGATGAGCTTCACATCATTGTCCTTGCGGCCGGGGGCGGGTTCGTTGACGAAATTATCCAGGACGGAAATTCGCAAACTGAGAGTTTTGGTAAACAGGGCTTCCGCCCCGACTTCGGCATTGACCAGGAAGTTGTCAAATTTGTTGACTTGGGGCAGGATTTCCGCCCGTTGCCAGACCCGCGCGCCGTTCTTCAATTTGTATTCAAACCGTTCCGCCAGGCGTAACGAGCTGTACGTGGTGTCCACGCCGCCAAGTCGCTGGGTGATCAGGCCGGGACCGAGTTCGCCGGCGAATGTCGTGTTCGTGGTCTTGACGAAATAATATCCGGCGCCGGGGCTGAGCGCGAAGCGATACTGTAAATCGGCAATGCCGTCGTGCAATCCCTCGGCATTGAGGAAACCGTAGAAACGTTCACCGAACAGGTGATTGTATTGGCTGACGCCGTGCAACATCTCATTGTTTTTCACGGAATCACTTTCACCATACGCGCCATCCACCCCAAACATGAATTCGTTTTCCGGCCTTTTTGTGCGGGTTTTAAAAGCGCCGGTGGTCAGCAGCGTGTCGCTGTTTCCCCTGGTGAGGGAAAAGCCGGCCGAGAGGCTGCTTTCCCAGACGGGTTTCTTAGTTGGCACGATGGCGCTGGCGTGGCTGGCGGGTTCATCAAACTTGCCCATTGCGGACAAGAAGGCCAGCGCAGCGGTCTGATTGGTGTCGGCGGCTCTGCCGCACAAGAACGGAACAACCAGAACCAATCCGATCAATATGCACTTTTTCATGATGCTTTTGCAACGGCGGATCGAAATCAAACCGGGGAACTCAATGCAGCAGAACATCCTGGCAACAAACAGTCCCGAAATAAAAGCGGCGCCATCCAGTTTATTCTGAAACCCCGGCCACGCAAGTCGCGTTTAATATTTTTGGAAAATAAATCCGGCGTCAGATCGGGAATTTTCCGAACACCGGGAAGGGATAGCGGCTGGAGGCATTGCCGGGCCAGCAGAACAAGCGCATACAACGGGATGGAGACAAACTGTTGTGCAAAGCGCGGGCGGATCGCGCCAGTAGGACAGCAGGAACAATACTGTTTGTGGAGGCATGCAGAGCCGTTGCCCTCAACCGGATGATTGAGAGCGAACCGATCTCGCATTCCCCTTCCGGGCGGAATAGACGGCACAAATCCATGGTGCAATCCCTTATGCTACGACAGGAGAATTGATGACCTCATGGACGTTGTAACGCTCGAGTGCGATACGCACCAGACGGACGTTCATTTCCGTCAGGTTATCATCACCAAAGATGATTCGCACGACGGCGACGACGACCTTTTCGAATGCTTCGTCTTGTTCGTTGTTCATATTACTGTTTCGATTTCTGCTGCCTGACAGTTTAGTAACATTCAGCGTGCCAGTTTCGCTGAGGCTTGGAGCCGAGCTGAGCGGAGTAAGGGCTGTCGAGAAATTGGATGTTCGCGGTTTTGCGGCTGGTGCCCTGCTGGGCAAGGCCAGCGGCGGGGCTGCGCTGAACGACGGCGGTGGCACCGATGCCGAATCTTTCCCATTGCTGGCTTTGGCCGGGCTGATGGTGATTTCCGGCGCCGCCTTTAGCACCGGGGGCGGGGCATTCGCCGCCAATGGTGCGGGTTTGGGCACGGCGGCGGCAGATTTGAGCACAACGTCCGGAGCCGTGGATAGCGGCTTGGGTTGCGCTTTGGGTGGCGGTGCTGCGACGGAATCTCCGTTTCTGCCTTTGCCGTTTGACGTGCCATTGCTGCTTGCCGGTTGCGGAGTCTGCACCTGAGGCGCAGGTTTTGCCGGAGGTTCCGGGGGTGCCGCAGCTTTTGGTTTGACCTCCGCCTTCACTTCCGGTCTGGCTTCCACCCTGGCGGCCGCTTTGGCTTCCGGTTGCGCTGCGCCGGCATGTTGCGCCTGGGCTTTAAAGAGATGAATGGTCACCTTGAGCGCCAGTTCGAGTGGATCAACCGGCTTGGTGATGAAGTAGTTGCCGCCGCTGAGCACGCCTTGGGTACGATTACCAAAGTTACTGTGAGCGGTGACAAAAATGACCGGCGTTGTCTTGTATTGAGGCAAAGCCCTAAGCTTTTCACACACCTCAAAGCCCGTCAGTTTGGGCATGTCAATATCGAGCAGTACGAGATCGTAACGGTTGGCCTGCAGCAGTTTAAGCCCTTCGAAAGGATCTTCGACACTGGTGATGTCCAGATTGGCCCGTTTCAAAGTATTTACGATTACGTGATTGCAAACGGTGTCGTCATCCACCGCCAATACTTTGGCCCGAAGCGCCATGTCACCGGAAACAACTTCATCGCTTTTAAAGAGGATTCCCAGGCAGTCAGCCGCTTCCGCCAGCGTCTGTAAAATGGAAGGAGTCACCCGCGCGGGTTTGGCCGCGATCTTGGCCAGCAGCATGTCGAATGCTTTTGTGAGGAGGGTGATGCGGGCGCAACCGGCTTTTTCCGCATTGGCGCTCAGGGCCTGCACGCTCTTGGCTAGCGGATCCAGCTTGGCTGTAGAAGTAGGCGCTTTTATGTAGGCGAGGCAAAGCTCGCGGAGTTTGGTGATGTCCGCGGGCGCATCCTTCAGAAAATCTGAACGCGCCTTGTTGGCGGGAGAATCTCCCGCGGCTGCGCCGCCATCGTCATCGGTCGCTGCCGCGCCGGAGCCATTGCCAGCCATGTGCAATTTGACAGCCGCATCGGTTTGAGCCGTATCCGAGGCTTCGGCTGTTTCGCCCGAGGCTTCGGCCAGCATCTCCCGAATTGTCTGCAACAGAATGGAAGGGGTGCAATCGGTCTTGCGAAGATGTTTGGTGATGGCGTCTTCAGTGAAATCCGTGACTTGAGCGTTAGAAAATATAATAATCGGAATGGTCTTTAATCGAGGATCGGCGCGGATGAATTTGAGGACGTCTGCGCCGTCGAATTTGGGCAGCATCAGATCGAGCACGATCAACTCGGGCGTGGCCTGGGAAAGCGCCTTGAGAGCTTCCAGTCCATCGCCGGCCGACTCGACACGAAACCCTTCCCGCTGAAGCAGGTTGCGATACGTTGTTAAAACAACGGCATCGTCCTCAACGAAAAGGATAGATCTGTTCGATTTCATTACTGTCGGCCTGCCTGACTCCGCTAACCGTCATGCCTAACGGGTTCAACTCGGGTTTAAACAAACACTTTCCGAACTTTAAAAAAGAGCACCGTTCATGCCAAAATATTGACAAAACTGCACCGAACCTGGTCGCAAAAACAGGTAGGTTAAAGTTATATAACATGCTTTAGATAAGCATCTTACAATTCATACGAGGTTGTTAAAAAGTTGCTAAAAATCCTTTCAGGCTGCGCTGTTTTACATGTATTTGCGGGGTGTCGCAGGAATCCGGTGTAAAGCTGTGCTTATCCATCGGCCCAAACGATGCCGGTTGAAAGTTTTTCGATTATGCCTTCCGGCGGAGGCTTGTTACGCTCTTGCCGTCATTCAGGATTGCCATGAACAATACGAGTTCAGAAGCCGGAATCAAGGGTTCAGCAGACCCAGCATGTGGAAGTTTGCGCGGTTTTTGGGCGCTAATCATCACCCAATTCCAGGGTGCGTTCAGTGACAACGCGCTCAAGTGGCTCGCCATCTTTCTCATCACGCAGTTGAACCTGCCGAATGGGCAGCGCGACCGGCTGGTGACCATTGTCGGCCTGTTGTTCGCCGTGCCGTTCATTTTGTTTTCCATGACCGGTGGTTTTCTGGCCGACCGCTTCAGCAAACGCAGAGTCATTCTGGGTGTGAAAATCTTTGAAATTTTCGTGATGTCCCTTGCGTTGGTCAGCCTGGCGACCAGCCACCTTTACCTGACGATTACCTGTGTGTTTTTGATGGGCGTCCACAGTGCGATCTTCGGCCCGTCAAAATACGGATTACTGCCGGAACTGTTGCCGGAGAAAAAGCTGTCGTGGGGCAACGGCATCCTGGAATTCGGCACGTTCATCGCCATCATCGGCGGCACCGTCGCGGGCGGCTGGCTCTGCAAAACATTCGCCGCGCAACCGGCATGGCCGGGGGTGATCTTCATTGCGCTCGCCGGCGTTGGTTTGATGACCGGCCATGGCATCACGAAAGTTCCCGCCGCCGACCCGGCCAAAAAATTTCGCGCCAACTTCGTCGCCGATTTGTGGGGGCAGATAAAACTGGTCCGCCGTGACCGCCCGCTGTGGCTGGCGATGATCGGCAACACCTATTTTTTTGGCATCGCGGCCCTCATCCAGTTCGTCATCGTCATCTACGCGAAAGACGCGCTGGGCATCAATGATCCGGCGCAGACCAGCTACTTGCAGGCGGCCACGGCCATCGGCATTGGGGTTGGCTGTTTTCTGGCCGGATTTCTATCCGCCGGGAAAATCGAAACGGGCCTGATCCCCTTCGGCGCCATCGGCCTGACAGTTTCTGCCGCGCTGCTTGGCCGTCACGGACTGTCGTTCGGTGTGGCGGCGGTGAATCTGGCCGTGCTCGGCTTTTTCGGCGGATTTTACATCGTGCCGATTTCCGCAATGTTGCAATACCGGCCTGCGGCTGAACAAAAGGGCGGTGTTCTGGCGGCGGCAAATCTGGTTTCATTCATCGGAATTGCCCTGGCCTCGGTGGTCTTCGGGTTGCTCACAACCCTTTTGAAATTGTCGCCGCCGGCAATCTTTCTCGTCATTTCCGGCGTGACACTCATCGCGACGATTTATTTGCTCAACTTGATGCCCGATGCGTTGTTGCGGTTCCTGCTCTGGTGCGCCACGCATTCGCTTTACCGTATCCGCGTCGTGGGGCGCGACCATATCCCCGAAAAGGGCGGCGCCCTGTTCGTCTGCAACCACGTTTCCTGGATGGACGCGCTGTTGCTGATTGCTTCCACCGACCGGCCGGTCCGGTTCCTGATGTTGAAGGAAATATATGAAAAACCCTGGGTCAACTGGGGTGCGCGGATTCTGGGCATCATCCCGATTTCATCCGGGCAACGTCCACGGGAGATGATCCGCTCGCTCCAAACCGCCAGTGAGGCCATCCGCAAAGGCGATGTCGTCTGTATTTTTGCCGAGGGCCAGATCACGCGGATTGGCCAGTTGCTGCCGTTTCAACGCGGCATGGAACTCATCATGAAGGACCTGGAGGCGCCCATCGTGCCGGTGGCGCTCGACGGCGTGTTGGGCAGCCCGTCCAGTTTCAAGCAGGGGCGTCTGGTGTGGAGGTTGCCGGCGCATATTCCCCATCCGGTGACGGTGAGTTTTGGCCGGCCGTTGCCGGCGAATGCGACGGCGTTCGAGGCGCGACAGGCTGTCCAGGAATTGCTCGCCTTTGCGTGGGAACAACGCCGCGAGCGGATGAAACCGCTGGCGAGGCAATTCGTCCGAACCGCCCGGCGGCATCCCCGCCGCTTCGCCATGGCTGACGCGCAAACGCCAAAAGTGACCTTCGGCTCGGCGCTGGTGAAGACCGTCTTTCTCGCCCGGCGGCTGAAAAAAGCCTGGTCCGGTCAGAAAATGGTGGGAATTTTTCTGCCGCCGTCCGTGCCCGGCGCGCTGGTCAATCAGGCGGCGCTGTTGACGGGCCGGGTGCCGGTGAATTTGAATTACACCGTGTCCGAATCGGCACTCGCTTCCTGTATCCAACAATGCGAACTCAAGACCGTTGTCACGTCGCGGACCTTTTTGGAAAAGGTGAAATTGGCCGTGCCGTGTGAAACCATTCTTCTGGAAGACCTGATCGGAGGGACGGGTTCCACGAGCCCCACCAATCCAGACGGCGCAGCGTTTCATCCGCCGACGGTTTTGGAGAAGCTGGCGGCGTTTTTTCTGGCGAGGTTTGCGCCTGCCGGCTTGTTGGAATATGCGTTGTCTTCAAATCGGCAATCGGCAATCGGCAATCGCAAATCCCTGGACGACCTGGCCACGGTGATTTTTTCCAGTGGCAGCACCGGTGATCCCAAGGGCGTCATGTTGAGCCATTACAATATCGGCTCGAATATCGCGCAGCTGGAACAGGTTTTTGGCCTCGGCAAGCGGGACTGCATTCTGGGCATCCTGCCGTTCTTCCATTCCTTCGGTTTCACCGGCACATTGTGTCTGCCGGCGGCGCTCGGTGTCGGTGTGGTCTTTCATCCGAACCCGCTCGATGCCCGGGCCATCGGACCCCTGGTGCGGAATTATGCGGTTACCTTTCTGCTGGCGACGCCGACATTCCTGCAAATCTATCTGCGCGGCTGTGCGCCGGCGGATTTCGGCAGCTTGCGTCTGGTGATGACCGGTGCGGAAAAATTGCCTGACCGGCTGGCGGCGGCTTTCGAGGAACATTTCGGCATCCGGCCGATGGAAGGGTATGGTTGCACGGAATGCGCGCCGGTGGTGGCGGTCAATACGCCGGATTTCCGGTCGGCGGGCTTCCATCAGGTGGGCGTGAAACGCGGAAAAATCGGCCATCCACTGCCCGGGGTCTGTGTCCGCGTCGTGAACGTTGAAAATCCGGAAGCCGGAGCTGTGCCGGTGGGCCAGCCGGGACTGCTGCTCGTGCGTGGGCCGAATGTCATGCAAGGGTACCTGGCCAGACCGGAAAAAACGGCGGAAGTCTTGCGCGACGGCTGGTACACGACCGGCGATGTCGCGGTGCTCGATGAGGATGGTTTCCTGCAAATCACCGACCGCCTGAGTCGCTTCAGCAAGATCGGCGGGGAAATGGTGCCGCACATCAAAGTGGAGGAAAAATTGCACGAACTGGCGGAAGCGACGGAGCAGACATTTGTGGTCACCGGCCTGCCGGATGAAAAGAAGGGCGAACGCCTCGTGGTGCTGCACAAACTTGCGGATGAAAAACTGTCCCCGTGCCTGGAAAGGCTGGCCCAAAGCGATCTGCCCAATTTATGGAAGCCGCGTCCCGACCAGTTTTTCCGGATCGATGCCTTTCCGCTGCTGGGCACCGGCAAACTGGACCTGCGGAAGGTCCGGGAAACGGCGCAAGTCAGAGCGGCAGAAATTCCGGCCTGATCTCCTTTTTGTCGCAATGCAGGATCGCCACGCTTCGGTTCGTGCCATGCTTCGGTTTGCCCGCGTAACCGGGATTCAAATACCACAGACCGTTGATGGTCTCCCAAAATGCCTTGTGCGTATGGCCAAAGACGACTGCGTCCGGTCGTTCGTGCGCGATGCGCATCTGGAGTTCCTCCCTGGGCACATACGGGTCCACAATGTGATGAACGAGAAATTTGCGTCCACCCAGCGTGACTGTTTCGGTGAGTGGAAACGTGGATAAGGAGTCCGTGTTGCCGAGCACCGCGGTGACCGGGGCAATCCCTTCCAGTTCACGAATGAGGGAGTCCGGCCCGATGTCGCCACCGTGCAGGATATGCGTGACCCCGGTGAACAGTCCATGGATTTTTGGATCGAGAAAACCGTGGGTGTCAGAAATGACGCCAATCTTCATGGCTATGACAGGTGAAGGGTGATGAGCGGTGGGTTGCGTTTGGCCGGTTCACGTTTCAGACCCCCGCTTCCTCCGGTTCGGTTTCATGTTCGGGCTCGCGCACCCCGGCGGTTTTTTCTGCCGGCGACTCGGCGGGTGCGGTCAGTTTGGCGGCTCCGATGAACAGCGCCGTGAACACTCCGCCGCTTAGCAGGGTGTTGCGGAAAAATTCCCACGTCGAAGGAAAATTCGGAACGCCAGTGGTCAGTGCCTGGATCCAGCCGGCCAGCGTTTTGGCATAAGCCGGATTGTTGAGCCAGGATGCGGTGTTGGTGATGAAGTAAAATAAAACGGAGCCGAACAGCCCGCCACCAAGCAGTTTCAGAAACTTCATGCGCGGTGAGAAAAGCCGGCCCAAGCCAATCAGCCCTGCAAAGGCGAGTGTCTTCACAAGCATATAGCCATCAAAGACCGGGGCGTGATAATAAAATACGTTCAGGCCAAAGTCCGTGACCAGCAACGTGCCGAGTGGCAGCCACCACCCCATCGCACCTCTGAGATAAACACCCGCGCAAAACATCAGCGCATAAACCGCGCTGAAATTTTGCGGAAACAATCCCGGCCAGCGGCTCAAGGCCACCAGGGCCAGAAACAATCCCGGCAGCCAGCGATGCCATTTTTCTTTCACGAACCGGAAGAATAATTCAAGGCGCGGCGGGAACAAGCTTTTCAGTGGCAAAGGATCATCCATGACGATCAGGTCGTAATGGTGAACCAGCCAGTACAACGCGAGGGTGGTACCGGCCAGAATCAGGCCGAGAACATCACGGCGCGTTGGAAACGGTTGTTTCGGTGGTGCTGACAGGCGGGACGCCGACTGCCGGCTCAGGCGGCTTGGGTTTGGTTGAATCGTGATACGGCCGATGGGCACGGTACAGCACCAACAATTCCTGGTTTTTCTGAAGCAATGCCTGTTCGCCAGATACAGACGCCAAGGCGCAGGCCTTTTCCGCCATCCAGACCGCGTCGTCGTAGCGCCCGGTTTCGGAATAGATGACTGCCAGGGTGCTGACAAAAGCGGACGTGGAATAATGTGTCAGTTGGCAGGCTCTTTCCGCCAGCCGGGTTGCCTCGGGAAGGTCGCGTAACGACGCATCGGGACAGGAGGCTAGCAGAAAAGCCAGATTGCTGAGCAAAATCGGCGAGCGCGCCTGGGTTTTTAAAGCGCTGCGAAAACGGGCAATCGCTCCGGCAAAATCTCCCTGCTGAAACAGCCCGAATGCGGCGGCGCATTCGTCATCGGTGAACGCATCCCGTTTTTGTGCGGGTGGCGCAAAATGGAGGATCTGAAACAAACTGGCAAAGTCATCCGTCCAGAGCGGAATACTGGCAGGGTCGGTCAGCAGGGGCCGGCCGGCGAGGCGAATGGCGGGCACATCGAATATGGCCGGGTCATGGGATAGTAAAACCCAGGACGAGGCCATGAGCCACGGCTTGTCAGATGGCGGGACATTTTCAATGGTGGTCATCTGGTAACCGAAATGACGCGCCAGGTTGGCAATGACCGGTTCAAGATTCACCCGGCGGTTGGAAATGTTCACCGCAATCACACCGTTGGTTTTCAGGTGCCGCTCGAAAATAACAAATGCCTCTTTGGTCAGCAGATGCACCGGCGGGGCGTCACTGTTGAAGGCATCCAGCACCAGCAGGTCAAAATTCTGCGGCGCCTCCCGTTCCAGCGAAAGACGCCCGTCGCCCAGGGTGACTTCCACCTTTCCTTTGCAATTGGACAGGTAGGTAAATCGCGATCTGGCAATCCGGTCCACTTCCGGATTGATTTCATAAATGTGCATGTAATCTCCGGATTGGGGATAGGCGGCGAGCGTGCCGGCGCCGAGTCCGATAACGCCAATGCGCCGGTCACCGGCCGGCAGCGCTTGCATGGCCAGCCCAATGCCGCTGTTTTCGCTGAAGTAAGTGGTCGGCCAGAGCGCCCTTTCCGGATCTGTAAATTGCTGGCCGTGCAACGTTCGCCCGTGGGAAAATTCCAGATAATGCAGATTGGACGCATCGCTGTCATATTTGAACACGGTTAATACGCCGTAAAAATTTCGCGACTTGTCAATGCGTGCGTTGCCGTATTGATGTGCCTGCACCCAGAAGGCTGCTGCCAACGCGACCAGGCCTGCCGACCCGCCAACCAACAGCGGGCGGCGGTATCGCTGAAAGTTTCCGGCGCCTTTCGGCTTCTGTTTTTCACCCGTCTTCCCTTCGCGCGCAAGCATGCCGAGGAACAATGCGCCGCACAGCAACAGGCCCCATTGCAACTCGTAGTAATTATTGAAGATAAACGGGGCGATGACGGCTACGAAAATACCACCCAGCGCGCCACCTGTGGCAATCATGAGGTAGTACCCAGTGAGATGAAACGGGTCGGGCCGGAGCCGGTAAAGCTCGCCGTGGCAGACCATGCAACAGATGAACAGGCCTCCCGAATAAACGCTTAGTTGCAGGTAGATGGATGCCGCCGTCCCTTGGAGCAGTATCCAGCAGATGCCACCCAAGGCGGCGATGAGCGCCAGGGCAAACGGAAAACGCACGTACCAGCGCGGACTGTCGAAACAGATGATGAAACTCAAAAGATAGAGTGACAGCGGCAGGATCCAGAGAAACGGAATCACCGCAACTTCCTGGCAGATCATGTTCGTCATTGCCAGTAGGAGCGTGGAAGCGCAGGCGGGCAACAGCAGCCACAAAATTCGGTTGAGAACGGAGACTTGATGGTCGGGAAGGGTGGATTCCCGCCCGCCCTTTTTGGTTTTCAGGCTTCGGGTTTCGGGCCTCTGATTTTCTTCTGCCTTTCCGCCTTCACTTCCCGTTTTCCAAATCTTCAAGGCACAAAAACCGCAGCTGACGGCATACAAGGCCAATCCCCATCCCCACAATTGCGCCTGCAACGTGCGCGTAAACTGAGTCTCAAAATAAACCGGAAAACTGAGCAAGGCCAGCATCGACCCGATATTCGACAGGGCGTAAAGGCGGAAGGGTGAAACGCCGGGGTTGGTGCGACTGAACCAGTGCTGCATCAGCGGACTGGTGGCGGCGAGAACAAAATACGGCAGACCAATGCTGACCAGCAGGAGGCAGAGAATTCGCCAGGTCGGGTCCGAACCGTCCGCAGGTTTCCATGAATCCGAAGGCGTAATGGGCAGCAACGCCAGGGCCGCCGCCAACAGGACAAGATGGAGAATCGCCTGGGCACGGGGTTTCAACCAGCGGGCGGACAAGTGGGCATAGGCATAACCGCACAACAACAGAATCTGGAAGAACAACATGCAAGTCGTCCAGACCGCCGGCGCTCCGCCAAACCATGGCAGGATGTATTTGCCGATCAATGGCTGCACCAGGAAAAGCAGGAATGCTCCGGTAAAAATCGCTAAGGCATAAACGGGCATATTTTTTAAATCATGGCGGTATTTCTGGGCCAGTGCCAGCCGAAATCACAGCAGATCGAAGCCGTGGGCGCACCTTGACACTGTCCTTGGTAGGGACGGCGCGCTGCGCCCTCCGCGCCGCGTTTAGCGGCGCAATTGGTCGCGCGACTATTGGCGTTCGTTCCGCCCGCTGGTGCGCGGGCGGGGACATCGCAGCGCGATGTCCCTACCTGCATCAAGGACAGTGTCCAGATGCCGTTTCCGATCCGGCCCATATTTTAGCCGTGACTTGAGGCGGATTTTTTTTAAGTTCGCCGGGATGCAACCTTCCCGAGACCGCCGGACTGATGCGCTTCGTTTGGGCGCGCAGCCCAAACGTTGCCATTGGGTGTTTGGCTGTTTCCTGATCGTCGTCACATTCATTGCCTATTTGCCGGCTTTGCACGGCGAGTTTGTCTGGGACGACGCTTCATGGACGACAAATCTCTACGGTTTGTTTCAAAACGCCTCGGGATTGCACCTGATGTGGTTTCAACCCACGGTTCTGCAACAATATTATCCGCTCACCGGGACGACATTCTGGCTCGACTACCAATTGTGGAAATTCTGGACGTTGCCCTATCACGTCGAGAATGTCCTGCTGCACGCCGTGGCGGCGTTGCTTTTCTGGCGGTTGCTGGTTCGACTCCGAGTCCCTGGCGCCTGGCTGGCGGCTGCGCTCTTTGCCCTGCACCCGGTGATGGTGGAATCTGCCGCCTGGATTACTGAACGAAAGAATGTGTTGTCGCTGGTCCTGTATCTCGCGGCATTTCTGGCCTATTTGCGCTATGCCAACAGCGTCGCGAGCGATGAGGATTCCGCACCACCCGCCACCCGTCATCCGTCGCTTTTTTATTTTATTGGCTTGGTTTTATTTCTTGGAGCGTTGCTGGCCAAGACGACCACGTTTGCGCTACCCGCCACCATTCTGTTGGTTGTTTGGTGGAAACGTGGATGCATCCGCTGGCGGGCGGATGTTTTGCCGGTCCTGCCGTTCTTCGCCATGGCCATCGGGTTGTGTGCGGTAACGGCCTGGCTGGAGAAAAACCATGTCGGGGCGCAGGGAACGGATTTTGGCCTGACTTTTCCGCAACGCTTCCTGGTAGCCGGCAGGGTCTTCTGGTTTTACATCGGCAAATTGTTTTGGCCAGGTGGACTCTGTTTTGTCTATCCACGGTGGGAACCCCATCCCGGGCTGTGGTGGCAATGGTTATACCCGGTAACTGCCGCCGGAACCCTGCTTGCGGTCTGGCTGGCGCGAGGCCGAATCGGCCGTGGCCCCGCCGCGGCCCTGTTCTATTACGTCGGCACATTGTTCCCAGTGCTGGGATTCATGAACGCCTATTTCATGCGGTACTCGTTCGTTTGCGATCATTGGGTTTATTTGTCCAGCCTGGGAATTTTCGCGCTGGTGGCGGGTCTGTTGCTCCAGGCGGCAGAGAAGACGCATTTGCCAGGCCTGGTCTGCGGCTTCGCTGTTGTCGTGTTGCCCATGGCCGCCATCCTGACCTGGCGACAGGCGGCCAGTTACCGGAACATGGAAACGCTCTGGCAAACGACGCTGGAGCAAAACCCGGATTGCTGGCTGGCGCAAAACAATCTCGGTGCGATGTATTTCGCGGAGGGAATGCCCGTCGATGCGGAGAGGCTTTACCGCCAGGCATTGAAACTCAATCCCGGCTATGCCGAAGCCTACAGCAATCTCGGCACGGCCCTCGCGGCGCAGGGAAAATTTGCGGAAGCGACCGGGGATTTCGACCGCGCTTTGCAGCTCAAACCGGATTATGCCGAGGGGCATTATAATTTGGGGCTCGCTCTGGCCAGCCAGGGGAAATGGGCTGAAGCGCTGCAACAGTACGAGCAGGCCGTCGCGCTCAAGCCTGATTATGTGGACGCCATCAATAATTCAGGCACTGCCTTAATCATGCTCCGGAAGCCGGCGGACGCGATTGCGAAGTTTAATCGCGTGTTGGAAATCCAGCCGGATTTCGCCGGCGCTCACTTTAACCTGGGCCTCACCCTGGCCGGCCTGGGGAAACCCGCTGACGCGATGGTTCAATTCGAACAAGCCCTCGCCCTGGCGACCGCCCAGGGCAACCCGCGATTGGCCGCCGCCATTCGTTCCCGGATGGAAACCCTGCCGGCGGATGTCAGGCCATCGCCGGGTCCATGAACCCGGTTCAATTTTAATGGATGATTGACTTCCATATTGCACCTTTCATCCTGCATTTGAATGAGCATGCGCCGTAATGTCCTGATTTGCCTTGGGCTGCTGGTCCTGAATCTCATTGGCTTTTGGCCGGTGATCCATCTGGGGTTCATCACTCTAGATGATCCGGCTTACGTGAGCCAAAATCCCCAGGTCCAGGCGGGAATTACGCCAGCGAGTGTCACTTGGGCTTTCACTTCATTGGAAACAGGCAATTGGCATCCAATCACCTGGTTGTCCCATATGTTGGACTGGCAGTTATTTGGTTCGGATGCCAACGGCCATCATGTCATGAACCTCGGCATTCACATTGCCAATACCCTGCTGCTTTATGCCGCGCTGACAATGCTGCTGGGATTTCGATCCGCAAACGCCGGAACGGCGGAATCCTGGTGCAGCGCGTGGGTCGCAGCTTTGTTTGCCGTTCATCCCCTGCATGTTCAATCCGTCGCCTGGATCGCAGAACGCAAGGATGTCCTGAGCGGCTTCTTCATGATGTTGACACTGCTGTGCTACACAAAAGCAATGACGCGTGACAAGGGACGCGTGGCTCGATCAGATTCCATCCCGTCCCGTTTTTACTGGCTCTCCGTTTTGTTCTTCGCGCTGGGGGTGATGAGCAAACCCATGCTGGTTTCGCTGCCGATCATTCTGCTCCTGCTCGATTTCTGGCCGCTAGGAAGGATCGGGGACAATCAATGGCGAATGGCGCGGTTCGGGCTGCCGGTTCCTGAATTTTCCGTGCTCAAGGCCCTGGTGTTGGAAAAGTTGCCGTTTGCCGGTTTCAGCCTGATATCGTGTTTGGCAACGCTTCGGGCTCAAGGGGACGCCGGATTCATCATTCATGTCGCGCCCTTGCCCTGGTATACCCGTTTGATTATCACTCCGTACTTTTACTTGAAGTATCTAGAAAAAATTCTTTGGCCGGAAAACCTGGCGATCTTTTATCCTTATCCGTTGATTCCGCTCTGGAAAATTGCCGTCGCGGCCGCCCTGTTGATTTTTCTCTCGCTGCTTTGCCTCCGGCAGGCGCGCGTACGGCCCTATTTGACGGTGGGCTGGTTCTGGTTTCTGGTGATGCTGGTGCCGGTGATCGGCTTGGTGCAGGTTGGCACCCAATCCATTGCTGACCGTTATACCTACCTGCCTTCGATCGGCTTGTTCATCATCGCGGCCTGGGCCGTTCATGAAGCCGCCGCCCGTTCGAGGTTTTGGAAAACCGGTATTGCCATAGGCGCCACCGCCGTGGTGCTGGCATGCCTCGCCGACACCCGCTGGCAATTGCGCTACTGGCAAAATTCCATCACCCTTTTTACGCATGCCCTCGACGTGAAACGGCAAAATAATTCCATGTGTTACTATTGCCTTGGCAATTCGTTCTGGGCTGTGGGTGACTCTGATGATGCAGTTACAAATTATCGGGCCGCTTTGGAAATTGCGCCGGGAATGACGGAAGCTGCTTCCCGGCTGGGATTCATTCTTCTGCAGCAAAACAAACTCGCGGAAGCCGAAGCGCAATTCCGGAATGTATTGCAATGGGATCCGTCGGACACCAAGGCGCATAAATATTTGGGGGATATTTCAGCCGGCGAAGGCAAATTGGATCAAGCCGCAGCCGAATACGCAACCGTCCTCCGGCTGAATCCCGGCGACGCGGTCATTCGCGACGCCCTCCAGCCGGAATTGGACAAACTCGAAACAGCCAGGACGCTGACCAATTTATATCAGACGTTGAAGGTTCAACCGACGGCCGAAGCTTGCGTGCAGGCTGCCGGCATCGAAACAACTCAAAAGGATTTCCAAAAGGCCGTTGACCATTATCGCGAGGCGTTGCGTCTCAAACCCGATGCGCCGGATATTCTCAATAATCTTGCTTGGCTCTTGGCCACTTGTCCGGATGATGCAGTCCGGAACGGGGCGGAAGCCGTCAAATGCGCTGGACGCGCCTGCGAACTCACGCAGAACAAGCAGCCGATGCTGCTCGGCACATTGGCCGCGGCGTATGCGGAGTCGGGGCGGTTTGACGACGCGGTGGCCGCGGCGCAGAAAGCCTGCGATTTGGCGTCACAACAGGGCGAAACTCTCCTGCTGCAAAAAAACCAGTCCCTGCTCGAATTCTATCGCGCACACAAACCGTGGCGGGAATGAACGGCGGGTTATTTGCGGCGGCGCAACAACAGGAGCGACAGCCCGCCCAGTCCGGCCATCGTTAGGGAGGCAGGTTCCGGAATCATACCAATAACCCCGAACGGAGGTGTTGCCCCGTTCATCGAATTGGGAACGCTGGTCAAGGAACTGGAAGTATATTGGAACGCCGGACTCCAGCCTACGGCTGCATCAGCCGTAGCGGCTTGGATCGGAGTGGCATAAGCGCCATCCCAACCGATCATAAACAACGTATAGGTGGTATAAACTGTAGTTCCCGTTACTGTAAAAGTATCGCCGCCATTATAAGCAAAAGCACCGTTTGAAAATGAACGCGTTACTGCGGGACCGCTGGTGTTGTTATCGATAGCCAACGTAAAGTTGGGGTCGTTGAGAATATCGTTCCATGCCGCGGCAGGTGAAAAGGTGGATGAGTAAACCGTTATGTTGGTAGGAGTTCCACTCAAAATGCTCTCCACCAGCGGTACGTCGCCGCTCGGACCCCAAAGGAAAGCCACATTAACGGTTGTTGCAAGTTGGGGTGCCGCGAGGCTAAACCCATCCCACACCTGGCTCTTACTCGATGTGAACTGGAAGTAACCTTGACCAAATGTAGAAAAGCCGGCAAATGATGCAACCAATGAAATAATTAGATTAATCTTCTTCATATTAACCTCTACTGTTTAAGTTTTTAGCTGCCTGATTACGATTAGCCTGATTGTAAATTTAGAATGACATTGTTAGGTATTTATGTCAATGCGAAACCCGATGATGTCCTGCTTTGTAGGCGACGAGGTAACGAGTCGTTGGGCAATCACGCCTTACGTCGTGCCCTACTACCGGCTTCCCTCACTCCACGCCTGCCGCAAATTCCGAAAACCACGATTCCGGTTCGCAACTAAACTCCCTGGATTCACCCCGCCAAATAAAACGGATGGCGCAGGCGTGCAGGGCCTGATGCGGTAAAATCAGCCGATTCCACTGTTCCGCGGTCAGTCGGTCCTGAACCAGCGCCAGATACAGGTCTTCATCACCGCCGTACAACTTGTCTCCCACAATCGGATGTCCCAGATGGGCAAGATGAATGCGGATTTGATGTTTGCGGCCCGTATGCGGAATCACGCGCAAAAGCGTAAACGCCGATGCAGGTTGGAAGATTGAGGATGGCTGGGGATGGGCAATATCGGATAAATCTGCCCTGGTAGGGCGCGCCACTCCGTGCGCGCCGGAATTTGTGTCCGCAGCGGACAGAAGAACACCCACTTGTCCTGCGTCGCGTGGTCCAACGCGGGTGAATCTTTTTTCCACCTGGTACTCGGTCGAGGCAGGTGCGCCATCCGTCCGGACGCAATCTTTGACGGTAATCCGGCTTTGTTCATCTTTTCCTAATGGCGCATCAATCAGGCCACGATTTTCCCGAACGTGGCCGTGAACAATGGCCAGATACTCTTTTTGAACGGCGCGATTCTCAAAAATCTTCCCAATTTCGCCGGCGGTTTGCGAAGTCTTGGCCACGAGGACGATACCGCTGGTTTCGCGATCGAGGCGGTTGACCAGAAAAGCGCTCTGGCCGGCGGGCGCATGGTTGCGATTCAAATAAAGTCTGGCCCGGCTGATCAGGCTGGAAAATTCATCGCCTTTGGTCGGATGACAGACCAGACCGGCCGGTTTGTTGATCACCAGCAGGTCGGCATCTTCGTAAAGAATGGCGAACAAATTTTCCAAAAGCGGAGGGATGTTAACCCCGGATGGACAGTGATGGACACGAATATTTTCAGCTTCAAGCGGGAAGGGGCGCACCTGGACACTGTCCTTGGTAGGGATGGCGCGCTGCGCCGTCCGCGCCGCGTCCAGCGGTGCAATTCCTCGATTCATTCGCATTCATTCCGCCCGCTGCTGCGCGGGCGGAGACATCGCAGCGCGATGTCCCTACCGTAAACAAAGATGGTATCCGGCTGCGCCCAACGGGAATTCATGGCTGCAAGAGGATTGACTTCTGCATTCTG
>Ga0265338_10001450_pt1 | contig 38486 bp, 31 predicted proteins | sample 42126metaG_FD_193579 | JGI IMG/M metagenome (GOLD analysis project Ga0265338, IMG submission 193579) | Rhizosphere microbial communities from Carex aquatilis grown in University of Washington, Seatle, WA, United States - 4-21-26 metaG | ecosystem: Host-associated > Plants > Roots > Rhizosphere... | reverse complement strand
GTCAGTGATTGCCTCTCGAACGGACTCAGGATGGACGATTCCATGTTCATCCGCATCAATGTAACTGACCCGGAATCCGCTCTTTTCAAGTACTGCACAGACATCCAGCACCGAACGGTGTTCGGTTTTTGAAGTGACGATGTGATTTCCCTTTGCGCGCAATGCTTCTGCAACCCCTTTGAGAACCAGGTTGTTCGCCTCTGTCGCCCCGCTCGTAAATACAATTTCCTTCGAATCGGCATTGATCGCACGTGCGATTGTCTTTCTGGCATGCTCAACAGCCCCGTCAGCTTCCCAACCGAAACGGTGCTGATGGCTCGCGGCGTTTCCAAAACGCTCCGTGAAATACGGCATCATCGCTTCAACCACTCTCGGGTCCGCCGGCGTTGTAGCATGATTGTCCATGTAGACGGGAAGTTTCATCAGACGATCTCGGAAAGCTTCATCGTTTTAAAAACCGAATCGATGTTCATCTGTATTTTACCCAGTGGATTCTTTATGGTGCAATTATCATAGATAGAACAACTATCGGGGCTCTCGGCAATGCACTGAGTAATCGCGGGCAGCTGTCCTTCAATCGCGTTGATGATCGACGAGATTGACATCTCGCCCGCACCTTTCGCCAGAGTATAACCTCCATAGACCCCCTGGTGCGATACGATAAATCCCCTCTTCGCCAGTTTCTGCATCACTTTCGCGAGGAGCTCGTACGGGATCTTATACCGGTCAGCGATTTCTTTCGCTGTCGTGATCCTGCTGGAATCAGCCGCAGCGATATGCCTGATGGCGATTAGTCCGTATTCAATTTTTTTCGACAGCTTGAGCATCTACTCTATACCCGACCTAAAAAGTCTTATTTACATCCAAAAAAAAGTGGCAAAAACCTCTGCCAGTATAACATCAATCCGACCAAATTCGTTCGGCACACATCAAACACTCACATAAAATAATCAACCTGAGGCGAAAAGTCAAGAATCAATGGGCTTTGGTAGCGGTGCATTTTGGAAGAACGATTCATTGCAAGGACCCCGGCGTTCTATGTGGGGAGGCGAAGCGATCCACCATTTATCACGGGGATTGCTTCGCCAAAAAACGCGTCGCAATGACCCATGACTCAAAATAGACCACTCTTGTCATACTGACGGACCGAAACTGGCTCATTGTCTGAGCTTCGGCACTTTATGATTCATCCAGCGATTTTCTGATCAGATTGATAGGTCGAGTGCATTTACCGAAATCAATCACGCCACCTCCGCAGGCCTTTTCAAATTGACTCGACAACTCCCGGTTCATGTTGTTGACTTGGGTGTCATTTTTGGGTAAGTTTCAGTGGATTTTTTCTCGAAATCACAAATCCTTTGGAACAACGTTCCTAATTTGAAGAGAATAAGCGATTTAGGGCTTGGCATCACATTTGTCACATTACGTGTGACCTTAATAACTATTCGATTGACTATACTACAATGGCTACGAACATCAAGATAGAAGATATTCTCAGGGATATGAAGCTGGAGAAGACTGATCAGGACGGGATTAATGCTGTCGCCGTTATCGGGCTTGGCGTCATGGGCCAGGGTATCGCTCAAACTATTGCGGCGCACGGCATCGAAGTCGTCGCAATTGAAAAAACAGACAAGCAATTGACAGCAATGACGAATTCGCTGCTGGAGGGAATGGATCGGGATATTCAGCGATGGACGATCACCAAGAGCGAAAAGAACGCCATTTTCTCACGCATTCACGGCTCCACGGAATTCAAAAACGCGGCGGAGTGCAACCTCATCATCGAGGCAGTCGACGAAAACTTCGAAATGAAAAGAAGGATATTTGCCGAGCTCGATGAGTTGTGTTCGCCGGAAACGATTTTTATTTCGAACACGTCCACGCTCAACCTCTCGAAGCTCGCAGCGGCGACAAAGCGTCCCGACAAAGTGATCGGCATGCATTTTCTGAATCCCGTACCGAAAATTCCGTTAGTCGAGTTGGTGCGTGGTCTCAAGACTTCCGACGCCACTTTTCTGGTCGTCAAGAAGTTTGCCGAGAGGCTCGGCAAGACTCCTGTGGAGGTTTTCGAATATCCCGGGTTCGTCACGACCCGGGTTATCGTTCCCCTGCTCAACGAAGCAATGCACGTGCTCATGGAAGGGGTCGCGACCGCCGAGGGCATAGACACGGCAATGAAGCTTGGCTACAATTTCCAGTACGGCCCTCTCGAACTCGCCGATATGATGGGGCTGGATGAAGTCCTTGCCTGGATGGAGTCTCTCTTCCATGAGCTAGGCGATGCAAAGTATCGTCCCTGCCCTCTTCTACGCCGGATGGTGCGCGAAGGAAAATTGGGGCGAAAGAACGGCGAGGGCTTTTTCAAATACAATGATCAGGGGAAACACTCCGCCTGACGCTCCCCCACTTTAGAACCCAACCTTAAAAGACGATGAATATTCTTGTTGTCAACTGCGGCAGTTCCTCTGTCAAGTACCAACTGATCGAAATCGAAACACGTCAGGCGCGCGCGAAAGGAATCGTCGACCGGATCGGAATGAGCGGTGCGGTACTGACCAATCTTCGGTCGGACGGCGATGAAATAAAAATTACGGGCGAGATTCTCGACCACACGACGGCGATCGAGTACATCCTTGCCGTCCTTCTGAGCAAGAACCACGGCGTTCTCACGGACAAAGGGCAGATCGATGCCGTCGGCCATCGCGTGGTTCACGGCGGCGAAGCGTTCAGCGCCTCCGTTCTTATTGATGATGATGTCATCAAACGGATCCGCGACAATGTTGACATTGCACCGCTGCATAACCCGCACAACCTGCGCGGCATCAGTGCGTGCCACGTTCACCTCCCGAATGTGCCGCAGGTCGCAGTCTTCGATACGGCGTTTCACCAGAAGATGCCCCCGCACGCGTACTTGTATGGAATTCCGTATTCCCTTTACTCCGAACACAAAATACGCCGTTATGGATTCCATGGGACTAGTCACAAGTTTGTCGCACAACGAACGGCTGAATTAATGAGGCGGGAGTACGCCGACCTGAAACTGGTCACCTGCCACCTCGGCAATGGCTGCAGTATGGCGGCGGTCGACAGAGGAACCTCCGTAGATACATCCATGGGGTTAACTCCGCTCGAGGGGCTCCTCATGGGAACACGCAGCGGCGATATCGATCCGTATATTATTCTTCATATCATGTCGAAGGAAGGCCTGAATTATTCGGAAGCGAACACTCTATTGAATAAGCATAGCGGCCTCATGGGGATTTCCGGAGTGAGCAGCGATATGCGCGAAATCATCTCTGAGATGAAACAGGGAAACAAGAGAGCCCAGTATGCCTTCGATGTTTTTAACTACAGGATCAAGAAATACATCGGAGCATATATGGCCGCAATGGGAGGAGCCGATGCGATTGTATTCACCGGCGGGATCGGCGAGAACAGCCCGGATGTCCGAAAGATGTGCTGTCAGAACCTGGGATTTCTCGGGATCGAATTGGACGAATCGAAGAACAGCTCATCCGAAAAGGAAAAGGCGATTCAAACTTCCGACTCTCGTGTGAAGGTCTTCGTTGTTCCCACCAACGAAGAATTGATGATAGCGCTCGACACGGCTACGATCTGCGGATTCACTAAGCAATCAGGTTGATGTCCGACAAGAGTGTCCAGGTGTGATCATTATTCCGCGATTTGGAGATTTGCCCGCGTTCGTGGATCGTCAAAGCCGCACTTCAATCTTACGCCAACCGGGGCCCCGTCGACATGACTTTCGATGCCAGATTTCCCCTTGTGACGTTTTTCAGTTCTCCGAGCAGGCCCGCTGCCATTCCTTCGCGTACCAGGATGCGAAGCGTAACGTCATCATCGTAAACAGTATCGGCAATCTTCACGCGGCTGCGGGTAATAAGCGTCATCACTCCGTTCGTGTCCTCATACGGAAATGTGATCTGAATTTCCTCGGCGATTATTTTCTTTACGACTTCGGATTCTGAGAGCACCAAACTCGCGGCATCAAAGTACGCCCGTCCAAGTCCCCCCACTCCAAGTTTTGTCCCACCAAAATATCTTGTCACGACAAGAGAAATGTCCGAGAGATCTTTTGACTGAATCGCTGAGAATATTTTGATCCCGGCCGTTCCAGAGGGCTCGCCGGCATCGGAGTAGCGGAATTCGTCCCGTTCGCTCCCGATCGCGTACGCAAAGCAATGGTGAGTAGCATCGTGATACTTTTTTCGGACCTTTGCCAGCCACGCGTCGGCTTCTGTGCGGCTTTCGACCGGGAACGCATCAGCAATAAATTTCGAGCCCTCAACTTTCAGGGTCTTCGAATGCGGAGACTTCACAGATTGATACTCGTCTCTCATGGAACGCGAGCGGAAAATGCGTAGGCAACGGTCAGCCGTACAGTGATATCGTCGGTCAACGAGGGATCCCCGCCCTGTTTGTTCTTATACAGCCGGTGCGTGTAAAGTACGTTTGGGATAACATCGATATCCTTTGCAGGTTCGTAGTCGAGTCCTGCCACGCCGAATATTTCGCGAAGACCGGAGGTTGTTACAGCGTAATTGGCGTCGTAAAAGTCGGCGCGAAGAACGCCGCGGAACGACTCTGCAATATGAAATGATGTGTATGCAGAAGCTCCGACAATATTCGAATCGGCTCCCGCCGTTCCTGCCGCGCCGTTCTTCACGGTTCGGTAAAACCCCTCCGCCCCGATTGATGCACCCGGCGATTGGTATCCGAGAAGTCCCTTGCCCGTCAGCTTGGATTCGGCGTTCGCTCCGTTTTCGTAGTCGGTATACAATTCTACCACTCCCCCCTTTATCGGTTGAAAATAAAATTCACCGTAAAAACGTTTTAGCTTGTCGTTCTCCAACCTGATTCCCTGTCCGTTACCGGCCATTAGGGCATACCCTACACTCCCATCCGACGCAAACTGACCCTTCAATCCCACACCCATGTCGCTTGTCTGGACTAAACCGTTCCGATCCAGAATTACCTTCTCGAGCGATCGGTAGCCCCACATTTTTTCGGAGAGCGCCATCGAAGGAGTCTGGGAAAGGCCGAAGAAAATGCTCGAGGATGGAACAAGTTCCTTCCATTCGAGATAAGCGTGCTTCACATGAAAGTCCATCGTCCCCGTAAACGAGGTGTCTGCATTGCTGGCCTCAAGAAGTATTTGTGCCGAAAATTGATCGGAAATGCTCTGGTCGTAGCCGAGGTATATGCGCCGGAATGCAAACGAATTCGTCCCTTTTTGAACCGCGTCTTCCGACTGAGCGAGGTAAGAGAAATCGCTGAACGTCATGCCCCAGATTTTTCCATCGTACGTCTTCGGGGCGGGCACGACATCGGGGGGAAGCTTTTTCACCTCTCTTTTCGTTTGGGATTGGGCCATCGTCAGCATAAGCAGGATTGACATTATCATGGTGAGAGCTTTCATTGTTCCTCCTGTGGGTAAGTAACGAATGCGACAAAGTAGCAAAATGGCGGCTCGGGTGCAATGAGGTCCATCAAGCCGCATTGACGAAGCACGCCATGCCTGTGGTGTTGCAATCTTAGTACATTGAACAGTTGAGGCAAAGATCCCCGACTTAACCGCTACGGAATGACGCACCTCGAGGAGTATCATGCCCGCATGCGTCGAGCGACCTTCCAAACCGTAACACTAGCGTAATGCATCGCTCCTTGTAATTCTACGGATTAGGTATTACCTTTCACTCTGAAAGGATTCAAAAAATGAAAATTGGCATCACCTGTTACCCGACATATGGCGGCAGCGGCGTCGTCGCGACGGAACTTGGCAAAGCGCTGGCGAAACGGGGCCATCAGATTCATTTCATCAGTTACGCTATTCCGATGAGACTGAACGGATTCATGAACAATATCTTCTACCATGAAGTCGAGATGTCCACGTATCCCTTGTTCGAATTCCCTCTCTATACTCCGGCGCTGGCGAGCAAGATGGTCGAGGTGACGAAATTTGAAAAGCTCGACCTGATCCACGCTCATTATGCAGTTCCCCATGCGACGAGCGCTTACCTTGCAAAGCAAATTCTCGCCGACGACAATCTGCGAATCGTCACGACTCTCCACGGAACCGACATCACTCTCGTAGGCCTGGAACCAAGCTTTCTCCCCGTGATGAAGTTCAGCATAGAAAAGAGCGATGGAGTGACAGCAGTATCTCGTTTCCTGAAAGAAAAGACGTTGACGAATTACAACGTGCAGAAAGATATCGAGGTCATACCGAACTTTGTCGATACGCAGCTCTTCACGCGGATGGAAAAGCCGGATGCCCGGAACGCCATTGCGCCGAAGGGAGAGAAAGTGCTGATCCATATTTCCAACTTCCGGCTGGTGAAGCGCGTCACCGACGTCATTCGCATCTTCGACCTGGTTCAGAAAAAAATCCCTTCGAAACTCCTCCTCGTCGGAGACGGCCCGGACAGGTCCAGCTGTGAGAACCTGAGCCGCGAGCTCAAGCTGGAGGACCGTGTCATGTTCCTGGGAAAGCAGGCAGAATTGGTAGAGCTGTTATCGGCGTCCGACCTGTTCCTAATGCCGAGCCAGTCTGAAAGTTTCGGACTTTCGGCTCTCGAGGCGATGTCGTGCGGAGTTCCGGTGGTCTCATCGAGCGTCGGCGGCCTGCCAGAACTTAATGTTCACGGCGAGACGGGGTATATCGCCGAAATCGGCGATGTGGAACGGATGGCGAAATATGCGATTGAACTCCTGACAAACGACACCCGCCGGGAAATGTTCGCGAAGGCAGGACGAAGACGTGCGGTGGAAAATTTTGACATCGAGCAGATCGTTGCGCAGTACGAGCGCCACTACGAACGCATCTTGAATACAAAGGCAGCTCAGGGTGCATGACGTTCGGGGAGAACTGAGGCGGGTTACCGCGATGCTACGGCAAGATAGATGAAGCGAACGACGAACGGAAAGCCGTAGAAAAAGGCCTGTGAGAGCATTGGAGTAAGCAGACTCCTCGTGCGGTAGTATACAATCCCTCCATAAAGGCCGATCAGCAGGGCCAAAAGATATTCCAGCCAGTGATTACCGTAGACCAGAACATTTGACCTGCCGAGTGCAAACGCTGCTCCCATCACAATGACGACGACTGGCAATTCAAATGTTTTCACAACAATCTTCCCCTTCCAGTATTTCAAGAGCAGCGTCTGGCACAGCCCGTGAAAGAATATCTCGTCGCCCACTGCCGCAGCCATCCATTGAAATAGAATCCAAACGACCATATCTGTGCGGCTCATATCCGTAAAATAAGGGGGCAAGGTTCTAGAGAGAAGAAGGGGAAGGACGATCAGACCGACAATGAGGACCAGCCCCGCAGCATAAAATTTCAGCAGGATCGACATCGAGAGCCGGATTTCAGAGGAGTTAATCCCGTAGCTCCAGAGATGGCCCCGCGAGAGGATCGTGATCGCCAGCATGCCGATGCCGAATTGCCACACCTGATGTTCAAAATGCCAGGCGAGTCCGGTGGAGAGGGATGACGGGAGCGGGAAAATTCTGACTAAGAAATGAAACGAAGAGATCCACTCGACGAGCGCGAAACAACCGATGACTGCCAGCACGGACCAAGTTTTCTGGAGGAGAGAAGAGGGATTCGCCGCTCTGGTATCAGAAATTGACATGAGTCCGTTGCATTTCGTGACCGAAAAAATTAATTTTACTGTGCAATGGAAGAGATCCTTACACGCCTCGCTGAAGAACTGCTGGAGTATTTTCGATCCGAACAGTTAACGATTGTCGGCGCGAAAAATGTTCCGGGACTGCGTCCGCCGGCGGCCCTGCCGAACGACGGCTACGGCGACCAAATGAAGAAGCAGCCGGACGTCTTCGCCTTTGATGAAGCACAACAGCGGTTCGTCATCGGCGTCATCAAAACGGAGGACGAAGACCTGGAGTCGCTGCACTCGTTGACCCAATACGACGTATTCTTCGACCACAAAAATCCGGATAACGGGAAAGCGTCGCGCATCTGCTTCCTCCTCCCTCCGGCCTTGATTCCCCAATTCACTGCGATCATCACTCACTACATCCACCGCGACTATTGGGGGAATATGACGTTGCTGCGTTCGCGCAACTTCGGGATTGACACCTGAGATCATCAGAGAAGACGAAGCTTCGCGTACTTGAGCATGAGGTTTTTCGCACCAACGCTTTCAAACAACACTACCGCCTTCGAAGAGTCTCCTTTTCCGGCAAGCTGAAGAATTTTTCCTCTTCCAAACACCTCGTGTTCGACCTTCGCACCGACCCTCAACACAACAACCTCTTGCGATTCATTTTCATAGTCTGGCGTTTGATCGTTTTCGGCTCCGTACTTCGGCGCGTGGGCCCGTTCGGTCGTGTAGCTCGACTTCACCGCCATCTCGTCGTCAGTGCGGCGAGGACGCAGGTCCGGGCGCGAGCCGGAGAGTGAAAAATGACGGGGAGATTCGTGCTGAACGAGGGACGAGTCGATCTCTTCGGCAAATCTTGAGATCACGGGATATGTGACATCTCCGAATCGATAGCGAAGCCGGGTGTGCGTCATGTACAATTTCTTCATCGCCCGGGTAATTCCAACATAGAACAACCGCCGTTCCTCTTCCAGCTCGTCCGGCTCCGGAGCTACCTGATACAACGGAAACAGCCCCTCCTCCAACCCGCCGATGAAGACGACGGGAAACTCGAGTCCTTTGGCCGCATGGAGGGTCATGAGCGTCACGGCATTCCGCTGATCCACCGCTTCATCCACGGGCGACACGAGCGAGACCTCTTCCAGAAAGTCCTCCAGCCTGGCGTCCGGTTTTTCGGAAGTGAACTCCGTGATCGCCGAAAGGAGTTCCTGGATATTCTCCCACCGTCCCAGCGCTTCGGGAGTTGCTTCGTCTTTCAGGCTCCGCAGAATTCCGAGTTCATCCACCATCGACCGCGCCAATTCGCTGGCCGACATCTGGGTCTTCAAATCAATGTATTTCTGAATGAACGCAGCAAATTGAAGAATCCCATTTCTCGTCTTCTCGCCGATCGTTGTGACCGAGCCGGCATTCTTCAGCACGTCAAAAATATCCTTCGCCCCCGGGGCACGGGAAAGGAGAAGCAGCTTTTCGATCGTCGTATCGCCTATTCCGCGGACAGGATAATTGATGATCCTCAAGAGACCCTCTTCGTCCTTCGGATTGACGATCACCCGGAGGTACGCCAGCACGTCCTTGATTTCTTTTCGCTTGTAGAATTCGACTCCTCCGATGATGACGTACGGTATGCCGTTCCTTCTCAGTCCATCCTCCAGCGAGCGTGACTGCGCGTTGGTGCGATACAAAACGGCAAAATCCTTAAGGTCCAGTTTCATCTTCGCGCATTGATCCTGGATATGCGAGACGATTTTCAGGCCTTCGTCTTTGTCATCCTCCGCCTCAATAATAGTGATCAACTCGCCCTGAGGGTTGGAGGTCCATAGAGTCTTGTGGATCTGGTTCTTGTTGTTCTTGATAACGGAGTCTGCCGCGGCGAGGATTGTCTTCGTTGACCGGTAGTTTTGTTCGAGCCTGAAAACCCGGCAATGTGGATAATCCCGTTCAAAATCAAGGATATTCTTGATGTCCGCGCCGCGGAAGGCGTAAATGCTCTGAGCATCATCGCCGACGACGCAAATGTTGCTGAAACGCTTGGCGAGCAAATTGATAAGGACGTACTGAGCCCGGTTCGTATCCTGATACTCGTCCACGAGCAAATACCGGAACCGGTATTGATACTTTTCGAGGATCCCGTCATGTTTCTGGAACAATTCTATCGGCTTCAACAGCAGATCGTCAAAGTCCATTGCATTGTTCTTTTGCAGGCGCTGCTGGTATTCTTTGAAGACCGTCGCAGCGCACTGCTCGAACGGATCCTTGGCCACGTTGTCGTATTCCTGGGGCGAGACAAGATGATTCTTCGCTCCGCTGATCCTGGATTGAACCCCTCTCGGGTTGAACTGCTGGGCGGAGATATTCAGCGAGGACATGATCGACTTCACAAGACCCAGGCTGTCGTCGCTGTCGTAGATCGTAAAATTTCTCTGGAACCCGATCGCTTCGCATTCGTGACGAAGAATACGCGCAAAGATAGAATGAAACGTGCCCGCCCAAACGTCCCGCGCATGGTCGCCGACGAGATGTTCGATCCGGTGCTTCATCTCTTTCGCAGCCTTGTTCGTGAAGGTGAGCGCGAGGATTTGGTACGGCTTCACTCCCTGGTCGATAAGATGGGCGACTCGGTAGGTAAGGACTCGGGTCTTGCCGCTTCCGGCGCCGGCGACAATCATGACCGGACCCTCCATAGCGGAGACGGCTTGCTTTTGTACGGAGTTTAGTTCGTTCGTCAAGTCCATGGGAATTTGAAGATGCGTGCGGAATAATACGCAAATTACCAAAGTGATGCAACCGGGTAAATCGCATTACGGCCGGGTTGACATAGCTAGCCGTTTAGAAATAATTCACGCCGTTCACGTATTCGATGTTACTTTCTTTCCGAGAAAGAAAGTAACCAAAGAAATCCGTCGAAATCGAAACGCGCGGATTCAATCCCTATCCCACAAGCTGACAATTTCGGCGCTTCAACATTCTTGAGTTTTCAAGCGGTGAGTAGTAGCGTCGAAATTGAAACCCTTCGATTGAATCCTACCCTCCCGCGCACCCGTCGATTTCGACTCGTTTGACTCGCGAAGAAGCGATGGCCCCGGAATCGGCGGTATTGTGGGAGAAGACGATGCGTGCGTTTAGAAAACGGCCGGGAAGAGCCATGGCTTGTGGAAGCCGTTTTCTTCAGGAAATGCACGCAAAAGCATCGCTTCGTTCCGATTCCGAATGCTCTTCCCGCTTTCAAAAGGCTATGAAAGGCGGGATCCCGCACAGCGGGACTTCGCTTCTCTCTCTGGCATCAGAGAAAGAAGAGTGCTTTAATGCAAAGTGAGAAACCGCTATATGGGGAGAGAGAACGGGGAGAGAAAACCGGGAACGCGAATTAGAGAATGATTGCCCCTTCGAGGCGGAGAAGAAATTCTTTTGTCTTTACCCCGGCCGAGTATCCTGCAAGAGAGCCATCATGCCCCACGACCCTGTGGCACGGAACGACAATCGGAAGAGGGTTGCTGCCGTTCGCGGTGCCGACGGCGCGAAATCCGCGCGGGACTCCGACTCTTCGAGCGAGCTGCTTGTAGGTGATAGTGGTGCCGTACGGGATGTGCATCAACTCTTTCCATACGCGCAGTTGAAATGCGGTCCCGATCTGGTCGATCGGCGCCGAGAACTTTGCCAGTTTCCCGTTGAAGTATCGATTAAGCTGGTCGATCGTATCTTTGTTACGGCTTTTGTTCTCGACCACGTCTTCGTCGTCGAAATGCATCGACAGCCAATCAAAAAAATCCTTCTTCGATTCTTTCGGGATGCTTATCTTGCACGCTCCCCGATCGGTTGAAGCGATATAGATATGGCCTATCTTCGAATCGAATGATGTGCAGTAAACTTTGGGCATTACGGATGAAGAAAAAACGTGGTGGTGGATTCTCCTGCTCAACCGAGGACGTCTGAATATAGCAAAGTCGAGAAAATGGCGCAAGTATAATCTTGGCCGCAGATGTCGGCTTCTCACCCTACGGTGAGTTTCTCGAACTCCGGGACGCGCTCATCATTGTAGATTTTGAATCGGAAGACCTTTTGCTGAACGCCAAGTGCTGCCGCAGTCCCCGCTTTGCTTCTCTATTCTTCGTCCTCGTGATGGCGCAATTTTTCAATCACGGAAAAATCCTCGAGCGTTGTTGTGTCCCCCGTCGTTGCGCCACCGGCAGCGATCTCCCGCAACAATCTGCGCATAATCTTGCCGCTTCTTGTTTTTGGAAGCGCGTCCGTGAATCTAATGTCATCCGGTTTTGCCATTGCGCCTATTTCTTTCGCGACATGGAGCCTCAGCTCTTCCTTTAACTGAGCCGTCGGAGATCGCTTTCCCTCCAGCGTTACAAAGGCGCATATCGCCGACCCCTTTATCTCATCCGGCTTTCCGACTACGGCTGCTTCGGCAACATACGGATGGCTAACCAGAGCGCTTTCCACTTCCATTGTGCCGAGCCGATGACCTGAGACGTTGATAACATCGTCCACTCTCCCCATGATCCAGTAATAACCATCCTTGTCGCGCCTCGCGCCGTCACCCGTAAAATAGACGCCCTTGATATCGCTCCAATATGTCTTCTTGAATCTCTCAGGATCTCCGTACACTCCGCGCATCATCGAAGGCCATGGTTTCTTGATCACAAGATAGCCGCCCTGGGTAACGGGCACTGACTTTCCCTCTTTGTTTACCACGTCCGGCTGGATGCCGAAGAAAGGCAACGTGGCGGTGCCGGGTTTCGTGGGGGTTACTCCCGGGATAGGGGAAATCATAATAGAGCCGGTCTCGGTTTGCCACCAGGTATCAACAATAGGGCATTTTCCCTTCCCGATGATCTTGTTATACCACATCCAGGCCTCTGGGTTGATCGGCTCACCCACTGTCCCAAGGAGGCGCAGTGAACTTAGGTCGTGTTTGAGGGGCCATTGTTCTCCCCACTTAATAAAGGCGCGAATAGCGGTCGGAGCCGTATAAAATATGTTAACCTTGTATTTTTCAATAATGCTCCAGAAACGGTCCGGCTCGGGGTGATTGGGCGCTCCTTCGTACATGACAACCGTGGCGCCGTTTGAGAAAGGCCCGTAAACGATGTAGCTATGCCCGGTCACCCAGCCAATGTCTGCGGTGCACCAGTATGTATCGGTGTCTTTCAGATCGAATACGTATTTCATCGTGAGATGGCAGCCGAGCAGGTAGCCCGCAGTCGAATGAACCACTCCTTTTGGTTTGCCGGTGGTTCCGCTCGTGTAGAGTATATAGAGGGGGTGTTCCGAATCCAATTTTTCCGGCTCACATTCTGCTGACGTGGTGGACATGAGAGCTTCCCACCAGTGATCGCGGCCTGGATCCATCGTGACATCGAGTCCCACCCTGTTGACGACGATGACACTCTCCACCGACGGCGAGACCTTGAGCGCCTCATCGACGTTTGCCTTTAATGGAATAACTCCGCCGCGGCGGTATCCCCCATCAGCTGTAACAACGAGTTTTGCCTGGGCGTCATTGATCCTGTCCTTCAACGCTTCTGCGCTAAATCCACCGAAGATTACACTATGGGTCGCGCCGATTCTGGCGCACGCGAGCATCGTGATAGGGAGCTCGGGAATCATCGGCATATATATGACAATGCGATCGCCCTTTTCAACGCCGAGCTTCTTCAACACATTTGCACACCGGCACACCTCGCGATGAAGGTCGCCATAGGTGAGAGTCCGGGTATCTCCCGGCTCCCCTTCCCATATGATCGCCGCTTTGTTCTTTCTCCACGTCAGCAGATGCCGGTCCAGGCAATTATACGAGACATTTATTTTTCCTCCGACAAACCATTGCGCGAAGGGAAGCTTCCATCGAAGAACTTTAGTCCATTTCTTGTACCACGAAAGCTCATTTGCCATTTCCCCCCAGAATTTTTCCGGCGAGTGGATCGACTCATTGTACATCTTTCGATATTGCGTAAACGACTTCAACGCCGCCGTCTTGGCAAATTTTGCACTCGGCTTAAACACGCGGAATTCCTTCAGGACCGAAGTAATGTTTACACCGCTGCCTTGTGGAACTGTCGTGGCCATGACAATGCTCCTTTAGATTGAGAGGTTGGGACGATAAATTATTGGCAATCCTACAAACGCTTCACGCCGGGACTCGACATCACGAGAGCAATCGATACCCCATGATCAGGCTGATCACAATCAGGACGATACCAAAACCGCGAGTGATCTTCTCGATGAGCGCATGATCGAGTTTCATCTTCTGCCGTTCGACAAGTTCGAGGAGGACGACAAACCACCCTGTTGTTCCGAACCCGGTACCCAACGCGAAAAACAAGTTATTGTACGCTGATATTGCAAGAATGTGATATCCATGAATGATGCCTGCGACTGTGATCCAGTAGGCAATAAAGGAGGGATTGGAAAGATAGAGGACGATGCCGAAAAGGAAATACCGCTTGAAGCCGGGAGCCTCCTCGCTTTTCGCGAGTTTGGCTTCGCGCATCTTGAAGAATGTCGTTCGTATGCCGAATGCAAGGAATATAACAAAGGCAAGGATCCTGAAAACGAGATCGATCTTGGGGTTGGAATTCAGAACCGAGATCCCGAACATCGCAGCGGCGCAATAGACGAAATCCATCCACCCTGAACCGGCGCCGATCATGAAACCCTGGCCGGTTTTGTTCGAGAGCCCTTTCATCATGACCGCGATATTGATCGGCCCGATGGGCATCGACGTAAAGAATCCTACGATAAATCCGACGATGAAGGCGATCATCCAGCTCGTTCAGTTGTGAGGAATCGTTCGGCGACAGAAGCAGTTGCGCGGCGCGAGGAGTTCTGCAACTGTTGACTTCGACGCGCAGTGGAAGATAATTGAAATGAGGCTGAATCGCAAAGCGTTTATACAAAGACAATCGATTCGGATGACTCGGGACGAATGAGCGCTTCTTCCGTGAACCGATGCAGCCGTTCGACAATGGGATCGAAAGCAGTATAGGTCATCAATTCTGCACGAAGTTTTGCGACATTCGGCGTGCCGTGAAGGTAGCCTGAATAATGCTTTCTCATTTCGAGGATACCGGTCCGGTCGCCTTTGTACTCGATCGAAAGTTTCAGGTGTTCAATGCAAAGCGCAACGCGTTCGTCCAATGAAACGAAAACGGACACTTTTCCCGTCTGCATGAATTCCTTTGCCTGACGGAAGATCCAGGGGTTGTCAATGGCGCCCCTGCCGATCATCACTCCATCGCAGCCGGTGTCGTCAAATACGCGCTGCACATCCGCGGGCTCAAAAATATTTCCGTTGACGATGACCGGAATCTTCACCGCTTCTTTTATTCTGGGAATCCAGGAGTAGTCGGGAAAACCCTTGTGCGCCTGAGCGCGGGTGCGGCAATGGACTGTCAGGCCCTGCACGCCTACTCCCTCCAGCATCTTAGCCACTTCCACAATCCGTATGGAATTTTCATCCCACCCGAGACGCGTTTTGACAGTGACAGGCTTCGTCGTCGCCTTGACGACGGTGGAGACAATCCTCTCCATTCTCGGCAAATCCTTCAGCAGCCCCGCGCCGGCTCCCCTCATGGCAACATCTTTCACCCAACAGCCGCAGTTGATATCGATAATATCCGGATTAAGGCTCTCGGCAATCGCGGCCGCTCCGCCCATCGACGATTCCTCGCCTCCGTAGATTTGAATTCCGAAAGGGCGTTCTTCTTCGGAGAAGAACATCTTCTTCTTCGTCTTCTCGCTGTTCCTGACAAGTCCCTCGGAGTTCACAAATTCGGTGTAGACAATATCGGCCCCGAGCCGTTTGCAAACAAGGCGAAACGGCGGGTCCGTCACGTCTTCCATCGGCGCGAGGAGTATAGGATTATTTATTTCGAGGGAACCTATCTTCACTTTCTTCTCAGTTCGTCAGTTAATCGTGTCGCCCGGAAGTATATCCACCACTCTGCTCTTCAATTGGACGGGCAAATATCCCTTCATTTCTTCGGGAGCGCCCGTCAGCGCGGGAAATGTTCCGTAGTGCATCGGTATAATACATTTTGGATTGAGCAGCTCGCAGGCCTTCGCGGCCTCGCGGGGTCCCATCGTATACACTCCTCCGATCGGAATCATCACGATGTCCGGCTTATAGAGATCCGCGATGAGCTTCATGTCGCCGAAAACGCCGGTGTCGCCCGCGTGATAAACGGTCACGCCATTCTCGCACTGGATCACAAATCCTGCGGCGAGTCCTCCATCGATTCTTGCTCCTCCGTCTTCAATCGTCGAGCTATGGTCTGCGTGAACCATGACGATCTTCACATTGTCCGCTTCGTAGGAACCGGAGTAGTCCAGAATGATCGTCTTCTTCACTCCTTTGCCCGTCAGGTAGGCGGCCAGAGCGCTATTGCAGACAACGGGGGCATCGAACTTCTGCGAGAGCTCAACGGTGTTGCCGATATGATCGGAATGACCGTGCGTCACGAGAATAAGATCGACTTTGTCAATGTTCCGGGCGCTGCTCGGAGCTTTTGGGTTGTCGAGCCATGGGTCAATCAGGATTACCTTGCCTTTCGCCGTTTCGACCTTGAATGCAGCATGGCCGTACCATGTCACTTTAACTCCCCTGCCGACGTTTCTTGTTTGGCCTGAGGCAGTGGAAAGAGTGAACGAGAGTGTCACCATCACGAACAAAATAAAATGAGCGAACGATTTCATGGTTTTCTCTTAGGAAGTTGATCTGATATGAGCGATAAGTGCATCGGCCATTTCGCTGGTACCGGTGGTCGAGTGCGGATCAAGGTCACGAGTGACGTGTATTCCTCGTTTCAAAACATCTTCGACGGCGGCGTTCACCTTAGCAGCAGCTTCTGTTTCACCAAGATGGTCGAGCATCATGGCGCCGGCCAGGATAATTGCGCAGGGGTTGGCGATATTTTTTCCGGCGATGTCGGGCGCGCTGCCGTGCACCGCTTCGAAGATTGCCGCGTTGGCGCCGATGTTCGCGCCCGGAGCGAGCCCAAGTCCGCCAACCAGGCCCGAGCAGAGGTCGGAGAGGATGTCTCCGAACAGATTTGTTGTCACAATAACGTCGAACTGTGAAGGATTAAGGACAAGCTGCATTGCCATGTTGTCGACGATCCGGTCCTCCGCGCCAATCTCGGGATATTTCTGAGAAACTTCCCGCGCAACCTCGAGAAAGAGTCCGCCGGAGAACTTCATGATGTTCGCCTTGTGGACAATCGTCACTTTCTTTCTGCCGTTCTTCCGGGCGTACTCAAAGGCCGCACGGACAATTCTTTCGGAGCCGAACCGCGTCACGATGCCGATTGTTTCAGCGGCGCTCTTCTGGGCATCGATGTAGTGCTCGATACCGGAGTAAAACTCTTCAATGTTTTCCCGAAACATCACGAGGTCGACATTCTTGTACCGAGAAGCCACGCCCTCAAACGACTTCGCCGGACGAAGATTGACAAAGAGATCAAATTCCTTCCTCAATGCAACGTTAACACTCCGGAATCCCTTGCCGCTCATCGTCGTAAGGGGTCCTTTCAAAGCGACTTTGTTCTTCTGAATCGACGCCACCGTCGATTCGGGGATCGGGTCCTTGTACATTTCGATCGCCGTCATGCCCGCATGGGCAGTTTCCCATTGAATTTTCACCCCCGTCGCCTCGATAACCCGGCAAGCCGCTTCGGCAATGCTCGGGCCAATTCCGTCGCCGGGAATAAGAGTTACTGTGTGCATTTGGAGTTGAGTCTTTTCGGCATGAAGTTTTCAAAATATACAAAAAGTGACTTGGAGTTCCAAATAGATAGAGACCTCAGCGTTACTGCGGCTGATCCCGTATGCGGAACCTTGCGAAGGTTTCCTTTCCAATTTTCGGATCCCTCGTTCTCGCATTGCTCGTCAAAGGAAGCCTTCGCAAGGTTTGAGGCGCAAGTTCAAACCGAAGCTTCCTCCGCACTTTCCTGTCTTGACTCGCTGTTTTTTTTTGGGTAAATTTGTCCGGCAATTGCCTTTGCAGCCCGGAAAAACATCCGTATGCGCATCTAAATTATCTCCCTGATTGATTGAAAAAGCTCCTCAATTTCATCAAAATAGAGCACGCCCTCTTTACGCTTCCGATGATCTACAGCGGCGTGTTTCTGGCCTCCAAAGAAAAACCGTCCAACGAGCTGCTTCTTCTGGTTCTTCTCGCCTCCGTCGGCGCACGGACGGTAGCCATGACGTTGAACAGGATCATAGACAGGGAGATTGACAAAAGAAATCCCCGAACCACGGGTCGCGAATTGCCGAGCGGCAAGCTGACTCTTTGGCAAGTCTCCATCGTTTTAACTGGCGCTCTTTTCTTATATCTGGCGGCAGCATATCAGATTTCTGATTTCTGTTTTCGTCTCTCGCCGATTCCCCTGTTCGTGTTTATTGTCTATCCCTATCTCAAACGCTTCACGCCGCTCGCACACTTTGGAGTCGGACTTGGCATGGCAATGGCTCCCCTGGGAGGATGGTTCGCGATCACCGGATCATTCGCGAACCTCAGCACCGGCCTGATCCTTCCCACGTTTGTCCTTTTTTGGGGATCCGGTTTTGATATCATCTACTCCACATTGGACGAACAGTTCGACCGCGGAGCGAATCTCTTTTCCTTCCCTTCCCGGTTTGGCAAAGAGCGCGCGCTGCAAATATCGGCAGGGCTTCATTTTCTCGCCTTCCTCGTCCTCGTGGTTCTGTTTTTCCATTCACTCAAGGGACTCGTTGCCGTTCCGCCCCTCCTTCTGAGCGGGCTGCTGCTGTTCCTGGAGCAGAAGAAAGCGGATGACGTCGAGCTTGCCTTCTTTAGGATCAACATCTTGCTGGGCTTCAACATCTTTGCGATGGTCATTCTTCCGACGGTAATCTCATGAAGATTGTCGTCGGTATCACCGGCTCGTCGGGAGCGGCGTTTGCGCTCGATTTTCTCAGGCAATCGAGTTCGGAAAAATATCTCGTCATGAGCAAATGGGGAAAAATACTGCTGAAAGATGAATTGAACCTCAGCGAGAAAGACCTTCAGCCGTTTGTGAAGCGCCAGTTTTCGAACGATGACCTTGCCGCTCCGATCGCTTCAGGCTCCAATCATGTCGACGCCTGCGTTATTCTGCCATGCTCAACATCCACACTCGGAAAAATTGCTTCGGGTATCGGCGATACGTTAATTACGCGGTCCGCTCAGGTTGCCTTGAAGGAGAGGTTTAAATTAGTACTTTGCGTCCGTGAGACTCCGCTATCCACGACATCGCTCGAACAATGCGCGCAGCTGTCGCGAAACGGGGCCGTCATCATGCCAATATCCCCGCCGCTCTATTTTGTCCCCAAGTCTGTCGATGAATACATTTCGGCCTTCACCGATAAACTCCTCGGAGTTCTCGGCGAGAGAACATCAAAGGGCTGGAGAGCCGAAGAACTGGAATAACCTCCATGCGATTTACCGCTCTTCGTGAATTTGTCCAATACCTCGAGAAGTCCGGAGAACTCCATCGGGTAAAAGTCGAGGTCGACCCCATCCTTGAGATTTCCGAGATTGCGATTCGTGCGTTGAGGGAAGGAAAACCGGCTCTCTACTTCGAAAAGGTGAAGGGAGCAAAATATCCTCTCGTCATCAACACGTTGGCGAGCGAGCGGCGTATTGAGCTTGCACTCGGCGAACATCCGGACCGCCTGGGCGAAGAACTCATTTCCTTCTTCGAGCACGCCATCCCCCCCAGCGCAAAGTCCCTCACGAAACATCGCGCAATGCTACGGCGCTTCCTCTCTTCAAGAACGAGCGACATCAGCATCGCCCCCTCTCAGGAAGTTGTCGAGAATCCAAACCTGGGTGAGTTACCAATCATCCAGTGCTGGCCCCAGGATGGAGGACGGTTTATCACATTGCCGCAGGTCGTTACGTACGATCCGCGCAACAGCAAACGAAACATCGGCATGTACCGGATGCACGTTTTCGACGGACGGACAACCGGCATGCATTGGCAGATCCAGAAAGGGGGCGGCTTCCATTTTTTCCAATCGATGAAACTCGACAGGCCGCTGGAAGTCGCCGTCGCCCTCGGGACTGACCCGGCCTTGCTCCTGGCAACCGTCGCCCCTCTGCCGGAGGGGATCGACGAGGCGATGTTTGCCGGGTTCCTCCGGAAAAAAAGCACGCAGCTTGTCGGCGGTCGTTCGATCTCCATCAACGTCCCCGCAAATGCAGAATTCATTCTCGAAGGAATCGTCCCTCCAAAGGAGCGACGGACCGAGGGACCGTTTGGCGATCATTTTGGACATTACTCTGCGGCGGCAGAGTTTCCGGTATTTCATATTACCGCGATGACACACCGGCGAGATCCGATCTATCCGGCCACCATCGTCGGCATCCCGCCGATGGAGGACAAATTCCTCGGCGACGCAACGCAGAGAATTCTCGGTCCCCTCGCGAAACTGCTTCACACCGAAGTCAAGGGCCTTTGGGCGTACTACGAGGCAGGGTTTCATAACTTCCTCGCTGTCTCCGTCGAGGAGCGATACCAAAAAGAAGGGATGAAAACGGCCCTGGGATTAATGGGCACACAACAGCTCTCCCTCACGAAATGCCTTGTCACCGTCCCGGAAGAAGTGGACCCGAGAGATTTTCCTTCGGTCCTTCGAGCCGTGCGCGAAAATTTTGATCCGCATTTCGATTTCATGCTGCTGCCGAAGGTGCCGTTGGACACGCTCGATTTCACATCGTATAAAATGAATCTCGGAAGCAAGATGATTGTCGATGCAACGAGAAAACAGCGGCCGAGAAGCAGGTTCCGGGTACCGCGAAAGACGCAGCACTTCATTGCCCAGCTGCCCGAGCATGACCGAAGGATAGTGGAAACGATCATCATCGAGGATACGCTGTTGATCGTCAAGGTGAAGCATGAAGGCGGAGCCGTGTTGAAAAGACTCCTGAGATCGCCGATCATCGATGGCATTAAACTTCTCGCGGTCGTGAGCCCGGATGTGGATATTCATCGCCAGGAGAGTTATATTTGGGGAATCTTTACGCGTTTCGACTGCGAAAGAGACGTTCAATTTAGGGAACAAAAGCTGGTCGGCATCTCCCCCGTCTACCATGGAACCCTCGGCATCGATGCAACATGGAAACCAGGCTATCCCGATCCTCTCCTTATGGACGAGAAGATCGTCAGGCTCGTGGATCAACGTTGGGACGAATACTGGAAATAACCGTAAACGTGAGATTTTTGTGATCGATATAATTTTTAGAGATCATCAGCTCGTCCCGATCTGGGACAAAGTCCAGAACGGCATTCGGCTCTCACTCGCCGACGGCGTGACGATGTTCAACTCCCCCGATCTCGTCTCGGTCGGCAAAATGGCTCATGCGGTTCAGCAGCAAAAGAGCGGCGATTCAATTTACTTTGTGCTGAACCAGAAGATCGAGCCGACCAACATCTGCGTTCTTTCGTGCAAATTCTGTGATTTTGCGACGAAGCCGGGGAAGCCGAACGCCTACGAGATGACGATAGAAAGCATACTCGCCAAACTGACCCCGGAGATTCAAGAAGTGCATATCACCGGGGGGCTTCACCCCGACTGGGAATGGAATTATTACCTCGATATGGTGAGGCAGATAAAGAAGAACTTCCCCGCCGTTGATGTGAAGGCGTTCACCGCCGTCGAGATTGATTTCTTCCACAAAAAATTCAAGATGCCTATCGAGGAGGTCCTGCTTCAACTCAAAGAGGCCGGCTTGCGCACCATGCCCGGCGGCGGCGCTGAGGTCTTTTCCGAGAGAGTGCGAAAACTTCTTTTCAATCAAAAGATCGGTGCAAGAACGTGGTTCGAAGTCCATCGAACCGCGCATAAACTCGGAATCCCTACAAACTCAACTCTCCTCTACGGCCACATCGAGACGTACGAAGAGCGGGTCGTGCACATGATGAAGCTCCGGGAGGCGCAGGACGAGACGGGCGGATTCCTTACGTTCATACCTCTGGCGTTCCAGCCCGGGGTCACGGGCATCAAACCGAAAAATGAATTCACCTCTGCGATCGACGATCTCAAAACGATCGCTGTTTCCCGCTTGATGCTGGATAATTTTCCACACATCAAAGCATACTGGGTCATGCTCACGGAAGAAGTCGCCTCGGTAGCGCTGAACTTCGGGGCGGACGATATGGACGGTATTGTCGGCGGCGAGAACATCGCCCACGATGCCGGAGCCGTAAGCCCGATGAGCCTGGCCAAAGAGCAGATCATCAAGATCATCAGAGATGCTGGGAAAATACCGGTCGAACGCGACGCCTACTACAACCCTCTCCGCCTGCACACAGATAACGTCATCGGCAAAATCCCGTACCTGAATTCTGTCCCCTTCTACGCGGGGTTCGAAAAGCGGCAATTCAAAATTCTGCCGGTGGTCCCCCGCAGGATGGGCGAACTCGCATCGAAGGGGGAAATCGATGCCGGCATTTTTTCTCTGATGGATTATTTTTCGCAGGACGACACCCTTGAACTGATGAATTATTGCATCGCGACGCGCGACCAGGTGAAAAGCGTCATGCTCTTCTCGAAAGAAGGATGGGGCGACCTGGAAGGAAAACGCATCGGCATTACCGACGACACGGCGACGTCGATCCGGCTACTTCAAGTACTCCTGCTGAAGAAGCACGGGGTCCGCGCCACGTTTGCCAGATTGCATTCGGGAGTAAACGACTACAGTTCGTACGATGCGGTGCTCCTCATCGGCGATGAGGCGCTTCGGCGGAATAAGTACGGGCTCCCCGGATTCGAACTCGTGTTCGACCTTGCGAGAGAATGGTACGAGTGGCAAAAACTTCCATTTGTCTTTGCAGCTTGGGCCGTTAAGAAGTCGCTCTCAGCGGAGAAGAAATCGGAATTGCAGATCTTGTTGGAAACTGCCCTCGACAGAAACGAAGCAAGGCTCGATATTGTGGGAGCGCTTCACGGTAAACAAATCGGATTAACGCCTTCCGAGACGCAAGAATATCTTGAAGGATTCAACTACCGGCTCGGCGAACGGGAAAGAACGGCAATGGAGGTGTTCCGAAAGCTCTACGAAGAGATCGAAGTATCTATTCAACCTGGTTGACAAACCCTACACTCTGATCATGGATGCAGCATTAGCGGCTAAAATTCGGGAATTGATTCAACAGGGAGATAAGCTTGTTCCCGAGGGAGGTCTCGAGTTCTCCGGGTACAACGCAAAGATGCAGAGCCAGTATCTCCTCTGGCGGAAAAATTGTCTCGACGCTCTTGCAAAGTGCGGCGAGAAAGGGGCAGGTATCCGCGCACAGATAGCAAACGACGAGAACGGGGCGTACTTCTATCAGTCCTCCGCTCAGAAAGTGAACGATGCCCTCAAGGATGCCTTGAAGATTGCCGAGACCTCTGCGCCGGCACATGTAGAACCAGCACCGGTCAAAGCGCCGGCCGAACCGCCGTCCCCCAAACCGCCCTTGGAAGCCGAGAAGCCAAAAGTTGTGGAGGTCCCCAAAACTGCTCCGGCGAAAACGACGCCAACGGCCAGCAATCGCGTCTTCATTGTCTCTGCGGCGAATAATCCGCTTCTTCAGCAGCTCGTCGCATTCCTCAAGGAGCTTGGTATCGAGGCGTCCGTGTATCAGCGCACGGGCGGCGGAAGCGATGCGCTCCTTACCAGTTTCGACAAACAGCCGCCAACGCACTTCGCGTTTTATCTCGTTCCGGCGGACGATATTCCGAGTGCGATGTACGAGTTGGGATATCTCGTCGGGAAAATAGGTCCGAACAGGGTCTGCTGCATCTATCCGAAAGACAGTCAGGTGCCGAAAAACATTCCCGGCGTACAGAAAAAAGAAATTGTCGTGAAGCTGGAAGAAATCAGTTTCAGCCTCATCAAGGAATTAAAAGCGGCAGGTTACTCGGTATCAATCTAATTGGTGAAGTTGGTATGCAATCGGCACTCTACTCCAAGATTCGAAACGGCGAGCGCATCTCAGAAAGCGAAGGGCTCTTCCTCCTCCGGAATGCCGAACTCCTCGACATCGCTGATCTCGCGAACAACATCCGCTTCAAGAAGAACCCGGCCCCGCAAATAACGTTCGTCGTCGATACGAATCCCAACTATACGAACGTCTGCAATGTCGATTGCATCTTTTGCGCATTCTACCGCCATCCGGGCGAACAGGGAGAATACACCTACTCCGTCGACCATATGCTCCGCAACCTGAAGGACGCGGCCGCTAAAGGCGTAACGACTGCGCTGCTGCAGGGAGGAGTGAATCCGGCAATTCCCTTCGACTATTATCTCGAACTCGTCCGGCGCACAATCGCCGAGGTGCCCCAAATCTATCCCCACTATTTCTCGACCTCCGAAGTTATCGGCATGTCACGCGTAGCGAACCTGCCAATAGATGAGGTGCTGAAACAACTTTGGAATGCCGGGCTTCGTTCGCTCCCCGGCGGCGGGGCCGAAATTCTCTCGGACCGCGTGAAGAAGAAGATCAGCAGCAAAAAGGGAACATCGGAAGAATGGCTGAGTGTCATGCGCGAGGCTCACAAGATCGGCTACAAATCGACGGCGACGATGATGTATGGACATCTCGAGAACGATGAGGATATCCTCGAGCACCTGGAAAGCATCCGGAAGCTCCAGGATGAGCATCGTGGATTTACGGCGTTCGTGCCGTGGAGCTTCAAGCCGGGCAACACTCCCCTGGAAAAAATTATCCCTCACTATGCCACGGCGACACGCTATCTGCAGATGATCGCATTCTCGAGGATCTACCTCGACAATTTTCCCCACATACAGGCTTCGTGGTTCTCAGAGGGAAAAAAGACCGGACAGATTGCCCTCCATTTCGGGGCCGATGATTTCGGCGGGACGCTCCTCGAAGAGAATGTTCATGCGGCGGCGAACTTTGTCAACAAAACGAACACCGAAGAGTGCATTCAGCTCATCCACGAATCGGGGTTTGACGCGGCGCAGAGAGGCACGCTTTACGACATAAAAAAGGTCTTTCCAAGAGCGAAGGCAGCGTAACACCTTCCGCCATTTCGTCCATCCCTCTTCCATTTGCCATCTTCCATCTTCCATTTTCCATCTCCCTTCCTCCATCTTCCCTTCCGTCTCAAACACTCTCCGTCATCAACCTTCGCGATATGTCCTTCAGCGAGGTCCAGCTTTCCATTAATTCCGGCAGATATTCGGACGAAGTGACGAACGTCCAGAGGTAGGCGACTATCGAATAGATGCTCCCCGTGCTGAAATCGTCCAGGTCGATAGCGATATAAAGAACGACAAGAAAAATCATTAGAAGAAAAACCCGCATCGCTCCAAAGTTGAACGCTCCCCAATTTGCAATTTTTTGCTCGGCTTTTGATTGTCTCGTGTAATAGGACCGCACTTTCTCAGGATCTTTGCTGGAAAACACATCATAGGCGTCTTCCCTTGTATCATGCAGGTCTTTTTGGATTGTGAGTACCCGCTTGTTGTAAATCCGCGAAATCAAAAGAAGCGGAAGAACAATGAAAATGCATGCGAAGGCGATTCTCCAGTCGAAGAAAACAAGGGCAAAAACCGCACCGCCGATCGAGATTGTCTGTTCGATGATATCCGGGACGCGGTACTGCGCGAACGTAATGAACTCGCGCGACAGCTCAGCCCGTGCGGCGGTCTTCGAAACCGAGTCCCCCCTCTCTTTGGCCGATATTGCAACGTCGGTGGCAATTTCGGTAAACATTTTCAGAAAGATCCTCGGATCGAGAGCGCGGCGAAGAGCCCCGACTCCTGAGTTGAGGAGAAATACGGAGATCCAGATTGACAACGGAAGGATGAACGTGGCCGTGACTGGCAGCGCCGCTTTTTCGATGAGGGCATCGATGACGTTGCCGAAAAGGGACGGCTCGGCGATCCACGCAATGTTCTCGATGACGACCAGCACCGTGGCGATGATGATCCCCTTGCTAAACCGTCGGAAGAGTTCGCCCAGGCGCATGAGATATCGTTTTGGCTTTGGTTAAAAGAGCTGGATTTCCGCCACTGGAGGAATGAGTCCTTTTTGTCCCGCCAGCGTGAAGAGACGTTCGAGCGCTTGCTTTCCCTTTTCACCCATATCGATCGTCAACTCGCTTACGTACATTTTCACGAATTGCTCTCCGAGCTTCTGGTTGATGCCTCTCCCCCATTTCAGAGCGTACGGAATGGAATCGTTCTGGTGCGTGTAGCCGTAGTGAATAGACTGCTTGAGCCCGTAAGAAAGTTTTCGCGCCAGGTCTTCGCCCAGGTCTTTCCTGACGACATCAAGACCCAAAGGCAGCGGCAGCCCGCCCGATTCTTTCTGCCACGACTCGCCAAAGTCCAGCACCTTGTTAAACCCCTCGGCTTTGTAGGTGAGCTGCCCTTCGTGGATGAGCAGTCCGGCGTCGAACTCACCGTTTGAAACCCTCTCCATGATCTGATCGAACGGTATGTCGACGTTCTCGATCCCCTGTGTGAACGTCTTGAAGATCAGGGTCGCCGTGGTGAGTTTCCCCGGGGTCGCGACTCTCTTGCCTTTGAGCTCTTCGAGGGTTTTGAATTTCTTCGATACGATCACCGGTCCGTAGCCCTCTCCCATGCTTGCGCCGGTCGCCATGATCCAATATTTACCCGAGACGTAAGGATACGCATGGGCCGAAATCGCCGTCACTTCGAGTTCCGCTTTCATTGCACGAACATTGAGCGATTGAATATCTTCCAGCATATGTTCAATGTGGATTCCTTCAAGCTTAACTTTCCCGCTCGACAAACCGTAGAACATAAATGCGTCATCGGGATCGGGACTATGTCCAACCCGGATTACTCTGTCGGTCATTGTTAGTGATTCCTTTTACTGGCTAGTTAGTCTCTCTCATTTCTCGCCGCAATATATTGAGACGATTCCGAAGGTCAATCGTTGATCCGTGATGCTGGAAAAACCGGCATCCCTGAGAATCCGGACAAACTCTTCGCCGTCCGGGAATGCCATTACCGTATCGGGAAGATATTGGTATGCCTGTTTCTCTCTTGAGATCAGCCTTCCCACAAGGGGGAGAATATGGCGGAAGTAAGAAAAATATATTTGCCGGATGGGAAATGCCCGCGGTTTTGAAAACTCAAGCACGACAATTCTTCCCCTCTTCCTGAGGACACGATTCATCTCCCTGAGTCCCCCAGCGAGGTTCTCAAAATTGCGCGCCCCAAACGCTACGATCGCGGCGTCAAAATCACCGCTGGGAAATTCCAGATGCTCAGCTTCCCCTTCCTGCAGATGAATGACAGCCGAAGCGTTCTTTGCTTCGACCTTCCGCCTTCCCAGTTCGAGCATAGGTGTGGAGATATCGACACCGATTACTTCAGCGGGGTTTAAGCGGAGCGACGCTATCGCCAGATCGGCAGTTCCGGTAGCAACATCGAGTATCCTCTTTGGCGCGGATGACCTGAGCGCATCAATAGCCGCGCGGCGCCAATAGAAATCTATCCCCCCGCTCAGAAGATGATTCAGGAGATCGTAACGATGGGCAATAGAATCGAATAAACGGCGGACGTTCTGTCTTTGCATCGACGCATCGTGATAGAGGTTCGGCTAGGAAGATACGAAAAAGAGGGAGAGTTACCAAGGATAAACAGACATTGCATTGAGGGTAATCCTTAAGAGATGTCCGTGAAAGATGAGGTGTCCGGTATAGCACAATTGCATGGGAGGCAGCCGTCACATGAGATTAGGGCGGGGCCGGCGATCTGCAGTACCAACACTTTTCGTCCAGCCCGGCCAATCGATACAATCAAGATGCGGATTCGGGTTTGGAATGAAGATTGCAGAAAACAGAGATTACGTAAATCTCTCCTATTGACAGCAATGCACTATCCAGGACATCACCGATAAAATGTGCAGTTATCGATGATACGGAGATGTTCGCCCGGCCGCGCGTCGACTGTTTCGAGCTTCGCTTCGTCTCCCTCGATCGTGAGGAATGCTATGCAGGGAAAAGACTTTCCCTCCGGAGCGAACGCTGTCTTCGGGCTTTCAGGGGTGGGATCCTTAAAACTTGCTCCTCCGGTCCCGTTAATGATATGCACAATACCATCCTTGTCTTCAACCGTCCCGTCGGGACGCAATGGTTTTGTTCTAAGGTAAATATGAGCGTGCCCATTCACGATGAATTTGCAATGGTGCTGATAGAGGCTCTTGACCCAGGGCAAACAGGTCTCGGCGTAACTTTCCTTGTACGACAAATCTCCATACGTCGGATTGTGCCAGGCGGCGATGATCCAATCATTCTCGGGAATCGTAGCGAGGAGGCTGTCGAGCCAGCGTTGCATGACATCATGGCTCGTAGCGTACCCGTCGCAGCAAATGACATCTACGTTGCCGAAGTGATAGGAGTAAAAGTGTGTCGTGCCGTCTACCGAGTTTACCGGCAAAACCCCCGCGGTATACTTGTCAAAATTCTCTCGGCCCGCGCTGCTCTTGAATTCATGATTGCTTGTCGTCATAAAAAACTTCCCACGCACAAAAACGCTGTCAATACCGGCATAATGCAGAGTCCGTTGCCAGGCAGCCTCGCTCCCGTCGTGAGTGAAATCTCCCGTATGAATCTGGAAGTCCCAGTCGGTAATCTTGTAGAGCAAGATGTGGGCAATATCCGAGCAGGCGTTTTCTGCGTTTTCCCTAGAATCTCCCCAGAGGGCTATTTTTATTTTTTGCTGTGCGAAAAGCCTTGGCTGATGAGAGTCAATACATAGGAAAAGAAGAGACAACAAGAGGTACAATCCGAAGCTAGTCTTGCGTTGCATGAAATCTCCGTTCGGTGTGATAATGAGGATAGAATTGGGGGTCACATGCTTCCAATGACGAACTCAATTCCGCGAGGTTACCCGTATTCATCAGGCGGCCTCGATACAATCTTCAGGAGACTGTATCAAGGCACCCTGTTCTTGTTCGTATTCGAACTACTTCATCAAAAGCATTTTTCTGACAATATCGCGGCCGGGAGTGCTCAAGCGATAGAAGTACAAACCGCTCGCAAGATCATGTGCATCGAACTCGACAGTGTGCAATCCTGCGCTCTGCTCTCCATCGGCAATCGTTGCAATTTCTTGACCTAAAATGTTGAAGACCCTGAGCGTCACATGGCTGTTCACCGGTAACTGATAACTGATCACCGTCGATGGGTTAAAGGGGTTCGGATAGTTCTGTTCCAATGTGTAGCCCGATGGCAGTGGGTTTATGGATTTGTTCGCGCCTGACGTCACAGAGGGAGCAAGCGCCCCGATATTGACGTCACCCGGCAGATTACCGGCGAAATAGGGATTTGTCCATGAACCCGGCGGCGTAAATCCATGACCTGCGGCCATCGACGTCGAGAGAAGATGGTAGTCGTTGTTTCCATCGAGCGCGAACCAATCGTTTGAAAAGAATGGATTGTAACTGACAAAAAGTGCGCTTGCCTTGATTCCAACAATATCATGAGCTGATTGCCTGTTCACTCCATCGTCTGGAAAGTACCGTGCCGATCCACCCAGGCTGTCGACTGAGTAGAAATAAAGGTTATCGTCATGGACGGTCCGGACCGTGTCTGCTTTTGTCGTGATCTCAAGTTCCTGGTACATGTCGCCCATGATATTATTATAGATTTGCGCACGGCCGCTGCCATCGACCAGAATCGCATAGCCGAGTTCTCCGACGCGCCGCCATCCGCCCGCGACAATGGTATTGTTATGAACGCACATGTTTGTTAACCGCGGCAAGGTCACATCTGCATTGATCTTAATGCCGTTTCCCCCCGAGCCCCAGATCACATTATAGGCTACCTCACCGATGGTTCCGGCTTTGATGTTAATGTTATCGCCGTCCGGCGCCCCGCACCATTTGATCGTATTCCGAAGAATGCTGGCATTCCCGCCATGCAGACCGATGCAATCGTCGACTGTGCCAATGACAGTATTGTCCGTAAAAACTGTTGTTGTGGTGTTGGCAAAATCCGAATAGATATCGATGGTGCGATACGCGTGGCCCGATACATCGCTCCCTCCCGCCCAAAGAATAGTCGTCCACTTCATTTCAAAGTAGGCACACGAGTCTCCCACGATTCCTCCCCATTGGCCGGGCCCCGTTCTTTTATCTACCGGAACTGTGATGAAATTAGGGCTCGCCTTCGTGCCATCGCAAATAAAGGTGCCGAGGACATGAATCCAACCGGTAGGGCTTGCCATGATTAAGGTGTCGCCAGAGCTGATCTGGAGAGTGTCTCCGGCATTGATCACCAGACTATCCTGAACAGTGTAAGTGAGGTTTGGCGATGTTCTCCCTTTGACAACGCCGGAAAGCGTCAGCGGAAGCTGAGCCTGCGAGTTCGTCGTGCCCGCCAGAACAAAGAAGAGCATAGCTATAAGGATTTTCGACATGGTACCTCCTTGGATCTATTTATGATTAGATGGGTTGGTTGAATTTCTGATCGAGCACGCTCTCGCTAGAGTCTGTAGCTGATCCCAATCGAGCCCCGCATACGATTCAAATCACGTTCGATAACAATTGGATCATGCTTGATGAAATCGCCCGAAGCTACTTCCGTGATCGCCGGAGCGCTTGTAAGATTGATCAGCTTTACGCTCAACTTCAGATTGGCAAACAATTGCTGGTCGGCGGAGAGATCGATCTCGCCCACACCATCCTGATATGTGTCATATCCATCCAGCCTGCTGACGGCAAATAGACGGCGCCCGGTATAATTGTAGGACACAGTTGCTTCTGTGCCCCAGCTTTCGTTCCCGTACGAAAGAATGACATTGGCGATCTGCGGAGACTGCGATTGGAGCGGCCGGGTTTGCTGGTAATATGTTTGAACCAGATCTCCGTTGAGGTTTTCTGCCGAAACCTGTTTTGTGCTCGTAATTCTCGAGACGACATAACTGTAATTTGCAGAAATACCGATCGGGCCAAGATGCTTTGAGAGGACTGCTTCGAATCCGTAGACCGTTGCCGGATCGCCATTCCCTTTCGTCGTTACCAGGACCACACCGACCGATTGAAATTGGTCTTCGATCGGATCGGTTATTCTCTTGTAATAGACGCCGGCAGAATACACGTCTGACGGGTTGGGGTTATACTCATAGCGGAGATCGACGTTTGTTGCACGTGCCGGAAGCAGATTAGGATTTCCTTGGGACTGGCTTGCGTCGGACCGGTCAACTGCTGGAACAAGGTCAAAATAGCTGGGACGGCTGAGGGTGCGGGAAATCGAAAGCCGGCCGATTTGTTCCGGGGTGAACTCGTATCTGAAATGGATTCCCGGCAAGAAATCCACCATTTTGACGTCAGCGTGCTGCCCTGTGAAGGACGCCGACGCCATGGTAAAGTAGTTATCATGTGCCTGTTCCCATCTCAACCCGCTTAGGATTTGAAGCTGCCCAAGATTGAGGGTGTACTGCAGATACGAAGAAAAGAATTTTTCGCTGGCCTTGTAGTTTTGATATCCGTACACAGATGTCCCCGACGTGCTCGCATACCCGAAAACGGTGACCTTAGCGCTATCGATCGTGGTAAACGGCTGTGTGCTTCCGTGAATGATCGACGGGTTGAGTTTGTAATCGTCTTCATAGTTCACGCGGCTGAGTTTTTGCACAACGAATCCTGCCTGGAGAGTATTCATCCCATCCGACGTCAAACGCAGCGTTCCATCCATTTTGCCCAGGTATTGATGATCGTCGTTCTTTCTCCATGAATGCGTAATGCTGCCTAATCCCACAAAAGGCTGAAGATTTCCATGGGCGTCGTAATTCTGCAGGAGCGAGTATTCGGCTTCGTCGGGGCGATCCTGGACGGCATCGGTGCTGTTGGCTACCCAGCTAAAAGAAAAAGGAGAGGTCGTAAAATGGCTCCCGGCGAAAGAGATGCTGGAGACGTCCTGAGTCCTCAGTGCGGAACGATCGGTGTAGGTGAGATCATTAGCGCCTCTTGCCCCGTCAATTTCCGTCTGAAGCCCGAAACGAGTTTGCGCCTCCTCCTGTCGGACAAACATATAAGTTGAGGACAGTTCTTGTCCTTCATCCGCGATAAAATCCGCCTTTGCTACCGCACCGTCCCGAGTCCTGTTTGTGTAGTAGGTTTGATTGTCATATGTGGATGCATAGGGAATGAGGTGTCCCTCACTGTCGACGGTGTTGATATCGGATCCGAGAGAGTAGAAATCCGTTTGAATTCGGTTATAGGTATTCTGAAAACTGCCCGCAGCCATCAGCCCGAGCTTTTCTCCAAAAAAACGATTGCCGATAAGAGCGGAATAAAGTCCGTCAACCGGTGCCGTGCCATTTGTGAATTTCAGATTGGCGGTTGTAAAGTCAGAAGCGGGTGGATTGTACCGGGGTTTGATCTGCGCGGTAGGATCTGCATCGCTCACGGTTCCATGGAGGCGCTCAGGGTCGAGTTCGTTGACAGTCCTTCTGTTAAAGACGCTAAACCCGTTGCCGGCAACGCTTGAGGTGGATCCCTCGGCGACACTTGCGGAAAACACAAACCTCTCAGGAGCTTCACGCAGTAAAAGATTTGTCGATCCGCCTATCGCATCCCCAGCAACATCAGGAGTGAGAGACTTGGTAACTTCGATCCGCTCAAAGAGTCCGGACGGAAAAATATCCAGCGGCAGGAATCGGTCATTGGACTCCGGGCTCGGTATTTTGATCCCATCGACGAGAGTATTGTTGTATTGTTGAGCCAGGCCGCGCATAACGACATACCGCCCTTCGTCTTGATCGCGGATAAGCGACATGCCCGAAACGCGTTGAAGGACATCTGCGGCAGTCCGGTCGGTGGAACGATCGATCGTCTGTGCTGTGATAACACTGATAATATTCTTCGCCTGAAACTCGCTTTGAATCCCGGATGACTCAAGTTCTCTGTTAGCACGGGCCTGGACGACAACTTCAGCCATGTTTAAGGGAGCATCTTCCAGGAGAATGTTGATATGCAGAGTCGCCGAATCGGATTGAACATCTAAGTTCATAATTTCTTTCTTTTTGAAGCCGAGCATTTCAATTCGGACAGAGTAGACACCCGACGGTATGCGATCTACTCTAAACGCTCCATCTTCACCACTTACGCTTCCCAATACGGTCCCCAGTACGCTTATGCTCGCGCCGACGATGGGCTCATTATTGGATCTAGCCCTCACAATCCCCTGGATTGTTCCTGCATCGAGAGCATTTAACGCAAACACGCAGGTGAGAAGAAGCGCGATCACGCGAATGGAACTCATTGCATGCACAATTGTCTTCTTGTTCGAATCCTGTTGTCGATGAAATAGTAGTTCTGTCTCGATTAGTTTGCTCTTTTGATTTTTGACCGGGAGTTCGAACATCGTTTATCGAAGGAGACGGAATACAAAGAAGCTCCGTTGACCCGGGGACAAATATAATTGCGATGTGTTGCCGCAGTATTACGGTACGGTAAGAGCTGTGAGGTTAAATTATTAGGGGAATAAGAACTCTTGTCTGTAAAAGTGACTTAGGTGGGGAAATGGAATAATGGAATGGTGGGGATGATGGAATCGCGGATAGAGACTTGCAGCGAGATGAAATCAAGATGGACGACATTAATGAAGACTTAGCGCGGCCTCCTTTGAATACCGGGATTGGCGTAACTCCCTTTCCTTATGCAGTTCCCGCAAAAAAGCGGGACGTAAGGGCATCGCAGATTCAATTCTATGGAGAAATTGTTCGGAATAGTGAACAAAGTGTTGAGCAACTGCATCGAGAATAAGGAAAGTGCAACTTCGCTCGATCATCTGTTGAATTGAATCACTTCGCGAATTATCTTCTTTGCCCAGGTGGGTGGCGCACCGTCCGGAAAATCGGAGGAGCCGTTGCGTAATTTTCTCGGTTTCACTCCTCTCAGCGTACCTTTGAAATGGAGTCTCGTGGCCGGAAGTATTGTCCTCCCCGAGATCCTGCAGGTCATCGATTAACTGAAGCACAACCCCGTATTCAAAGATAGCATCGGCTGAACTCGCACTCAGATCCCCCGCCGCCAGGTATCCGTCGGCCAGAACGGACGTCCCCCCTTTTTCCACTGTCACTGTCAAGAGATATGTATCATCGAGTGCCGACTGGTCATATTGGAACAGGATGCTCTTCTGCTGTGCAGAGAGAATAGCATGCAGGCTATGATATACCTTGGGGAATTCCTTGCGCGGGTATTCTTCACTTATCATGGAAAGGAGCCGCCCGATCTTGTTCGTCAAATCATCGATGGGCGGGCATCCATTCCCGCGAAACCATTTCGAGATCCAGCGAACCAACCCGATTTTGTCTTCCGCTGTACGCTCTGCGGCATCGAGCCCGTTGTCAACGTAGGGATACAAAAGACTGTATGCGAATGACGAGGGAGTGAGCAGAATGCTTTTTCCTGTAAACAATTGAATGCTGTTGAATACCCAGAGATTCCGCAGCGCCTGATGAAGATCCCCTTCAGACAGGGTCGGATCAAAGGCCTTTGCCTCATTCAAAAAGCGCCTTGTTACCTTCTCTGATTCCGTGAAAAACCTATCGTTTTGTATTTCACGCGACAACAGCGATGATCCGGCAACTGACTTCATTACGTCGAGCGAGATATGGGCTTTGTCATCATCCGTCAATGAATCGTATACTCCATACGAGCGGGGAGCTTTTTGGAGCTGTTGCGACACTTGTCTCTCATTTTCACGCTGCTGCCATTGGGTGAATCGGCGATTGAATTCCGGCTCAGCATCTGGAAGTTCGTGCCAGACCCCGACGTACTTGGAGGTCAAATGCCGAACATCGTCCTCGAAGCTGGCATGTTGAGGGGATTCGTGCATGGTGTAGTCTCTTTGATTCAAATGCGAAACCGGGAGCGATTGAACCGGGATGATATTCAGCGGCGTTCAACTCCCATTGATTCTTACGCATGAAAGATGCTAAAGATTCGTTCCTCATGGGATCGTTTTCGCGAATCAACGTATGATGACAAAGGCTGATATTGAACGGGAGCTGATTCGGTTACGTGCACGCTCCATTTTTCTTTCCGCCAGACAACGATTCGCTTCTATAAATCTTTAAAGATTCATATATTTAGTATAATACTTGTCAAACACTTTTGTTGGATGGTGGATGGAAATAGGGCAACGCTACGAAAAACTTATTAACTATCTGACGGATTACATCTACACCGTTACGATACAAAACGGAGTCGTCGTCGACACGCTCCATGGTCCGGGATGTGTTTCGGTCACCGGCTACACGTCGGACGACTACAAACAAGATCCTGACCTCTGGTTTAGAATGGTCCACAAAAGGGACCGGGAGAAAGTGCTCAACCAGGCGCGGTTGGCTCTCGCCGGACAGGAAGTTGATCCCCTCGAACATCGGATTGTTCATCGGGACGGTTCCATTCGATGGATAAAGAACAAAATCGTCCTCACGAAAGATGAGGCCGGTAATCCTGTTGCCTACGACGGGCTGATCAACGATATCACGCAGCTAAAGAAAGCAGAAGTTGCCGCGGCCCTCCGCAATCAGCAGCTGAAGCAGGCAGACAAAATGGCTTCGCTCGGAATTCTGGTATCGGGCATCGCGCATGAAATAAGCAATCCAAACAATTTCATCCTCCTCAATGTGCAGCTCTTCACCAAGGTCTGGAAAGATATTGCTCCCGTCCTCGATTCGTACTACTCTCAGAACGGCGATTTCAGCATCGCGGGGATGCCGTACAGCGCATCCAAAGAAAAGATTGCACAGTCGCTTGACGGGATCTTCAGGGGATCCGAGAGGATACAAAATATCACCAAAAGTCTTACCGAGTACGCCCGCGCCGACAGCGGCCAGCTCAACGAGCTCGTCGAGGTCAACAAGGTTGTGGAAATGGCGGTACTCATCACGGGAAATCTGATCAGGAAGACGACCTCCAATTTCAAGGTCGAATACGGAGCCGATATTCCGGCAATCAAAGGCAATGCTCAGCAGCTTGAACAGGTGGTGATCAATCTCATTAATAATGCGTGCCAGTCTCTGCGAGATACATCGGCGGAGATAAAGGTTTCGACATATTTCAACAGAATCAGAGACAAGGTCAGGATCAAGGTGGAGGACCAGGGCATCGGAATCAAATCAGCGGATTTGCAGTACATCATGGATCCCTTCTTCACGACGAAACGGGAAATGGGGGGAACCGGACTCGGCCTTTCCGTTTCTTACAGCATCGTCAAAAGTCACGGGGGATCGCTCATCCTGAACAGCGCCCCGGACAAAGGGACGATTGCCCGGGTCTCCTTTCCCGCCCACGCTGCTCCGGCAACGGAGGCAAATGTATGAGCTCCAAAATATTCCCGACGAACCCCGTCCTGCTCGTGGATGATGAAGAGCACTTTCTTCTGAGTGCCGAGCTCACACTTTCATCGAACGGAATCAACAACGCCGAGACATGCGCCGACAGCCGAAAAGTGATATCGCTCCTCCAGATGAAACCGTATTCGCTGGTAGCCCTCGACGTCAACATGCAGCATATTTCAGGAATCGAGCTGCTGCGACAGATCGTGCAGTACTTCCCCCAAATACCGGTGGTGATGATTACCGCGATCAACGACGTCGACAGCGCGGTCCTCTGCATCAAGGAAGGAGCTTTCGACTACATCGTGAAGCCGGTCAACGACACGAAACTTGTCACGACCGTCAAACGAGGACTTGAGATTGCCGAGGTACGGAGCGAGAACGAACTGCTGCGCCAATCCCTCTTCCGCGAAACTCTCGAGCATCCCGAATCATTCCTTGAGATTGTTACTCACAGTTCCTCCATGCAGTCGATTTTCCGGTATATCGAGGCGATTGCGAAAACCATTCTCCCCGTTCTCATCACCGGCGAAACGGGAACCGGAAAAGAACTCTTCGCGCGGGCAATTCATTCCGCCAGCGGTCGGACCGGCGAAATGGTCACCGTGAATGTCGCGGGGCTCGACGACGATTTCTTCTCGGACACGCTGTTCGGACACAAGAAGGGCGCATTCACCGGAGCCGAAGGAGAAAGAAAAGGATTGATTGAACAGGCCGACCAGGGCACACTTTTTCTTGATGAGATAGGCGATCTCAGCATCGAGTCCCAGGTGAAACTGCTGCGGCTCTTGCAGGATGGCAGTTACTATCCTCTCGGATCCGACATGGCAAAGCTGTCGGATGCGAGAATCATCGTTGCAACGCATCGGGATGTGGCCACGATGCAGAAAGGCGATTCATTCCGCCAGGATTTGTATTATCGATTGAAGCCGCATCATGTCGCAATCCCGCCGTTGCGCGAGAGAAAATCCGACCTTCCCTTCCTCATCGATCATTTCATCACGAAGGCCGCGGCGAAACTCGGTAAGAAGAGACCGACGGCGCCGAAAGAACTCTACACCCTCCTCGCGAACTACGAGTTTCCCGGCAACATCCGTGAGCTTGAGGGAATCATTTTCGACGCGATCAGCGTTCATCAGTCGGGCGTCCTTTCGCTCGATTCGATACGGAAGAAAATCGGACGGACGGCGATGAATGAACATCCTCATCCCCTTCAATCATCCGACGCGCTTCTCTCTTTTCCAAATCGGTTCCCGACCCTGGGAGAAGCGGAAGAAGCTCTCATCGCAGAAGCCCTCCTTCGTGCTGAAGGGAACCAGACCATCGCCGCGGAGCTGCTCGGGATTTCCCGCCGGGCGCTGAACAACAGGCTCCGGAGACCGCAGAAAGATCCTGAGGAGGAAACGTAGAAGCCGCATCATCAACGCCAGTGAAGGTCATTGCGTCATCGCCCCGCGTTGAAAGGTATTCCTCGAAATGACTGTAGTTTTAATTTTAGTCCAGCCCTTCGCCATCATCCCTTAACCGGACTGTAACACTCGCTTCATTTTGCTTCACGCTGAAGACCTGCCACAAATCTGCATAAAGCCACAGCAACCCGGTTCTCTCTCAAGCGATTGTACATCAACAAGATCTGAGCGACAATTCAGATGAACATGCGCTAGCGTGGCACTCCTCTCTGCGTCGCGATCTCCGGAATCCGCCAGAAACATTCAAAACAGCTTCTTAGTTTGGCATTGGGTTTGATAGACTAAGGGATGCAGCCAACATTCAATAAACTTTAAGGAGGAAATATTTATGGGAAGTACAACCAAGCGGATTTTCGCAACGGCCGTCATGGCCTTGATCATCGCATCGGGAGCAACGGCTCATCCGGACAAACCGGAAAAGAGCGGAACGTATCAGGCGCTCGCTCTGAAAAACTTCGAGTACTCGCTTCACCTGGAGGAATATCCGGGCATCGTCGAATCGACAATCTACAATGTGGTGATCTTCAAGAACAGGTTTCCGCAACTCGATTACGCTCAACTTGCTTCGCTCTTACAGCGGGTAGCCGAGGATAATCAAGATGCCTCCATCAGCTACAAGGCTCAGCTCGCCTACATGTATCTGAGCAACAGCTCAACGATCGATTTGACTCCGGAAAGCGCGTCGAGCAATCATGGATACATTTTCAAGCAGATCTCGGAGCAGTTAGAGCAGAAGTTCCTCGCATCTCATGAATGAACAACCGCAAAATGAAAGGCCAAAAATCCTAGCGCCAGAAACGCGAAGCCCGGCCACGATGGGCTTCGCGTTGGCGAGAGGAAAATGTCCTCAGTCCATCGACAAACCCCTACTTAAGTTTCTTCGCTAAATCGCCTCCCCCAATTGTTCCGGACCTGGCTCACCACGTTCAATAATGGCAGCGTTCTGTTCCATACCCTCATTGGTGAAACGGCGGCGTTCATATTTGTCAACAAATTCGAGAAGTGTTTGCCTTT
>Ga0265338_10001449_pt1 | contig 38500 bp, 29 predicted proteins | sample 42126metaG_FD_193579 | JGI IMG/M metagenome (GOLD analysis project Ga0265338, IMG submission 193579) | Rhizosphere microbial communities from Carex aquatilis grown in University of Washington, Seatle, WA, United States - 4-21-26 metaG | ecosystem: Host-associated > Plants > Roots > Rhizosphere... | reverse complement strand
ACCTCTAGTCCCCTTGCCTGGCTTTTAATCAAATATAAGTATTAAGAAAATACGAAAAAAAAGATACCCAAGATGCAAATTTTCTATCTGTTGGTATAGTGTGGTCTTTATTTAAGGATCTGTGGAATTCTCTTACTTAATATTTTAAGGGGTTTGTAGTATGCTTTCGTGTGATAACATCTGTAACAAAACTTGAGAAAACAATGATTTATTCAGAAAACTGGCTCTACCATAAATGTTACGTGTAGTGCTGTCAGCAGCAGCAAGACATTCAATATCGCTGGTCTTACGAGAAACTTTTCAGGAAAATGTGGGGCCCGCCCGCGCTGAAGTATTAGAAGCAGTTGAAGGGCTAGCGTTACTTGTGGGTCAATCAAAACACTCAACAGATTGTATCATCTCCTTTGTTGAGGAGCTTTTCCATAATTTATCCACCTTGTCAAAGATGCTGCAGGTACTAATAGAGATACGTCTTTTTGGAAGTCGTCACATAAAAGGTCCCCTTTATCTGGCTGGTTTGTTTACCAAGATGTAATTCATAGTTTGTAGTCTGACACTTCTGAATATTTTGCTTTTCAGGAGGTCAAATCATCTGCTGATGGAGAGATCTTGGAATTCAAAACTTTATTAAGTGAATTTGAGATGCTAACTATAAAATTGTCCGGAAAAGCTAAGGACCTTAATTTAGAGAAGGTGATATTACTGTCATAATTTTTGACCATTTCAGGTTCCAAATAAAAGTAGTCTACTGTTGAGGTCAATATGGGTTGGTTGGGTTTTTCCATCTCTAACTTAATATAGAGATGTCTATTTTCCATGTTTCTTATATTTCCTTTCTGTCAATTGCAGAGCCTCTTGGAAGGTCAGTTGATTGATTGTCAAAGTGAAATTTAAAAGTTGAAGTGTGATATAAATAGCCGTGAGAAGACCATGGTCCCTTTTCAAGTGAGTTGTGCGTCCATATAATATATTTTTCATTGTTCACTTCCAAACCCGACCACAAGGCAAAGATTCGAAGTAGTTCAGCCAGCTCCTCGGCCTCTTGCCATTCTGCCCTTCCAAAAATCACTAAATCATCCGCGTATAGGCAGTGTGCTCTTTGTTGGTGTTTTTGCGGTTCTTGGCTTTTGGCCTCTCAACGTTCCCAGCCACGGTTCATTTCGTCAAACCTACGCCTTATTACCGCTGGAGTCATCCCTTCTTCATTATCCTCTTGTTTTCTACATTTACCATGTTGACATTCAAAGAAGGATGGGGTGTAATTTTATCATCTTTTGAAAGCTGAGGTCCTGGGAAACTTTTCTCGGAACTCGAAGCTACGTGCAGCTGCCTTTGGAGGTCTTTAGCAACTCGGACTCTTCTGCTTAACATGTATTCACGATTCGCCAAAGCCTGAAGCTTATTCGGGTCAGTAGGCATACCCACAGGGGGTGGGGGTGTGGATGGTCCCTTTTTCAAGTGGAGTTCAAAACTCTTTCTTTCATTCAAATATGAACTACCCGGGCTCCTTTGCTTCTTTCTCTCCTCATTCATGCATCTAATCTAGGAGAACGCCTACCTCTTCACTTGAAACCTAGGACCGAAGACAAGCCCATTTTTTCGGGACATTGCTTACCTTGGCAAGATTTAGTTTGACCGCAGATGAAAGAAAGAACTACCTTTACCACAACCACTGGCGTATGCGGTATACGGGTGTAAGGTTTAGGTCTAGATGGAGGTTGTTCTGGAACAAGTTATAGTTCGCTTCGGTCCTGGTAACGCACAGTGCTTCTTTCTACTATGTCATAAAAGGCTGGTCTAATTCCAATTTTTTCAATTTGACAGAAGATTTAAGCGACTTCCTTCTTAGTATCTTCCCAGGCTTTCAGCGCAGCTTGTTCATCTTCTCTCCTTCCACCCAATGAATTAAATCCTAATGGAAAAGAAAGAAAGTGCTTATGAGGAAGCAAGGCAAGAAGCAACATCTTTCACAGCATCTGGAGCCACTCAAGAAATAGGAAATCTAGTGATATTCTTACTGAAACCATGACAGCAACATCCATTATGTTTCTCCCTTAGGTAATCAATAATGAAGGAAATGCAGTTCCTTTAGGAAGTTAATAATATGGGTATTTACTCATTTCCATCGTGGGATTCTAATATGGTTAAGAAAGAAAAAACATCTAAAACGAAACTTGACTAACTAAATAAAGATGCATTATCTTATTAGTACACGAGCACATGAGTATTATGGTTCTATACATCCAACTATGCAATCAGAAGGAGGTATGAAAGAAATGCTATTGTTTTTTGGATATAATTGCGAGTCCTCTATTTATTTTTCTGGGTATACGTGTCAATTGGCACTTTTGCGAGTCAAAGTTGGTGAAAAATCCAATCGCCAAATTCAACCAATCAAGTCGTTGTAGTATAGTGGTCCGTATTTCCGCCTGTCACGCGGACGACCCGGTGGGTTGAGCCAAGAACATGCCTTTCTCTACTCTGCCTCTGTTCCCACATACAACTGCTATTTCGTTATTTTAGAGTGTTTCTACTAACGAGTGTTATTTGCACGTCTTCCAAAACGATAAGCATCTGAGTTGCTTTCAGTGTCGGGTCCTAGCAATTGAGACGACAGTATTTGAATAAGCGGCGGAAGAGGGTGGACTACTAAAGGCTCGACCGAACCCTTTCTCCTAACCAAGTAATAGAGCTCTACTAATGGGAGTAGCGTAGATAAAAGAATTTGCTGCTTTGGTTCAGAGCTTTAATCGTAATATTCTGCAGTCTCTGCATCAATGCACTCACTTCCTGGTCAAAAAGGGGTTTATATATGGGCCCAAGAGATTTATACGAAGTAGTGCACTTCTATAATGAAATAGAATTCTAATAAGAAGCTTACCTTAACTCAGAAAGCTTTCTTGGTGAGGGCTAACCCCTGCCCTGAGATATGTATTTTGATTCCTTTCTTGAATCTCTGATTTAGTAAATCAAAGAAGTGGAAAAAATCCAATTTGTGATCCTGGAATCTACAGTTCAAAAAGTAGGAAAACTCGATCGACGGGAGAGGTTGTTTAAGAATCGGGATAGGCACTGTGAAAGAAAGAGTGAGATAGACGTTTAACATAAAGTGCTAGCTAGCAAGCATTCCTTTAGCTATGAATCCGATTATATGCTAAAGGAATCAGAAGAGGTGCGAAAGCCAGAGCTTACTTGCCTTGTACCTCTTCCTTTGCTAACTCCGCCTGTACTTGAGCATTAACTAAAGCATTAACTAAGCCTTTCTCTTCAATTCAAGCTTGACCACTTGCCAGTTCCCCTTCAATCCCACCCGTACTCCCTACAATCCAGCAATCCTACAACACAGAACTTCTAGAACAAGAATCTCCCTACTCGCCGAAGGAAGAGGCATCTCATGCCCAGCTGAACGGAAGGTCAGTGTGCCGGAGCCCAAAAGAGGATTTCCCATTACCTGATGTAAGAAGCCGTGGAGATTGTCACGATGGGCTATAGCTTTGACGGAGGGGCAAGCGTTGGCGAGTAGCAGTCTGTCTAATATTTAGATCATTGATAGGAATTTGGTTTCAAGTGGCCTCCTACACCACTATACTCTTCTCTACTCCTTTCATAAACCTTTTTGAAGGCATTCAAAGCATACCAAAAGCTATTTGAGCTAGCAAATTCTATATCTATCTATATCTATCTCTGATCTGACCTCATAAGAAATAGTATTTGACTATGGAATAGAATGTGAAGCCTTCTATGGGTGTACTGCGAATGAACCATTCTTAATCTTTTATAATAAAGCAAGCCTCAATTTATCAAAAGTAAAACTATATTGGACCTCTGTGGTTTTGTCATTCAACTCTGATGGGTTAATATTACATATTGAGCATACCATGCTTTCATAAGAGCGCATGAATTCTTCCACATGCTTTTCCCAGATTTTACGTTGTGAAGTGCTCAGAGATGTAGGAGATAAAGAATCCCATATTTTCTTCAATTCACCACAAGTAAGGATCCTATTAGACGCTTTCACTCCCATTCTCACTCTTTCTATATCAGCTGAGTAAGGCGAAGCATGCCAGTCTATATTTTCATTCATTAGTCCTGAGAATTTTGGGCTGTATCGTATAAGATTATCGTAAGTCAAGTAGACGGTTTATCAAGAATAGAGAGAGGAGAATTCAGTTTCAGAATGGATTCAATATAATAGCTTGGCATTTTCCCCGCATAAACTGCAGAAGTTAGAAAGCAATCATGAACAGTATATATTGGAATTGACTCATATAAGGAGCACCGAGCTATAACTAAGCTAGCAATAGTTGCATCCATTTGATGTATAAAATTGGCAAAGGTAGCACGTAGGCTCTTCTTTCTTTTATCCCTTTTCGTACTTGGAATGGCCAACGTTATCTTATGGCGCTTATTTTTGTTCCGATCATACACCCAAACTTGGATTGTGGTTCCGTCCTGTACGGAAGTAAGTAATATATTTATGTACCGTACAGGCTTATTCAAGAATGCCGCAAACCATCCAACCTCGTTTACTTACTAATTTCATTAGATTTATTATAGATGGATATTCATTATTCCAATATAAATAACAAGATTTGGCTAGCTTATTACAATCTTTAGCTGACAAATAAGAGCCTATCTATGCTGCTTTTCTGAATGAATATCTTGAGCAGCAGCATACATTGATTTTCCATAGACTAGAGGCATGTAGATAGATTTCATAAGATTACGAGAGAGGAGACTTGATATCCCGGGTCAAACTCTTTATGAATAGCACTGCTCAGTTCCTCTAATAAAGTGGTGTATAGGTCATGCTTATGTCTGCTTTTCGTCCACTTTATCAGGTTGGTTTGCACCGCCAATTCAACATGAAACAGCATGAAGCTCATCAGCTGGTAGGCACTAGATGAAGCATCCATGCTATGCTAACTGGAATTGCAAATTGCGTATGTACCTTTCATTATTAACTGCAAAGTATGGGTTCTGTCTTAAATGGAGGGTGTAACTGATGAACTGAAAGGGTTTTTTTGCATCCACTGCTTTCTTAATTACTTCCTCATACCCATTATTTCCATGTATAAGATTGGCTGTGTATTCTGCTGCTTCCTCCACATTTGTGAATGATTTGAAATGCATACCAGTTGCTACATATAATAGTTTTTATATATCATGAAGTTTTTTATCTGTTATAGCTGATTCAATCTCTGGATCGTGATCAGAAAAGAGAATCATCCTATTTCATTCCTTCGGTACTCCACTGTAGTGAGTTCCTTCGATACTCTACTGTTAGAGTACTCATCTTATCCTATATAGCTAGCAGCTGTACTGAATTTCTATTGGTCTTTTATCGGAACTCGTGCTTTCGTGAGTTGAAAGCAAGCCGCCCGATAGTGGACCGTGTAGTTCCGCTCGCTCGTTCCACTTCCGTTACACTCGCTGGGGCAAGGAATACGATTAGAGAGCTGGTAGGACAGTAGTTTCCGCAGCTGTAGTAGAATAGAATGTTGCACGCACAGTATAACGTTTAGTAGTGGAAACAAAGGGATAAGCAAATAGTGCTTACTCCTCCCTAGGCAAGATAGTGTAGTCCTTCCTCGATAGGCAAGATCAGCCAGCCCCTCCCTGTGCTTGACTTACCTGGGGCATGGAATAATAGAAGAAAGGAATACATAAGGAACTACTTAATTTCGTATAACGGTGAGAATTGTTCATCAGCACCAACCTATGCCTAGAGTTACGTTCATTGCTTCCTTCTTCGCTAGCTTTAGGGAATGGAAGTCGGTACTCTCTCTCATAGAATACCTGTAGTTTAAGTCGGTTATACCACCTGTAGTAGGCAAGAGCTGTAGGGAAAGAAAGAACATATTCTCAGCGGAAAGAAAGAGCATATTCAAATGAAATAGATTCTTCCCACCAAGGAGAGTAGTAGGTTTACTTTGGTATATGCACACGGGTATAACTTGCACTCCATTGAATATAGGGGGTATTTACTTGAGATATAAAGATCTACTTACTTGAAATCCTTTTTTGAATCTCCACGCTCCGTGTTTAGTAAATAGGCCCAGCCAGGGACTGTGATGGGTAAGACTCGACGAGAATCCGTCCTCCCATTAGTCAGAAAGAGCAGTCCATTTCTATAAAACTCTCTTTCCTTTTGATAAAGATAAGCAAAGGAACTTATGCTTGAAGACCTTATCCATACTGTCCATAGGAATGAAAGCTCGCTATTTCAACTCGTTCAATTCACTCGACTCTTACTCCAACCCGACTAATAGGCCAACGAGGGGTGACCTAAACAATACTCCAATCCGCCTTGGAGCCTACTTCTCTTCCGAATCCAAGACTTGGTTCAAACTTGAAAGCAGCAAATCTGTAACCGAAGAACCCATAAATTCAGAGTTACCGAGACCCTCGCCTACTTTTCGAATACCGATAGACGCCTGGCGCAGTGCCCCAGCAATTAGGAGAACTTTTCACTACTTCGTCACGAGAGTAGACCATGATACTCATCAAAAAAAAAGAGTAGAAGATGATGTCAACGACTCGCAATCGGTTGAACTTGATCCAAATCATCCACCTATGGTCAGTACAACTAACCAAGCAGCGGTACCTTCTGAGCAACTCCCGTCAAACGATCAACGTGGAAAGAGTTACAGTAGTACGTGATCCTGGATTGAAGGCCGATCCCTACACCTGGCTTCGGAAATAAAAGAAGGGGCATACCTCAATACACCTTTTTTATCATCCTATCTATTCGCTCAGTACCCGGAGGGTAAGCAAAGCTTCTCGTATTAGTGAGAAATCGCCTTTCAAAATACCATTAGCAGAACCAAACAAATTCCTTTAACTTGACGTCTACTGAGCAAATCATTGTTTTTTCTTATTGTTGAGTTATGTGATTTATATTTCTCTCAAGGATTTCAACAAGATGTCAGTTTTCCTGGTTTCAAGTCGGTTTGACTAGTCACTTCTGCCCCCTGTCGGTTAGGGATGCATGCGAAAAGTACCGCCTGCAGCTTGTTTATTCAAGGTTTACGGACGCAAACAACGTTGATTGATGTGGTAGGGTAAGGTAAAGATAAAGGGTGAGACCTCATATCCCGCTTTTGATTTTCATCTTTAATTGGTGAACGTGTGAACTTTGCAGAGGATGTGAAATAAGTATCTCCAATAGTAGTGAGCGGAACTCCATCAGTAGATCCCCCCGCCCTACCAAATTGATCGAAGAAAAATAAAAATAAAAAAGAGAAAAGAAAAGTTGAAGAATCAAAATAGAAAACATAAAGAATAATGAGCAAAATTTTCATGCATATGCCAAAAGAATGTCAAATTTGTCGCATCTCCCTCTTTAGAGCAATAAATATGAAGCATTGCTCTACATACGCAAGAAATATTCTTATAGAAAACACGATTCCATTATCTGTATATCTCCCCTTGCTATTTACTTCAGAAGATACCTAAACTACTAGTCCTGCTTTTTTCTCTACAAAGGTGGAGAAGAGCTAATTTGGTACTGAAACATGAAATTCGGAGAGGTAGTAAATAAGTGGTGCTTTCCATGTATTACTCTTCCAAGGGTATTTATGATATTAGATAATAGGGGTGAAATCCTTTGACAGTACCAGTACTTGACAACCTCAACAACTTCTTTCAAGTCAAAAGCCAAAGAAGCTCCCAAAAAAGAAACTCACTTTAATGGACTTGTTATTGGATATGAAGATAGCTTATCGAAAACATGTTATGCGCTTTGACTATCTCTTGATACTGCATCAAGGATTGTTAAGTTAATATATGGTTCAATGAACGGTGAACTATGTATCAGATCTCATCACTATTATATGCATGATACACGTACATATAGATGATGCAAAAGGTGTTGGATTTGAAAGTGAAACTTTGATGTTGGCCGCAAAGATTGTCTATGGATCCTAGCCTGAAATATTTTGCAGGGACATACAATACAAGAAATAAGCCAAAATATAAATAAGAATTACATACATGGTTGTTTGAGAGTGCAGAAAGAGAAGTGAGCGATATCTTGTTTCTAGAAATAGATAATCTATCCTGACCCCACATCGTAAAGCTTGATATTCCATTTGTATGCCCCCGAATTACGCAGGACTGAGACCCAAAATTCCTGGACAATTGAATTAATTAAATCATACGAGATGAGCCTTAGGGAGAAAGCTGTTAAATAAAGTTAGACTGAAATTAGTGAGACATTGAAAGGAAACTAGAAATTGACCTGGTCCCACAATCGCAAAGTTTTTTCAAGAGAACTTGACACAAGCATGTTATCCTTTAATGCCGCTAACTGTGGACATATGCAACCAAACGTCATATTATTTGTCATTTTGGAAGCTCGGAAGCTAAGAAATAGAGAGGAGGGGCATAATCAGAAGGCAAATGCTGACTAAGAAGACGCGATGCCTCCCTCTTCTGCTTGCTTTGAGAACCTTTCTCGGCCAAAGCATCCGGTGGTATCAATTGTGAATTTTACGTACCTGATGCTGCCCCAGTGGCAGCCTGTTGTATCAGGACACTGCATCATCCTTCCATTGCAGGTTAGGCCAAAGCTGTACAAGTTTCACCGTTTGGTATTGGCCATTTTGCGTTTTCTAATATTTAGGCCTGATCAAGTTAGCATGTATTGTTGGCGTAAGAATTTGAATGCTGATGAAACTTGCCTTTCATTTTCTTTCATACTTATTCTTTTTCCTTGCAGGTTGTAGAGTAGATCACACAACAAATAACTTTCGCAAGTAAGATGGCGTGGTTTTCATAATTGAAGATTGATGAGAGCTCCAGTCCATCTCAAATTTTCTTGCATACATTTCTGTAGCAGTGGAAAATGTTTTATGCTCAGGACCTTGGTTCTATAGTGTACAAGCTTTTATGTAGCAGGATAAAATGTTTTATACTCAGGATCATGGATCTTATAATGTATAAAACTTCTTTGGCTTTATAGTTATAGTTGCAAAAATCCGTAAATTGAATGTTTTATGCTTTTGACTTGATGAAATGTCATTAATATTTGAAAGCTCTGCATTGTTAATTAATTAGCATAACAATTTGGTAAGCGGCAAAAATGAATTCCCAGCCAGATTGAGTATTTGGTATATATTTTGCAATAAAGTAAAGCACAAATTAAAGGTCAAAAATCAAGCCGGAAGGAAACCATATTTTCGACAATCGGAACCTTTACTTGTTTTGTTGCAGAAAGAAGTTAAGGGAGAAAAATAAATCTACCTCGCCGGAAGAAAAAAGATAAATACTAGTTTTGATCCGGAATGCAATAACTTAAAGCAATGACTTATTTGTGGAAAGGAAGAATGCTTTATTACGGTGATCAGATCAATGATTTATACTCATCTCTCTTGTCAGATGTTTTTTAACACTTGAAAGATGGCTTGGATCCTTCACTTTATGAAGTGGTAAGTCAGACACAACCAAGAAAATTAGTGAGGACCTTCTATATGCCCCCTCTTTTAAGGTCAAACCATACATACCATATCTTCTTATAAAAATACTAGTATGGAGACTTTATGAAAGTCAAATGAAAGCATCAAAATAGCTAAGCTCTTCGTGAGCTTCTGGATCAAAAAGTACCCTGCTATTATGAATTTAATGAAGTTAGTTCAGGATGGCTTGCGTCTGTGTTGGGTCGACCAGTACGTTATAGCAATAGTAAGGATTCTATGTCTATGAAAAATATCCATCAAAGGGTATATGACGGAAAAAAAGGTAAGAAACATAAACTTGAACTACATGTTCCTACCACTCACTACGAGGGACCGGAGGAAAAGCAACCTTCGCCAATTTTCTTCATCAAATGGATTCCTGCTGGAACTGTAGTTCACTTTGCTTGTGAGCACAAAGTACCTATTTATACAGTAAATGATCAATTTCTTACTACTGCTATTCATGCTTCTAATCTTCCATATATATACTAGCTAGGTTTTATTGCTCTCGGCGATCCTAAAAAAAAAGTGAATTTAGAATAACATTATGGGAAATGGTAAACATTCTTAAAACTTTCTGGAAGAAAGAAAAAACTTCTTTTTGGATGATACCCCAAATAGCGACTGGTGCTCTATATTGACTTTTTCAAATGCATTGGGTACTAATGCCTTAGAAGAAATGTTGGCATCTATAGCACCTGAGTTCACTACCAGTAGGGAAAGGAGGTTATGGGATAAACATTGTAATGCTTTACTCCTTTATTATAGTCCATTTTTTCATCATGTCAATGATTACGCGGGATAAGTTGATTATGAATCCAATTTTGGGGATTTGACTGCTAATTTCACACTTGATTCGAACCAAACTTTTGCTTTGCATTATTAGTTAGATATTAAAGAAACTCAATTTCTTTACTCTCCAAGACGGCTCCGCTGAAGGCAACAAAACACAAGTAGGGCAACGAGGCTGTTATGTTAAGGAGGGATGAGCCCAGAAACTGTTTGATACCAAAAGGTCCTTCCTTTAGAAGCCACATAACCAAGAATAGAAAAATAAGCAACATAACCTAGAATAGAAAGAGAAGCCCCATGAACACACCATCACTCTGTCACCAGCAGCAACACAAGCTGAAAAAACTGATCTTTCTACTCACAGTTTCAAGAAAGAAGTAGACCAAGAAACTAAAAGAAAAGTTTTGGTATAAGTGAGTATTTTGGAATGTGTGTCTTCTTACAAAACCGGGAATAATTAACACTGGGATTCATCGTTTTGGTTTTTTTAGGTGTTAACAAACATACCCGTTTCAGAGGAATTAGGATAGAAAGGCAAGAGGAATTTGGCCAAGAAAGACTAGTTGAAAAGACAAGATTGATAAAGAAGCTGGAAAGTGGAAGTGAGAAAACTACACATCGCCTGAGAAGTTTCAAGACTTGTATTCTTTCTGTGATGTCAAAAAATCTATGAAATAATATCTTACAATAGCTTTTTTTTCTCACTAAAGAAAGTGAAAGCTTGATACTGGTTTCATTTTTTTGATGTTTGAACAAGAATAGAATCATTCGATACTTAACGTTGGCTCACGTTCGTTTACCTGGAGTCAAAACCTATTTCCTTCTTCCGCGGAATCTTTCTTTGGATGAAAAAAGCATCCCCAAAGCCAACAAAGTGCTTTTTACTCTTATTTGAGTAGAGGCAGAGTAATCTGTCTTATTTGAAACTACTGTTTCCTTATTTTTCATATCTTCCCTCAGCTTCTAGTTTCAGCAATTCGTCTTATGTGTCTTCAGATTTGGTTTCCTTTCCGACTTCAAGATGTCCTAAAAATGAACAAATCTAAAAGCAAAAAGACAATATTCCTTTTGACTTTGGAGTGCTCAGAACAAAATTCCCAAGAAATAATAAATATTACTAATTTGAATATGCTTAGGTGCAGTCGTGTGGTAATTGGGTCAGAGCCCAACAGTTCTGGTTTGGTATATTTGCATATTTTGGTAGAAATCCATCCTCCTCTTTTGTGGGGAACAGTGGATCACCATGTCAAATCCAAGATTGAAGAATTTCTCAACCAAGTTCCTTCCCGAAGTTTCGCTAGAGCTCTCAAAAACATCGTGGACACTGACCAGGATCCCTTTTTTTACATTCTAGAAAATTCAAATCGCATGCTGTTTGAAACTAAAAAGAAAATAAGTACACCTTTATATTCCTGACACGGGTAAGCTGACCAAGGGTTCGAGTGAGAGATGAAAAGTGCTTTTAGGTTCTTATCTTTTATTCAGAAAACGTCGTTCTCCGGAAAAGCACTGGACTTGTGAAATCAAGACTTTTCTTTAGTTTAGCTTTGTAAAAGTTCCGGAAAGTTATAATTAGAAAAAGGGATAACCTCATGTTGTTCACTCTTAATGATCCTAGAGTACTGCATAACTCTCTTTCATCCAATCCTTCTTTTGTATGTAAGAAGCAAGCAGTCGATCGGAAGAAGGGCGAGTCGAGTTGAAAAGCGGAAGCCTTAAAAAAGTAAATTAGAGCAACGAGAATTTCTATCAGCTAGTGAATTAAATTAAACCTCTCTTAGGCTTACTGGTGATTATCTAACTAAGCAGGTTGCAATCCTTCAATTCCGAGAGCTTTATCTGAGAAGTTTTCCCTAGCTCCGTGAAAGAAAGGTAACTAGAAAAAGTCACTGGGTACTACCCTCCCTATGAAGCAAGACTTCGTGCTTCTGGGTCGACTATGAGTGAAAATGCTTCTCTCTCGTGAGTTTACTACAATAGGAGTGAGTTTTTGCTCCGTCATCTAGTAAAAGGCATTCATGGGTCGGGCAATAGAGAAGAAAGAAGCCTTCTTGCCTTCCGAGTGTAGAAGCTTCATGCAGCGGCGAGTAACATCAAAAAGATAGCCCGAGAAATCTTCAGGTCATGAAAAAAATAGAAGAAAAAGAAGAGAGAAAGATTGGAATAAAAGAGTATGTATGCGTTGATCGTTCATGGTTGTGCGTCTTTCTCAGTGAAAGAAATACGATTATGTTGGTGCTCAACGTGAATGTTTTCGCTTGTATGAGGACTCGCCCGATAGGATAGATCTTTTCTTTTCTAAGAGCTCTTTTCCTTTTTTTAAGAAAATATTCTCTGAAAAGTAACTTTTTTTCGTATCTAATACTAAAATAAAAAAGAAGCTGCTCCCCAAAGTGAGCAAGGCAACTCGGTAAAGGAGACTCTTCTTCATAGTTTTTTTGAAACAAACTCGCTGGGGGAAATGCCCTTCTGGGAGTTCTCAATACACGACTAAGGGAGGCAGTTGTTGATTCAGATTCCTAGAAATTCGTTTTGGGCCGCAGAATTAGCATGAAAAGAAAGCTTTCAACCACTTGGCTACTTTACTCTCGCAGAATCTAGCTGATTGTCAAGTTCTTGCTTGGTTATTGCTATGATGGAAAGGGGTCTAGTCTTCCTTCCGTGGATAGTTATTCTCATTCGGAAAGGCTCCAACCCTCAGTCAGCCGAAAGGGAGGGCGTAGCGCCGGATTTCCTTTACTTCAAAAAAAACCTTGTGAAATTCTGATGGTCCGGATCGCAAGCACTTGTCGAAAAGTGATGTGATCTCACACATCCAAAAAGCATTGAAATGTGAAATAATTCTTGTTGACACGGGGTTCACACACGAAGAGAATGATTCGATCAGGGATAACTTCTCAACCATGCCTGTTATAGGGAGGGGCTCTTCAAAGAAAGATGGATTGTTTGGGACGGGTACGACTTTTTATACCTGGCATGCTAGCAAGGAAGCTAGCCTATGTGCAAGTCCAAGGCGAAGAAGGACAAGGAAATCCCAAGCTATTTATTTCATCTGTAGTCGTCGGCTCAGCACACTTAAAATACCTTTTCTTTGCTTACTATCCTACTGTAAATAAAGTGATAGTAGCATCGTTAAAAGAGTTTGATCAAAGTCCTTTCCTTATATTGTTAATAAACTATCATAACTTCATGGTAAAGCTATCTGGATTTATAGGAAATAAGGCGCGCAGCGCGGTACTTTTACCCTACTACACAAGGAACGTAGTCGTAGACTACTAGGAGCTATTCTAGGTAAATCACATCGTTGGGCAGCACAAGTAATTAAACGTTCTGAGGGATCGAAATATTATCTATTTTAAGGAGCATCCTATTACACAAAATGATCTAGTACCAACTATGAATCTGAAAGAAATTTCTAAATAAATGGCAAAAGTAGAAAAACTAGAAACTCAACGTACTCTTAAAAATAAAAGTATATTACTCTAATTAATGCTACTACTGCTTCCTGGCTCGTAACGTTAGTAGTTACTCGCTCGTACCACTTACTTATCCTAGTAAATATTATGTTATTAAACATGTACTACGAGAGATAGGATGGTTTAAGTTGCCCTTTCCATGGTTCTGTCCAGTCGATAGTCAATTTTCCGAGAACTCACATGGTTTTCGCCCTTGCCGTGGACCCAAAACCTTCTTTCGAGCACTAAAGGAATGGCCTGCTTTGGATCGGATTATTCAATGCGACGTTGTTAAATTTAAAGAAATGAATTTGATGTGAAAACGTTGTGGGAGTGCAATTTCAACAGGGGTGTTAAATTGAGAACTGTTAGCCATTTGAATTCTTTCAATTCTGCTTTTTTGACCTAAGAGTTTATTTGGATTATGATTCCGGTAATAAGCAGTCATTCGGATGGGTATGGTAGGTTGCGTTCGACCCAAGTAATAGTGGGTTTTATACTGGTTGCATCGAAATATCATATTGAATATCATATATAGTAAAGGGAAAACTTACAACTAATCCAACGAATGATGTTGCTTAAGAAATACCCATAAGGTAATTCACTTCTAGGATCCAAGATTCCTTTCTTTTGGGGCAGGCACTCCGGGGCCGAAGAGATAGAGGCCTCTTTCGCGTCTCCCTTCCTCCCCCCAGGCAGGGGCCCACCATATGGAGTATAGCCAAGTGGTAAGGCATCGGTTTTTGGTACCGACATGCAAAGGTTCGAATCCTTTTACTCCAGATTAAGAACACCCGAAGAGAAAAACCATATGTAGTCACCGGAGGAGTCTGCTCTTCCTAGCCTTTGACTTACATATTAGAAAGGGAGTGACCTTTACTTGATTGCTTATCTTACTAAAATTAGGAAATCTCGTACTCTTTCATTGACAATGGCTACAAACCATAACTAAGAACCTGGGATTCTTGGCACTCCGCTCTCGCTCGGACAGCACTTGTCCTCCAAAAGTGCAATTGTTTCCAGTACTAGTCACCCAAATGTTATATTTCAGCTCCAATTTAGCCAACTGAGCCAAAAAATGTGCAAGCTACGTCCCCAAAAGAATCTGACTTGACCAGCTAACGCCCTCCTCTACAGAACCAACAGTAAAAAAAAGCAACCTCAAGCAGAAACCACTTTCTCTGAATAGACAATAAAAACATAAGAAATTCCAAATGAGAGTTAAAATTCATACATTATTTATATAGTAGCACTTGGCAACCGATTTCCAACATAAGCACAGCCCTGGTCCGCACCATGGCAAGTGCGACTGTGAAAGTATTAATACTGAATTTCTTCTTTCATCCTTCCAATTTGATGACTTAAAAAAAAAACACAAGCCAAAAACCCATTTACCTCTTTTGATAAATGCTGAAGGATCTCTAATATTTAAGCGAAAAATAAGGCAGGTCTTTTAGTTGGATCTTTATGCCAGCATCTCTCAATTAGCGCTTCTAAGGGTTAGCTTTTCTTGGTATTGTAGGTCTCAGCCCTAAGAAGATATATAAAAACATTCGAAATATGAAAACAAATGTTATCCTAAAGAATAGTCGGTCTGATGTATACCTTCTGAACTGTTTCTACAGCAGCTTGTAGTGGTGTAAGGTACTCATACGGTACCTGAAATATATAAAAAAATCATGAAAAAATGAAAAAAGAGAGAGGTTTATAAAATTGTTTTGAGTCAATTGTTAGTTCTCGACAAATCTACATTCTGGTTCAGCTCAAATCCTGACAAGATTCTCCGGCTCTCAACAAGTTTTGATAAGAACCCCACCCAAATTCGGTTGTATAAAATCCGCTTCCTGGCCTCCTACCTCATGTTGAAAATCTTTTATTCTTCACTTAGAAATGGTTATCTTATAATTAGGGCAAGGATCGATGGCATTGTTTTGAGGCATGTAATCTTTTATCATGGTGTATGGGAATTCTCTGGAAAGAGCGATGTAGTAAGTATCAATAATCTATTGACTTCCTATAAATAGTGTAATTTGCCGGTGTAAATAAGTTTCGCAATGTTTTGGCATTCTTTAATGATTTCTTCTGGTGAAATGGGGACCTTCTGAGAAGAACTATGTAGTTGATATGAGTAACTAATTATCTTACTATAAATAGTACGAGTTTCCAGTCTAAATAAGCGTAGCACTAATTGCCCGGGTTCGTGTGCTATGTATAAATAATGAAAATCTATACCAAAGCCGATATTGAACGTAAATTAGGTACACCGGTAAACCGTCAGTTTTGTACCATTGGCGGGTCTTCTTGATGTAGAATTTATCCCCAGCGAGTAACTACTAACGTTACGAGCCAGGAAGGAATGTGGAAGTACTAGTATTCTCATTTAATTGCTATGGCTGAAGATGATTCATAGTGAATTTAAAAACAATTTTATGTTATGAATAATTTGATTTTTGTAATGTAACTGGAGTGCAACATAAATAAGTGCTTGGAACAATATAAATAAGAATAGCATTCACTACGAAGTACATGGTTAGTTTGTTTAACTTGCTGTTGATCCACATTGTTGTGCAATTGTAGACTACCAACGATAGAATGTTAAGTATAAATTTATTCAGCATTTGGTATGAATAACTGACAATATTTCATTGCTTCTTAACTAGGCTTGAGGGATTTTGATCTGAATTTGGTCTACACCGAGAACGATCTTTCTTTCAACTGAAGGTGACGTTTCTATTGCATGAATAGTGATGGTAAGAATACTTGAGAAAAATGGTTTGATTTTATCTTATTTTACTTGTTTGCATTGGCTGGAATGAAAGGGGAGCTTGTTAGTGGCCTCAACCTTATATATAAAAAAACCAATATGGAGGAGTATTTCCCTCCCAAGCACCGTGCTTAGATATTCTGCCTGAAGGGCGATTTCTTGTTGAAAATGAATGACAGTGATGCCGCCAACGTAAGTTATTCCAATGCTATTAGCATCTACAAGCATCCCGCTAAGGGTTGGATCAGCTGGGGCAACTACTGTGATATGGTATCAATATTAAGAATGCATCATACAATGAGCAAAGAAAAGAGGAATCTTACACTTTTCTTTGCTTGGTACCAATACTCTCGGTATTAGAATTGGCATCGTTGTATAAGCATAGATTATTCTATTTAGAAAGTTTTTAGTAACAAAACAAAAGTACAAGCACATGGTCGGTATTTTTTTTGAATATAATAAAATACCTGTAATTGAGCTAACAAAAACAGCACTTAAATTTATTTCTATAATACTTCACTTCATTTTTGGTTTATCTTACAGGTTTCTAAGGAAACAAGGGAGGAGGCACAGGCAAAGGGCGGAAGCGGCTATAACTTCTCCTCCAACGTAGCTGGTAAGGCTATTGAGAGGGCTAGTGTCAGACTTTATTGAAGCGGATGAAGATTTTCAACTCATGGTAGCTCAGGAGTAGGAAGAAACATACTTGCTATACTATAGAATAGAAATAAGCCACTCCTAAGCGAAGAAGGCTGTGAGTGATGTAGCAGATGGGCCTATGGCCAGTTTTTCTTTTCATAGCCCGGAAAGCGAGAAAGCAGCAAACTAAGATCATAGAAGGGTCTTTTTACTTCTAAAAAAAGAGAAGGAATGGATAGTCGGTATATCAGTTATAGCAACAAAAGTAAGCAAAAAAGGGAAAAAAGTTTGTGAAATTCTGTTCATTCGGTAACTTGAACTTGCGGAGACTTCTTCCACTGTGAGTTCCCTTTACCTAACTGGTTTAGCAGATAACCGATAAGAGATGGTTATATGAATGCATCCTCTGTCTTGAACTCATAGGAACTGAGGGCGAAGCGGTATATAAGATATAAGTTCATCTACAGCAAATAGTTGTTCTGTAAAAGCCACTGAAAAAAAAGAAGGACCTTTAGCATAGCATCATGAGTACCCCTCACACCATCTAGCTCCTTCAGCAGCTTCTCTTTACTAGTGGGAGTGCTTACTTGTTCGTTTTTATATACCCCAATAGATAAAAGCGAAAGCTCCCCTTACCAAACGAGACGATTTTAAGTGCTACGTACGGCGCTATCTAAAAGAATTTTTTGGGATGTCCACCAGAAACGAAAGAGCCAATACCTAGTTCCCATATAAAGAAATAAAAGAATAAGAACAAAGCATAAACCTTTAATACTGTGTCTCTATACTTTATTTATGTACTAGGAGATCCAATACTGACTGAAAGTGGTCCAGAAACTCTATCACTCCTTTCCCCTCTGAAACTTATTAATTCATCCTTAACATCACTGAAAGGAAGTGACGGAAAGAAAGGGCGAATCAAGTCAAGTAGTAAAGTCTCGATAAAGAAATATGAGTGCTTCGAATAAAGAGTCAAGTTCATACCTAGGCGTTCGTTGGTGCTCCCTTTACCGGATCATATCTATCGTTCTGATTCGAATAGTTTGCCTTCCTGGCGCATCTTCTTCCTTGACTGGATGGTAAAAGAGATTAAGAAGGAGGGAATGAAATATCATAATCGAATCTATTGGTTGGAGCTTTCTTCAATTTGCCAGACGAATACGAGAAAAGGTGTAAGTAATGCAATAGAGGTCACAAGGTCTAATCTAACTACTACAGGAATTCAATCCCCGCGAATAAATAATATTCTTCCGAAGTAGTCTCGCCTGTCTATGTCTATAAAGACCGATAAAGAACTTTTTAACCTAGTAGCGCTGAATCCTTCTATCTTTTATTATTTAGGAATTCATGCACAGCTCTTGTGTTTATTAGAGAATAGAATCCTTTCCCTTTCCACACTTCTACATAACCTTCAACTACGACGGCAACAAATAGTCGATCATCCGGCGCTTTCTTTATATCAATGCAAGCTAATTTCTTCTTAGTGTAGATAGAGGGGAAAGGCTTGTATAGTTTGAGAAAGTCATGCAACGTGGTGGCAGGCTGGGCTCATATACGATCGTCGAAAGCTGACAAACCCAACATAGATAGAAGGTGGATTGATCCATCTGGCGTCGGCTTCACGCAACCCACCCACAGAAAGAATGAAGTTCATAATATGCTCGCAACTAGTGTAGTAACGAGAAAGTCTCAAACAAATATTGCTTTGAAAAGCAAGAGTAAGTAATCTTCTGATTCTCTCGTGTATGTATAAGGATATGTAGTTTGCTTCCGTTCCTTTTGCAAGATTATGGAATGGAAGGAAGAAGTGTAGTTTTTCCTAGCCAATAAAAGAAAGATAAAAGAGAGTCAATTCTATTCAATTTATTATGCAAAGAAAGAAGAAGTAGTAAGGTTTCAATCAAGCAAGTAGTGTTTCAAATCAAGTTGTGTAGGACAGTGGCTGGCGTGCGTAAAGAGTATACAACCAGCAATCAAAGAAAACTGAAGGTTGTTATAGATAAATAATAAGAAAAAAAAATAAGACAAAGAGAGATATTACTTAAGAAAAGAAAGAACACAATCAGTGTAGTCCGTATCCGCTCCTTATTCTTTCCTATTTATTAGTTTACGCGAACTTGCTACCAAGAAAAGAAGAACATAAGAATAAAGTGCATAATATGCTAGTAGTGAAGTAGTAAGGAGCAAGTAGTTATTAACTTGAAAGCATCAAAAAAGAATAAGTAGTTTTCTCGCTAACAAAGAACACATAAAAAGAAGAATGAAGTTGATCATAACATAAGTAGAACATACTATGCCTTCTTAGCCTGCCTTAGCCCACTTAGTTAGTAGTGTAGTTTTCCCGTTCTTCCAGTCAAAGATTTCATGCGTAAGGAGAATTCTAAACTCGAGATGGTCCTTACTGATTGAATTTAGAGGATGGCGGCTTTGGCTCTGCCTCTAGCTCTAATAAAGATTCTACCACTTCTTCATTACCGGCACCTACTTCTAACTAACTAAGACTATTTAGGAGCAGTTTTGTTATAATGCAAGCAAGGAGCAAAAAGACATGAAGGATGGAAGAATGCACCAATTTGATAATCGAGCGTCTACTTTACTCTACCTAAGCGGTCTTCATTCATCAACCCAAGAAGCTTATTCTTTCGTGCTAGTTGAGAAATGAGTTGTAGGGAAGAAGGCATTTTTTCAATGCTACTCATAATTCATACTTTGACTTGCTCTTTCTGCTATTAATACTTGCCCTTTGAAAGAAATTACCATACCCAAGTTCAAGAACTCTGCCTCTGCTATCCCGATCATTACTTTACTACCGGGACTTTTTTCCTTTAACCCTGGGACTCTAAGGCACGAAGTAGTCTACCTTATTTTTCATTTCAGTAGGAAAGACAATAATCGAATATAGATAGGCTAAAGTACTTACTTTCTAAATAAGTTCTTTTCTTCATCAAATTCTTCTTTTCTTTCCAAATTGATGTTTTCTTCTTCCCGAACGAAACCTGCTTCGATGAGCGGTTTCAGCAATGACCTTTTCTTCGAGTTCTATCCTCATTCAGCGTGGCGCCTGTTTTAAGGGTTTTACCTCCGGGTCGATCTTGAGTTTATGGATCGACACCTTCGGGTCCAGACCCGGCATTTCATGATAATTCCAGGCGAAGCAATCAACATATTCCCGAAGTAGGGTTTTGAGCTGCTCTTGCCTCTCTGGCAGCAGAGATGCACTAATGTAGGTTGGCCTAGGATTTTCTTCTGCCCCCAGGTTTATTTCAACCAAATCGTCAATGGTGTTTTGTCCACCTTCTTCAAGTTCTCTCGGTGCACTTTTTGCTGCGATGATGTACTGTTCATCTTCTTGTTCATCATTCACCATGAGGCACATGGCCTCCGGAATACCAAAGGAACTCTCATTCTCTTCCGGTTCTTCAAGAGTTTCCTACAACAACTCACCACGGAAACTGGGGCAATCTTTGATATTTAGAGGGGTTAGGGTCTTCAGAGACACGCTCATATCCCAACCCGCGGGTGTTTTTTACTTTCCCGTCTACCCAGCGAGTGAAACTACAGTGGAACGAGCCAAAAGAGAAGAGTCACCACTCCAGAATTTCTGGATGGAATAGGCTCATCCTTGCTTTAGAGATTGCCCTTGGACAATTTGTCTTTTCGGCGAGACAGATTTCTCCCGTAATATCCCGGGAATTTTATTTTCACTTCTTCATCATCAGATTCATCATCAGGCAGCCATTTGCCCCATCTCCGGGATGATGGTTTTCGTTGCCGGGATTTCTCCCGTAGAACAAGATTGCTTTGTGCACTGCCTTTCTCCCTTGTACATATTCTACCTTGGGAGGAACGAAGAATACGTGCAGCTCTTGAATTTGATTTACTTCTCTTGGAGTGAGGTCCTTGTAATGCCTTTCAGGCACTCTCTCTACTACCAAGGAGGTTTGGCTTGACCTGTCTTCATCATCAGAGTCAGAGTCTATTTTTGGGTTTGCCTTACCCGCGACATCGTCATCAGACGAGGAGTCAGTGTCGCTTCCCCAGTGCGGGACCGGCGTATTTATGGATTTTTTTACAACACTCTGTTGGATTTGCGCAGCTTGTATACCCTTACGGGGTGTGTTCAAGTAGTATCTGGCATCGCTTAGGCCAACTTCATGGACCCGGGTGTATATCGCCATGGATTCTTCTTTGCTTCCCATCTTTGACATATTTCATGCTTCCGCTCGCTCGTTCCACTTACGTTCCACTCGTTGGTAAAAAAAAGAGACTTATCCAAAGATCGAACACTTTGGATGCATGGTAGATTAATTAGGTCGTTCCAAACTTATAAAGGAGGCGTATGAATTTCTAGAAAACATGCCGAACGATCTATAACTGACTTTTGCAAGTTAACGGTCACGTATGAGGGGGAATCTAACACTGGTTCCACTATCAATTTAAGCCTTGGCCCTGCCATTACAGTATCCAATGAAAAGGGTGTGCTTGACCCTGGATTTCCTGAGGCTTTATTGCATATGATAGTTAAGGGAACAAGCCCGTCTTCTGCTTCACTTGAAACTGTGGAAGCAATTATTGTTAGAGTATATATGGTTGGGGATAGTCCTGAGAAGGATCCATTAACCGAAAAGGATTTACAAATTCGATTTGATCAACTACTCCAGGATTCAGAAAATGTCTTGCCTGAGAGCATAGCTGTTTCCAGTGTTACTAGTTCTAGATCTGAAAGATCTAGACGATCCAACAAAGCAAGATCGGATATTATCACGAAGATTCGATCAGATTCAAAGAAAGCGTTGCAGCGCTTTCTTGTTGCTGATATTGAAACTATTCTTAATGAAAAAAAAGAGCATGTGGCTTATGCTGTTGGGGTAATGAAAGTTGACCCAGAGGACGAGGGTTGGTGCTATAGTTTCTTGGTTTAGTGAAGATTAATGGAGAATGACTTTGAAAGGAGAAGCGCGCTTATTCTAACACGATTTATCGAGTACTTAGTGTCTCGTGCTATAAATCCAAGAAAACCATATAAACTAATATATTTCCACAACGGTTCGATGGCATATTACTAATTCGCCATTTGATTATCCATCACACTTACAGGCTTAAACCAATGATGAGGAATAACGAACTTTACGAATTAAAAGTATATTCTGATAAAAACAAGCAGTTCACTTTTCGTGACTCATTGAAACGGGAGTCTGAATACACTTGCTGCTAGTCTTTGCCCTGAGCTGGGTAGTAAATTCGAAATGGATCACTCTCAAGTTGGACTACATAATTTGCTTGAGAGGAAGGTTGAATTGGTTGGATATATGAAACAGGACGTTCGCTTGCTCGGTGGTATCATGTATAAAGCTCAACATATCTACTGGGGACTCTTCCATATAGATATAGTAACTAAAATGACATCTGCATCACTAGCACTGTCTATCTTTAGGCAAAGCTTTTATGATCCAATGCGAAATCCTATTTCTATTTCAAATGGCAATGTAGATAGTTTCATTCGTGGTGGGTACTACGGTGGTCATACCGATGTATATAAACCAAGGGGTGAGAATCTCTACTACTATGACATAAACTCATTGTACCCTTACCTTACGTTATGAAGAATTATCCAATGCCCATTGGTAAGCCAAAATGGGATAATAAACTGCATATTAAAGAGCTCAATAATTTATTTGGATTTATCGATGCTTATGTTGTATGTCCAGAAGATATTCAGGATAACCCTTTCTTGCCGTACAAAGGGAAAGATAGCACATTGATATTTGGTACAGGGGCATTTCGAGGTGTCTACTTCTCAGAAGAATTGAAGTACGCTAAATCCATTGGGTATGAAGTCTTTTTGATTAGAGGGTATCTGGGTGAAGGCCTATTTAATAGTTATATTACAGAGCTATATGATAAAAGATTGAATGCCAAGAAAGAAGGAAATGATGGGTTATCATACGTGTATAAAATACTAATGAATTCACTTTATGGTCGGTTCGGAATAAACCCTCGGTGTTCAATCACGGAAATATTGACCAAAGATCAATATAATGAAAAATTGAAAAAGAAAGGGTTTACGTGCCGTCGGCCCTGAATTATTTATTTGCAGCTATCAAGAGGATGCATCGAAGTCTGAAGATTTTGTACCCCCTCGCAACGCTGCTGTTCAAATAGCCGCAGCCATTTCGGCTTATGGAAGGATATATATGCATCCCTTTCTCAAAAACAAAGATGATTGTTACTATACAGACACCGATTCTGTCGTTCTAGGTTCTCCTCTCCCAGAGGATGTTATATCCGCTGATGAGTTAGGTAAGTTTCAACTAGTATATCAAGTGATTGATGGGGTTTTCCACGCACCTAAAAGCTACGGTCTAACAGTGGAACGACACAACGGTGTTCGAGAGGAGGTAGTGGTCCGGAGCGCTCAAAAGGCATGTTGACAAGAAATGGTTTGAGGACCAATATCTAAATCCATCTCAAAAAAAGGTATGGGTTGTGGTCGCGATTTGAAACAATTATATATCAAAGAAAATGGAAGCAATCATACACTGGCTATGAGCAAGTCTACCAAAAGAGATAAAGTATATGATAGTAATGATAAGTGGATTGGTACTAAACCAGTTGTACTCGAGTTGAAATCAACTGAGGATAATATGGTTGTCGTATCACTTACGTATAAAATTCTGAATGAAAGAACTTATGCAAATGATAAGCAAAAAGGATCGTTTGAGAAACAAAACGGATCTAATGAGAAACAAAACACATATACTGAAATAGTCAAAACAACACATCAGAACAAAGTAAGCAAAAGAATCATCAGAAGATTCAAACCACCTTACTTTGTAAGCAAAAGACTAAGAATGAAGCTACCTTACATTGTAAGCAAAAGACAAAGAATCAGAAGAAGAACCAAACATGCTTTCAAGGAGGTACATTAAACCCCATAGGAGCTCAAGAGCCTGGAGAATTTCTACTGGATATTTTTGGGCAGGTAAAAAAGGTACAAAGTTTCAAGAACAATTGCAGCAAATCTTGCCTACTACTGTGGAAGACTTGCCCCATCCACATTCTCAGGAATGGGCATTGGTACCAATATATCGGTACAGAGTTCTCTTCAGCCTTTCCTGAGCCTGGAGATGATCCACTTAGTCCGGTAGATGAAGGCACATATGATCCATTGGAAGAGGAGCTGATCTTGCCATGTGAGATATAAAGGGTATGTCATTAGAGAGGTTGCAAATCCAACTCATTGTGATGTGGGTCCTTACCACTTCTTCGGTGAGACCCACTTCTAGAGTTAGACGAGCTACTACATACCGGTGTCATACAGTCTGAGATCACAATGGTTTTTTTCTTCTTTTTTATTTATTAATTCTGGTTCAATAATTACCTCAAAAAGGTATAGTACGAACATAAGGTGATCCATGTTAGGTTGCACGAATCACACAATAGGAAAGCGGTACCGATATGGGTCTCTTTTGGCCCGCAGTACATAAAAAACCACTTTTCATTTTCACATCATTGAACATAGAAAATAATTAGAAAGAACGTTGCATCAAAGAAAGAGAACAACTAACCATAACCCACTATATTAAGGTCTGGACGGTTATCCTTTTCAAACCAAGATTTTCAACCATGACGTGCATACCAACTTTGATGTGATGCCGAATCCAATACCAGTTGGGAAGAATTCGAGGAAATGCAGAGGAGATTCCCAGATCTTGCGGCCGGACATCTCCAGCTAAAAATTCTATCATGAAATCAAAAAGTACCATTTTAGTTATTGCTGAACATAATATACGCAGATGTTTCATAATAATATAGGAAAGCGCTTATACATGGTTTCGTCATCACCCTTTATCAGGTGCTTTTAGAGCATGCCACAGTAGAATTTGGCAGATTGTACAATAGTGGATTAGGTCCTGTACCAGAAAATTCTCTTATATAAAGATCCAAAGCGGTTATGCTTTCCACTGGTATAGTTCAATAATCGTTCGATTCGCTTTTTCAATGTTACTCTTTCCGGTATAAAAAACCCCTACCCTACTAAACCTAACCTGGGTGGTTTTATCGCGTAGCCTGGTTACCCGACGTCCCGGGCAGTATATGACAGTACCAAGCCTTACTTATTTGGTGCATCTTTTGAACTGCTGTGGAGTTTTTAATGTTATTTTTTCAAGGTTTTGTTTGGTTCGACAACACCATGCATTCCCTGGTTCCAACAAACACAAGTGCGCAAAACCCTGATTAGTACCATTAGACGTAATACCTAACCACACCCAAAATCCCTATTGTACTAAGGTCCCATCTCTAGCATAAGGTGATGGCCATAAAATAGAATTCTGACTCTTGAAAAAACCCACAGCAGAATCAAAATCCCTCAAAATAAGAAGAGTCCTCATCTTCCAATTTGTTCTCATAACTCGGTGCATTTTCGTTCCCGTTCATCAAAAAAGATAGTGCCCTGCATTGTTTCAAAAAACATAGCTATGTGCTAGCACGAAGTTTTTTCGAAACTTCATTCAGAAAGTTGTTAAAACCCTAGAAACATGGAAATATGCTTGTATCCCTTCCTTACACCCTTTCCATGTTCATCATAACATGCCAAACTATGAAACTACCATTCGTTTCTACTTTATCTTCTCTATGAAAAGATAAGGACCAGGACTGGTTTAGGCAGCAATTCTTTAGAAAAATAATACTAAAAAAAAGTAGAAGTACAATGCGCTTTCCTTTTTTTTGGGGGTAGGTGCAAAAAATATGTACCCGGATACCTTCATCTAATGAGGAAATCAAGGTAAGTTGAGATATGGATACTACATCAAAACCATACTGAGTCTGTGAGCAGGAGCTCCAGTATAGCTTCCGAGTTCCTATCTCCTACAAATTAAATTGAGAAAGCCGAAACTCTCACCAGAAAGAGAAAAAGCAAATAAATAAATAGGGTGTCCGTCCAGAGCTGGTCTGACTGAAGGGGCGAGGCTAATATGCTGACTCGAGTAGGAGCCGTAGCTGAAAAAAAACATAGGCTATTTTTCTTGCCTGAGATCCTGCTGGCATTGAATAAGAAGAAAACAGGGAAAACCATACTTTTTTCAGAAGAGGGAGTATTCTAGGAAAATAAAAGCCTCTTTTCAGCCTTTCCCTTTTGAATTATGGTCTTTGAGCGGCCGAAGATTTAATTGAGTTGACCGGGACAAGCTTTTTAGATAAAGAATCTCTGAGTTGGCTAAGCTAAGGGTTATCTTGTGACTTAAGCCTCCCCTACTAAGTGCAACCATCCTATCATCTTGCTATGAAATAAAATACTGAATCACATCTGCAAAACTGCCCAACGAAAGCCCACAACCTTGGGGAGCTAGGAAGGCGGATAGATAAATCTTGCAGGGCCAAAAGCTTCGGGATGGCTCATCCATCGAGGGCGGACGGTCAACAAGCTAGGGAAAGACAGTCCAGTGTGGAAACCTTGCTTTCTGTAGAAGTTATATTTCTTCCCCTATTCTAATAAATAAGGCGGCGCGAGATCCTTTAGACAAGAAGAAGGAATTCCTTTAGGCAATGATAAGGTATTTCCTGCTACGCAAGGATAGAGAGATCCCAACCATAGGGAAATGAGCAGGTTAGGCTAAGATGAAAGCAAGGAGAGTGGGAAAGCCTATTAATAGTACCTCCAGGACCGGGGAGTCCTATCATTACTAGGTCGCGTGCCAAAATATCTAGTGCCACTGGGAACCAAAACAACACGCTAGCCCCAAAAAAGAAATCCAAGATAAATATCAAAAAGATATGCTTGCCGAAACCAAAAGAACAATGAACACCACTAGACTTGCGAGTTGACCTCATTTCCAGCCGAACCATAATTTCTCCAACTTCAACACTCCTCAAAATGAGACTCATGCAAATCCTAGTCCCGAACAGCCCATGCAGCATCTTGAAATTGGTTTTCCAAATTCACTTACCCTTCACCAAAATCATCATCTTTTTATCGACCTAGCGAAAGTGCAGAATGGCGCGGGCTATAGCTCTACTCTAAGTTTACTGACTGTATGTAGAACGTTTTTCTTCTTCCCATTCTGCTGGCGCATTTCACTACTTCAAGTACGTTTTTCAAGAAGCTGTCCCATTCATATAAAATAATGGCCCAAGCGGGAGGACGGGGAAGGGACGGTCTTCATCGACAGCGATCGCTGAAGGAAGTTCTTATTAAGTCACACTCTTCATCACACTTCTAATGATAAAGTACGTGCCCAGTTGGGAATCTATTCGTCCCTGTGTGTTGGCTTAGCTCGGTTCGGAATAAAGAAGAAGGTAAAATGGAGAATGCTTGCTCACCTCAGCAGGAGTAGTTAATCAGAATGAAGTAGAGCTCTAGCAATTCAATAGAGAGATACTAAATCCAAGATCTTGGCCCACCATTTCTATTATAAAGTGGAGCTTTCCCACCAACATAGCTCCCCCATAAATAATCATCAATAGAGTCAAAGGTACGTACTGTCTTTCTTGCATAATCATGTGAAGTGTGCGGTGAAGTCATATATAAGGAAGGAGTGAGATTTTCTACGGGCAGGGTACGAGATCAATGCAGAAGTGCGATTTGGAAATGCTGGAAATCTACTCGTAAATAGAGTTCTTTCCTTCTTTTCCCCTAGCTGCTGGAACTAAAGGATGTGCTTTTTTGAAAAGTGCCGACTTATCCTTTCTGCCAACAAATAATTGCTTGCCGACCTAATTATGCTTCTATTCCTTATAGCTTTTTAAGGGCTTGTGTAGCTGAAATTCTTGGTAGGAATAAAAAAACCTCATTCTAAACGTTTTATAGATTCCATCCATAATTACTTTTATTTTCTTCAATTTGATATGTTGTGGACTCTTTAATTCAATTATATATAGGTAAAGGAAAGATAAGCAGCAGTACTGGATGCGCAATGACCAACCACCATACCGATATGTATGTACCGGTCATAGCATATAGTTTGCCGAATCTTTTCACTCTTGGTAGATCTATGAAAAACTAACTAGCCGTACCATTTGAAAAAAGCAAGAGCCATCCAGCTGCACTGACAACCTCAAAGTCAGGCAGGCGCGAGTAATAAAGAACTTTGAAAGGCTGTTTGTTTTTGGTGTTACTTATGAAGCGGGGACTCATTTGTACACATATTTCAGGCATCTCAGGTGAGTTATCGATATGAAGGTCATTAATTCACACCTTTTTATAACTCGCATATTAATTTTGATCTGGTAGACATACATATAGCTTGAATTTTCAGAGAGTGAACAGATTGATACATGTCATGTTTGAATTTGATACCCAGCTAACCCTGATGGCAATAATCACCATGACGTTATTTCTACGCACGAACATGCACCGTGATTCGGTGGGGAGGGGGGGACAGAGTCGTGCTACGACCCATTCGAGGAGATGTGGGATGATCTGGACGTCGTCGTTGATTTTGCCGTCGCGGACATCGAAGGACCTAGCAGCTGCTGATGGTGCCTTGGACGGACAAGCAGGGCCCACTTCATTCAAGAGGAGATTTAACGAAACCAAAGACGTGATGCCCGAAAGAGTTACTGGTGAATGCTATCAGGTATCAAATGGGATACATATTACGTTACTACCAACAGTGGGAGAGCCTACATTACTCTAGAATGATAGATGTGCAGCGCATTCTGTAAGGCCTTCAACTAATTCTTCAGCAACTCATTCTCGTTCAGGAAAAGCGTTGACCTCATCTACCGAACAGAAAAAAAGCGAAGCTAGTCCTTTTCGGAGTAGGAGCAGTTAGGATAGGGTCCATCCCCTTCTTTCTCTGGTTTCAAAACCCCAACCGGTAACCAAAACAAGCCAGCTTCGGTAGTATTAGTAGCTTCAAGGGAATTTAGAGTATGTCTATTGAATAATAAAGCATTCAATGTATGAACTCAACCTATGTGAAAGAGCTTGAACAATGAAGTGAAAGCTCGTTGCTAGCTCTTTGGGTGCTTTCGCCTTCAAGCTATCAGCTCAATCTTGAAACCAAAAGCTATGAACCGGGTTCTTCTTCTTCGAATAGAAGCTCTAGATCGAATTGAATAGATGTCCTATCAGGATTCAAAGGAGTTGGTCTCGGCTGGGAATATTGGTTGGCTAGATACCACCTTCCCTGGAACAGCCACATAGCATAGATAGGTTATGAAACTGAAAGAAGTAAGTTTTCCTTTCCTACACAAGTAATGAAAAAAGGCCTATGCTTAAGTAGTGCTAGCTTTGTTTGCAAGATTTCCCTCTTCTCTTGCCAAGTATTCTGACTGAGTTGGCGCTTCACAAGCGAGAGGTTTCACAAATGGATCCGAGAATTCTTTGACTAAGTCCGCCTTTTCTCCTGCTTTCCTTCCTGGATAAGGAAAGAATTATCAAGGTCTTGAACTGAATGAAGCTGACCATGCCTTTGTGAGGAATTTCTTTTCTCCTATACTTCCCTCTGGCGGGCGGGCGCTTGGCTGGCCTACCTTTCGTGCTTGTGGGCACTTGTAGACTCTATAAAAGAAAGACAATTCCTTCTTCTTTATTATTAGAATGAGACCTACTAGTATTTGATGCAAAGCTGGATTCGCCCTCATCAAAGAAGTAGACCCATTTATCCATGCTTTGAGAAGTTGAAGTAGGGCCCCACCCCAAGAAGCAAAGACAAAGCAATAACATCCCTACTACCAAGTTAACAAAAAGTAGACTCTCTTTGAGAGAAGTAATAGTACCAACTCTCCACACAGTCAGCAAGCACACACTGAAGAGTAGAAGCAAAAGCAAAGAGTTAATATCCCCTGCACTTAGTTAGGCAAAGCACCCCAGCTGGGGGGCCTAGTATGACCTACCAATTCCTCTATTTAACCTATGGATTCATATCTTAAGGAGAGAGAGTAAAAACTTGGCTCAATCCTCTTTTTGCTCGTTCCACTGTAGTTACACTCGCTGGGTGAAGATATCGAATTCCAGATAGGAGAGAAAGTATACTTCCATTTCAAAGCCCACTCTGTGTAAGAATCAGCAGTTTGCCTAATTTCATGGACCAGGGGAGCCTCTCCAATCCATCCTCTTTTTAATCTTACCCAACTTAAGCAGATGGACATGGTGCCCCGGCTTGCAAAAGGATAGGCGTGTACAAGGTAGTGAAGAAACTTGAGAATAAGTTCAAAGAGTGAGAGGGAAGGAGCGAGACAGCAAGTGCCTCAGATAAGCGAGAAGGGTCTCTCTTAGTATATAAGAAAAAGCACTCCTCACAAGAAGGAAGGAGCATAGTCAAGTGAGGTTTATAGCACTCTCCAAAATAGTAAAGTGAGAGAGAAAACTAGTAGCACTCTGTACCCAAGGTTAGCTCTTTTCCTTCATGCTGATGGTGTGTACACTCTACTTTTGCTATAAGTGTGAAGCCTTGACTGGCTATCTACTTGCCCTTTCTCTTTGCCCGGGAGGGGAAAAGGTAGAAGTATGAGTAAAGAAGAGGAGTTAAGATGGTTGGCTCATAGAAGGAAGGCACTTTTCATAGCTATCAGCAGACTTTCGACACCGTCACGATAAAAAGGATTCTCTTTTCACTCGTTATTTGCCCGCCCTCATAGCTTTTCTCCTTCTATTCTTTTACTTAATCAAAAGCAAGCCCATGCATGAATATACGTTCGTTAAATAGGATTACTAGGCCTAGTATAGTTGTTCAGCTAGTTTTATACTCTTCCTTCTCTCGTTTACTCAGACAGATGAGACTTTCCTTCTGCTTGGCCGCCTACTGTTCTAGCTCTCCGATGTTCCTTGCCCTACTACTACTACTTTATTAACTTTCCTGTATAAATGTAACCTACCTATGTCTACCACTTCCCAGGTCTCCTTCTTTTGTTTCTGGTACTCTTTTATTGCCGTTTGAATGAAACTGCTAATTCCACCATTCGTCCCGTCATCCCTTCCATTGACACTTTTGATTGCCGTAAATGAGAAATGAGACTATTGTTCTATGGGTAGTAATTCAAATCCAATAAAGTAAGTATCTGCTATTGCACCGCTACTGAACTGGCTTTAGCCAATCTCCGGAACTCCATTCTTAAGACTAAATCATCCAGGCAACTTTGAGGTTCGGCGAGCTTTGTCTTCTTGGACTCTCTCTCTTCGTTCCGAAGGAAGGAGTAGGGACGATGACTTAGTTAGTTATTTAAGGACTATTCCTATCTTTATGATTCAAAATCAGTCTTCTGGTAGCCGTCTCGAAAGATTTATGGAGTGCTGTCGGTAACAGTAAGAAAAGTGCCATAGAAAGGAGCATCTTTATGTAAATATGAGCGAAAGCAGGACTTAGTTTAGGAGTTTTCCTATATTGTTTCATTCTATCTTACGGATTATTAATCAGGTAGAACAAAGATAGTTTCAATTAGGGAAGCAGCAGTTACCTTTCTAACTAATCTTTCTATTCGGTCCATTCGACTTCTTTTTGCAAATGGTTGGACTACTTGACTTCTCACAGATAGATTTGCACCAAGGGAGGACTCGTGCTCATTCTTATGGGCTTGTGGAGGAAATGCAAATTGTTGAGTTGAAAGAGGAGGTATAGATATGGATAGACATTTGGAAACGATCGACTCCTATATTCCATAACAGTATCGCTTAAATTGCAGAGCTTAGTCTCAAAGTGCTTAGCTTACTCCAGCATACCTTCTTAGTTGAATGTCTTCTTAGAGTTTTTAGAAATACCTCTTCCTTTCTATCTCTCGCTTGTCTTGATTGGGGTACATAACTAGCTGCTTGAAAGGTGGTATGTCAAAAAATGTCATTCCAGGCACTCTGAAGAAAGATACTGGATCTATCAAAGAGAGGCATTCTATACCGTGGAACACTTCCAGAGGGTATGTCATCTTAGAATATAAAGAAGGATACTAACCTCAAAGCTTGGACCAGAGAGACTACCAGGTGAGGCAACTTATCTTTCTCTAGCCCCCCTACTAAGCTCATTATGCTTAGATAAGGAACTATTCAAGCTTTACTTTTGTACATGAGTGTGCGAAACTTCCTACTCCCAAATCATTGTTCAGGTGTGAGCCTACTTATTGAACTATTCCTTTGTTTGCAACACCTATCTCCTTACTACTAACTCGTCTATCTCACCTTGGTACCCTTATTTTATGAATTAGATTTCAGAACACATATAAGAGAGCTTATTCACTTTGGCTGTTCTTTCGGTGGGTTTAGAATGAGAAGCTTGATTCTCCATCCCTCCTGCTCGATCCCTGGCTTGACAAAGTCTCGTTATTGAAAACAAGTTCGTTAACACAACAAGTGATTACTTTCCTACGTACGGTCATTTTGGCTATCTTTCTCTTCCAACGGTCTGCTTTACCATTCGATTCTTCCAGCGATTTACCTGTGACTAACCTCATCACCTATGACCAAATACCTACTTAGCTTTCCAAAGCACTTGATGCATCCTACTTGTGGAGCTTTTCCTCTATCTGTCCGGGTGGCTTTCCCATGATGAACTACTTCGGTTAATCCATCTGTTCGACTTCTTCAACTGCCCGCTGACCAGTGTACTATTACTTACTTTTGCTTTGAGCGTCGCACTCCAGTGGCTTTCTTTCCTATGGCTTGGATGGGGGGTGGTCTCCTCCTCAACAAGATCTATATCGGTGTCATTATTTACTTATTTAGACGATAGATGAGGGCCCGAGAGCTTACATTGATACCCTACGATCTATTTGAAGTCGAGTCAATGAAGGAATGGCTTGAGTGTACCACCCGTGTTGGGCACTTGTTACAGTACTAAAGTACCAACGACAGTACGGCGGCGAGCCAAGGGTAACGATTGAGGAGTTCTTTAATGCTCCAGTCAACAATCACAAATGTCAAGTGTATTGGACCGATTCTATGTTACTTCGATTTAGCCGCCTGCCTGGTATATGACTTGGTTGCATGTTGAGGGCTTTATTTAGCTTTAGTAAAGGAAAAAGAGCCAATTCCATAGTGTCAATAACCTTTGAACAATTGTGAGAAACACACCGGGAAGAAGCAATCATTTAGATGATGAAAATACCCGACACTTGAGCAAGCCCGAAAAGCACTCACAATGGTGCCATCTGCTCCCAGATAGAAACATGCTGAGACTGGAAAGAAGGAATAGAAGAGGGGACAACAGATACTCTGGCTGGGGATTGCACTGCAAGGAAGGGCGCGGGGGGCTACTAGAGGTGTGAAATCCTTGCTATTACTCTGCTTGCTAGCAATAAGCAAATTAAGTTGTATGAAAACGGGCTCTTGGTAAGAGTTTCTACTAGCTGATTTGGTCAAGCATTTATGCCTTTTGACTTAAGATTTCTATGATACATGTCAGCACCTGACCTCACCAGTACATACAGTATGGATACACTATGTTAAAACCGCTTGTAAAGCCTGATTTGTGATAGCTATTGCTTCCATTCTGACCAACGCTCAAATATGCTATTGCTTCCACCTCAAAATGGACTATGGGGCAAACTCAAAGACAAACCAAAAGAAAGAAATGTTTCTCATAAAAATCTCCACCAAATGTACGTGACTCGTGTCACAGCTAGGCGGTAGAAGGGCCAGGTAGGGGAGGATAGTTGGCACAGATCGGTACATCAAGTTGGTTGAAAGCACTGCTCCGAGTTAGTGCTGCTTAGAAGGGGAGGGGGGATTATTAGCTCAGTCACCTACAAAAGAAGAGCACAAGGTTGATAGCATGGTCGCTGTACCAACAATTGCTTTTCAAAACAAAGGAGAAAGAAGCACCTATAGAGAAAGAAGGCAAAACTCCACTACCTATAGTCAAAACTCCACCTAGAGTTGCAAGAAGAAAAAACTCTACCTATAGTGGAGTCATTTCTCTCGTCCTTTCTTCTCTTTTCAAACTTTACTACACTAGATTTGCTTCAACAGTACTGACTGCTACTACTCGCTCGCTTTTGCTCCAATTCATGAGTTAAATCTTTCGTCAAGTTCTTTATAAAGAAGAAGATGTATACGTAATAGAGAAGAAGATGGTTTTTCAGAGTGTTTTCCCCCTGACCAAATAATACGAATTTCTGGCAATCCATGGAGTCACAAGCTCTCAGTTTTGGGATGAGGGCTGGAAAGGTTCAATATGCGCTTTATATGTTCACCCATATGGATGAATTGCTTCTAACTGAGATCTGGAACTCTATTTCTTGAAAGAAAAGCTTCTTTTATAACTTAGTCCACAATTAGAGATGAGCTATGCAATAGGGGGTGGGGCGGTGGTGGTTAGTTAAATCAAAAGAGCAATAGATCTGTGGGCGAAGATGGTAAAGAAGGGTACTTAACCCTACCTAGTTTCTTTTCCAATGACCAAATTTCATTGTACTCTTTTCAAGTCTTCAATGGCTGGAAACCACTTTGTCAAGGGCTAAGTAAGTAACATAGGCTCTCTCTCTTTGAGTACATGTTCAGTTCATACTGCAAGTTCCCGCGAGGCATGCATATGGAATTCGTAAAGGAATCTTGAGAAATAGCTCGGAGTTCACTTTATGGCCTTTCAAAATTGTACCTGCTCCAGCAACACCATCTTTCTTGAATTCCAATTGAAGTACTTTAGAGATGTATTATCTTTGTCAACAATCCTTCCTTTAGATCTCTCACGCCAAATAGAAATTAAAAGCTTGAAAGGGAGGGGTTACTTCCACTCTTACTTTATAACAAGCACTTTTTATACCGCTCTGACCTCTACTCTAGTCAGCTTTTGTACTCTCTCTCCAACCTCGTATAAGTGGTGGAAGGGGGGGGATGGAAGATGGCTCCGACAGCGTGAGGAACTTTGAATGCTCCGTACAAAGGGTCATAGGTAGCTTTTGGAGGTCAGGGAGAAGTGTGTGTGGCCACTGTGCGCAAGCATTCTGTACAGCGATCTTGCTGAAGAGGTCCCCGGTCCCACCTCCATAAAGAAGATCTGGTGACTGCCCATTGTGTTGTTTTGGCTTTGAAGTATCCTCAAAATAAGGCAAGTGAGTCAACGATCTCTGTAAGAGGAATTGGAAGATGGGGATTGCATGGCGCACTGAGATGAAAGGCTGTCTTGGACGTGAGGACGGGCGTCCCGCACCAATTGTCTTCCCAGGATGCGGAGAAGGTGAAGAAAGGCTTTCATTTGAAAAAGTCAATCCAGAAGCATTCTTTCTTTTTACATATTCTGGGGCCCTCTTCGTACCATTAGGAGTACAAGGAACGGTAAGGTAACCTCCTCGCTCTTCTTGTATAGGCGGCGAGGCAATGTGTTGTAAGCCGATGTCCCCTCCGCACTGTTTCGATAGGCAGATCAACTTCCCATTTTCCCTGGTACGAATTGATCTCAAGAAAATGGCTACGGATCTTGTTGATTCTGCGGATGACACCCAAACAGGTCAAAGAAGCCATGTCAGAGGAATGGCAGAGAGTACCGAATTGAAGAGCTCTCAGCCTCTTCCTATAGAGAGAAGTTTTCCCGTGCCCAGTGGCGGTAGACACTTTTCTTTTACTTTTCGGCTGGCAGGACACATAACCATGTGGTTGCAGCATGGATTGACTGAAATCCAGTGGAACTAATTGGCTTTTTTAGGCAGTGAAGCAAGTGCAAACGGTCAGTTTCTTCCTTGGTTGCCTATGCCAGTACTGACGAGAAGGCTACCTTAGGGGCCATATCCGTCTATATAACAGCCCCTTTTGATGGGTTTACTGGTAATTCTATTGAACCTTTGGATTAGTTTCATTCCCCTTGAATTTGATGAAGGAAGAAGAAGAAGTGCTTTCTTATGTGAATTGAACAGTGACCATCTGCTTAGAATGCAATGCAATAATTGGTAGACCAACCTGAAAGAAACTCGGGACAATTCCGGGCCTATCTATTATATTATTGAGAAGTGCCAAGCTATGATGGAAAGTGCACGTCAAGGTTCTATCCGCACCCCATTCAAATGATGGTAGTCATCAGTCAAGTGAAAAAGAAACAAACAATAGGTTGATTGATCGCTAGGGGGACAATGGAAAAGATCATGCCGAATTGATCCCTATTAATCTAATGCTCCAATCCTATATCGAACGCATTCCTCAACTTATAAGAGAAGAAGTAAAGGAACTGTTGGAACGAGGCGAGAGCCCACCTGACCCAGAGGAGGGAAATGCTGACTAGGCAAAAGGGACCTCACAGAGAAGTGACCACACCAAGAATTGACAGGCGAATTATCATAAGCAACTCCCGTGTTATCTTGGAGTTTGACTAAATATTCTGCCTTTCTCTTTCAATTGAGGTACTGCCCGGAGCGTCAGGCCCTTTGATTGAAAGCCATGATTCTATTTATACTTAGCAGAGCTTAACACATGCTTCGACCATAAAGAAATCCCCACTTTGGAAGCTGAACACAGGATATAATAGAGAATTCTGGTCTCATTATTTAGAATATTCTCTTCATATTGCTTGCTGTTTCTTTATCATGCTATCTGTATTTACTTCCATCATTCTATTCTATTTTTTATTCTTTGTCGAGGTAAGCTTCAGCTCATAGTGGGAATAGAACTAAATCCTTTGCTTAGCCTACTCCATTTGTGAAATCTTGAGAGAGCCCTTCGGTTGGCGTACTTCTGTATATAAGCACCTTCTTGTCTTTTCGACCTTTCCACGGAATGAATCCATGACCTTTCAATAGAGAGGAAGAATACGATGGGGCAGATTCACAGCTAGCTCCTCTCTCTCAGGTGAGGAGAAGACTAGAAAGCAGATACCTTCGTTCGGTCATTTAGCACGAACTTCACTGCCCTAGCGGTCAAGGCCTATGACTAAAATACCCTAAGAAAAAGCTCTTCTCTTTCCCGGTGAATCCACTAGTCAAGATATCCACGCAAGGAGCTCGCTCCCCTTAGCAGTAAAGCTTTCTTCCGCCTCTATAAGAGAAGGTAAAGGTACCAAGCCCTGCGCCATCCATGTTTATCTTCTTTTAACCTTTGCCACCCGGCTATTCCTATCTCTGCTGGTACTTGTCTGACTTTTATGTCAACACTCAACCTCACTGCACTTCTTTCCAACGAAAAGAGAAGAGAACCCAACATAGCTTATCTCTTATATAAGTCTCTTTGTCATGAATGAAATCACGGTTCATAAATGCCAAGTGGAAATCCCAGCCCAGACTTCAATTCACTCGCGTAGGAAACTGGTCCCTATCAATTAATTGTATAAGAAATAGGTAGCTAGTACAGTAGTTGAGTGGCTGTGTTCATTTCAACTTGTTACAGGATTCTTACCTCTAAACTACTCTTCAAGGTAGGCCATACACCAGTTCGTAGTAAGATTAAGGTCGACAACACATCCCTACAAGACTGATGGGGTTATGACAATGCCACTATCTATAGATTTTGCAATCCCGCTAGGCTAACTCTTCTGGGCTCACTTGACTAGAAAAGCAATGAAGAATAGACTGACAGCATTTCAGCCCGCCCGCCACACAAAAACCAAATCATCTGCATACATGAGGTGGCAAATCTCGGTTACCAAAGCCATCAATGCCCTGGCACATGCATGTTCTTGTTAAGAAGAAAAGAAAGCAGTTGATATGCCCGACCAACTTAAAACGAAATGCAATTTCAACAAGTAAACTACAGTTGTTTTTTCCTGATTTAGACATGCTTGGATTGGGAGTTTCAAATAACGGTAGGTATCGGAAAGTAGATCGAAGGGACGAAACCATGTCAGTTATCCCATTATTACTTTCTTAGACTATTAAACATTGTAAGTCAAACCTATTCAATAAAAAAAAGCAAATATAAAAAAATCTTCTAATACCGATTTCAGCTTATTTAAGGAAGCGCCACTGCTTCATTTTGGATTTGAATAGCTCTATCACTAGTCTATCGATTCGGTTGTGTGAACTAGGAGAATCGATGGAAGGCTGGTATAGCAAGTTAAGTGAGTCGAGGGATTGCTCTTACTCGGGTCAGCCCTCAACTCCACCATCGGAACAAGTTCTTTCTATCTGATATTCCGGGTTGATTGAGCGGAAGAAAGGGTGGGGATGTGTTGATCCCACCACCAATAAAGCATACGTCTCGCCGCATTTTGTCTTTTATGAAACATCATCATGGTGGTATATCGAGAATGTAGTGTTGCCAGACTCGGAGAGTTTATACACGAGTATGCGAGCGCAGTTACCAGAGCGGCAGGAGTCGGGAGCGACTCGGGACCAGTCACCAAAATCGAGTTCACGAACTGGCCTTTGAGTCCGGTGCGAGGTTCTTTCAAAGTCCAAAGCCCATAAGCCAAGCAAGAAAACGGGGCAAGAAAATGGATGCGCGTGCTAACGCGCAACGGCTTTCGCGCAGTGCAGCCGTTGCTTGTTTGCGCGTGCTAACGGCTTTCGCGCTAGCGCTAGTGTGCTCAATCCGTTGC
>Ga0265338_10001448_pt1 | contig 38508 bp, 35 predicted proteins | sample 42126metaG_FD_193579 | JGI IMG/M metagenome (GOLD analysis project Ga0265338, IMG submission 193579) | Rhizosphere microbial communities from Carex aquatilis grown in University of Washington, Seatle, WA, United States - 4-21-26 metaG | ecosystem: Host-associated > Plants > Roots > Rhizosphere... | reverse complement strand
TTCACTACGATACTTATAGTTTTAGCGCAGCGCTCAGAAGCGCCTTGCGCGAGGACCCCGACGTAGTTTTAATTGGCGAAATGCGCGACCTTGAAACGATTGCGGCGGCTATTACTATTGCCGAAACTGGGCACCTGGTGCTCGCTACGCTTCACACCAACTCTGCCTCCCAGAGTATCGACCGCATGGTCGATGTCTTCCCACCGCACCAACAACCACAGGTCAAAACCCAGCTTGGTAACATTCTGCAGGCTATTTGCTCGCAGCGTCTCGTGCCTACCTTGCAAGGCGGGCGTATAGCCGCCGCCGAGATCCTTACCGCAACTCCCGCGGTACGCAATATTATCCGTGAAGGTAAAAATTATCAGCTAGAGGCCGTCATTCAAACAGGTATGCAATATGGAATGCAGAGCATGGACCAAACACTGGTTGGGCTTATTCAGCGCGGCGTTATAAGTTATGATGAAGCTCGTAATGCAGCCGTCGACCTAGATGAATTAGATAGGTTGATGAGAGGGCAATAATGCTTACCTATATATATACAGCTCGTAACCCACAAACCGGCCAAAAAGTAACCGCAGAGGTCGAGGCCGAGAACGAAACAGCCGCCGCTCATCTCCTTATTGAGCGTGGTTGGTCGCCACTAGAGATTAAAGTCAAAAGTGACGAGGGAGGTCTAGGCGGCATTTTAAAACGCGTGCCTGCTAAACAACGAGTGATTTTTTCGCGACAGCTTGCCACGCTTGTTAATGCTGGCTTGCCGCTAGTCCAGAGCCTAAACACAGTTAACGAACAAATGACTAACAAGACATTTAAGCCGATCGTCAAAAAGGTTATTCAAGACGTTGAAGCCGGCTCTTCTTTCGCTAACGCGCTGGCAAAGCACCCCAAGGAATTCGACGAAGTTTATACCAGCCTAATCGCTGCCGGAGAGGCCTCTGGGACGCTAGACAAGAGCTTAGAGCGCCTAGCCAACCAACAGGAAAAAGACGCCGAAATATTGTCGCGGGTCCGCGGCGCTTTCATGTATCCGGTAATTGTCATACTGGTTCTTGCGGCAGTCGTGATATTTATGATGACTTCTGTTTTGCCACAAGTCCAAACTCTTTACCAGGCCATACCCGGCGCCTCATTGCCGCCAGTCACTCGCCTTTTACTAGGTGTTACGCACGCCTTGACCCATTTCTGGTGGGTGTTTGTGGTTCTAATCGCCGGCGGCGGATTTCTGTTTAGCCGTTATGGTCGGGTAGGCGCTGGTAAAGAAATAGTTGATAGGGTAAAACTAAAGGCATGGCCAATTGCTCCTCTTTATACAAAGCTTTATATGGCCCGTTTTGCGCGCGTTGCAGCTACTCTAGTCAGTAGCGGTGTGCCCATTATCCAGATGCTTAACACTAGCGCCCAAGCCGTTGGCAACGTCCAAATATCTAACGCTATAAAAAAAGCGACCGAAGATGTCCGGGGTGGTAAGGCCCTAAGCGATAGTTTGCAAAAGGACCATAATTTCCCCGATCTTGTACCTGGGATGATAAGGGTAGGCGAACAATCCGGCCAGCTAGAGGGAATGCTGGCCAAACTTGCCGATTACTACGAAAAAGAACTCGATAGCCAGATTAAATCCATCTCTACCATAATCGAACCGCTGCTAATGGTGGTCGTTGGTGTCATCGCTCTTATAGTAGTAGCGGCGGTACTGTTGCCTATCTATAGTTTGGCCGGGAAGAACCTCAATATTTAAAGTTTGCTTTTTAGTTTACCGATGATAATATTAAAACATAACCGAATTGAAATAAACCGTTAATAAGGGGGCATCGAGCAGGGCATGAAAATTTGGAAAAAACACGGAAACTCCGGTTTCACGATCATAGAAGTCACAATTGTGCTGGCTATCGCCGGCCTTATTATGGCAATCATTTTTATCGCAGTTCCGGCTCTTGAGCGTAATTCACGTAACACACAGCGCCGCAGCGATGCAGCGCACCTTGCTGGACTAATCAGTGAATATGCTGCCAACCACGCCGGTACATTGCCAACAGCCTATGGTGCGGGGGCGGGACAGGTTGATATAGGCGGGGAACATTGGGCGATCATGAACACGCCAGCTACCATCCAGGCTGCCAGCACTTTTCCTGGCGATACTAGTACACTTTATGTAGACAAAGGCTTTACTTGCGACCCAACCACTAACGCGCCGTCTGCCGGCTCATCACGCGCTTTCTTCATAGCCTACCAGGTAGAAACTAGCAGCGGCTCGCAAAACTCCTGCATCAGCGATTAAAATTGTTCCTAGCTTAAAACAGTCCGTGTTAGCATTGAGGTAATGCTTTTACTACTATTTATCCTTGGCCTGATTGCTGGTAGTTTTGCTGACGCTTTAGTCTGGCGCATGCATACGAGCCAAAATTACCTAACCGGTCGTAGCCAGTGCGATGTTTGCGGCCATAAACTGGCGCTTATTGATCTGATTCCTCTCTTTAGCTGGCTGATTCAAAGAGGTAAATGCCGCTACTGTGGGACACATATTACCGCGCAGCATATAATTATGGAACTAGCCGGTGGGCTTATATTTAGCTTGTCTTATCTTTATTGGCCGCTAAGTTTAAGCTTGCCGGGCCAGAGGGTACTCTTTATAAGCTGGATAATTTCAAGCATAGGCCTTCTAGCTTTGGCACTTTACGACGCTCGCTGGATGATCCTGCCTAGCAAAATCATTTATCCGACGCTTTTAGTAGCAGTAATTGGGCGGGCAGCCTATATTTTGCACTGGCAGGCCGACAAATCACACGCCGAGGTGCTGTGGTTGGGCTCGGTAGTAGTAGCTAGCGGCATTTTTTGGCTTCTATTTATGATTAGCCGGGGCAAATGGATAGGCTACGGCGATGTTCGCCTAGGGCTAGTTACCGGAACCCTATTAGCCGACCCATCCAAGAGTTTTTTAATGGTCTTTTTCGCCTCGCTTTTAGGTTCGCTAGCGGCCGGCATCTTTCTGCTATTTAAAAAACGAGGCCTTGGGGCACGAATTTCCTATGGTCCGTTCCTGGCACTAGCGACCTTTTTGATGGTTTTGTTCGGCCAGTCGCTAATTGACTGGTATAACCGCGTTTTTCTGGGGTAGAAACGCCATTTTTAGCTACACGCTTATGCTATAATTATGGCTATGAGTTCATCTTGGCGTGGGGTCAGCAATTCCTGGCTTATTCTCTTGAAAAAAGTGCTGGGTGGCCATGCTAAGCGTGCATCTTATAAAATAGGCGGCTACACGGTTATAGAGGTCATGATTGTTTTAGCTGTAACTGGTGTTTTATTCTCGAGTGCCGTTTTGATGTTCCAGGGCCAGCAGGGCAAAACATCTATCAGTCAGAGTTTGTACGACCTGGCTTCCAAGATCGAAACCTACAGCACAGAGGTTAATTCCGGAGTTTATCCAGACAGCCAAAACTTTACTTGTAGCGTCGATGGCAGCGGCCACCCGGTTCTATCGGGCGGCAGCGGTGGCACCGGCACTAACCAAAGTTGCTTATTTTTGGGCCGGGCTCTTCAGATCGTACCAAATAGCTCGAGCCTGTACGCCTACAGTGTCTTAGGTGACAGAACAATTCATAGCGGCGGTGCGGATACAAACCAGACTGTAACTTCCTTTGACCAAGCCAGCCCCACTCCTGCTCAAGATAACGGTGGCGGATGGTTGCTTTACGATACTTACAACCTGCCCTCAAACGAGACTTTTTCTATGTCAAAAGTAACGGATATTAATAACACTACTTTTAACAACTACGATCTTATCGGACTATATATAGACCTAGACACAGCCACAGCTAGCAGCAGCACTAACTCGCTCAGTATCCGGGGTTATAATTTCCCCAATGGTGGGGCAAACGCCGCTTTGTCGGCTAGTGTCAAAAACTGCATCCAGCAAAATGCGCCTTGCGGTACCTCTTCCTACTCTTTAGTACGAAGCTGGGTTCTGTGTGTGCAAGACGGAACGTCTACCGGCATGGTAACTGTCACCACTACACCAAGTGGAGTGTCCACGGCCGTTGACGCCCAGGAGTGTAAATAATGAGATTTAAGAATCAAGTTGGCGATACCATCATAGAGGTACTAATCAGTACTACGGTACTAGCCTTAGTTTTAAGCGTTTCATTCATCTCTGCTACCAGAAGCCTGCAGAGCGGCACCGATGCTGCCAACCGTAACCAGGCTGTATCTTACGCCCAGCAACAAGTGGAGCTTATCCGCCAAGCTGCCAACAATGGCAGCTTGGCTAACTTCCAAATTAACCAGCCTTTTTGTATCGACCCATCGAACGGCACCAAAAACACTTCTGTAGATTCCAACCAAGTCTGCCATATAGCCTCGCAGGCGCCTTTTGGGGTAGGGGTTAGTTATAGCTCGCTCAACCAAACCTTCACAGTCACTGTTAAGTGGGAGGGCGTTAACAATAACTCCAACTTCAACGTTGCCAATAATAGTTCGCTTAATCAAGTAGTTATCTACTACCAGGACCCGCAATGATGAAACGTAGGGAACACGGTTTTACCTTAATTGAACTTTTAATCGCTACTTCGGTTTTCAGCCTAATTCTACTGGTTGCCTTAGCCGGCTTTGCTGGGGTAGGGAGCCTGTTCTATAAAGGCGTGGCCATTACCCAAACCCAGAGCATATCCAGCCAGGTTATGGACAGCTTGCGGTCCAATATCCAATCAGCTGTATCGGTTCTGGGGCCATTAAGGTCACCGGGCGGGCTTAATTATTACTGTGTGGGTGGTGTCCGTTATACCTACAATTTAAATTACGAGTTCGATACCACCAAAGCAGAGTCGGCCTCTAACTTCGGTCTTGTAAAAGATACATTGCCCGGTAGTGGTGGTTGTTCGCCTCCGTGCTTTAGTGCCTGCCAGGCAGGCGAAACATTAATTAATAAGCCTCAGGAAATATTAGCTAACAAAATGCGGCTCGTGAAATTCCAGGTCAATGCCGCCGGTGGTCAACTCTATAACGTTTATGTTAATGTAGCCTATGGGGACGACGACTCATTCAGCAACTTAAACGACCCCGACAATATTGTCTGCAAAGGCGGTTTATCGGACCAACGTTTTTGTGCAGTTATAAAAATGAGCTCGAGTGTATATGAGGGACTTCACGGATGATTAACTTCAAAAATTCCAAGCACAACCAAAGCGGCATGGCCTCTCTTGTTATTATTAGCGTGCTCATAGTTTTGCTTACTCTTATTACTGTCGGTTTTAGCCGTTTGATGGATCGCTCCGTCAACAACGCTCTTAACAACCAGCTGTCTGCCGCTGCTAGCTATGCTGCCCAGTCAGGCGTTAACGACGCCGTTAAATACATAAAAGACCAGCAGGTTGCCAACCCGGGCACACCCGTTTCTTCCAACACCTGCAATAGCACAGTTTTGACCCAAGCTTTGGCTTCGCAGGCCAATATTTCCGGCGATGGCAACACCAAAATTACTTGCTTACTTATTAATCCTTCTCCACCAGACGTAAATTATAGTCAGATTAATCCTCACACCTCTCAAGTGGCTAAGCTTACTTCGTCAGCTCCCATCGATAGGCTAATGGTGTCGTGGCAATCTAGCGATCGTAACAAAAATGGCTTTCCGCCTTCTCTAAGTTTCGACAGCATCACCAACTGGAACTACACTCCCGTGCTTAGAATGGCCCTTTACGCAGTGCCCTCAGACGGCAATGCCAACAATATAACTAGCAAAACTTTCTTCTTATTCCCGCAGAGCTCTAGTGCCAGTTTTACCACCATAGCTTTCAATGCCACCAGCGACGGTTCAATCGTCAAGGTAAACTGTGGCAACAAGAGCCAGGGTAGTTTTGTTGGCACGCCAGATCTTGACTGCAACACCATAATCACTCAGTTGGCTTCGGCCCTAAGCCCCGCGCCAAAGTACTTTTATGCCCGCTTTACCCCTGTTTATAATCAGGCCGACATCAAACTAAAAGCTAACGATGGTTCTGGTTCAGGCGTTACTTTCCAGAACGTCCAAACAGTTATTGATGTGACTTCCAAATCAGGCAACGCCGTAAAACGCCTGCAAGAGCGTATCGATACCGACACTTCAGGCAGTACCTATAACACTTCAACTGCCCAGATAGCACCAGAAGACGCCCTGCGTTCAGCCGCAAGCTTGTGTAAACGCCTAACAGAAACTACTTCGCCTACCAACACGGTGATAGACGGTAGCCAGTGTGGCACCGTGGTTACCAATCCACCCCCACCAACCCCGCTTACCGGCGGCCATGGGAGCATTACCTACAATTCGGCATCTGTTTCCGGCACAGTTAACCCCAATGGCTATCCGGTTACCGATTGTCGCTTTGTCTACTCTACAAGTTCTAACTTGTCAGCCTCTACCCCAAACTATGCAGGCTGTAATATAAATCCTGGTTCTGGTAACTCGCCAGTGGGGGTATCTGCCAATTTAACGGGCCTTAACAACTCCACTACCTACTACTACGCGCTTTGTGCAGCCAACGACTACAATGCCGAAGTTTGCGACACTTCAAATCTTAGTGGTGGTGGCAGTAACTTTACAACCCCAACGCCTCCCCCCGTCGCCAACATTTCTTATAATGGTCCTGCTGGTGGGACATCCAATCCTAACTTTATTTTATCTCTCAACTTTAGTTGTACATATTCTAGCTCGGCCACTCTAAACCTTAGCTCTGGTCAACATGGCGGCGGCCCCATAGCGATTCAGGCCAATAGCACCAGCAACCCTAACTATTGGGCTGGCGGGCCTTACCAATACGGCGATAGTGGCACGGCAACAGTTACTTGCTCGGGTGGTGGGGGAACTACTACTTCTGCGCCTACTAGCTGGACTTTTAACTGGCCAGAAGTTTATGTACATATAGATAACCCTGCTACCAATGGTACTGCAGGCTTTAGTACAGTAATAAATAGGGTATATGCCACCAGACAGGTGCAAGTAGAGAACGACTGCCGTGACGGCAATCATAATTTTGTAACATGCATAAGCTTTCACGCAAACCAGGGTGGTGATCCCACTCTAATAAGTAGCTGCACCGTAACCGTAAATGGTTCTAATATACAAAATCTGGGGAATGGTCGTGGTGTTACCCACTGGTCATCTCAAGGGACGTGGATTGATGATTCGCTTGGTTACAACGCTTCACCCTATTACACCCCACCCAATTATTATCCATATCCTAACGGCAGTAGCGTCAGTGTAACTTGTTATGGCCAAGGCGGGAAAAGTAGTACCTCAGACAACAGCTTTAATGCTAGCTGGCCCACTTGTGCGGAAAGGGGGCAAATAGGAATTTATTACAGCGATGTTTCTGGAAATGGATGCTCAAATCCTCCTCCTCCACCACCACCTCCTCCTCCCCCCGGTCCCGTTAATGTAGGTGCTGGTAGCTCATGCAACTCCCGTAATAACAAAAATCAATGTACAAGCACCAACGTCTCGTACTCTTCATCGCAATCTAATGGCGGCATAGTCAGGTGTCACCAGCAGTGGCCAGCCAACAGTGGCAGTGGCGGCAGTAGTGATGTGTCGGCCCCAAGCGGCTCCTTTAATATCAATGGCATACATACCGGTAATAATGACTTAATAACCTGCTGGGGTGCTAACGGAGCGTCGGGTTCGGCTACTGCACCGCTACGCTAACCATAATATAAGGAGTTAAATAATGCAGCCAGAGAACCCTAAAAGAAATAGCAACCACATCGTACTCCTAGGGTTAGCCCTAGTTATTGTGGTAGCTCTTACAGTTGGTTTGCTACTTTGGGCGCGTGCTAAGACCCCTGTTACTAGTTATAAAACTCTCAATAATTATAGCCAGGCAGACGGCAACGGGGGCTTTTCTTTCCAAAAGCCGGCAGAAATTACTTCTACTTTCAAACAAACTGGCCCCGAGTTTGAGTTGTCTCAAAATATGCCTAGTTCATCCACTAAACCATACAAAGCCTATATCTCCGGAGCCTATACAACGTCTAGCATTGCTCTAAGCTCCCAAGAACTACTTGTTCTTAATGCAAACCTTATTACTCCAGACAATAAGTACTATGGCTCTATTGAGACACCTCTAAAAACCTTCCTAACAGACAGGTTGCCACAGAAATGGCAACTAAAACTCAACCATCCTTCGGCTTTTAAAAATAAGACTATAACAGCTAATGCGTGGCTGTTTACTTATATAGATACCGATCCAAGTAGTAAGAATGACCCCATAAGCGGCGAGTTAATATATGCCGTTGTAGGCAAAAATTATTACTACTTTACCCTAAATGCTAGTGGCAGCACTTGGACCGTTAACAAAACTGTCTGGCAGTCCGTTACCGACAGCTTAAAACTGCAATGAAAAAGATAAGCATAAGCAATTTTTTTTTGAAGGAAAATATGCAATAGTATGTCTGCGTCCTGGAATTTTAAGGAGGGCGCTTCACATGTCGCTCAAAGGACGCGGCAGCTGTTTTCTCAATACCGAATAAGAGAAGGGAAGGCAACAATGAAGCGCGAGATGACATACATCGCTGCCGCGGCGGTTGCACTGAGTATCTTCGGAGGCTCGGTGGTCAACGCCCAGTCCAGCGTGCTGGTCGGGCCTTCGGGCTCGGTCACGCCCAAGCTCACCTGCACGGTCAAGACCGTCAGCATCGTGGGCACCAAGGTCGTGGCGACCGGCAGCTGCAAGATCGGCACCAAGTCCGCTCCCGCCAAGTGGAGCTGGACAGAGGTGTCGTCCGACATCACCGGTGCCCCGTGCTCGCTCGCGAGCGCAAGCGGTAAGGGGTCGAACTTCAACCTGCCCCTGGCCGCCCATCCCGTAAGCGGAGCAAGCAAGACACTCTTGCCTGGCAACTACCAGGTCAAGTACACGATCAGCGCGACTTGGGGGGCGCAGAAGGCTTCGGCCAGCAAGACGCTCACCAAGACCAACGCCAAGTCGACTCTCTTCTGCGGTGCGCCGCCGAAGATGGTCTCGATCAATACGGCTACGTCTGCTGGCGCGTGCATCTGGACGGTCTTCCCCAAGGTCGACGCAGTGCATCAAGTGGCCGATGCCTACCACGCCCAGGTTGGCTGCCCGGCCCAGAACGGCACTTGTACGTGGCACAGTGGTACCACTTCCACTCTCGCGGGTGGTGAGGTGGTGGCGAAGTACAACTTCAACTGCTCCAAGGGTTACTCCGGAAGCGTCTGGGCACAAATCGGCTATTCGCTTGACGGAGGCCAGTCAGTCAAGTGCTACGCTCCCGCGAAATCCGGGGCGAGCATGACTCGACTTGGTGACTATGGGCCTGGGATGATCTTCGCGTATGCCTGGATCAACACCATCGTCGGTGGTCACAGCCTGCCCTTGGGGCAGGCGAACGTCAGCCCCACGAACCTCTGGTTCAGCGGCTGGTCAACGCCCGGCGGGCAGACTCCTCCCTGCTAGGAACGCAAGTCCCGGTGGGCGCGCATCTCGCGCGCCCACCGGGGCAACTCAAACTCTTATAATCAAAAAGGCCTTAAAGATAGGCCTTATTTTTTACTCAAAATTTTAAAGCAAGCGATTCTTCCTAAACTCTTGCCGCGGGGCAGGCGCACTCAAGTAATCCTAGTGCGCCCACCCCAATAATTTCGCTTTAACCCGTGGCTCGACTGAAATAGCTTGCCGCTAGCTCAGCCTCCCCGAACTGCCCGTAATTGATGTGCTTAGAAAAGCGGTATATGGGCCACCACTTAGCACCTTGGCACACCGGATCATACCTATGGCAGTATGACCGGACCAGAAAATCTCCCCATGATGCAAATGGGTCTCGCATTCCCAGCGAGCCATGTTGCCTCGAGGAAAAATCACCCCGGTCTGCTTTATCTCTGGGATTGAAGAGCGGGTCGCCAAACAAGGCGACACCTTTCAGCTGATCCCACTGGGCGGGATCTCGAGTCACGTCGCCTGCGACTTCTGCCCCTTGGCTATAGCCTACTACGAACACCTCGGTCACGGGGCATTCTTCTGAGAGCTGCTGTATCTCTTGTTCGAGCCAGTCCTTCCCAGCCCTTACGGACTTTTGGTAAGGACTGTTAGGCAGGCGTGCTTCGGCTTCGAGCATATTCTTTAGCCCTCCAACTGCGGGGTAGGGGTCGCTAAGAACGTCGATCGTGGCCTGCCTATGAAGCTTGCGAAACTCTCTTGCAAAGCGTTGACCTGGTGGACTGATCTCTCCCTCGGGACGCTCAGATCCGCGGTTGTCGATGATCACGTAGTCCGCGCAGGCAAAGAGCTGCCTCCCCCACTGTCCACCGAATGGGGAGTTGGGTTTTATGGTGGCCGACGAGCTTCCGCAGCTGGTGTTGACCACGAGCTCGAAAGGTCCCTGAGTACCCCACCCAACTTCAGTGGAAAGGAAAGTGTCTGTTTGAACGCCCTCATTGCCCCGGAATTCATCTTCTTCCAGCGTAATACCGCCTACGTTGTCATTCAGTAGTACTGTGCCTGCCAGGCTCCCGGGATTGAATACAACCTCAAAGCTCGGGTTACCCGGACTGCCGTCACTGGTGAAACTGAAGATCCATCTGACGCCCAGAAGTTGGGGAGAGCTACAGCTTTTTCCCGCTTGGCCGAGTCCAGCATTGGCGGCAAGCGTGGCGAGGATAGCAACAATGCTTGCTACCAAGATGCGCTTCAGCAAAGCGGATCACCACCTCTCTCAACGGTTGAAGACTTAAGGTTCAAGGGCCGTCATTCAGCCCCTACATTCAAGCGACTTAGTTAGGAAGAATCGCTAAGCATATTTTATAGCTCGCTTGCGCCTAATAAAATTACTTATGTTTTTGATATTTATTTTTTGGTCTTAGAATGGAATTTTTCGTGAACTTCTTTTAGGTGAGGATCCGTAACATGCGTATAAATCTGAGTGGTAGATATGTTGCTATGACCCAGCATGGCCTGCACACTGCGCAGGTCTGCGCCGTTCATAAGTAGGTCAGTTGCAAATGAATGCCTAAGTGTGTGCGGGCTGACGTGTTTTGTAATGCCGGCCAGCCGCGCATAGCGGGCTATCATTCGCTGCACACTCCGGGCTGTCAGCCTCTGGAAATTTCCGCTCGTATCTGCTTTTTTACTGCCGCTATAGCGTATAAAAAGTGGCTGAGCATTGTCTTGCCGCTTTTCCAGGTACTTTTCTATCCAGTCCGCAGCATCTTGGCTAATAAAAATGGGCCGGTCTTTCTGGCCTTTGCCTCTAACCATAAACTCACGGCGCTTCAGGTTTACATGGTCGCGGTTTAACCCAACTAGCTCACTAACGCGCAGGCCGCTACTGAACAGTAGTTCAATAATAGCCCGGTCACGAGAACCCACTAAACTCTCAGTTTTAGGTTGGCTGGCTAGACGCTCTAACTCTTCTGGATTTAAGAAAGTAACCTGAGGCCGGCTAACGCGGGCCAACTCTATCTTGTCAGCGGATAGGGCAGTGTAATCCCGCTTGGCACAAAATTTTAAGAAGCTCCTTAGGGCAATTAGATGGTAATTCTGTGTCACTTTAGAAAGCTCGTCGCTAGTGTTGGTGCCAAGGCGGTTTAGCCACATGCGCCACTTGCGTATTAGGTCGCTATCTATATCTTTTACTTTAATATCGCCAGCAAAATCACTCATCCGGGTCAAATAATGACTATAATTGGCTATCGTTTTTTGGGAACGGTTTTGTTCAAGCTCCAAATACTCCAAAAACTCCGATACCGCTTTGTCATAAGCTACGTTGCTAGGCATAAGCTCATTGTACCAAATTAATTAATTTGAACATTCTTTGTGTTCAAAATTGAAACTTATGATTATCTCTGTTAAAATAACCTTAAGTTAAACGGAAAAGACATGGAAAGAACACTAATCATATTTAAGCCGGACGCCGTACAGCGGGGTTTGGTGGGCGAAATTTTGAGCCGTTTCGAAAAGGTCGGCCTAAAAATATTAGGCATGAAAATGGTTTTCCCAGACGAGGCGCACTATCACTATCACTACGAAGACATCAGCAAGATTATTTCCCGCCGCGGTGAACAAGTTTATAGGCGCAACGCCGATGCTATGCTTGAAGGTCCAGTAGTTGCGGCCGTTTTAGAAGGAGTAGAAGCCGTCGACCTAGTCCGAAAGCTAGTTGGCGAGACCGAGCCCAAAACCGCCCAGCCCGGTACTATCAGGGGTGATTATGCCCATGTCAGCTATGTTCATGTGAACGAGCGTAGCAATTCTGGAATGCCAAACCTCATTCACGCTTCAGGCGATGCTCATGAAGCCCAGCTTGAAATTGCCCACTGGTTTAAAAAATCAGAACTTTTCGACTACACCACCAGCCACGAACATTTCACCCAGCAAACCGACCGCTTAAAGAAAAAATAAACCCTAAGCTCTTGGCTTCATCAATTTTTTGAGCTTAGCGCGGTCAATATTAAGCTGGCGTTCGCCAAGCACAATGCCTTGTCGCCGCAAATTTTTGAGCTGAGCAGAGGTTGTTTCTCTTGTTAAGCCACACATTTCGGCAATCTCCTGGTTTGTCAGCGGTAGTCCTAGCTCCGTTAAACCTTGATTCTCTACACCAGTTTTATCTGCTAAGTATAAAAGCAGGGAAGCTACTTTTAGATTAGCGCTATGGGCAGACAACGTCTCGATCCGGCTCAAAGACTCCAGGTTCTGGCGGTAGGTATAACCAATCATCTGCTCGCCAAGGGCCAGGTTGCCCTTAATTTTCCTCTGGAAGTCTTCAAAAGAGAGCATTTTGAGCTCTACATTGGTCATGCATTCATAAAAATAGTGCACGATTCCCGGGTCGCTCAGCAGACTAGTTAGCGGAAAAACTTCGCCCGGAGCATAGATTATAATTGTCCGTTGCTGCCCGCTCGGCAAAATGCCATAAACCTTAACATAACCTTTGAGCAAGAAATATATTCTATTAACCATGTCGCCCTCGAATAGTAAAATCTGCCCTTTGCGCGATGTGCGAGGGGGCAGGTTAATAAACAGCTCTTCCATATCAGTCCTCGCTTTTCAGCCACTTAAGAGCTTCGTCACGTGAGGCAAAAACCCGGATCTTGTCGCGTTTGCCAGCTATTAACACCAGAGTATTAACCATAACTTGGACAGGCAGTGCACCATAAATTGCTACACGGTCGTACTTGGCCTCCCGCATTGCTTTAACTGCCGATCGGCGAGCTTTTAGCATCCTGTCGCTAACATCAATTTTAGGAACTTTTGTTACGTCAACCAGCACAAGGGCCGGCTTGTTCTGGCTTTTAAGTTTTGCCGCTCGCTTAACTAGTTCGTCAACGGCGTCTAAGACAGGCTGAGGGGTTTGAACGCCAATAAAGTGCTGCTCGATGAAGCCGCTAGGGTTATAAATAGTTCTAATCTTCTCAGAACTTCCCATGGTAGCTACATTGTACTATCAAACTTGGTACCCTGGACAGGACTCGAACCTGTAACCTCTCCCTTAGGACGGGCTTGCTCTATCCAATTGAGCTACCAGGGCTTATCAGCGGCCTTCCATCCATAAAACTGCCGGACCGCGCGTTAAACAGGGCTTAACTTCCATCATTTTAGTATTTTTAAGCTAAAATAATAAGCATGAGCGTCAAAGAAAAAGCGCCGCCCCCTGTAAAGAAACCAAAAGCGAAGTATTTCAGCGAGCAGTTTGAGGACGAAGAGGTCCGCTTAGTTTTCCGTAAACACCCAATTGTTATGCGCAAGGGCGTATTATTGGCATCTTTTGGGGTGCTAATTGGCCCGCTCTACACGCTAATTCTAACCTACATAAACAAAGAAGACCCGCCAACTATCGCCTTTTTCTTCCTGAGCTTCCTTTTAAGCATAGGTCTTGGCATGATCCTACTATTTCCGTGGTGGGTACGTTGGTATTTTAGCGTTTACATCATGACCAACCAGCGCTTTATTCAGCAAACGCGCAGCCTGCTGCAGGTCAACGTGGTTGATATTGGGCTCGAGCAAGTTCAGATGATCAACTACCAAATTTCAGGGCTGGAGCAGACGATGCTTAGGTTTGGTACAATAGTCGTGCAAACGTACGTGGGGGATCTCGTTATTCATGATGTGCATCATCCATCGCGCATCCAGCAGCAGATGGTGCATATTTTAAGGGAATTGGGCATCCATCCTACTCAGCGTCCAGGCACTGATGAGGAGTCAAACATTATTGAATCATGATCAAGAGACTAAAGAAAGTTAAACAAGTTGGGAAAATGGTTCCGGAAGTTGTGGCTGAAAAGGCCGCGAGTATTAATAGTGCGCTAACTCCTAAGTCAGACGAAACTCCAGCTTCTGTACCGACCATAACCAACCAAAATATAACCGAGCACCGAGAAGAAGTTTTAAAAGGCGCCCGCAAATATATTTATCCGCTGCAGCATTCTAAACGCAAAATTATCCGCATAACTTTGTCTATCATGATCCTGGCTATAGTTGGCTTTTTTGTTTACTGCTGCCTAGGTTTATATAAGTTTTATCAAACCAATACTTTTGTCTACCGGGCCACCCAAGTAGTACCTTTCCCGGTAGCTAAAACAGGTGGGCACTACGTAGATTACGAGAATTATTTGTTCGAACTCCGGCACTACGTCCATTATTACGAGACCCAGCAGCAAATAAATTTTAGCGGCAGTGACAAAGCCCAATTGCTGCAGTTTAGAAAACAAGCCCTAACCAATGTAATTAACGACTCTTACATTAAAATCCTGGCTAGCCAAAACGGGGTTGGTGTGTCGACACGTGAGGTCAATAACCGTATCAACGAAGTCCGCGCTCAAAACCGCCTGGGCAGTGATAATAAAGTGTTCGCCGAAGTACTGCGCAATTATTGGGGCTGGTCAGTAGATGATTTTAAGCGCAGCTTAAAGAGCCAAATCGTGGCCGAAAAAGTCAATGCCAAACTAGACACAGCCACAACTGCGCGGGCTAACGCTGCGCTGGTACAGCTGAAGGCCGGTACGGATTTTGCTACCCTAGCTAAATCAGTTTCCGATGATCCAAGCGCTAAAAGTAACGGTGGCGACTATGGCATTGCCATAACCAAAGAGAATCCTAACATTCCGCCCCAGGTCACAGAAGAACTATTTAAGCTCAAAGCCAATGAATACTCCGGCGTTATAGATGCCGGTGCAACTCTCGAAATAGTTAAAGTCACCCAAATTAACGGCACTAGCGTGACAGCCCAGCACATCTCTTTTAACCTTACGAATATTCAAACCTATATAGACCAACTCAAGGCCAAAGAACCGCTTAAAACTTACGTTCACTTCAAATAAAAAACGCCCATAAATTATGAGCGATTTTAATTGCTAATTGGCGGGCCCGACCGGATTCGAACCGGCGATCTCCTCCGTGACAGGGAGGCATGTTAGGCCTCTACACCACGAGCCCCTAGCGGGGTTATTCTATCAATTTACCTCCTAAACCGCAATGACCGTTAGATACGCACAATTTTTGTTATACTGTACTTCAGGTCCGTTTCTACCTGCCGATATAGCTCAGCTGGTAGAGCAGCACTTTCGTAAAGTGAAGGTCGGCGGTTCGACTCCGCCTATCGGCTCCAGGAGAGAATTTCGGGGCAAAAGGCGGGTGTCGTATAACGGCTATTATATGGCCTTCCCAAGGCCGGGACGCGGGTTCGACTCCCGCCACCCGCACCAATAGAACACTATGAATCAGAAAAAATTTTTACACGACAGATTAATGCTCAGCCTGGTCACTTTGCTGGCTGGCCTAATGGCCATTGGCGCCACCTCTGTTTTAATTCGTTTCGATGTCACTAAAAACCCAACCACAACCGCCGCTTACCGCCAAAACCTGGTCGGCATTTACTACCAGAGCGGCAAACCAATCGATATTTACATCTTGGCCGTTTTCATGGTTCTAACGGCTGCGGCTGGGGCCTTGCTTGCTTACCGAACTTATAATCTACGCCGCCAAATCGCTCTTTTCCTACTAGTCTCGGCTAATTTTTTGCTCATTCTTTCGATCATTGTCGCCAACGCGCTTATTTCTATACAATAGTAATTAAATGCGCTCGATAGAAATCCCCCAGCCAGAAGACCGCAACCATACCTATAGATTCTTCGAAATTTTACCAGGAGCTCTTACCTGGATAATCTTAATCTCGCCAGTTGCGCTTAGCATTCTTAGCCCAAAAGTCGCCGCCTATTTTATAATTGCTTACCTGCTTCTGTGGTTTGTGCGGGCCATTGGTCTAGATGTCCGCTCCTTTCAGGGTTGGCGTCTAATGAACAAGCACCGCAATATGCCCTGGCAGAGACTCCTGCAAGATCTAGCAACTCTTGAACCAACTTATAAAAAAGCGCCCAAGTGGCACGCCCGTAACCTTAAACGTGTCAAAGAATACATGGATGACTCTCGCATAAAACCGGACGAACTTTATCATGCCGTGTTTATCGCTTTTGTTAATGAGCCTAAGGAAATCGTAGAGTCAACCGTGCAGTCGGTGCTTGCAGCCGACTACGACATGAAAAAACTAATTCTAGTTTTAGCCTACGAGGGTAGGGCCGGTAAACCGTCAGAAGACCTGGCTAACTACCTGGTTAACACTTACGGTCATCACTTCTACCATGCTATGGCCGTGAAACACCCCTTTGGTATCCCGGGCGAAGTAATCGGCAAGGGTGGCAACATTACTTACGCTGGCCGTCAGCTCCAAAAATACGTCGAAAAAGAGAAGCTCGACCCCCTGCGTGTTATGGTAACCACTCTCGACGCCGATAACCGGCCTGATATCCAGTATTTTGCTGCTTTAACCTACACCTATTGCTCAACAGAAGACCCTCTGCATTCCTCTTATCAGCCAATACCAATGTATACGAATAATATTTGGGATGCTCCCGCGCCAATGCGCGTTATTGCTACTGGTAACTCTTTTTGGAACGTGGTGCTGTCTATGCGGCCGCATATGCTGCGCAATTTTTCTAGCCACGCCCAGCCGCTGGCAGCCGTAATCGACACTGATTTTTGGAGCACCCGCACCATTGTTGAGGATGGCCACCAATACTGGCGCACTTTCTTCCGCTATGATGGTGTCCACGAGGTCTATCCAATCTTCGTGCCTATCTACCAAGATGCCGTTTTAACAGATAGTTACAGGCGTACCTTGCGCGAACAGTTCATCCAAATCCGCCGTTGGGCTTGGGGCGCCTCAGATATTGCCTACGTCGCTTATTTTGGTTTTTTCAGGCCCAATAATATCCCACGGTACAAACTTATACCAAAGTTCTTTAGGCTGCTAGAAGGCCACTTGAGTTGGTCTACAGCTCCGTTAATCATCACGCTCGCCGGGCTCGTGCCCTTCTTCTTAAATCCCCAAAGTTTTATCGCCAACCAGTTACCCCAGTTTGCTAGCAGGGTAGAAACAATTGCCATGGTAGGAATCCTTATAACTCTTTACCTAAGCTTCCAGTCACTGCCACCCAAACCGGCCCGCTATAAACGCCGCCGCAACCTCTGGATGATCATCCAGTGGGTCTATCTACCCTTTACTACCATCTTATACAACGGCATTGCGGCCATATATTCACAAACACGCCTGATGTTTGGTTGGTATATTGGCAAGTTCGAGCCAACGGTCAAGGCTATCAAGAGTACTCGTTCTGATGTTTCTAATATGTAGGGCAACTACTTCTGCAAAGAAGGGTGTTCGGCTACAAATCTAAGGTATGCCTGTTTACTGAATCTTTTCAAGGCTAAGGCGGCTTCATAGCTAACGTCCTGGGACGTTATAAGGCCCTTTGAGGCCTTTTTAACTATTTTGGCACTGATTGTAGCTGTTAAGTCTTCGGCATGGCTTATTTCAGCTGTTTTATCACCTAAAGCCTTCAGTATTTCTAAAAATAACTTTGTTTGACTAAAGGCTTCTAGTTTTTTAGGGGTATTAACCAAAAATATAGATGAAAGGTCAGCCATTTCTTGGGTAGTAAAGAGCAAGTTGCAGCCTAAACACTTTCGTCGTCTCCAGGTAGAGTTGCTACGTTTTTGGTGGCGGCTATTAATAACGGCTGTATTAGACTGACAATATGGACAAACCATGACTACATATTGACATCACGCTATATAAAAATCTAGTGGAAAAGTCGGCTTTTTCGGGGTATAAAAATACCCCGATGGCTGAAATCCCCGGGGCATTGAACCTATTTACTTCTTAATGACTACGTCTGATACGCGAAGGAGCAGGTTTGATATTGATTATTTCTTCGTAAAAAAGCTTGAATGCATCAAGCGGATGTCCAGCCTTAGCTGTACTCAAAATATACCTCACTAATTAACCCGATTAAGTTACCACCTAGCCCCCAGTGGTGTCAATGCCTGATACAATAAGCAGGATGCCAAAAAGCCATTTCCAACAGATAGAAGCGAAGAGTGCTAACGCTCGCAGTGGAATTCTCAACACTCGCCGGGGACCGGTCTCGACCCCGTTTTTTATGCCAGTAGCAACTCGTGCCGAGGTAAAAGGGGTTGATCCCTTCTCTGTAAAAGCCACCGGGGCGGAAGTCTTACTGTCTAATACTTACCACCTTCATCTGCAGCCTGGCGAAAAGATTATCAAGGCACTTGGCGGGCTGCACAAATTTAATCTATGGGATGGTCCTATTCTGACGGACTCTGGTGGTTTTCAAATTTTTTCTCTATCCAAAATTCGCAAAATAACAGAGGAGGGTGTAGAATTTGTCGATCCCAAAACCGGCGATAAGATATTTATTTCGCCAGAGATATCTATGCAAATTCAGGTAGATCTAGGCAGTGACATTATCATGGCCTTCGACGATCTAACCGGGCTTGGGCTGTCCGATCGGAAAAGAACCGCCGAGGCTGTAGCCCGAACACATCGTTGGCTGGAGCGCTCTATTAAGGAGTATAAAAAATTAACCAAGAACTTAGCAGAGACTAAACGACCCCTGTTGTTTGGCATCTCCCAGGGTGGTCTCGATAAGAAACTCCGGCAAGAGAGCTTAGAATTTGTTCAGTCTCAAGAGGTGGACGGTGTAGCTATTGGTGGTCTGTCAGTAGGCGAAGCTAGAGAAGAAATGCATGCTATGCTTAGGTTTCTAACGACATTGTACGACCCTAAATTTATTCGCTACCTAATGGGTGTTGGTGACCCAATTGATCTTAGATATGCAATTGAAAATGGCATCGATATGCTCGATTGTGTTTTACCAACTCGCAACGCTCGCCACGGTTCGGTCTGGATTAGCGACCACAAAAGACTAAACCTTAAAAATGCTGCATTTACAAACGACGCTCAGCCGATTGATAAAAATTGCGATTGCCAAACCTGCCAAGCCGGCTATAGCCGGGCACTACTGCGTCACCTCTATAAATCAGGCAATACTCTCGCAGGGAGCCTAGCTTCTATCCATAATCTGCGTTATCTTCAGCGAATTTGCGAATCTTATAAAAAATAACCCTGTTTTTTAAAGCGGGGTTATTAGAAGGTGATGGTGGGCACGGAGGGATTTGAACCCCCGACATCCACAACGTCAATGTGGCGCTCTAGCCAACTGAGCTACGTGCCCATCTATAAAACCAGACATAATACTACCCTAAAAAACCGATGCTTAGCAAGTTACCATATATGATATATAAATGCCGAAAAAACATTTATGCACATTGTGGATAAGGCGGGTAAAAAAGTACTAGCATTTTAATGCTAGTGCCTGTATATTTATTCATAGGTTGAGTTTTGCCGATGTGTTAACGGAAAAGCCGGCTTGAGCATTTTTGCGAGGATGCTTAAGCCGTTTTTCATTTTTAGGGGGGATTTATATAGGCGGACCAACCTGTTATGATGGTATTTAAAGTATGGAAGACGCGCACAAACTAGACGAGAATGACCACCGTCGGCTTGGCCAAGAGCTAGATCTGTTTGTAATGAGCGATCTAGTGGGGTCAGGGCTACCCCTGTGGACGCCCAGGGGCACTATCCTTAAGGACGCCTTAACCGACTATGTTAATGAGCTGCGAGAGAGCAGGGGATTTAAGAGGGTGTGGTCGCCGCATCTAACCAAAACTGACCTCTATAAAAAATCTGGACACTGGGATAAGTTTGGTGCAGAACTCTTCTTAGTTAAGAGTCAGGAGACCAGCGACCAATTAGTTCTAAAACCAATGAACTGCCCCCACCATATTCAAATTTATGCTAGTCGCCCCCGTAGCTATAAAGAATTACCGATTAAATTCCTAGAAACAGCTACCGTTTACAGGGACGAAAAAAGCGGAGAGCTAATGGGCCTCTTACGGGTCCGCTCTATCAATATGGACGATAGCCACGCCTTTGTTAGTCCAGAACAGATCAAACAAACAGTTAAAGAACTGGCTGAGGCCGCCCAAGAGCTCTATAAAACTCTCGGTATGGGCTTAAAGTTCCGCTTATCGTTCAGGGACGAGGGTGAAGGCTATCTCGGATCACTCGAACTTTGGGAAAAAGCCCAGGCGATGCTTGAAGAAATAGCTAAAGAAGAGAAACTAGATTACTTTACGCAAGCAGGGGACGCTGCTTTTTACGGTCCTAAAATTGATTTCCTAGCAACAGATGTACTGGGGCGTACCCACCAAGTAGCAACTGTACAGCTAGATTTTGTCATGCCTGAGAGGTTTGAGCTCTCTTATACCAATGAAGAGGGTGAGTCTGAGACTCCGGTCATGATCCATTGTGCCTTACTTGGGTCTGTAGAGAGATTTTTAGCTGTTTATATTGAGCATACTAAGGGGCGGTTCCCGCTTTGGTTAGCCCCTGAACAGCTTAGGATTGCTACACTGAATCAAGATGAGCATGTTTTAAAGTTTGCAACCGACTTGGCCGCACAGGCCAAAAGGGCAGGTCTAAGGGCTGAAATTGATGATACCGCCGAGACAGTCGGTAAAAAAGTTAGGCAATCAGAGACAATAAAGGTGCCATATACTGTGGTCATTGGCAGTAAGGAAGTAGAATCGGGCAAGTTAACACCGCGTAGTCGTAGCGATCTGGCTGAATTTTCAGAGATGACGACCGAAGAATTAGTACAGAAACTATCATCTGCCGCCAAAAATAGGCACTAAATCAATGCAAAGAGTCGACGCTGATTTTAAAGAGCGTGTCTATGCTATCGTCGCCACTATACCGAAGGGTAGAGTAGCGACATATGGTCAAGTAGCGGCGTTAGCGGGCGCTGCCTGGGCAGCATGGGAGGTAGGGCAAGTTGCACACCGGGGACCCGCTGGATTGCCATGGCAAAGAGTTGTTAACAAAAGTGGTGGCTTAGCCAGGGGTTACCCCGGTGGCATGGAAGGCCATAAAAAAGACCTCGAAAAAGAGGACATAGCTGTTAGCCCAGATTATAAAGTTGATATGGAAAAATTATTATGGCAACCCATCGCGCCAGGCCAAAGCTCCTTGTTATAGTTGGACCCACTGCTAGCGGTAAGTCGGAACTGGCTATGAAAATAGCTCAGCGCTACGAGGGTGAAATTATTGCGGCCGACTCCCGGACCATCCATAAAGGTCTAGATATAGGTACCGCCAAGCCAAGTCTTAAAGACAGAAAGTGGGTTGTTCACCACTGTATTGATCTGGTGGACCCGGGGACTGCCTTTACGGTTGCCGATTACAAAAAATGTGCCGAGTTGGCAATAAATGACGTTCAAGTCCGAGGCAAACTACCAATCTTGGTAGGTGGCACTGGATTATATATCGATAGTGTTTTATTTGACTTCAAATTTCGTCCCACTGCCAACAAAAAAACAAGGGATGAGCTAGAAGCACTCGATGTACCCGGTTTACAGCTTATAATCCAACAAAAAGGCTATAATTTACCCGAAAATAGGCTGAACAGGCGGCACTTGATAAGAGTCATAGAGTCAAAGGGTGGTAAGGGAACAAAATCTAAGGAACCGATTGAACACACACTGATAGTTGGCTTGTTACCGGACGACGAGGTACTGCGAACCCGGATTTCTAGACGGGCTGAGCAAATGTTTAATAATGGTGTGATTGCCGAAACACAGCAACTCCTAGTTAACTATCCAGGTATAAGCTTGGAAAATCTGGGGATTATATACAAGATTTGCCGCCAATTAATCCAGGGCGAGATTACAAAAGAAGAGGCAATTAGCCAATTTAAAACAGCTGATTGGCAGTACGCCAAACGGCAGAAAACTTGGTTCAAAAGGAACCATCATATTAGATGGTTTGAAGACATTTTGTCGGCAGAAAAGTATATTGAAAAAGTTTTGAACACCTAAGTTATCAACCGTAGGCTTATTCTGATACAATGGTTTCTAGAGGGAGTTTATGTTTGAGCAATTGTTTGGATCAAAGACTAGGGTAAAGCTCTTGCAGCTTTTTTATACGAACCCAAATCGTTCATTTTATGTGCGCGAAATCACTCGCAAGGTTGAAGAACAAATAAATTCTGTTCGGCGTGAACTATCTAATCTTTTAAGCATAGGTATCATCACTTCAGATGCTAACAATAATCGCCTGTACTACGAAGTTAACCAAGATTACGAATTCTTTAAGCCGATGACAGAGATTTTTGGTAGCATAGCTAGCGAAGAAGTCGCAGCTGAAGAACCAGTCTCTGATGAAAAAAGTGACGGCAAGGAAAAACCCAAAAAGGCACCCACTAAACCAAAGCCTGCGGCCAGTGTAGAGCATCCTATGGCCAAGGAACTGCGTGGCCTGGGGCAAGTTCACCTAGTAGTGCTTACGGGCCAGTTCACGCGAGATGAGACCTCAGGGGTAGATGTTTTGCTCGTAGGTGATCTAAATCAGAGCAAGGCAGCTAAATTCATGTCGGATCTTGAAAAAAGTGAGAATAAAGAGCTGCGCTATGTTATTTTGAGCACCGATAATTATAAATACCGCGTTCAAATCAACGATCGGTTCATTAATGACCTGTTAAACTCTAAAAAGCAGATCATCATAAACAGCCAGGATCTTCCTGTTTAAAAGAAAGGTATAAAGTTTTGGAACTACAGTACTTAGGCGGCAATTGCATTAAAATCACGTCAAAAAAATTCAGCGTTGTCATTGATGACAACCTAAAGGAGCTAGGTTTAAAAAGTGTTACCAAGCCAGCTGATATCAGCTTGCGTACCACAGCCATGGTGCCCGAACATAAAGACGCTCAATTTGGCGCGGACACTCCGGGCGAGTACGAGGTTTCAGGAGCCATAATAAGAGGTATCGGGGCTCGCAGTCACATGGATGAAGAAGGTAAAAATTCCGCAGTCATGTATACGATCGAGGGAGAAGACGCCCGAGTGGGCATTATTGGCCATATTTTTCCAGAACTCAGCGAAGACCAACTTGAGCAGTTAGGCATGCTAGATGTAATCGTTATACCTGTAGGTGGCAATGGCTATACCCTCGACGCGGTAGGCGCCTTAAAGGTCATAAAACAGATAGAACCTAAAATAGTTATACCGACCCACTATGCTGATAAGAGTCTAAAGTACGAAGTTCCACAACAAGAACTTAAAGAAGCCATTAAGGGGCTCGGCATGGAACCTTCTGAAACGACTCCTAAATATAAAATCCGACCGGGTGAGCCGGCCGATTCTACGAAGTTAGTGATTCTAGAGAAGCAGTAGCTTTAAAGAAGGCCTTTTTTCTTAAGGCTGCGAATGGCTTGGGTACTGACTTTCATCTTTACTTTTTTGCCGTCTATAGTCAGAGTCTTTGTCTGAAGATTTGGTTTCCAGACTTTTTTGGTATGGCGCTGCGAAAAACTAACATTGCTGCCATATTGCTTGCCTTTACCAGTGATATCACATTTCTGCATAAGATAATCCTAAAGTTTCAAGGCTTAATTCTACAGGTGTTAACAGGTAAAGTCAATTATGGGCTAATGTATACTTGATTAGATGAACGGTGACCTACAGCTTGTTTTAATCTTACTGCCGGTACTTCTCATATCCATGTCAGTGCACGAAATGATGCATGCTTTTACCAGCGATTGGCTAGGGGATCCTACGGCCCGACTAATGGGCCGCGTCTCTCTTAATCCCATACGCCATATAGACCCTATTTTTACTGTAGCTCTGCCTGTAATTATGCTTTTAACTGGTGGCCCACTAATTGGCGCCGCCAAGCCGGTTCAAGTTAACTTCGGCCGCTTAAAATACGATGAATTCGGAGGAGCAATAGTGGGCATGATTGGTCCACTTACCAACTTGTTTTTAGCGATAATCTCGGCGCTGTTATTTAAGATTGTTAACCCCGATTTTGGCTCGGTTAGCTATAACATCTTTAAAATCTCAATTGAGCTAAATGTCGGACTATTTGTCTTTAATAGTATTCCTTGGCCGCCGCTTGACGGGTCACGCTTATTGTATGCATTCGCGCCCGAAGCCCTGCAGAACATTATGACTTCAATCGAACGGATAGGCTGGGCAAGCCTTGTATTTTTTATCCTTGTTTTCAACTCCTTTTCTACGCCAATATTTAACATAATGGCTAAGCTTATCCATTTTTTGGCACCTGGTTTAGTGCTATAATAAATTTGGTCGGTTGGAGCACAATAAATTTTCTGAACACCAATTATTAGGGAGTTCAATTTACCGGTTCGCCCCGTGGGGCGACCGTGAGAACACCCACTTTGCTTATACACGGCAGAGTAAATTGAGTGCCAATGGCCGGCCCACGTAAAAAGTCCTGGTTTAACCCAGGACTTTTTACGTGGTCGGGGTGACAGGACTTGAACCTGCGACCTCACGGCCCCCAGCCGTACGCGCTACCAACTGCGCTACACCCCGCTATTTAGCAACCTTAAGGTATTATATAGATAGTAACAATGAAAACACTCAAATTTGACCACCCCATCGCCCAATTAATTGAGTCCGGAGAAAGAAATTCTACCTGGCGTCTGTTTGACGACAAGGATATAGCCGTAAATGACGAAATAAGAATTATAGATAAAGTTGATCCGAAAGACCCCCAGACCTGGCGAATCATCGGTACCGCACGAGTAAGCGAGGTACTTGAAAAGCGTCTAGAAGATATAACCGAGCAAACTATGACCGACGATCATAAATACACCTCTAAAAAGGAAATCGTAGATCACTACAGGCAGTATTATGGAAATAAGGTTACAGGCTCTTCACCTGTCAAAATTATTTACTTTGATTTCGTAAAGTCAGTCTCAACTGACCCTAGAGAGGCAATGGATCTAGAAGTGGCCAAGCTATATACCGACGGCGGCTCCAGGGGCAATCCAGGCCCCTCTGCGGCTGCTTTTGTAATCTGTAATTTGGACGATAGTGTTGTAGAAAAGTCTGGTATTTATTTGGGCGACACAACTAATAATAGGGCCGAGTACCAAGCTCTAAGGCTAGGAGTTGAGCGGGCCAAGGAAATCGGAATCCAAACCTTAAGTGTTTTTATGGACAGTCAATTAGTAGTTAACCAAATCAACGGTTCTTACAAGGTTAAAAACCCCGACCTAGCACCGGTACATCAAGAAGTTATAGCCTTATCTAAACTTTTTAAAGAAATAACCTTTACCTATATACCTAGAGAACTGAATAAGTTGGCCGACAAAGAAGTTAATCGCGTACTAGATCAGCAAAAATAGGGTATAATAGCCTACGGTGCCGGCTGACGGTTGGTCGCCCGCGTTTTAAACGCGAGAGGAAAGTCCGGGCAGCATAGGGCGCTGGCAGTTGCTAACGGCAACCAGGAGCAATCCTAGGGAAAGTGCCACAGAAACGACACAACCAGATACGTTTAACCGTCTCTGGAAATGGTGAAAAGAGTGGGGTAAAAGCCCACAGTCTGCTGGGGTGACTTAGCAGAGAGGTAAACCCTGCCTGCTGCAAGGAAGATAGCACTAATAGGTCGCCCGCCTAGCTATCGACAGAACCGCTTGAGCCTGATGGCAACATCAGGACTAGATAGATGACCAACTAGAACAGAACCCGGCTTACGGTCTGCCGGTACTACCAAAAACCCTTCTTAAGCTAAGAAGGGTTTTTAGTTTATAAGATTCTTCAAATTTATTTTTTGATAGACTTTACGATCGAGCTAAAAGCCGCAGGTTCGCTGACAGCAATTTCTGCCAAAACCTTACGATCGAGCGTAATGTTAGACTTCTTTAGGCCAGCTATTAGGCGACTGTAGGTTGTACCGTTTAAGCGGGCTGCTGCATTAATGCGAGCATTCCAAACAGAGCGGAAAGTGCGCTTACGGTTACGTCGGTCCCTGTAAGCAAACTGCAGGGCTCGGGTGGTAGCTTGTTTACCTCGTTTAATGCTTGATCGGTTAGACTTACTAAAGCCTTTAGTAGCTTTTCTTATCTTGATATGACTTTTGTGGCTGGATTGGCCTCTTTTAACACGCATGATTAAATACCTAGTTTTCTCTTAATATTCTTAACCTGTTTACCGCTCATTGCCTCTACGCCACTAAAATGACGTTTGCGAGCGGCACTTTTTTTCTGGAGAAAGTGGTTGCTTGTAGCTCGTCTACGCAAAATCTTGCCGGTTTTGCTTATACCGACTCGTTTCTTAGTTCCACTATGAGTTTTTAGCTTTGGCATTTTTTCTCCTTACAACAAAACTTAACTGGCGTCCCGCAAATTGCGGTTCCTGGTCTACGACCGTATCTTCGCCAAGTTCGCTAACAACTCGTTCTGCTAGCTTGTAGCCCAAATCACGATGAGCTAATTCTCGTCCCCGATAGATTACAGCAATTTTCACCTTATGTCCAGAGTCCAAAAAGCCAGAGACCTTACGCATTTTGACGGCTAAATCATTATCACCAATTTTTAGCCCAACGCGCATCTGCTTCATTTCTACTGCTCGAGCGTTCCTGCGGCTTTTTTGGAGCTGTTTAGTCCTTTGATAGTTATATTTACCCCAGTCGACAATTTTGGCGACAGGCGGCTTTGCATCCGGTGATACTTCCACCAAGTCGAGGCCCGCTTGAGCTGCAGCTGAGAGAGCTTCAGCCCTAGTAATGACTCCTAGCTGGCGGCCCTCGGCATCAATAACACGAAGTTCGCTCGCTCTTATGGATTCATTTATGTGAGGGTCTTTACTTATTTTGCACTCCTAAAATAGTAATCTAAACATAGCATAACAGGGGAGAAGACTCAAGCTAAGCTCCCTTGTCGTCGGTACTGCAAGGCTTCACCTATATGCTGTGGCGAAATAACTTCTTTGCCATCTAGATCAGCAATGGTCCGCGCCACCTTAACGGTTCTAACGTAGCCTCGTGCGGATATATCTAATCTAGCAGCCGCATTATCAAGTAGATCTTTTGCTTCTTTTGATAGCTTGGCTAATTCTCGAACCTCTTTGTTGGTCATCAAGGAGTTAAACTTCATTTTGCCAAAACGTTTTCTCTGGGATTCATAAGCACGGGATACTTTTTGCTTAACTCCAGGCGTTTCCTTGGGCCGCTCATTGCGCTCTAGGATCTTTTTATGATCTACTCCATGGACTGGCAGATGCAAGTCTATCCTATCAAGGATAGGGCCGGATACTTTCTTTTGGTACTTGGCTATTTGGGCGGCAGTACAAACACAAGCTTTAGATGTGCCAAAAAATCCGCAAGGGCAGGGGTTTTGCGTGGCTACCAGGATGAACTCTGACGGATAGCTAACAGTATTTTTTACTCGGGATACTGAGATCATGCCATCTTCAAGGGGTTGCCTAAGAGCCTCTAGGGCAGAGTGGTTAAACTCCGGTAATTCATCTAAAAACAGTATTCCTCGATGTGCCAAAGTAGCTTCACCCGGCCTTGGGTTTGTCCCGCCGCCTACTAACGCCGTAGTGCTCGCCGTGTGATGGGGTGAGCGGAAAGGCCTATCGACCATTATCTTATTAAAGTCGTTTGAGCTTAGACTATATAACTGCGTAACCTCTAAGACCTCATCAAAATCGAGGTCGGGCATTATGCCTCGCATGGCTCTTGCCAGCATAGTTTTACCGGTGCCAGGGGGTCCATGCAATAAAAGGTTATGGTGGCCGGCTGCCGATATTTCTATAACTCGTTTCGCAATCGGTTGGTCTGATATTTCAGAAAGATCAATAATGTCAGAAACTTTTTCTTCTTTAGTAACTTTGCCTTTCCCGGTTTTAATTTCCCTTATCGGTAGGGACTTATTTAAATCTAAAAATACATCCCGTAGATTGTTTGCCGGCTTGATATTTATATTTGGTATCAGTAGAGCCTGGTCAAGATTAGTAGAAGGAATATAAAAAGTCTCAAAGCCATTTTTGGAGGCCTCTAGTAACCTGCCTACCAGCCCGTGAATAGGTGTTAGCGAGCCGTCTAGACTTAGCTCGCCTATAAATATAGTCTTACTAAAATCACCGGCCACTTGCCCACTTTTCTCTAAGATACTAATTGCCATGGCTAGATCTAGGCTGGTTGAGTCCTTAGGCAGATCGGCTGGGGCCAAATTGATGGTTATTCTTTTCTTAGGTAGCTGGAGATTACTATTGGCAAAACTAGCCCTTAGGCGTTCTTTGGCTTCGTCAACCGTCTTAGATACATGACCAATGATAATAATTGCAGGCAACCCGTTTGTTATGTGGCACTCCACGCTAACTAAAGCAGCATTAGTGCCTGTATAGTCAACAATACTTCTAACTCTCCCCGACATTGTATTAATAATACTATTGAGTGCTTATTTTTTATAAGAAATCACCCGGCTAGTTTGGCCGGGTGAAAGATTTGGGGAGGTTTTGTTAGCCTGTTTGTATTAGTAATTTTTCGTGGAACAACGGCTTGCGAGAAGCCGTTGTTACGAAGTCGTTTTTGTTTTTGAGCACTTTTTTTATTCAAGTGCTATGTTCATCTTATAAACCCTTGTTTAGGCTGTCAACATGATTATGTTAAAAACCTGTGCATAACTTTTATGGTTCGTGGGCAATGAGACTAACTCAACCACCAAAAACTAATTTTAAATCACGCCAACTATAAGATTTAGCAAAATTCGTAGCGATATGTATGACTAAAAGCCCAAACTATAAACTCGAAGACTTAGTACCTATAATGCTGCAAGTACTTTTTAGTATTGGCTTAGCTCCTGGAAGTCCTTAATAGCTAAAATAGCTAACGCACGCCTGACTTTATCTAAGGAAGACTACAATGTCCAAACAAACTCTGCTGGTAGGTCTAGGTACCAAACCTGCGGGCTCAAAGTCGTCCCGTAAACGTTGTTTTTGCTGCTGTGCCTATAGAAATTAACCTAAATCATACTGGAATAATATAAGTATAATAATTTTTACAATGATTTTATAAAACATCCTATATCTGTAAATAGTATATTTTAACAACAATTACCGATTGACAAAGCAACAGGCTTATGCTAACTTTAAATCGTAAGTTAAAAACAAAAACTTACAGCCTACAGCGGGAGTGAGGCTCGTATGGATAACGCTCTCTTATAAAGAGAGCGGTCAGTCACAAGCCTGTTGGCGGTAAGCGCTATAAAGTAATTTTTTATAGAGCGCATTTACCGCCTTGGCTTTTAGTTCTAGAATAGAGCAATGAACCTCATAAGCTCTTTAAAGAAGCTGCCAGTGTATACCACTACTGGCAGCTTTTTACTGTTGTTATCTATTATGCTGCTGTCGAGCCCTGTTGATCAGATCGCAATTACCCTTATATTTTTTGCAACTCTGTTTGTCTTTATTATCAGCCTAGCTAGCCTCTTTCTTAGCTATAGGGGGAAGAGGGCAGAAAAGAAAATATTTTATAAAATAGCCATTTTGAGCATTTTTGTAGTGGTAGCCCTGATGTTTAGGAGTAGTCAATCGTTAAGTTTAGTTAATGGTTTTATTCTTTTTCTTACCATATGCGGGGTCGTGTTTTATACCGATCGTCGATTTAAATAGCTAATCCCGTTTTACTTAAAGTATAATAAAAACATGAATCCTAACCGAGGTGGGGAATATCCGCAAAACAATATTGAACAGCCATCGTTCACGCCTGAAGTGCAAAACGAGCACTCAGAGGGCGGGGCGGAAAAAGTCTCCCATCCTGAAAATTCACCTAGTCGCCAAACCTCTTCTCCCGTAATAGTACCTTTAGCTGATCCGGCAGTACCTGTTCCGCCAGTTCTTGCTACACCCGCTACTCAGTCGTCGGATAACCAAGTGCAGCCCATAGCCACTCCCGTTGTTGCCGGAGAAAAAATCGAGAGGGAGTGGGTAGAAAAAGCTAAAAAGGTCGTCGATGCCACCAGGGATGATCCTTTTAGGCAGAAGAATGAAATGAGCAAGGTAAAGGCAGCCTATATAGAAAAGCGGTTCAATAAGAAGTTAAGAATAGATGAAGTAACGGTATGATAGGCGCTGTTGTAATTTTATTCATCCTCCTTCTAATCATTCTCGGGGTAGGTTTTTTCTGTTTTTTGTACCTCAGGAGGATCTACAGGGAACAAAAAAATTACGAACGTGGGTTAAAGATGGTTCCATTGCTTATCCATCTGCCCCCATTAAGTGAAGACACGGATGCAAAGGGTCGTGACGTTAGGGACGTTACGGATGAAACTGTCTCTCGGGCCCAAGTTCTGTACAGTATTCTAGCCAGTACTTTCCAAAAGGGTTTCAAGGCCAAATTCTATGGTCAACGCCACATTGCCCTGGAGATAGTGGCCAATAAAGGCACAGTTAGCTTCTATGCGGCCGTGCCGGTACCGCTGATAAGTGTAGTGGAGCAAGCTATAGTGAGCGCTTATCCGTCAGCTCGCCTTGAAGAAGCGCCTGAACACAATATTTTTAGTTCGGTTGGTAGGATATCCGGCACGGTTGGTGGGGAAATGGCCCTAAAAGAAAACTATGCCTACCCTATTGCCACCTACCAAGACCTCAAGAGAGACAGTATGCAATCTCTCTTAAACGCTCTATCTACCCTTACAAAAGAAGATGGGGCAGGGATACAGATTCTCCTCAGGCCCGCTGAACCTTCCTGGCGTAAAGCGTCTACCGGAGAGGCCGAAAAGAAAAGAAAAGGTAAGTCTAATAGCAAGGGCCTAAGTTTACTGGTGTCTGGAGCCAGCGATTTAATGAAAGCCCCAATTAAGCCGCCAGAGGCAAAAGATTCGGAAAACGAAAAGCCGCACGAAGTTTCATCCCTTGATCAGTCTATTATTCAAGCCATAGAGGAAAAGACGAAGCAACCCGGCTTTGAAGTAATGATTAGGGTAGTTGCATCTTCTAATATACCCAATAGGGCTCAAACGATACTTAACAACATCGTTGCCACTTTCTCGCTATATGATGCACCTGGCAAAAATGGCTTTAAATTTATTCCAGCTAAAGATATAGAAAGTTTTGTAACGGCCTACATATTAAGGTTTTTCCCGGCTGAAAAAGCAGCAAATATCTTAAATGCTGTAGAGATAGCAACGCTATTCCATTTTCCTGACCAAGAGAATATACCTACTAGCCAGCTTGAACGCCAGGCATCTAAACAGGTAGATGGTCCTAGGAACGTACCGGAAGAAGGCCTGCTACTGGGCTACAACATGTTCCGGGGGGTTAAAAAAGCAATTAAGCTAGCAGTACAAGACAGGGCGCGCCACATGTACGTAGTCGGGCAAACTGGTACCGGTAAGTCTACCTTCCTCGAGAACCTAGCCTTGCAGGACATGCTAGAGGGTCGGGGTTTTGCTTTCGTAGACCCGCACGGTGATACTGCCGAAAAACTCCTTGCGATGGTACCTAAAGAAAGGACTGAAGACGTTATATATTTCTGTCCAGCGGACATGGACTACCCCTTGGGTCTAAACATGTTCGAGTACCATTCCGATGACCAAAAGGATTTCCTGATACAGGAGTCAATCAATATGCTCTATAAGCTTTACGATCCACAGCACCAAGGTATTATCGGGCCGCGTTATGAGCACCTGTTCCGTAATGCTGCTCTCGCTATCATGGCTGATCCCGAGGGTGGAACTTTTGTAGATATTCCCAAACTATTCCGTGATCCGCAGTTCGTAGAACAGAAACTAAAATACGTTACTGATCAAAATGTCCTAGAGTTTTGGCGCAAGGAGATGCCCCAAAGCCAACGGTCTAACGAATTTGGTGAAGTTACGAGCTGGTTTGTGAGTAAGTTCGGTGCATTCCTGAGTAACGAAATGATGCGCAACATTATCGGCCAGACTAAAAGCTCCTTTAATCTAAGAGAGGTTATGGACGAGGGCAAGATTTTGCTTGTTAATCTAAGCCGTGGTCGAACGGGTGACCTTAACTCTAAGTTGCTGGGCATGATATTCGTTATGAAATTTGAAGCGGCAGCCATGAGCCGTGCCGATGTACCAGAAGAATACAGAAGAGATTTCTGTTTATATGTTGACGAGTTCCAAAACTTCTCGACTGATTCTTTTGCAGACATTTTGAGCCAGGCACGTAAATATCACCTGAACTTAATTGTGGCTAACCAATTTACAACTCAGCTCTCAGAAGAGATTAGAGATGCCGTTTTTGGTAACGTAGGCTCGGTTGTATGTTTTAGGGTTGGCACCAACGACGCGGAGTTTTTGGCGAAGCAGTATGCCCCAGTTTTTGATACAGATGATTTGCAGTTCCTACCAAATGCTAATACGGCAGTTAGGATGATGATAGGCGGAGTGCCGGTCCAACCGTTTTCAATGGCTACTCTGCCCCCTCTTGGCAACCCTAACCCTCAGCTTGCCGATGCCCTAAAACAGTTATCTGCCGCTAAGTATGGGCGCCCTAAGGGCCAGGTTGAAACAGATATCTTTAAGCGTCTTGAGACCCAAGCGCCGCCGCGGCCAGCTGGCCCCTCACTGGGCGCCGGCAATCCATTTGGACAACTGCCGCCGACTATGCCGCCAGCCTGGAATAAACCAGCCCTAACGCCGAGTCAAGCAGTTCCGGCCAGGCCTAAACCAGCATCTAGCTCCTCATTCCTAGACGAATGGCTCGCTAAAAGAAAAAACGCACCAGTGCGACCTGGTGGTATGCAGACAACTCCTACTCCCGACCCCACGCCACCACCTAGCCGGCCGCCGGACGAGATAAAAATCTCGCGCAGTGAGTCTGCCAGCTCAACGGGCGGAGTGGTACACATTGACAGGGATGGGACTTTGAAGATTGACCAGTCCTAAGGTTGTTTTTATATAGCATTTCTTCTATAATTGATAAGGAAAGAGTGGGCAGCAATAAGAGGCTATTAAAGCATGTTGCCTACTTTTAACTTAAGAACATAAAATCTAAAGAGGGTTATAAGTGGCTAAACAAAAAGTAGGTTCGTATGGTGCTGAACAAATCCAAGTTCTGGAAGGTTTAGAGCCCGTCCGTAAGCGTCCCGGTATGTATATCGGTAGCACTGGCTATGAGGGGCTCCACCATATGATTAAAGAGCTAGCAGATAATGCTATCGATGAAGTCATAGCTGGCTTCGGGACCCGCTTGGAAGTTGTTATAAATCAAGATGGCAGCGTAACTGTCTATGACGATGGCCGGGGTATTCCTGTAGCTAGGCATCCCAAAACTGGTAAAAGTACTCTAGAAACTGTGCTAACGGTACTACACGCCGGCGGAAAGTTTGGTAGCGGTGGCTATAAGGTATCTAGCGGCCTACACGGAGTGGGCCTTAGTGTGGTTAATGCCCTGTCTACAAAGCTTGTGGCAGAAGTTAAGAGAGACGGCTTTACTTGGACCCAAGAATACCATCTAGGTGTGCCTACTGGCTCAGTCAAGAAGGGTGAGCCTACCGACCAAACGGGGACTGCCATTACTTTTTATCCTGACGACACTATTTTTAACGAGACAAACTTTGATTACAGCTGGGTTGTTAATTACTTAAGACACCAGTCATATCTAACAAAGGGGGTCAAGGCTCTTGTTCGTGATATGCGCACTGGCCAATCTTACGGTTTTTATTTTGAAGGTGGCATCGAATCGTATGTCCGCCACCTAAACCGTGGGAAAGAGCCCATTGACGAAGATATCTTCTATGTCGAAAAAGAAGTAAAAGAAGCTATGGTCGAAGTAGCTCTGCAGTATAACGATACTTTCAGTGAGACCGTCATGGCATTTGCTAACAATGTCCATAACCCCGATGGCGGAACCCATTTGACTGGTTTTAGAACTGCTATAACGCGTGTTCTTAACGATTATGCCCGTAAGAGTGGCCTGCTTAAAGAAAAAGAAGAAAACTTAAGCGGCGAAGATGTACGCGAGGGTCTGACGGCCGTTATCTTAGTAAAAATACCAGACCCCCAATTTGAAGGACAGACCAAGAACAAGCTAGGTAACCCTGAAGTACGCGGTTATGTTGAGCAGGTTATGAACGAATGGTTGTCTTACTACCTAGAAGAACACCCCAATGTGGCTCGCAAAATGATTAACAAATCGCTGCTTGCTGCCCGTGCCCGCAAAGCTGCCCGTGCTGCCCGCGACAATATTATTAGAAAGGGTGCGCTTGAAGGCGCTATGTTGCCGGGTAAATTAGCTGACTGCGCCACCAAGGATCGTTCCCAAGCAGAACTCTTCATAGTAGAGGGTAACTCGGCCGGCGGTTCAGCTAAAGATGGCCGCAATAGCTATTATCAAGCTATCCTGCCACTCAGGGGTAAGGTATTGAACGTGGAGCGTGCTCGACTTGATAAAATGCTTGCCAACCAAGAGATACTAAATCTTATTAAAGCCCTAGGAGTTGGTATCGAAGACCAGTTCGATATGGCCGGGCTGCGCTACGAACGGGTAGTAATTATGACTGACGCCGACGTAGACGGCTCTCACATACGCACTCTGCTCATGACGCTATTCTTTAGGCACATGCGCCCAATTGTTGAAGGAGGGCACCTGTATGCGGCCCAGCCACCGCTTTTCGCGATTAGTGTCGGCAAAAAAAGGGAATACGCTTATTCTGACGAAGAGCGCGACCAAATTATCGACAGGCTTATAGAAGAAAGAAAAACCAAGGGTGCCAAAATCGAAGCCAGCGAAGACCGCATCAAGCAGGCTGGAGCGACCGTCCAACGATATAAAGGTCTAGGCGAAATGGACGCTGAACAGCTTTGGGAAACTACTATGGACCCAGCCAACCGGGTATTAGTACAGGTTAGAATCGAAGATCTCGAAAAAGCTGATGCTATCTTTAGCAAGCTTATGGGTACTGAGGTAGAACTGCGCAAGAACTTCATCCAAAGCCGGGCCAAGTTTGTAAAGGATTTGGATATTTAAGATGGACGAACGAGCCAGACAAACTCTTCCAACTGCCGAGAAACACTCAAAAATTGTTCTAGACCGAACCGTTGAAAACGAGATGGAGACAAGCTACCTACAGTACTCCATGAGCGTTATTGTGGCCCGCGCCTTACCAGATGTACGAGACGGACTCAAGCCAGTTCATCGCCGCATTTTGTACGTGATGGACAAAAATAACCTCGGTCCAGCGTCTAAGCACACTAAGAGTGCGCAAATCGTGGGCGAAGTAATGGGTAAATATCACCCCCATGGCGACACTGCTATTTACGATGCCATGGTTCGCTTAGCTCAACCCTTTAATACTCGTTATCCGTTAGTTGATGGCCAGGGCAACTTTGGCTCTATGGACGGGGACCCTGCCGCCGCCTACCGCTACACAGAAGCTCGCATGACCCGGGCGAGTCAAGCTATGGTAGAGGACCTAGAAAAAGAAACGGTTAATTTTGTAGATAACTTCGATGGCACTCAGCAGCAACCAGAGGTTTTACCGGCTAAACTCCCTAACCTATTACTGAATGGGCAAGTGGGAATAGCTGTCGGTATGGCTACCAATATACCGCCGCACAACCTTACAGAACTAATTGATGCCACGCTGGTGCAAATTGATAATCCGGACGCTACCCTTGATGACCTAATGGAACACGTCAAAGGTCCCGACTTTCCAACGGGCGGCATCGTGTACGGTAAGGACTCTATCCGTACAGCCTTTGCTACAGGTCGGGGCGGAGTCGTAGTAAGAGGCGTGGCTGATATTGAAGAAGCTTCTAAGGGGCGTCACCGCATTATTATTACCGAAATTCCTTACGCCGTTAACAAGGCTGGATTGGTCGAAAAAATAGCTGATCTTGTACACGACAAGAAAATTAGCGGAATTAGTGATTTGCGGGATGAAAGCTCACGCGGGTCAGTCCGAGTGGTAATTGATCTTAAAAAAGACTCTTACCCTAAAAAATTACTCAACCAGCTTTATAAGTTAACACCTTTGCAGACCGCTTTTCACTACAACATGCTGGCGCTGGTTGACGGCATCCAACCGCGCGTTCTTGGGCTGCAGGACATCATTATCGAGTATATAAAGCATCGACAGTCAGTTGTTAGGCGTCGAACCGAGTTTGAACTACGTAAGGCCAAAGAAAGAGCTCATGTACTAGAAGGCTTAAAAACAGCTCTTGACCATATAGACGAAGTGATTGCCACCATCAGGGCCAGCCAAACCACTGAAGAAGCCCAAGCTAACTTAATGAAGAAGTTCAAACTTACAGAGATACAAGCTCGGGCAATCCTAGCTATGCAGCTTCGTACGCTTGCTGGACTAGAGCGTAAGAAGATCGAAGATGAACTAGCTGAGCTACTTTCTGTAATTGAGAAACTTGAGAGCGTTTTAGCCGATGAAAAGAAGATATTCAAAATTATTAAAGACGAACTTCTAGAAATGAAGAAGCAATTTGGTGATGCTCGGCGAACCAAGATAATTGCTCAAGAACTTGGCAAGTTAAGCGACGAAGATTTGGTGCCAGATGAGCAAGTTGTAGTAACACTTACATCAGCAAATTACATAAAACGTACATCAATTGCTGATTATAAGAAACAAGGTCGTGGGGGCAAAGGACGGAGAGGAATGGCCACTAGAGAAGAAGATGTAATTGAACACGTTGTAAATGCATCTACACATGACTTCCTACTTTTCTTCACAAACAAGGGACGTGTCTTCAGAATCAAAACATATGAAGTTCCAGCCGTTGGGCTTAACGCAAAAGGCGTAGCTCTTGTCAATTTGCTCCAACTGCAGCCTGAAGAAATTGTTAGTTCAGTGATAAATGTAAGCAAGCCCGGAGAAGGTGGCTACTTGCTGATGTGTACCATCAAGGGAGTGGTCAAAAAGACACCCTTTGAACAGTATAAAAACGTTAGAACCTCTGGTTTAATCGCAATCCGCTTAGATGACGGAGACGAACTACGCTGGATTAGGATGACTACAGGTGATAACGAGGTTGTTATCTCTACCAGCCAGGGCCAGGCTATCAGATTCCATGAGAAAGACGCCCGTCCAATGGGCAGGGCCTCACGAGGGGTGCGCGGTATCCGCCTGCGAGCCGGTGACCATGTAATAGGTATGGATATCGTCCAGAATGATTCATTTGTCTTCGTAATAAGTGAATTTGGTTATGGAAAACGTACCAAAGTATCTCAGTTCACGGCTCATAAGAGAGGCGGTGTTGGTATTCGTTCCGCGGTAGTAAATAAAAAGACCGGTCAGCTCGTAGGGGTTAAATCGTTGGTCGGAGAAGACCAAGAGGTAATTATTATTTCTGCCCATGGCCAAACAATCCGGCTTGGTCTTAAGAACATCCCTGAACTTGGCCGGGCCACACAGGGTGTTAGAATAATGCGCTTAAACGACGGCGACTCTGTGGTTTCTCTGGCGTTAATTGATAAAGATATGAATATTGAAGAAGACGACTCGCCCGACGATGCAATACCACTGGAAGTCATCGAAAAAACCACCACCTAAGGATACGAAGGATTTGACGTACTAAAACGCTTATCGTTGTGATAGAAAGCACGTTTAAGGTGTTGACATGCCTAGGTATACTCGATATGATACTACCTAGCTTGAGTAGGGTGCCTGTTTTTGAGTGTCTAAAGAAAACTACTGATAAAAGATACAAGAAATGAAAAGCAGGGCCGATTCGCCAAATTAAAGAGCGAGTCTATCCTTTTAAGCGCTCATTGAAAATTGAGTAGTGCAAATCAACGTCAGTTCAATTTGAACTATGTTTAAACAGAAGAACCCTTAACGGGGTTCGACAGTAAGTCAGTTTCTGACTGAAGTTTAGGAGTAGATTCTTTTTATGGAGAGTTTGATCCTGGCTCAGGATGAACGCTGGCGGCGTGCCTAATACATGCAAGTCGAGCGGTAAGGCTTCAACAGTTTATTTGACCGGATAAGTTCCTGCGCAAGCGGAATACTGTCCGCAGCGATGTTCTCCGGCTGGAGGACGTGGTCGAATGAAGTGTTGAAGTACACGAGCGGCGGACGGCTGAGTAACGCGTAGGAACGTACCCCAAACTGAGGGATAAGCACCGGAAACGGTGTCTAATACCGCATAAGCTCTTCGGAGTAAAGCTTTCGAGCGGTTTGGGAGCGGCCTGCGTCCGATTAGGTTGTTGGTGAGGTAATAGCTCACCAAGCCGACGATCGGTAGCTGGTCTGAGAGGATGATCAGCCAGACTGGGACTGAGAACGGCCCAGACTCCTACGGGAGGCAGCAGT